>Ga0255346_1000075_pt1 | contig 176233 bp, 159 predicted proteins | sample wastewater_treat_FD_194410 | JGI IMG/M metagenome (GOLD analysis project Ga0255346, IMG submission 194410) | Wastewater microbial communities from Lulu Island WWTP, Vancouver, Canada - plant22 | ecosystem: Engineered > WWTP > Wastewater > Unclassified | place: Canada: Vancouver, British...
TTATCTTATCCATAGCAGGTTGTGGTTTCTCCTTTTTGTTTTGTTTGTGCGCAATAACAATAACGGATACTTCCATTTCCTGCTATTCTTTTTTCATACACTGTCCAATATGTAGTGTAATCCTACAATTAAGGGCCGTTTTTCGTATCCCAAAGACAGCCTTAGGAAAAAATAAAAAACACGTCTTATTCCCTAATATTTGCGTTACAATAGTGATGTTGGCGTGTGCCAAGCAAAAAACAATCCAAGGAGGCCATTTTGAAACATCTCTTAACCGGAGACGAAGCTGTCGCTCGCGGTGCCTATGAAGCTGGTGTGCGTTTTGCCGCAGCCTATCCGGGAACACCAAGCACTGAAATTCTCGAAAATATCTCCAAATATAAAGGCGTCATTAAAGCGGAATGGGCGCCCAATGAGAAAGTAGCCCTCGAGTCGGTTATTGGCGCGTCTATCGCGGGCGCGCGAGCCCTGGCGGCTATGAAACATGTCGGCTTGAACGTTGCCGCGGATCCGTTCTTCACATTCGCTTATATGGGTGTGAGTGGCGGCGCGGTGGTGATTACCGCCGATGAGCCCGGACAGTTCTCTTCGCAGAACGAACAGGATAACCGCAACTATGCCAAGGCAGCTATGGTGCCTATGTTTGAACCATCAGACAGCCAGGAAGCCAAAGACATGCTCGCCGATGCTTTTGAAATAAGCGAACAACATGATGTGCCCGTGCTTTACCGAATGACCACGCGTGTGTGCCATTCAAAGAGCCTGGTAGAGTTGGGAGAAAGGGTCGAAGTGCCCATCAAGCCCTACACGAAGAACATCAAAAAGTATGTTGCTGTGCCTGCCAACGCGCGTGTCATGAAGGTGAAACTACAAGGCAATTTGAAGTTGTTGGAAGAATACTCAAACAATTGTAAATGGAACCGCGCCGAATATGGCGATACCAAAATTGGCATCATCTGCTCCGGCGATTGTTATCTTTACGCCCGCGAGGTTTTTGGCGATAATGCCTCATACCTCAAATTAGGTTTCACGAACCCCCTGCCGGAAGAAATGATTAAAGAATTCGCCTCGAAGGTTGAAAAAGTTTATATCATTGAAGAAAATGACCCTTACATCGAGGACTTTGTGCGTGCTTTGGGCATCGCCTGTGATGGCAAAAACATCTTCCCACGCAATGGCGAAATGTTGCCCGAAGTTATTCGTGAAGTTATTTATGGTGAGAAAATCGAAGCTGACGCGGAAATAGCTGAAGCTCTTATCGGTCGTCCACCGACACTTTGCGCTGGATGTCCGCATCGTGGTTTCTTCTACGAATTAGGTCGCAAGCGCAATGTGATGGTCTCCGGCGATATTGGTTGCTACACTTTGTCATCTGGCGCGCCTTATAACGCGATTGAGAGCACCATCTGCATGGGTGCCAGCATCAGCGCGGGTCATGGCGCTCAGCAAATCTTTGACTCGATTGAAGACAACAAAATGCGCGTCGTTTCTGTTTTAGGCGATAGCACCTTCTTCCATACAGGCCTCAACTCCCTGATGAATGTGGCTTATAACAAGAGCAACACGGTAAATGTCATTCTCGATAACCGTATCACTGCTATGACCGGTCAACAGGAGAATCCCGGTAGCGGTTTGACCGTGCAAGGTGAAATCACCGAACAGGTGAATATCGAGGCGCTGGTGAGGACATTGGGTTTTGAGAACGTGCGCACCATCAACCCGAATAATCTCAAAGAGGTTAAAGAAACGCTCAATTGGGCGTTGGAACTGGAAGGCCCATCGGTCATTATCACCCGCTGGCCCTGCGCGCTCAAGAAACTGCCCGAATGGGATTTGAAAGAGTTCAATAATCCCTTTAAGACCCAATACGAAGTGCTTGAAGATGTCTGTATCGGCTGTAAAGCCTGCACCCGAACGGGTTGCCCGGCGATCGTCTTCCAGGTGGATAAGAAAAAATCCAGCATTGACCCCTATAAATGTGTGGGTTGTAGCGTTTGCGCGCAGGTCTGCCCCGTGGATGCCATTCAACAGAAAGGAGCCTAAGCATGACTAAAAATATTCTACTTACCGGTGTCGGTGGCCAGGGAACCATTTTAGCCAGCCGTCTTTTGACCCTTGGTTTGCAAGATAATGGCTATGACGTGAAAATGAGCGAAGTGCATGGTATGTCTCAGCGTGAAGGACCTGTGTTGACCCACGTGCGCTATGGTAAAAAAGTCTGGTCGCCGGTTGTCTCCAGGAAAAAAGGCGATATTATCATCGGCTTTGAAGAGCTCGAAGTGCTGCGCAATTTGGAATACTTGCGCGATGACGGTGAAGGCGTGGTTATTTTGAACCGCGCGCGGGTCAACCCGATTGGGGTGCTTTCGGGCAAGGATGTTTATCCGTCCAACATCCAAGAACTGATTGAAGCGCGGGCAGGGCGTGTTATCGCGCTTGACGCGACCGAAGAAGCTGAAAAACTCGGCAATCCCCGCGCAATGAACATCATTCTTTTGGGCGTAGCGCTCAAGGCATTGGGGTTGCACGAAGAAATTGACTGGAACAAGATTATTGCTGAAAACGTGCGCGAGCAATTTGTTGAAGTCAACCAAAAAGCCCTTCAGTTGGGCATGTCGCTGGTTTAAAGCTGACAACTAAGCTAAAAAAGAAAAACGGCTGCTTCAACAGGCAGCCGTTTTGAGTCTAAGAAGAAAAGTTTAACGTGGGATGTTCATCGGCATGATGATGTGCTTAAAGCTGTCATCATCCACCGGGCGTAACAAACCAGGTGTATTGGCAGCGTTGGTTTCCAAAATAACGTTGGGTGTCTTGATGACCTCAAGCACCTCACGCAGATAGCGGATGTTGAAGCTGATCAACAATGGCACGCCTTCAACCGATGCGTCCACGATAACTTCGGACGAGCCGGTCTGTTCGGAATTTGCTGAGATATCAAGCTGCGCGGTGCCTATTTCGCCCTCGCTGGGTTGGATGTCAAGGCGGGCGATGTAGTTGCCCTCGCGGGCGATGATCTCGGTTTGTTTGCAGGCTTTCAGCATGTCAGCCGTCGAAAGCACGGTACGGGTTTTAAACGAAGGTGGAATAATCGCGTTGTAATTGGGGAAGTTGCCTTCAATTAATTGCGATACCAGCTCAACATCTTTAAGGTGGAAAATCACCTGGCCACGTCCGGGTGGAAAAGTCATCTTGAGGGTTTCATCGCCATTGATGGCTACCCGGGAAAGTTCTGAAAGCGCGCGGGCTGGGACAAGCGCTTCAAGTTTTTGTTTACCCATATCTGCCATTGTCGCGCGGGAAATGGATATGCGGTAACCATCCGTGGCTGCCATCTCGAGGATTTCGTCATCAAAACTCATATGAACACCGGTCAGGTTGGGCCGGGAGTCTTCAGTGGATGCCGCAAAAACGACCTGGCTAATCATCTCTTTGAAGTTGCCAACATTAAGTGGGATGGCGGTGTCTAAATCAGGCGCGGGCATGGGAGGGAACTCATCCGCGCTAATCCCTTTAATATCGGTGTTGAGTGTGCCACATTTTACGTTCAGGCTTTGGGTGCGGTTGTCAACGGTCAGAGTTACATCCTGGTTGGGTAAATTGCTGACCAAATCGGCGAACGTGCGTGCTGGAACAGTTAAACCACCTTCAGTTTCAACTTTAGCGTCAATCCAGGCGCTGATACCCAGCTCAAGGTTAGTGGCAGAAAGCCGTAGCCGGTCCCCATCGGTTTTAATGAGAATATTCGAAAGTACAGGCAGGGTTGAGCGGGGCGTTACCACACGCGCGACAACACTGACCCCATGCGCGAGTTGGTTTTGTTGAATGACAACTTTCATAGAATCCTCCAGCGTGATGACTTTTTTATTCTTTAAAGTATACCATTCTTTATATAAAATCCGGACTTTTCGTGAAACAGGACTATAATTTGATAGGACAATTCTGATTATGATGAAGTTATTGCTTGTGATCTCACGATCACAGGGTAATTAATGATGAGAACAATTAATCATCACGTTTCGAAATAGTTTCCTGACCATTTCCGTGAAAACAGAATTGCAGAATTTGAAAGAGGAAAATTTCTGGAGGCAAAATGTTTGAACTAAATCCATGGATTCAAATGATATTGATAGGCGCGATTGTCGGTTTTCTAACTGATATGGCGATGAAAGGCCACAAATTCAAGTTTCTTGGTTCTGTGGTTGCGGGCATCATTGGCGCGTATTTGTTGACCGTTTTGATTAAGGAATGGGGCATTTCCCTGTCATTTATTCCCGCGCCATGGGAGTCTATTGTAATAAGTGCGCTTGGAGCTGGCATTCTGGTGGCGATTTTGCGCGCCATTCGACAATCCTCTTAGAGCAGCCGGATATTTGATAGTTAATTTTCAAGCACACGTGAGAAAAAGTGGGGATAAGCGCGACTTATTTCTTTGAGAGCTACTATCAAAGACGTAGATCGGACAAAATAGTACTGTAATTAAATCAAAAGAGCTGGTAATCATTCACCAGCTCTTTGACTTTAGTTCATTCCAGACTTAGGGTCTTTCAGGGTTAAGGATAATTGGCAGATAGATCTTATTGCTCGCAGGTTGAGGGGTTGGCTCAGGCGTGGGGAATGGGGTTGGGGTTGGCTGTGGAGCTGAGCCAACGGTAAACCATGCCGCTGTAGGTACGCCCCAGTTGCCATCCGCATCCTTTCCTTCCACAAAGAGCATGTGTTTTCCAGGGCTTAATTGAGACACATCCACCGAGAACATAACATCGCTTTTAGGTTTGCCCACATTGCGATTGACCGTGGTTGGGTTCGCGCCTTCAATCCAGCTGGGTTTGTCAAAACTATAGCGATAAGCAGTGATGTTTTGAGAAGGAATGCCTCCCTCATAGCTGCTGTGACGTGTATCATCAATATTGACATTGACAATCATTGGTTTGGTTGGGTCTACCGGCTGGCTGGGAATACTGTTGAAAGTGACCTCAGGACCGAAGGAATTTATGTAGGGTTGGCGCGCGAGTTTGATGCCTGTTAAGAGCGTTAATTTGTTGTCGGGCCAGATTCTGCTTTCAAAGAGTGAACAGGATTCATGGAACTGAAGTCCCATTTCAATACAGAAAGCGGGGATGCCAAACTCACCATACGCGAAGTCGTCTGTTGAGCCTAATGTCGGGTATAGCGTGGTGGATTTTTGGGGATCGTAATTATTGTAATAGGCTAATTTATAACTCACCGTTTTGAGTTGGTTGTGGTTGGGCGCATTATCATAGGTGTAGCCCCAGGGGTAAAGAACCAGTCCGGTGTAGCTGTGCAGGTCCATAAACAAACCTGTTGTAGTGGCTGGAGCTGGGTCGTTTTCGCCGGGTCCACGTTGGTCTTCAAAGATACTGGTCAGGTAAGTTGTAATGGCTATAGTTTCGGGTTCAGAACCGGCAGAAACGCCTGGATAAGTCAGCTCGCACTGATTTGAACCGCTACCCCATGCAAAGGGGTAGTTGCGGTTGAGATCAACGTCAGTTTGTCCGTAGTTGCCGTATTGTCCGGGACAGTGATTAGTGTTGTAGTTTTTGCGTTGCATACGATTAGAGCCACCCTCATCAATTAAACGTCCATCCGGGTTGCTCACAAAAACCATGTGCACCCGGTTGTAATCGAGCATCCAGGTAACATCAGGGTCTGTGCCATAATTTGCAAGCAAATATTCAGCCAGACGAAGATTGACCTCGGGTGGTGACCATTCACGGGCATGGATATTGCTCATATAGAAGGCGTCTGATTTGGGGGTATCGGGGTTGTTTTTGTTGGTGATCAGGAAAACTTCAATATCGTAGCCCGGGGCACCGCCAGGGGTTAGCTTATTCCAACTGTCGCCGATGTCGATAATTTCAACCAGGTTGGGATATTGACTGGCGAGTTCATCCGCGCGGGCGAACATTTCATCCACGGTGCGGAAACAAGGGTATCCGGGCATGCCTGAAGTTTGATTGGGGAGTTTTTCTCTTATGGTGTTAATTTCTCTTGTATAGGGAATGTCAACAGTCCAACTAAAGCCGTCACGCGCTAAAGCTTCACGGCTGGCGGGAGAAGAGAATATTTTTACGGTCTGCGTGTCATGATCAACTTCCACGACGTCGTAATGGTCAGCAAGGATTTGCAGACGGTCGCGATTCTCAAAGGATACGATGAGTACCTGAGTCTCGGGCAGAGGATTATTGGCAGTCGCGGTCTGAGAGCCAGCAAGCAGTCCAAAAACCATAGCGACAGCAATAAACAGATACAGTAAACGCATAGGGGGTTTTGACATAAGTCTCCTTAAGGTAAAACGGTTTTCAAAAAACAATCACGCAGGCAGAAGACGCCCACAGTTAGGAATTCTATCCCAAACGCGAAAAGTATGGTAGATTCCGACAAAATTGATTCCTATATGATTGTTTAGTTTCGTAGGTTTAAAGCATTATCAGGTCATCGAAAAGCTTAAAACAAGTCAAAAAGAGCCCAAAACAGAGGGAATCGTATAGTAAGCGTAGGATAAGCGTCAAGTACGAACGGTTCGGGTCATGTATTATATAAGTGAAAAAACGATTTCTCTTCTTCTCCTCCTTAATACTAAAGTGCCACGGTCGGCGTCCGTGGCACTTGGTTCTTAAGGCAGTTATTCCTTTTTAAGTTTACTAACGAAAGTTTTATTGTCCGCTTAGCCAGACTGTATTACCATCGGTGCTGATATAAACCCAATCACGTTGCGAAAGCTGCACAAAAGTCGATGGGCAATCATCAAGCTCCTCATGTGGTTTGTGACTGGTATTTAGCATAATCCGCGCGCAACTTGCTCGTGTGTCCGCTTGGCCAATCCATAAGGATAAATCCTCGTTACCGCTCGGACTATGCTCTAAGGTGTAATCAACGATGCCTGAAAAAGCGCCATGTTGGATTGATAAACGTCCAAGTCCTGTTTCACTAAAGCCAAAATCCATTTCGCCTTCTTCCCAGCTGAGGATATATTGTTCATCAAGGATGAGCTGATTAAGCCCCCGCGCTTCAAAATAGCTGTAAAGGGTCTGCGCGCTGCGGGAGCTTTCAGGGTCACAGCCCCAGAGCACCTGATCAATTTTAATCTGTTCGGGCAAGCCATAGAATCCATTCAGATCCGCTTTTTTACAGGATGGCACAATGACATAGGCGATTTGTTGATTGAAGGCTGGCAAAGCCTTGGAGATATGTTCTGCCAGGCTGGTCGAATCTCCCGACCCGCCACTGAGGATAAACTCGCCTTTTGGGGTACGCGCGAGCAGAATCGGCGAATCTGAAACGCTAAAAACCCTAAGTCCTAACTTGCCATCCGCTTTGCCCGCAAGGTGGACGGCCAGGACAATCACAAGGCTACCCAATGCTAAAAGCGTGAAAATGGGCTTCCAGATGGGCTTATCACTCGACTTTAGTTTTGGGCGAAAGGCGAGTAAAAACACAAGGGCGTAGTAAATAAGTAGCCACCATGCGCTAAAGTTGGGCAAGTGCCAGACATTTGGCGCGAGGCGGGCTAAAACACTGACCGCCTTGTTGGTATATGCCACAAAAGGCCAGGTGAGCCAGGATAATAACTGTCCAAGCGGAATAAAGAACAAACTACCAATCAAAGCTATTAAACCCAAAATCATCACCAAAGGCTGAACGGGCAAAATGAGTGGATTTGCCAGGAGGAAGAGCCAGGAAAGCTGTCTGAAGTGATAGATGATCAAGGGAAGTACCAAAACCTGCGCGATGAGGGTGATTAGAAAATACTCACTTATAAAGCTGGCAGCCTGACGCGCTTTTTCTTCTGGAATGCGTTTTTGCAGTTTTTCTTCAACCCAGGCTTGCAGAGGTGTGGCGAATAAAGAAAGGGCTAAGGTCGCCATGACCGAAAACTGAAAGCCGATATCCCAGGGCAGATGGGGGTTGATGAGTACCATGATGAAGACACTCAGCCCAAGGCTGTTTAGCAAATTACCACGTCTGGCGATGCTGCTGCCCAGAATGGCGAAGGCGCTCATCACGAAAGCGCGTGTAACCGCCGCGTTACCGCCCACAAAGAGCGTGTAAAGCCCCAGCACGCCAATAGCGATGAGCCCGCCCCGCAGGCGTTCCATGCGGCGTCTAAGTATCGCGCTAACCACTCCTGCTAAGACTGCCATGTTGAAGCCTGAAATGGCGATGATATGCGAGGTGCCCGTTCGGGAATAGTCCTGGGCGAGTTGGTTTGAAATGCCACTTTCATCGCCAAGTAAAATGCCCCGCAGCAGGGCGCTTTCGGGGTTGGGAAAATTGTTTTGCAGGACCTGTTTGCTTCTTTCGCGAAGCGCATATAAGGCGCGCAGGATAGGGCAGCCATGTCCGCGGCTCATCAGTCGAACCGCGCCATACTGATTCACGGCGTAGACGCCCTTATGAAAGAGATAATCGCGATAAGAGAAAGTGTGTCCTTCGGGCGGCTGACTTAGCTCACCGTAAACACTGATGCGATCGCCATAGTCGTAATCATTGCCCAAAGGGACTTCGACCAGGATTAAACCTTTTACGCTTTGCGTGTTTTCATCACTTTGGACGAGTTTTATGGACTCAACGCGCACTGTGAGCTCAATCGCACTGCGTTTTTGACGGGGTGGTTTAACGACCAGACCGGTAAGGTTCACCATTCCTTTGTCGTTGTAGTAGTTGATATATTGTGCGGTGTTTTTTGGCAGGCTGTTTGTGTAAAGAAACGCGCTGAGGCAAAGGCTGGTAAGGATCAGGAAAACTGAGAGTTTACGCTGTCTTTTATGACGATGCTGTTTGATGGCATCAATAATGAAACCGCTTAGACTGAGGCCCGTAGCGATGAGCCAAATTTTACCGTTTAGTTTTAGGCTATGCGCAAGAAAAGCGCCAACAACCGTCGCGATACCCAGCCAAAAGAAGGGCATAAAGTTGGGTAAGCGTAATTGTTTGGAGAGTGGTTTTGGGTCTTGGCTGGTGTTCGCGGAAGTTGGCGCGGGAGATGGGTCGGTCATGATGAGTGGCTGCGCTGTTTAGGGCTTTGGGTAGTGGCTTTCAAGAAAATCCGCCAGGCATGCCAGGGCGTATTGCGCCATTTGGGTTTTGATGGCAATTCTATCGCCTTCAAAAACAGCATGGTGAGTGCTTGTATATTTACCGTTGCTGATTGCCAGCCAGCTTGTGCCAACGGGTTTTTGAGGCGTGCCACCACTTGGGCCAGTGATGCCACAGATGCCGATGCCTATGTTGGCGTTGAGGATCTGACGAACGCTTTGCGCCATTTCGCGCACGGTCGCTTCGCTAACCGCCCCATGCGCATCAAGCGTTTCGGGTTTGACACGCAGAATATCACGTAAAGAATCATAAGAATATGCCACAATCGAGCCGTTGAAAAAAGCCGAGGAACCAGCCTGGTCGGTGAGCAGGTTCGCAATCATCCCGCCTGTGCTTGTTTCCGCAATCGCGAGGGTGAGATGGTGACTGCGCGTTAAGGTTTTAACAGTGTTCATGGACATAATGACTATATTTTACACTAATCGTTTCAATACGTACGTTCCAACATATCAATACATGAGAACATATTGACGCGCAATAAAAAATTCCATTCTTACATCGCAAGAATGGAATTAAATCTTTTCAGATATACGTTTTTCTTAGTTTAGCTTTTAACCATGTAATTCTTTTTCCTAAACACTGCTGGCAAGAAGGGCAATGCCAGAGCGCATACCGCGGCGAAAGCGATGAAAGTCCAGCGGAAGCCTGCCAAATCTGAAAGCGCGCCACCCATCGCCAGGCCAATGCCCTGACCCACGTTGGTGAATGCCATCAGAATCGCGAACATGCTGGCGGCAATGCGTGTATCGGTCACGCCCATGCAGAGCGCGAAGGTAATCGTTTGCGCTGAGCCATATGCCACGCCATAAAGCACGACTAAGACAATCGACATGATGAGACCCAGATTCGCGGTCACCAAAGTCGCTAACAGCGCCAGACTGAGTGCTACCATCGCCAGCATCACATAGGTGGCAGTGCGGTCGCCCAGCTTCTTGATCAGCCCTGAACCAACAATCGAGCCAATCACGATTCCGATACCCCATAACGAAGTGACCATGCCTGCCTGTGTAAGCGAAATATCAAAGACTTCGGTCAAAAAGGGGTTTACAAGCTGGTTGGCACCGACAATGACCAAAAAGATGATCAAACCGGCGATACCTGTCGCGATGACCTGCCATTTTTTAAAGGCTTTGAAAGCTGACCAATCAAAGCGTTCAGATGAAACCTTTTCAGGTTCTTTGACGCCAAACAGGAATGGTATGGGCAGCAAAGTTAGCGCTGCCAAAGTCCAAAATACCGCCTGCCAGGAAACTTTATCGGCTAAGAGTCCCACCGCAGAGGCTGCCACAATGGTGCCCACCGCGCGCCCGCCTACCATCCAGGCTTGAATGCGTCCATGTTCTTCTTCGGGAGCGGTATCCAACGCGAGTCCATCGGTGCAGGTGTCATAAAGGGCCATGCCCAATTGCAAAAGAAATGCCATCGCCACAAAACCCCAATAGTATTGTTTAGGATTGACGAAGGGTACAAATATGAGCAGTAAGAACTGAACCGCGAGCCCAATAAAAATGTAAGGGACACGATGTCCTTTGCCAAATAAATTGACTTTATCGCTGAGCATGCCGAGGAAGATTTTGATGATGAACGGAATAAGGGCGATCGCGCCAAAAACGCCGACATCGGTCAATGTCAAACCATGGTCAAGCAGATATAGCGCGTTGAGCGATGCGAAATAGCCCATAATGGTGCCTTGGGTGAAATAAAGCGAGCCAAACATGATATAACGCAAAGTTTTGTTTTGTGGCATCTTGCCTCCAGGATGATTATTAATTTTCTATAGTATAGCCGAGCAACTGACTTTAAGGGCGATTAATATGTCCTGTTTTTACAAATCAGTATCTTCTTTTAGCATGAAAATGATATAGTCATTGGCTTCATCGTATCTGTAATAGTTTTCGTTGATCCAATCCAGCACCTCGTTCAGGTTTTGAGCCATGGGTATGATGATGGTTTGGTCTTCTCTGTCGTGGGGATCAATTGCTGGAATTTGTTGTGGATAAAACCGATGTCCGTCTAAAATGATTTTGGGTTTGATCGTTTTTAATGTGTTAAAAAATTTTTCCTGAACCTCAAGTCCAAGCTCAGAATCGTTAATGCTTGGGTAAAAAAGCGCGTAATCAATGGAATCACGCTTTGCCATCACGTTTACACCTGCTTGTCCGCCAAAAACCAGGACCTTGTCCTCTTCAGAACTTATTTCATTAAGGACATTTGCTATTGGCTCACGGAAATCATTTGACCAGTCAGGGTACAGGATGCTTGAGCGAATATATCTTGTCGCACTGTAAAAAGATCCCATCGTGCTGATTAATAATAGGCTTAATAGCACAAAAAGCGATAAAACCGGGCGTTTTTTCTCAACTAAATCACGAAACTTTATGCTGATAACTTCTCGCTGAATAAGTTCAAACGCAAAACTGAGCAACAACATGATCGCAGGTATCCAGCAGATAAAGTAATGCGTAAACCCTCTTCCGGAGACCGAGCTCATTATGATCTCAATCGGAAAAGCTAATACGGTTAGCAGGAGAAAGGGGTCAAAGGTCTTCTTTGTCAAGAGGAAAATGAAGCGCGCAAAAGCCAACAGCCAAATAGCACAAATAATATAGAACCATCTGGAAAAAATATCAATTGCAGGCATGATGCTGTTGCTAAAAGCATGTCCTCTTGATGTTGAATAGAAAAAATTATAGATAATTGAGGTTTCGATCATGGCTGTAAATGTGCCGTTAACGATGAAATAAAGACTAACAGGAAGGATAACGGTCAGCGCTCCAAGGAAAAGAAACAACAATGATTTCCAGAATCTGCATTCTTTTCGTTTCGTGAAAGCAAAGATGAGTGAAACAACAATCACCATGGCTTGTGTTCCGATATTGTTGGCACGTAACAAAAAGTTTAATACGATGGTCGCGCCCATCAGAAAAAAGGGCAGAAAGAGCTTTTGGGGTTTTGAAATGAGCAAAACCAGGGCTGCGATTGAGATCCAGGTGAAGGGCAACGAGAATTCTTCAACAGAATTACCGGGTCCGATAACAAAAGTCAGCAAATAAGACCCAAGCAGAATCGTAGCAAGCGCGGGTAGTTTTCCATACCTTTTATTGATGGCGAAATAGGCAATAAACAAACTAACTGCCATAAAAACGATTTCGATGAAGAACAGCCCCCACCGGGAAAAGTCCCTTCCCACGCCAAGAGCGTTTATCCAAAAAATCAATGGGCCTTTTGATTCCCAGATATCATCATAAAGCTTTGCGCCGGACTTCAGAGCTTTACCGAGATACATATAGTATCCGCCATCGCGTCCGGGTGGGTTAGATGATGGGTTTGCGGCGGACAAAATTGAGACGCTTATCACGGTGACAATACCCAAAACAAGAATAAATTCCAGTATCTTTTGTTGTTTTGCGGAAAGTGAAATTTTCATTGTCGTTTCTCCATTGTCCTTATTATATCCGTTGTAAATTGTTTTCATGCAGGGTGAAAATCCATTACAATAGAACTATGAAACTCATACACAATAGCTCGGAACTTGTTACAACTGTCGGAGGGGCGCAGCGAGGCCACACATTGGGCGCGCTCCAGATCATTCCCAATGGCGCGGTTGCCATTCAGGGCGATACTATCATAGAAGTTGGCACATCAGCAGAATTATTGGAAAAATATCCAGACGCTGAACGTATCGATGCCCAGCAACGCTCCATCGTGCCTGGTTTTGTTGACCCTCACACGCACCTGGTATGGGCGGGAAACCGCGCCCATGAATATGAAATGCGCCTGGAAGGCAAGAGCTACATGGAAATCATGGCAGCTGGTGGGGGCATCGCTTCCACTGTCAATGCTACGCGCAAGGCAAGTCTGGACGAGCTTGTGGCGCAAGCCATGGATCGTGCTATGCGTGCTTTTGCTCACGGAACAACCACCATGGAAGCAAAATCGGGCTATGGGCTTGACCTTGAAACCGAAATCCGCCAACTTGAAGCCGTGCTTGAAATTAACAAGGCCGGCCCCATTGAGTTGGTGCCCACCTACATGGGCGCGCATGCCATCCCAGTGGAATTCAAAGGTGACACCGCCGGCTACACGCGCTGGCTTTGTGAGGTAGCACTGCCCGAAACCAAAACCTGGTGGCTTAAACACGCCCCCGGGCAAGCCCTGCCCTTTGTCGACGTTTTTTGCGAAAAAGATGTTTTTGAGTTGGATGAAACACGTGAGATTTTCCAAACCGCGCGAGACCTGGGCTTCCCGCTCAAATTGCATGCTGATGAGTTTGAGAATCTTGGCGGGGCGAGTCTGGGCGCTGAATTTGGCGCTGCTTCGGTTGACCATCTGGTAAAGACTTCTCTTGAAGACATCCAAAGGATGGCAAAATCTGAAACCGTGGCAGTCTCACTTCCGGGCACGCCTTTTGGATTAGCCCAATCTGAATACTCGCCCGCTCGCGACATGATTGCCGCTAACGCTTATCTTGCCCTGGCAACCGACTTGAACCCCGGCACAACCTGGAATGAATCCATGCAATTTATGCAAGCTTTAGCTACACGCTATATGAAGCTCACGCCAAGCCAGGCTTTGGCAGCCAGCACCATCAACTCCGCTAAAGCGGTATTGCGCGATGCTACAGTTGGTTCCATTGAAGCTGGTAAACAAGCCGACCTTTTGATTCTAAGCGTTCCAGACTATCGTATTTTGACCTATCGCTATGGCACGAACATGGTCGCGAAAGTTGTCAAAAAAGGCAAGCTATATCCACAAGATCCACAAGAATAATGCGGGACTTTTATCCAAGCATCGAAGAAGCCCGCGCCTGGTATCTTAACGCGGGTCTGGCACATGACTTTGAGCACGTCTTGCGCGTGCTCAACTTGGCTTTAAAAATCGCCGAGAAAGAAGCTGCTGACCTTGAAATTGTCTATGTCGCGGCACTTTTGCATGACTCAAGGGGTGCGACACCTGGCGGAGAAGGCGGCGAACGCATGGGACACCACCTGGCATCCGCGCGATTTGCTGGCGAAGTGCTAAAACAAGCCAGCTGGCAACAAGAACGCATCGAAGCGGTGCAGCATTGCATTCGCGCGCATCGCTATCGGAATGATGGCGAACACCCCCAAAGTCTTGAGGCAAAATGTGTTTTTGACGCGGATAAGTTGGATGTGCTCGGCGCGGTTGGCGTGGCGCGCACCATCGCTTATGCTACTCATGCCGGGCAACCCTTCTATGCCAAACCATCAGAGCAGTTTCTGAAAACTGGCAAAAGACTCCCTGAAGAGCCACATAGCGCCTATCACGAGTATCTCTTCAAACTTCGCTATGTTAAAGACAGGCTTTTCACCCTAACGGGGAAACAAATTGCCGCTCAAAGGGATAAAATTTTACATAAATTTTTCAAACAATTACAGGCAGAATGCGAAGGCGAAGCGTAGTATTCCTCATACAACAATCTTTTATCCACAGATTTTAAAAACTTATCCACAGTTGTCAGTTTGCTGCTGGTTTCGGCGACAAATCTTAAGTGGATAAAGTCGAAATCTTTACAAGCGCCAATCGCTTTTATGGAGTTTTCATTGATACAATAGGAAGAGACCACAATAAACAAACCAAGGACGTGTATGAAACCACAACTAGAGCAAATAGAATCATGGGCGCGTCATGCAGGCCAGATGGCCACTGAAATGCGCAAAGAAGACCTAAAAGTCGAATATAAAAGCAAAGCTGACTTGGTTACACGCGCTGATAAGGAAATCGAAGCCTATTTGTTGGCGCAGATTGAAGAAAACTTTCCAAGTCACACTGCTTTGGCAGAAGAAACTGGCATGCACAAAAAAGACAAAGCGCATAATTGGTATATAGATCCTGTTGACGGCACATTAAACTACGCGCATGGTTTGCCTGAGTATAGCATCTCCATCGCCTATGCTTATGAAGGCGAGTTGCAAGTGGGTGTTGTTTACTGCCCAGAGATGGATGAATTGTTCAGCGCGGTAAAAGGTCAGGGAGCCTGGCTCAACGGTAAACCTATCCGGGTTTCAAAGATTGATAAGCTCACTGACGCGCTTCTGATAACCGGGTTTAGGCACGCTTTGTTAGACACACCCCGGACGAACATCGATAATTTCATCCACTTCTCACGAAAAGCACAGACCGTGCGCCGTCTCGGATCAGCCGCTTTGGATTTAGCCTATGTCGCGGCTGGGCGCGCTGAGGGCTTTTGGGAGATTGCCTTGAACCCCTGGGATGTCGCCGCGGGTATTTTACTGGTGCGCGAAGCGGGTGGCATCGTGGAAGGCCTTTTTGGCGAAGCTGATTTACTGACAGGCAGTGTGGACATTCTTTCCGCCAATCCTGCCATCTTCCCACAAATGCGTAAGGTTTTAGAGGAAGTGAGGAAGCTAAAAGCTTCAAATATCCAAACCCTCTAAAACTTGCTCTATGACGTTGTCATAAAATGAAAATACTCAAAAAATGACCCGAAAACGGGTCTTTTTTATCTGTCTTTGCGTTTATAATTAGCTAAACCATTATATAGCCAGGCATTCAATTACTCGGAGGAGAAAATGAGCCAAAGTTATCAACCAAATCCTTATTCGGACCCAAAACACCCGGCTAACCTGGATCGACCTCAACAAACTTTTCAGCATAGACCGGAGCCACTCACACCCGCCGATTACGACCGGAATGACTGGCAAGCCATGTATGATCGCCCTCCCAAAAAAGCGAAGTCAGCTGTACCCGCGGCTTTGATTGGCGTCATCATTGCTTTTGTGCTCTTTGGCGCGGCTTTAGGTGCTTTTTCGCTTTTGTCAAAACGTACAAAAAGCCAGCCACAGAGCTATAGCCCTAACAATCAGTTTGTCCAGCAAATAGGGTCTCTCTCTGAAAATAATTCTGCGCCTCAACAGTCCCAGCAGGAATCTCTTCCTGAACCAGTACAGGAAGAGCCAACGCCTGTTCCGCCTCAACCAATACAAAACAATGCCCCATCCAGCACTCAACCAGCAAGTCAGTCAAGCAGTCAGATAAGCAGTCCAGAGCCTGTTTACGCTTCGATTAATAACTACAAAACCCCGACAACCGGTATGAGCCGACCAAATCAGTCTTGTCCCGCGACGATGTTGGGCGTTGGAGACAGTGCTTATGGCAATCCACCCACCGGTGGCGGCACGATGCGCGATGGCCCATTTGGCAGAATTGAAGGGCATGCTGCTGATAAATTTTACGCCGGCGCGATTTTTGAAGTTCTTGAAGGTCCTGTGTGTGATGCCAGCGTGAATATGTTCAAGGTCAAAACCAGTTGGGACACCGAATACTGGATTCCCGAAGCCCCTGGCGATGGAAGCGAATGGTGGTTGTTGCCTTTGCATATGCGCCATGTATGCCCAAATGCCAAGCCGACCCGGCTCTTGGTGGGCATGAAAGCATTTGTGCTTGAATATCCTGACGATCCGGTTGAGGTTTATCCAGAACCTGTTTTGGACGAATCTAAAATTTTATATCTCATTCAACCCACACAACATGATCCAAGCAAGTCTTATCGCCAACCGACGGAAGTTTTTGAACTGCTCAAAGGACCGCATTGTGATGGAAAAGGTGCCAACTGGTGGTATGTCCGCGTTCAAAATGGCATTGAAGGCTGGATTCGCGAGACTGGACCAAGGCATGACTACTATTATATTGGGCCATACTTTGGCCCATAAAAAGGAGCGTTAAGGTAAATGCAAAACCCAGCTGATTTTGACCGGTCAAATAACGGCCGCTTTGAAAATATGCCTAATGAGGTGCCAGGTCGCGTATATTACAATGACTACACCGGGGTTGAGTATTATCCGCCTTACTCCCAAGGGCAAATAAATTATCCTCCGTATACGCCACCAAAGAAAAATAATAGCTGGTTAGCACCAGTTATAGGTGTGCTTGGTGCTTTGGCCGTTTTTTTGATTATCTTCTTGATTATTAAGCTCCAGGATAAAAAGAACACCCAGGTTGATTACGATAATCAAACCGGGCTATTCTCAAACACCTTTTCACAGGAAACTGAGAGCATATCCGTCCCGGATAGCTTTACGCAGTCAAATGACGATTTGTTGGCCACACTCAGGGCGCGGGAAGTTGAGCTTACCCAGGAATCTCTGGAGCAAACCCTTACCGTGCTTAGCCTCCCAAGCGAAACACCTCCGCCAACCGCCACTTCCAATCGCTGCAACTATTCAGCATTCAATGTGGGCGATTCGGCCTGGGTTCGTTCTGGAATTGGTATTATCGAGTTGATGAATTCACCAAGCATAAATGCTTCAAGCAAAAGGTCACTGTCTGCGGGTGCGGTTCTGTTGATTGTAGGAAGATCTGAGTGTGTGGATGGCGATATCATGTGGCAGGTAAAAACCACTCATATGGAAACAGGTTGGGTTTTTGAGTCGCGATTTGGACAGTCTCAGCTTCAACGTATTGAAACAATCAACTATTGTCCCGGGCGATTGCCGGGCAGGCTTACGATTAATGGCTATGGTTTCGTGCAGGAAGAACCCAAACTGCGCAACATAATGCGTGTGGAACCAAATAGCAGTTCAGTAGAGACGAATCGCATTCATCCAGGACAAACTTTCTTGGTCTTAGCGGGGCCTGAATGCGCATCGGGGCAAATCTGGTGGAAGATTAGAGACCTTAGCAACAATATTGAAGGCTGGACCCGAGAAAGCGGAATCGATAACAACGGGATTGATGATTACTTCATTGCCCCAATCATGCCTTAACAGGCGTTTAAGCTAAAAAAGTGTAAGAAAAGGCAGCCAAACGCTGCCTTTTTTATAAATCTGATAGTTTTTTAGAGCTTCAAAACGCTATAACTAAGCCATATGCTTGAACAAAGCCTGTTAAATGACGCTTATGACAAAGAAATTTTATCAACGCAACTTAACTGAGCGACATCAATACCTGTTAGACCACACCGCGCTGAACGCCAGCGATCTGCAGGCGTTCACACAGCAGGGAGGCTTGAGCCCCGAACGGGCAGATGCTATGGTCGAAAACGCGGTCGGTGTTTTTAGCTTGCCCATTGGCATCGCCCAAAACTTTGTGGTCAATGGCAATTCTGTTTTGGTGCCGATGGTGATTGAAGAGCCATCGGTGATTGCCGGCGCCTCGTTCATGGCAAAGCTTGCCCAAAAATCGGGCGGCTTCACCGCCAGCATGAGCAGCCAGCAGATGATTGGCCAGCTCCAGCTGCTTGATCTGAAAAATCCCGAAGCCACCGCAAGAATCATCAATGAAAACAAAGACACGCTGTTGAAGATCGTCAACGAAAACGCGTCCCGTTTAGTCCAGCGCGGAGGTGGCGCGCGCGATATCGAAACTCGCTTAATTCAAAACTCACCCATCGGACCCTTTCTCGTCGTCCATCTCATTTTGGATGTCCGCGACGCGATGGGCGCCAACGCCATCAACGCCGCGCTTGAGCAACTCGCCGAACCAGTCGCAAAACTGAGCGGTGGCAGGGTGCATCTCAAAATTCTGTCCAACTTAGCCGATAAACGCCTGGCGACTGCCGAAGCCACATTCGCGCTCGAAACGCTCGCCTTTGACAATTTCAGTGGCGAGACCGTTCGTGATGGCATCCTGGAAGCCTGGGCTTTCGCAGCCTCCGACCCTTACCGCGCCGCGACACACAACAAGGGCATCATGAACGGCATCGACGCGGTTGTGCTTGCCACAGGCAACGACTGGCGCGCCATTGAAGCCGGCGCGCATGCCTACGCCGCGCGCGATGGCAGCTACACCAGCCTTTCGCAGTGGCGCAAAGATGAAAACGGCAACCTGCATGGCAAATTGACCCTGCCCATGGCGGTGGGCATCGTTGGCGGTGCCACGCGCGTGCATCCTACCGCGCAAGCCAACTTAAAGCTCATGAGCGTAAGCACCGTGGCAGAACTGGGCGAGATTATCGTCTCGGTTGGCCTGGCGCAAAACCTGGCAGCCATGCGCGCTCTGGCAACCGAGGGCATTCAGCGCGGGCATATGAGCTTGCACGCCCGCCAAATCGCGCTGGCATCTGGCGCGAATGCCAGCCAGGCGCAAAACGTGGCAGACCAGATGGTCAGAGAAAACGCCATCAACGCCCAACGCGCTCAGGAAATCCTAAAAGAAATGAAAGAAGACAGCCATGACTGATAACCACAATCATGATCACAATCCTATTCACAAACCGCTCAAGCCCGTGGGCATAACCGGATATGGCGCCTATGTGCCCCGTTACCGCCTGCCCGCCAAAGAGGTGGCACGCATTTGGAGCGGTGGCGAGGGCAGCCTGCCCATCATCGAAAAAGCCGTGGCAGGACTGGACGAAGACGTCATTACCATGTCCATCGAGGCTGCCCGCAACGCGCTCAAGCGTGCCGAAATCGATGCCAGTCAACTGCGCGCGGTGTGGGTGGGCAGCGAGTCGCACCCCTACGCCGTCAAACCCAGCGGCACGATCGTCGCCGAAGCCATCGGCGCGCCACGCTCCATTCAGGCTGGCGACTGGGAATTCGCCTGCAAGGCCGGCACTGAAGCCATGGTCGCCGCGATGGCGCTGGTTGGATCGGGCATGGGCGAATATGGTCTGGCAATCGGCATGGATACCGCCCAGGGCAAACCCGGTGACGCCCTGGAATATACTGCCGCCTCGGGTGGCGCGGCATATATCATCGGCCCTGCCGAGACCGCGCTGGCTGAAATCGTGGCAAGCTACTCCTATGTCTCTGACACACCCGACTTTTGGCGCCGCGCGCATGCCTTTTACCCCGAGCATGGCCAGCGTTTCACCGGCGAGCCGGCTTATTTCGCGCATATCACTGCCGCCACCGAACGCATCCTTGCCGAGAGTGGCTATCAGGCAAAAGATTTCAATTGGGCGGTTTTTCATCAACCCAACACCAAATTCCCACAGCGTGTGGCAAAAAATCTTGGCTTTACGCCCGAGCAAATCGCGCCCGGATTGCTTGTGCCACGCATCGGCAACACCTATTCCGGTTCAGCGCTGATTGGTTTGAGCGCGATTTTGGATATCGCTCAGCCCGGCGAGCGTATCCTGATGACCTCTTATGGCTCTGGCGCGGGTTCGGACTCTTTCATCATTGAAGTCCGCGAGCCCATCCTGCAACGTCGCCATAACGCGCTTAGTACCCAGGACTACATCGCGCGCCGCACCGAAATTGACTACGCCACCTATGTTCGCTTTAGAGGCGAGATTGTGATTGAATAATGAGCTTTTCAGATGATGTTTTTATTGTAGGCATTGGCCAAACGCCGCTCGGCGAACTTTGGGATCTTGGCTTGCGCGATTTAGGTCTGCAGGCGCTTTTGACGGCTGTTGAAGACGCGCAGGGTTTGGTTCCGCAAGCGCTTTATGTGGCGAATATGCTCGGGGCGAGCGCGTCGCGCCAGGCAAATTTAGGCGCTTTGATTTGCGACCAGGTCGGCTTGGCTGGTCAGGCTGAAGCGCTCACCGTTGAAGCCGCGGAGGCATCCGGTGGCGTGGCCATACAACTGGCTGCCAACGCCATTCGGGCGGGTTCTGCGGATGTGGTGGCGGTGCTTGGTGTTGAAAAGGTAGCGGACATCGTCAGCAGCGAACTGGACGCTTTCGTGGCGCAAAGTCTCGACGCGGATTTTGAAAGCGAAATCGGCATGAACGCCAACAGTCAGGCCGCGCTCTTGTTGCAGCGCTACCTGCACGAAAACGCCTTCCCGCGCGAAGCCCTGGCGGGGTTCCCGATGATCGCGCATGCCAACGCTGTGGCAAATCCACACGCCATGTTCCGGCGCGCGATTAGTGCCGAAGCCTATAACAAAGCGGCATTGGTAGAACCGCCGCTCAATTTTTACGACGTCGCGCCCTTGGCGGATGGGGCTGCCGCGCTGATTTTAACGCGTGGCTCGCGCCTGCCATCCGCCCTGCGAGAACAGGCAGTGCGTTTGGCGGGTTCAGCGGTGGCTAACTCCCGGCTGGCATTGCATGACCGGCTCGACCCTCTGTTTTTTGACGCTGCCGCGCTTTCGTCCCAGCGCGCCCTGGAACGCGCCGGGCTCAGTTTGGAAAATCTTGACTTTTTCGAGTATTCCGATATCACCACCCTGCACGCTCTGCTTTCGCTGGAAGCCATTGGCGCCGCGCCACGTGGGCAAGCCTGGAAACTGGCATCGGATGGCAGTTTGGCGCTGGATGGCAGCTTGCCAGTGGCGACCATGGGTGGCAATAAAGCGCGTGGTTTCGCGCTGGGAGCGAGTGGTGTCTTTCAGGCGCTGGAAGCCACTCTGCAGTTGAGGGGCAAGGCCGGCGCCAACCAAATCCCCAACGCGCGTGTGGGCATGGTGCAATCGCTCGCCGGTAACGCCTCCCTCGCCGCCACGCATGTGCTGACGAGATTTGAGTAGTTGATAAAATAGAGTCAGGATAGGATAAATATCATTTTGAACAGGTGGCATAGAAACGGTCTAGAAAGTAATGAAGTAATCAAGCGAAAAAAACGGTTAACACTGCTTATGTTGATAGGCTTGTCGTTTTTGCTAACAGCCTGCTCATCAAAGCAAATTGAAACAAGTTCTATATCAATAACTGAAACACCGATGTTTTACGTTGACGAATCGTATAAAGCCACATTGGTTGGAAGCCACGATATTGAGGCTTTCTATATCAATAAAGGGATTGAGACCGGTAATATTTTAATTTCAGCAATTGAAGCTTATTTGGATGACCATTTAGAGCCTCCAAAGGAATTGGAGGAGTTAATTCCAAAATATATTAACCACGTTCCAGATGGACCAATAAGTGATTACGTCTATCTAACACAACCCAGTAAAACAATTATTGCGAATGAACCATATAGTCTCTGTTTTGACTATAATGAACATGGGCTAAACTGTGTATATATGCGTTACCTTGATATTTGGGATTGTGGTTATTACACACCTGAACAACTAAAAACACTAACACCTCAAACTGATAATTAGTGCTTGCACCAGTATATGGCAAAGAAAAAACACATTGATTAAAAAGATACTGCTATTACTGCTGATATTTATTATAAGTTCTTGTTCCACCGGTTTTAAGCATACAGAGAGCGAAATTAACACGCCTGAATGTATGCCACTTTTGTTCCCGCAAGGATTTGTGGATGGTAATGAGGGTTCAAAAGTAATTGAAGATGACCTTCCTGTTGAACCCGGAAAACCATGGCGGAAAATAGAGCAGTTTCAAAGTGATAAGGAATATTTAGATATAGAATTTATAGTCTCACATAATGACACTAATTATATCTACCTGAGAAGTGATGAATACTCTTTTAAAATATACGATACTAACAGGAAAAAACTGCATGACGAGTATTCTTTATCTGTCTCATCTCTCATTCAAGATTTATATGGCATAGTTTGGTTGCGAGAATATTCTTATGACGGCAAAACAATTCAATTTACCAAACATGAACCCGAAACGAACAAACGTGTTAGTTTTTCTGTTCATCTGCCGGAAGATATGACCATACTCCATGCTCTTTCTTTGGGAAAAAGCTTAGGTTGGATAATTTTTAGCAACGCGAATAATGAATTGTTTTTGGGGAAATTTCCTATAGTATTAGATGTTGTAGCGGAATTGAATTATTCACATCTTTTTGATAATACCATTATTGGGCTTAACCACGATGACAGGGACATAATATGGGGGTTGGCAGTTGACTCAGAGGATAACGCCTATGCTGGTATTCTTCGCTGGACTGGAAGGCTATCAATAATAAAGATAACGCCTGAAGACACTAGAACATTTGCAATGGGTTTCGATTTTACAAGATTGCGAATTGATATGCAATGGTTTCCATCCCGGTTCTATTTTGACAGTAAAAACAGGCTTTGGGTTGGAGATTACGGGTGGGTAAACTTAGGATTTCAAAGTGATATATATCCAATGGGTGCTGCCACGTATCGGTCACCAGTTTTTTTATCTGCTGACGCAAATGGTGCTGGTACGCATGTGTGGGACAGACCAGTACCTACTGCTGACACCCCAGATGGTAGGATTTGGTATAAAAGTGTTCGTGGCACAGCGTGGCACCAACCAGAGACAGGCGAATGGTGTATGTTTAGCACATCAAGTAGTGGCGCATATCAGGATTCTGAAGGAAATCTGTGGATGGTTTATGACAATGCGCTCTATATGCTCCCAGCCAGTGAGACGCGGGCGAAGGATGATTGATGCCAAACATTAACTGAACTTGCGTTATCATAATGGGTGAAGGTTATCGAGATGATAAAAAAGATACTGCTTTTACTGATGACATTAATAATAAGTTCTTGTTCCACCGGTTTTAAGCATACAGAGAGCGAAATTAACACGCCTGAATGTATGCCACTTTTGCTTCCAAATGGATTGTATATAAATCAACCCGAAGGAATTCCCCCTATAGTGGATGAACCCTTTGCACCTGGCAAATGGGTGAATGTTCACAACTTCATTCCCAAAGCAGATATTGGTTCATCATACATTCTGCTGGATTTGATTTCTTTTGGCGGGAATGAAAAAATGTTGTTGCAGGTAAACCTGCAATATGTAATTTTTGATATAAACACAAAAACATTAACATTTCTAAAAGATTCTCAAAATATACTTTGGCCATATTTTCGGTATGGTGGAACATTTTGGCTTATCTCGTGTATTGTGTTAGAGCGCGAAATAAGGCTCGCTCATTATGACCATCAACTAGGCTCTTTTTTGCAAGATACTATTGAAACAGATATTGATATCTCAAGAATCGCAGCAATAACAAGCAGGGAAAACAATTTGTGGCTGATTATTCAGGACGCAAAGGGTTTATTTTACATTGGACAATTTGATCCTGAAAAAGACAAATTAAGTATTAATGACTTTGCTTTAATATCGCTTAATGAGTATGGAGAAGATAACGAGCAATACCTTCCCGATATCTATAATGGTATCAATGGAATAGCTATTGACAGTAAAAACCGTCCCTACTTCAGCTATAAAACGAGAGAAAAGCAACTGATGGTTTTGAGGCTAAACTCTGACAATAAATTTCAAATCGTTTATGTTGCGCCAGATGATAGTCGTGCCAGCCATTATGCAACAGGAGGATTTGGCCTGTTCATTGATGAGCACGACATTTTATGGATTAGTGACCACGCATGGGTGAATGTAAACGACGATGTATTCAGGCAATTTTATCAGGCAGCCGAAATATATCGTTCCCCGGTTTTTGTAGCAGCAGGGCCTAGATTTGATCCTATGTATCGATGGTTTAGACCTATTCCCAGGACAAGGACAGCAGACAATCGGCTATGGTATTCAAGTGAAAGGGGAACAGCGTGGTATCAACCTGAGACAGGCGAGTGGTGCATGTTTAGCAGTTCACGAAGCACAATATTGAAAGACAGTGAGGGTAATTTGTGGATGACTTACGGTGATGCGCTCTATATGCTCCCAGCCAATGAGACGCGGGCGAAGGATGAATAGGGACGTTTAAGCAGGATTAATCATGGATAAAGAAGAACCGTTAGATACTCAAAAGAACAACAATAAACTGTCTTTTACGAATATCCTTCAACTCGTTATTGTCTTGATGCTGATTATTAATTTGGCAATTACACAAGCAATAGAACCAAAGTCAATTCCACAGGAAACTTATGTTTATAATCCGCGTTTTACGGTGCGGTTGCCTGTCTTGCAAGGATGGCAAAATGAGCTGGTACGGGGTGGTTATTTAGTGCTCGAAAAAGAATCTAAGAAAAACGAACCCACGACAACAATCGTTATATACGATCAAGAGTGCAGTGAGCAGAATTGCCCTAAATCTAACATCCCGGGTTATGAAGACCTACAAAATCAATTCAGCGAAAACCTAAAGTTCAAGATGAATTCCGAGTGGGTTTATATGCACGACGGGAAACAATTCACATGGTATAGTTTTCGGGCAGCAAAAGAGTTGTTATCTGACCCAGTGTTTGAAGGATTGTATCTGCCTGAGCTTCTTCCGGATAGACCGCTATTCACTTTTGTAAACATTCAACAAGGCACGACATGGGTTACAGCAATAATCATTAGCGAAGAACACTATATTCCCGATCAGTTTGAAGCTGAAGCGATGATTAAAAAGCTTGAAATACTACATAGTAACTACCTGCATATTTGGGATTAAGCTTTATATAAAAAAAGCTGAATAAATTCCAGCAACTGTTTCTTGGGTGGTTTTTCTTTGAAAGAATTATCACCATGGCATAAACAATTGATGCCAAAGCAGGAAAGTTGGGTTTACATGAGCCATGAGTTTATTATCAGAGCGAAAGAACTGAAAAATAGGTAATATCAAATGAAACAGAGAAAAGTAATCATAATCGTAACTCTGGCGCTATTGCTTCTCATTCTTCTTTTTTGTTTGCTTTCATATCTTGATTTTCTTAAAATCAAAGGAAGTAAACAATTAGAAGCGCCTGCAAATTCAAACATTAACATTGAGACTTTGCTGATTCAAGATGAATTTATAGGCAAAAAATGGAAACTCGTCGAAACAGATAATTCGCGGTCAAATTACGCGCTATTGCAGACAGTTGAGGCGTTTGCTGCGAAGATGTATGAACCTGTTTACATTCACACCGCATGGGGCAAGGGCATGATCTATCAGGAAGTTTTCCAAGCAAGGGATACCTATGCGGCATGGGTCTTGTTTGACAGACCATTAAAAGACTCGAACCAGAAGTGGGTAGAAAAAGAAGAAAATTTTGTTGAAATGGAACATCACGCGGACCAGTGGTATTTAAGTTGCGCGGACATTCATCTGGACCGGCGGGATTGCAGTCTGATGGCGAGATACTCTAACATCGTTGTTTTTCTCAGCTCATCTTTTTACGCGGACGAGTTTTCTCAGGAAAAGTTTCTCGATTTAGTCAAATTCATTGATGAAACCGCTGGTGAATTAGGCTTGTATGAGCCATAACTTTATTATGCACTAAAAAAGTGATGTCAAATGAAAAAGAAAAAAGTAATTATCATTGTAACTGTAGCACTATTGCTATTACTTCTTCTTTGTTGTTGGCTTTCATATCTAAAGGTCTTTGATGTTAAAGAGAGAAAACGATTAGAAGGGATTACAACTTCAAATATTGACATTGAAGCTTTATTGATTCAAGATGAATTCCTGGGCGATAAATGGAAATTGGTGGAAACCGATTTTTTGCGGTCAAATTACGCACAAATGCAAACAGTTGAGGAGTTTGCTACAAAATTATATAAACCCGTTTCCAGTGAAATCACTTATCCTTACAGGGGCTCATCGATCTATCAGGAAATATTCAAAACAAAGGACGCGTATGCGGGAAGAGTTTTGTTTGTCAGACCATTAATTGACTCAGACCAGGAGTGGGTAGAAAAAGAGGAAAACTTTGTTGAAATGGAACACCATGCGGACGAGTGGTATCTGAGTTGCGCAAATATATTTGAAGGTCGCCGAAGTTGCAGTCTGATGGCGAGATATACGGATATTGTTGTTTTTCTGCAATCATCTTTTTATCCGGAAGATTTTTCTCAGGAAGAGTTTCTTGATTTAGTCAAATTCATTGATGAAACCGCTGGTGAATTAGGCTTGTATGAACCATGATATTATTCTTGTATCTAAACAGTGGCGTTAATAGTGTTTTGGTTGGTTTTTCCTGTAGAATTTAAGAGAATGAAAAAATAAAAGACAGACCATGAAAAAACTCAAAAACATATTAACAACAATGCTCATTTTTAGTTTGGTTTTGGCTGCTTGCACCACAAATCAAACACAAAGCAAAAATGAAGAATTACCTAATAATGGGACTGTGGCTCTGCCAAACTCCGCAAGCGAGACTGAAACACCTGACAAAGGTGACTATACAACTGGCAGTACGGTTGACCTCAACTTCAATCTCGGATGTAACCCAACAGATGTCAAATTTAGTCCAGACGGTAGCCAAATTGCTGTTTCATGTTTTGATAAAACCTTTCGAATCTATGAATTAACAGATAAGGAATACGCGCTAAAATCAAGCCGCGATTTAAAATGGTATATCCACTCGATAAACTGGTCTCCTGATGGCAGCATGGTAGCCCTCATTTCACGCAAAGCTTTGCAACTGATTGACTTGGATAAAAATGAAATTATCAACAGCCTGGAATTAAGTAAAGCGTCTGAGACTAGGATAGCGTGGTCTCCCGATTCGAAGTATATCGCCGCAACTGTGCCAGGGGGTTCAGTGCTTACTGAGACGGACTCTTTGGCAAAGATTTACTCAATCCCAGAACTCAAGCTCATAAAAGAAGTGAATGTTGATGGTGTTCAGCCATATGGCACCAATCAGTTGATTTGGGATGGCAACGTAGAATCACCTGTGATGACGATTGCAACAATGGGTGGAATGATTCATGTGAGGTCTCATCACGGTACCAGTTTAGGGTTTTATGGTATACAGTGGAACGCTGCGCATATTGGAATATATAGTTTAGGAGAAGATCGCTATCTAACTGTGACAAATGAATTTGGATCGAAAGATGCTTATTCAAGAACGAGATTAGTTGTATTCGATTCTCTATATATGCTCTTTGACTACACCATTCAAAACAATCTTAACGGAGAGGAATTAGATCCAATTGTCGATTCTTGTTTTGTTTTGGAGGAGATGAGATTGTATGTCTTGTTTCAATCCGGCAAATTACAGGTTTTTGACATACGCAGTAATGAAATAAAACTAATTGCAGAAGAGCAAGTTCCCAGGGTGGGCTTGATAGGTAAAGTTGAAGCCTCTTCTTGTTATGGTAAGCTGATAATCACCAGACGAGATGAGCCGGCATTGTTTATCGCCAAGCCTTAGATTTAATTGTATTCTTGGAATACTTCCTCACTTTTTTGAAGAGTAAAAGGTGCAAATGAAATCGAAAAAAACACATTTTATCATTTTAGGCGTAACTGTTTTATTCCTGATCAGCTTATTGCTTTTACTAAGAAAAGAAGCACCCCAAAAACAGTCTTCGATAGACTTAGAGGTTAAACAGATTACATTATCGGAAGTTGAAAAAGCAAGTGGAGAAGTTTTATCTCCCGATGGAAAAAATAGCGCATTTATAATCTCTGGCAATAAACCAGGAATTGGTGTAATTTATGGGAAAAGTGGTGAAATAAAGGCGTTCTATCCTAATACGCTGAGTTGGCGGTTTTTCATTGACTTGTCATGGGAAAGCAACAGTGTGGTTACTTTTGTGCTCAAGGTTTCACCGTATCACGAAGTTTTATATAAATTGGATGTGATATCAGAAAAAATACTCCTATGGAGGCCACAACAGCCGATTGATAAGTAGCAGGATTCTGTTTTCGAAAACAACTGACCGAATGACACACTTTATAACTAAGGTAGAATCAAGTTGCCATTAATATTCAATATTAGGATTTTTAACAATTCAATAGGGACTTGCCAGTAGAAATGTAACTTGTTTTCAAACGCAGATTCAAACATTTGTTTACGAATAAATACAAGGAGAATGAAAACAGGATCTTATTAACGCAATAAGACTTACCTTATTCGTTTTTTTGCCTTCTGGACGTAGAAGGAAAGAGCAAGACTCAACAAAAACGCTCTATGCTAAAGCGAAACGTATTCGCTGGTTATGATAAGATATTTAACAGAGAGCCGTGCTATGAAAAAAAGACACAAACTACTAAATGCAGTCATTATTATAATTGGCATAATGCTCTCTGCTTGTACGCCGCGTCTTTCTATCAAAGAACTTGAAGGAGACCTTGTTTTTGTAAGTGATCTCAACAAGTACAGTTTCCAACTGAATACGTATCATCTAGCCAATGACGAAGTGGAAAGTGTGAATATACCAGATGATTTGCTTTTTCCAACTGTTGATTTGAAAAACAACAGGTTTGTTTGTCTCACCAGCTCCAAAAGCACAATGTCAAGTGGTTATTTGACTAAAGCCAATCTTAAAACCGGAAAACTGGAGAGATGCAGGGGGCCGGTTTCATCATCAGTTCAATTGGATCCCCGTCAAAATAACGAGAACTATGTAATCCTTGGTTCTTCTTTGGATGTAAAGATCGTCGATATAGCAACTTGTGAAACAGTAGAAACGCTTTATGATGTAAAAAAGGACAGAGACCCAGAAGAAATTTTTCATTTCATTGAACGCGTAAGCATGAGTCGCGATGGAAAATATTTGTACATGGCTACGGAAGAAAATACATCTCGTGCTCAGTTTTCAATTTTTCAGCTGAATTTAACGACCCGGGAAAAAGTGTTTTTGGTGAACGGCAACAGCCCGTCTATTGCGCCTGATGGCAATCGCCTGGCATTCATTGATGACGATAAAATAAAAATTTTAGATATTGATACGCGAGCTGTAATTGATTTTGATAGAAATAAATTTCCGGAAAACTATCATTTTTTCACGCTTGTGTGGGATGAATCAGGGAGCAAATTATTGATAGAGATGTTTTATGACAATGAATACGACAGGGATAAAAAAATATTTATCCTCGACGTGTATTCTGGAAACGTTACGGAAATAAGCACTCCGGGCATGCAGCCATCGTGGATCAGAAAATAGAACGACATTGACGTCAGGGGAAAAACTAAGAGTTTTCCGAGTGTGAACGATACAACTATTGTTTATAACCCAAACTCATTTATTGACATATAGTAAGAATCATCTTAAAACCCTCAACCCCGCATTGAAAACTAACCCCATCATGCTATAATCCGTCTTGCAAAGGACAGAACTTATGAACAACAACCTTATTTTCCCCTTTACCGCTATTGTTGGCCAGGAGATGATGCTGCGCTCGCTGATTCTCAACGCGGTTGACCCGCGCATTGGCGGCGTGCTGATTCGTGGCGAGCGTGGCACCGCCAAATCGACCGCGGCGCGCGCCCTGGCAGCCCTGCTGCCGGACATCGAAGTGGTGAAAGGCTGTCGCTTTGCCTGTGACCCAGCCCATCCGAGCCGCTTCTGCACGGAGTGCCAGGAGCGACTTGAAGCCGGCGAGGACCCCCTGCCCACCGAAACCCGCAAGACACCCTTCATCAACCTGCCCGTTTCCGCCACTGAAGACCGTGTGGTGGGCACGCTGGATATCGAACGCGCCATCCAACTGGGTGAGCGTCATTTTGAGCCCGGCGTGCTGGCGGCGGCGAACCGCGGCATGCTTTACATCGACGAGGTCAACCTGCTGGATGACCATGTGGTGGATATTCTGCTGGATTCCGCCGCCATGGGCGTGAACGTGGTTGAGCGCGAGGGCATTTCGTTTAGTCATCCGGCGCGCTTTATCCTGGTGGGCACGATGAACCCCGAAGAAGGCGATTTGCGCCCGCAACTTTTGGACCGCTTCGCGTTTTCGGTGGATATCCATGGCATTCTTGATAAAGCCCAGCGGGTTGAGATTATGCGCCGAAACATCGCCTTTGAAGCCGACCCTGCCGCTTTTCAGGCGAAGTGGGCGCCCAAAGAGCGGGAACTGAGCGACAAAATCAAAGCCGCGCAGTATATGTTGGATGAGGTCGGCTACACCCAGCGCGACCTGACCTTAATCGCGGAGCTGACCTCCTCAATGGAAGTTGACGGGCACCGCTCGGATATGGTCATCCTCAAAGGCGCGCGTGCTCAGGCGGCGTTCGACGGACGCAGACGCATCTCGCCTGTGGATATTGGCATCGCGGCTGAGTTGGCGCTGCCCCATCGTGTTAAGGCGGGCCCGTTCCGCAAGAGCGGTGTGGGCATCGAAACGCTCAACACGAAAATCGACGGGCTAAAAGCGCTCAGCACGGTGACGGAATATCCCGAAGAAGATAGTGACGAAGGCGCTACGCCGGACGATTCCGATAAAAAAAAAGCGATCCCTTAGCTGAAGGCGAAGTTCAGCCTGAAATCTCCGAAGATGAAATCCCGCTGGTAGGGGAAGGCCAGCAGGATATTTTCACCACGCTTGACGCGCACTGGTGGGAAGGCGGGCAGGTGATGGAAGCCGGCGAGACCTTTGAACCGCGCCAGCTCGACACACCCCTGGACGAAATGGTGCGCAAACAGGGTGGCAGGCGCTCGCAAACCCGCTCCAAAACCAAACGTGGCCGTTATATCGCCTCGCGCCAGGCGCCGGGCGACACCACCGATCTCGCTTTCGATGCCACACTGCGGGCTGCCGCGCCTTATCAGCGCAAACGCCAGGAGCTGAAAGCGCGCAACAAGGTGGCATTCGCGGTGCGTTCGGCAGATTTCCAAAAGAAAATCCGCATGCGCAAAACAGCCAACCTGATTCTCTTTGTGGTGGATGGCTCTTGGTCGATGGCGGTTTCTGAGCGCATGTCGGCAACCAAAGCGGCGATTTTATCCCTGCTCACCGATGCCTATCAGCGGCGCGACCGGGTGGGCTTGGTCGTCTTCCAAAAAGATCGCGCGACCCTGGTGCTTTCGCCCACCAACTCGGTGGTATTGGCACAGCGCGCTATGGAAAACATCCCCATCGGCGGCAAGACACCTCTCGCGGCGGGCTTGGTGATGGCGTATGAGGTGGTGCAGCGCGAGAAGATTCTGCACCCTGACGTGCAGCCCCTGCTCATTGTGCTCACCGATGGCGCTGGCAATGTGGCGTATCAGCCCGGGCGCAACGTGCCCCAGGAGCTTGAAGAATTTGCCGGCATGTTCAAGCGCGAGAAGATTCACAGCGTGGTCATCAACATGGAACAAAAGGTCTTTGACGCTGGACTGGCGCAACGCCTGGCGGACCAAATGGGCGCGGTTTGCTATACCGTGGACGAACTGCGCGGGGACGTGCTTTACGAAACCGTGCAAAAGGAAATCATCGCGCCAAGTGGCCCTAATTATCGCGATACCGCGCCGGTGATGGCAACCAGCCGTGACTGGTAGGGCTAAAACCGTCAGGATTCGTCAAGTAAGCAGTCTATGGCAATGACCACGGCAACAAAGAGGTCCTGTGAGGTCTCTTTAAAAGTATTTCGTTGAAAAAAATTCAGGTATATGACCAGGAAACGAGGTGGGGTTTAATCTTTTCATGTTAAAATGGTTAATAGGAATAAGGAATAGTGATAATGAAAGAGACACTCCCAGAACAGCAAACAGCAAAAAAAAGCAAGTCTGATCTTGTTCTTATTACTGTGATTTTACTTTTTGCCTTGGCTCTGCGCGTTTGGCAAATAAATGCCCGCGGTCTTTGGTTTGATGAAGCCTATGAGTTTTGGGCTTCCGTAGTTCCTGTTAGACATATTTTTAAAGTTGTATCCCATTCTTTGCAACCACCTTTATATAATATCTTGCTTCATTTCTGGATGAAGGCAGGTCATTCTGAAACATGGTTGCGTTTGCTCAGTGTGCTTTTAGACCTTCTTGGTATTCTCGCAACACTTTTGCTTTGTCTGAGAGCCTTTAATCGAAAAACAGTCTTGATTGTTGGTCTCAACCTGGCTTTGATGCCTGCGTTAATCAGGTATAGTCAAGAGGTTGGAGAATATGCTCTGTGGTTGTGTTGTTTGCAATGGCTCTGTTATTTTATGTTTCAGGCATATCATGAAGGCAAGTGGAAGCATTGGCTTTTACTCAGTCTTTTTTCCTTGCTGGCTTGGTATAGTCATTATGGCGCGTTTGTTCTTATTGCCGCGGCTTATCTTGTTTTGTTCGTCATGCTTATCTTGAAGAAGGACCGATCGGCTTATAAAAAGTTATTTACCAGTGCTTCGCTGACTGCGATCGGAGCGTTGGTGGTTCTTCCAACGTTTTTGGCGCAGGTAAAAGCTATCGGGAATAAAGCTCAATGGTCAGGCGCTCAGGCTTTAACCCTTGCGCGAGATATTGCTAAAGGCTTCTTAAACAGTCTGAACTTTATGTATACTGGCTATCCTTTCACAAGAATTAATCAATGGATACCGTGGATTGTGTTCATGGTCTTGATACTGCTTGGTGTTTGGGTTTGGGTTAGGCAAGGTAAAAAAGGCTTATATTATCCGCTCTTTTTGGGTCTATCCTTTGTCGTTTACGCCATATTAATCATTCCGGGTTTTTATGGCCACGGTTCCTTTGGCTTCAGGTATGGCTTGGTTCTGCTCCCGGCTTTTATCTTATTTTTGGGAAACATTATCTATGAGTTGACACAGGAGAAAAACTGGATAAAAAACATCCTTGCCTTGGTGTTGACGATAGCGCTCCTCTCACTTTCCGCTTATTCATTGCCTAATCGCGGTCTTAGTGAAAAGACTCGGGGAAAAACGGATTGGCCAGAAACCAATGACTTGCGTGATGTGATGGCACAGTGGCAGGAAACCAGGACTGAAGACTCTTTTACCATTATCTCCTTCGGAGAGATACAAAGCTTTGGATATAACCTTACTCGATTGGGTATGGCTGATGTAGACGATTTCGCGCCAAATTGGGTTAATGCCTGTCTTGGAAATCTCGCGTCAGAAGATTGCAAAAATGAACGTTATGTTTATGAGCATTGGTCGGGTGGTGTCCCCTTGGAAGAGCGTTTTGATGTGCTCAGCGCGGCTATCCCACAGGGAAAACAAGAGGTTTGGATGGTTTATTCCAGAATGAATGAAACTGACATTGAGCAATGGGAAGACTGGATGACCGACTTGGGTTATGCGCAAACGCTTGCATTGTGGGATCGCCAGCTTAGGATGCACAGATATGAGATTAAGTCTGTTCCATAGTCAATGATTTTTCCTCAGACGAAATCCTTGTATTTAAATATGATAGTTACCGCCTGGGTTAATGACGCAGTTGTAACAGTTTTTTTTGACTTAAAGCCTGTGATTGGTTTTGCTTAAGAAGCCAGTTTGGTGTCCCTGTCATGCAGCCCGCGCGATCTGGCTGAATCAACTCCAAAAGCTTGGCTTAGAACTAAGCCGCAATAGAATTTATCGCGATACCGCGCCGGTGATGGCAACCAGCCGTGATTGGCAGGGCTAATACTGTCAGGATTCGTCAAGTAAGCAGTCAATGGCAATGACCACGGCAACAAAGAGGTCCTGCAGGCTCTCATCAAAAATATCCAGGCGGTAATTGTCCGCGAGAGTTAACCATTCTTTGGAGATGCTGCCAACCTTATTTCCGCGTTGCGTGAGGGTATATTCGTGCTCCCAAAAGTCACCCATGACATTAAGCCCTAAATTCTCCGGGTCGATGTCAATATCCCGGTATAAGAGGCTGAAGTTACTTTGGATGCTGATTTCCTTTCCGTTAGCAAAAGTCACCACGAATTTTGGCAGTAAGGTCAGCACAACCCTGTCCACAGTAAAGAGATGGTTCCCATTGGGGGCTGAAACATGAACAGTATGGCCGAGAGGGTTAAACTCCTGGTCAACCTGATAGATGGTTTGTCCGTTCTCATCGGTGATGGGGTAGTGATCCAGTATTTTGAATACTTTTTGTTGGATGTAAAGTGATTTCATCGTTCGCGACCTCATTTCCTGATGTCTCTAAAGTTCAGCATCGCTTGAAAAAGCACTGCTGTTTGACATTCATTAAAACACTGCGCCATCATCAGAGTTGCTTATGGGCAGTTGGCTGTGGGTATACTGAGTCAATTGTAGAAATGGCTATAAAGAAACTGAACGCGCCGCTTCAGGGACCTGCGGCCACCAGGCGTTGTAGTAATAGATGTCATCCACCTGCATCTGCCCGGTATAGCCATAATCCGTAGCTTGCTCACCAGAGCTATACCTCGTTGTGCCCCAGGGGTGGTAAAGCTGATGACTGATTTCTTCACCGGTATCACGCGCAACAACCGACGTGGTGCTGCCCAAATGATCGCTAAACAGATAATAAATTATTCCGTCGCTTTTCATTGCTATACGCTCACCATTCGCGTAGTAGTAATTTGTGACAACCGTCTCTCTTTCCTGATGCACGATGGGGAAGTACAGCATATATTCCGCGGTAACGGCATTGAGCTGATCTGGTGGTGATTTAATGCCCACAATTTTGTGTTCATAGTAATTGCCCACATAAATGTAATGCTCTTACTAAAATGTTGATTATTCACACAAATCCATTATGCAAGCTCTCGAATCGAGATTTTCTACAATTTTTCTAAATTCATTTGTAGTCATATGTTTTTCCGAGGTCACTCCGATATATACAATTATATTTTTATATCTGGCCAGTAAGCCACAAGAATCTTGTCCTTGATAGATTTCCTCACGGCAACCAAGTGCCCATTGACCTGCGTGATTGATAGCTTCAATTTTATACTGAGAGTCCCTTATCCAATAATGACTTGGCATAAGGTCTAACCTCATAAAAAACGAGCAGGCGTCAAAACCATTGTCATAACGAATTACCTCTTGGTAAAAACCATTCAAACCTGTAGGCGGATTATAATTAGCAGTTACAATTTCTTCTCCATGGTTGTGCTTTGTCCGGACAAAATTTACACCTTGTTGCCAACCATATGGCAACTCATCCAATTTGACAATTAAATTTTTTAGTTCAACGTTCTCTGAACGAACTTCTCTTAGGTCTTGGCATTTTCTCAAATATGGAGGTGTTGAATTCTTGAACTTTAAAACACAGATAAACACCAATATTAAACATGTAACACCAATAACTACACCTTTATTTTTCATGGCTCCATTTCTTTTCATTTGCACCCATCCGGCACCGGCTAACAGTATTTTTTCTGGAATGCCCAAACCAGCACCAATAAATATATCCGTAATATATATTTCCTTCTTTTAATCATACGTTTATTGTTTTTTGCATACAGTAATATTTTCTGTTGCTATCAAATCTATTTTCTTGGCTATTTCAAAAAATGCATCTCTAGAAAAATCTTCAGTACAAAATCTTCCTTCAAGTGTGATAACTACATCTTTGTATCTTGCGACCAAGGTACAATCAACCGCGCCACGATTTGTTTCAATACAACCTGTTACCCATTGATCAGCTCCATTAGCTATATTCGTTTGGTTAGCTTCATTTACTACCCAACCACTGTCAGGAAAATTTGGGGCATCCCTGAATAAAATCCAGGCTTGATAAGCATCAGGGAATTTAATAACTTCTTGGTATATTGATCCTGGATTTTGGCTGGTAGGGAGAAAATAAGCAGTTTCAATATCAACACCGTGATCCCTTTTCGCTCACGGCTGATTTTTCTCAGCAATGTACCACTCTGTACTTAACCAATCATCAGGAATTATCAATTCATTCAACTGGACATTACATGATATTATTTTCTTAAGTTCTCTTTTGTTACTGAATCTTTGTGACCTCCTCGCAATAAATACAACCATCAACAAGGCAACAAGCATTACAACTAATATGGTTATTAGGTATGCCGTTTTACCAATTCTTATAGAATTATTATCACTTCTCATTTCAGGGGCTTTTCTCATTTAAATTGTCAAACATCTTCTCATTACCGTCCGTCAATATCACTAAGCTTTGCCTTGAATAAGGCACCGTTTGCCAGTAACCACATATAGCCTTCATGATCTTCGATAATGGATGAGGTACCACTCGCAGACCAACAGCCTTCTTTTGTGTTAGGGTCGTACCACGCTAAACCTGTGCGATATGTTGGGGAATCGTAGATGGGATACATCGTAAACCAGAGTTTCTCGTCACTGCTTTCATAGGTGACATGTGGTGGATTGAAAAAAAGTAAAATATGATGGTCATAAATTCCTGATCTGCGTAAAATGCCAGGGAAAGGAAGGAACTGGCGCCATTTTTTGTCTGTGTCTAATTTACCGAACGCGACAACCCACAAATTGTCATTACTGTCATAAAAAAGCCTTGATTGGTAGATTGTTTTGTTCTGAAACTCAATTTCAATAAACTCAGAACTTTGAGTATCAAACAGAACAAGGTCTTTTTCGCTATAGCCTCCTACTCGATTAGGAAAATACAACAAGATTTGATAGGATGATGTCCATATAGCTTGAGCTAAAAAACCGCGTTCAGCAATGCTAATAACTTCATACAATGTCCCCAATGCTAAATCATAACGGTAAATCGCATCGTTTGCGCGGACTATCCAGATGTTCCCATCCTTTTCTGGAAGAATAAAGATATCTGAGTAATTATCCAAATCTCTTAGGGGTAAATCAGATTTAGCCAGAGGAACAAATTTCTGTTTTGCTTCATCATATCTACAAAGAGCGACATTTTTGCTGTAATACGAAGCTTTAGCGTTAACGATGAGACCAAAAACATCGCCGGATTTATTAATGGTGAGATCATAAATTGCATAATTGCCAAGACCGATGGCGTTTGAAAAGGTTTTCCATTCTCCTGTATCAATGTCATAACTTAGAATAACTTTATTGATAAGTTTAAAACGAATAGGTCTTTCCGCAATCCAAATTTGGCGCGAATTATTAAAATAGCTGACACCCTTGATCTGATTTTCAGTAAAGATGCTCGGAGAATTTGGCAAATCGTCAATTTTTTTCCAAGGTGCTTCAATTGGGAATCCTGAATATCCTGAATAATTGGACTGATTAAAATCAGGGATGGTGAAAGCAAAATCGTTGAAGGAGTGCTCACATTGAACGTTTTTAGGTGATTTAACTGGACCAAACGCTGAATTGTGTGCTGTATAGAAAGCAGCACAGCGCGAAAGCAGGCATATTGTAATGAGTAACAAAATGAGTATAAGTACGATAATGCGTATTTTTTTACCTTTATCCATTGGCTTGGTTCCTTAGTTGAAAAGAGCCGATCTTCAATCTTGTGAAAGGGACAAATTTATATCTTCGATTATTCCATTGGCTAATTCAGCCTGTTGCTGATCAAGCACAAAGAATACATATCCTTCGTCGATAAAAAACAGCAACTCGCAGTCGCTTCGTATGGGGTCAATGGCTTCATAAGGGGCTCTATTGAACCAGATTTTTTGCAAGACATGGTTGTTGTTCAGGACTTTATCGTGCCAATCGTGAGTGGATTCTGATAAACCATAAAAAACGAACTGGAGATGATCATGAGATATAAACGTCATTAATTCATGAATGAGTTCCATATTATAGCGACCAAGGATGTGTAGAAAGTATTTTTTATGTTTTTTAGTCAGGGACTGGTGTTCATCAAAAGTGCTTGTGATAAAAAAGTTCAGCTTGTATTTAGTGGCTAATTCATTGGGGTAGGTGTTTGGAGTTAAGCCTTTTTGTACATAATAGCTCTGATCGATGATTACAGTTGCCATGAACCAAGGGATAATTCCGGCCAGGTTTGTGATTAAGCGTTTGTCGGTTTCGCGCCTGATTTCCCAGTCCATATTTGAAAAAATATTGATGTTGAAAAGGCTGTAGCTTCCCCATTTTTCCTTATTAACCGGGATTTGGAGAGGGCCTTTTTTGTTTTGATTTTTCCGTTTCCAACACATTGGATGGTTTTCCTTTCATCTAAAACAAGACTGGCAAGGCAATATCATCAAGACTTAGATTGTCTTCTTAATTGTAACGCATATCCTGATTTGACTACATAGCGAATCGGTTTATAATTCAGTCATTGAATTATATGGAACAAGACAGCATTCAAAACGAACCCAGCCATACGCTGGATATGCTCACCCAGATCGAAGCCAATCCGGATATCTCGCAAGTCGGTTTAGCAACTGAACTTGGCGTGGCGGTGGGCACGATCAACTGGCATCTAAAGCGCATGATCAATAAGGGTTATGTGAAGGTGAAGCGCGCGCAACGCAAAAAGCTGCGCTACATCATCACGCCCGAAGGCATAGCGCTGCGTGCCGCTTTGACCGTGGACTACATCAAGAACTCGTTCAACCTTTACCGCTTGGTGCGCGAACGCACCCTGAGCGCTTTGCAGGAATTGCGCTATCAGGGTTTTGAGCAGGTTCGCGTTGAGGGCGGTGAGGATGAAGTGGCTGAAGTGGTGCGCCTGACCTGTTTGGAGCAAGGTGTTGACGTGTGCGAAATAACAGATACGAAAAAGCCTATAATTCATATTCAAGGTATCAAACTTGCATTAAAATTACCTGGCGAAACGTCATCTAACGTCGCGCCTGAAACAGATAACAGAGGTACTCATGTGGAATAATTTGGATCTCAGTCAAAAACGCCTTTGCGTCACGGGTGGCGCGGGCTTTTTGGGTAAACATTTAATCGCGCGGCTGGAGCATTACGGCGCGAAGGATATCTTTGTGCCACGCTCGGCAGATTATGACCTGGTGAAAGGGGATGACATCGCCCGCATGATTGACGACGCCCAGCCCGACATCATCATCCACCTGGCAGCCAAGGTGGGGGGTATCGGCGCCAACATGGAAAAGCCTGGCGAGTTCTTTTATGACAACCTGATGATGGGCGTTCAACTCATTCATCAAGCCTGGCAACGTGGGGTGGAGAAGTTCGTGGCGATTGGCACGATTTGCGCTTATCCCAAATACACGCCTATTCCTTTCAAAGAAGAAGATATCTGGAACGGCTATCCCGAAGAAACCAACGCGCCTTATGGACTGGCAAAGAAAATGCTTTTGGTACAGTCACAAAGTTACCGCGAGCAGTATGGTTATAACTCGATTTTCCTGCTGCCAGTCAACCTTTATGGACCCGGCGACAATTTCAACCCTGCCAGCTCGCATGTCATTCCCGCGCTGATTCGCAAGTGTCTGGAAGCCAAAGAACGTGGCGACATGCAAATTGTGGCGTGGGGCGACGGCTCGCCAACGCGCGAGTTCATCTATGCCGAAGACGCCGCGGAAGGTATCGCGCTGGCGACCATGCGCTATAACAGCTCGGATCCGGTGAATATCGGCTCGAGTTTTGAAATCAGCATCAAGGATTTGACCGAAACCATCGCCCGCCTGTGCGACTTTGAAGGTGATGTGGTGTGGGATACCAGCAAGCCTAATGGCCAGCCACGCCGTAAACTGGATACAACCCGCGCGAAAGAGCGCTTCGGATTTGAAGCTAAAACCGATTTTGAAGAAGGCTTAAAGAAGACCATCGCCTGGTACAAAGAGGAGCGTGCCTGTGGCCGCGGCTGAGGCGAAAACACCCTTAAAACACAGCCCGGACATGGTAGTAATAAAACCACCCAAGGGCTGGTTGGGGATTGACCTCAAAGAGCTTTGGCAATATCGCGAGCTGATTTACTTTTTAACCTGGCGCGATATCAAGGTGCGCTACAAGCAAGCGGTTTTGGGCGTGGCATGGGCGATTTTGCAGCCGGTGATGACCACGGCGATTACCTCGCTGGTGTTTGGCTTATTGCTGAAGGTGAAATCGGATGGGTTGCCCTATCCGGTTTTTGTGCTCTCGGCGCTTTTGCCCTGGCATCTTTTTCAGCTCAGTTTGCAAAAGAGCAGTGTTAGTTTGGTGGGCAACGCCAATCTGATTACCAAAATATACTTCCCGCGCATCATCATCCCGCTTAGCTCGGTTTTGGCAGTGATGCTTGACTTTTTGATTTCCCTCATTTTGCTTTTTATCGCCATGGCAATTTATGGCATCCCCCTGACCTGGAATGTGTTGTGGGTTATCCCGCTCACGCTTTTGGCGGTGCTGGCGGCTCTGGCGGTGGGGCTTTGGCTCTCGGCGCTGAACGTGCAGTACCGGGATGTGCAGCAAATGGTGCCTTTCCTCATTCAGGTGTGGATGTATGCCACGCCCATCGTTTACCCCATCACTACTATACCAGAGGGTATACTGCGCTATCTCTATAGTTTGAACCCGATGGTGGGCGTTGTGCAGGGTTTCAGGTGGGCGCTGTTTGGCGGTTCAGCTCCGGATATGACGCTTTTGGTCTCCACCGGGGCGGTTTTGATTTTGCTGGTGGGCGGACTGTTTTACTTTAAACGCATGGAACGAACTTTCGCGGATGTGGTGTGATGGCGAACGATAATTACGCTGTAATGGTCAAAGGCATTGGCAAACGCTATAAAATCGGCGTGGCGCAGGAGCGTCAGGACACTTTGCGCGATTTGCTGGTAGCAGGCGCGCGGAAAATAGGCAACGCTTTCAGACGCGAGAAAAACGCCAGGGCGACTATCGACCACATTTGGGCTTTGCGCGATGTCAGTTTTGAGGTCAAACAAGGCTCAGCGATTGGCATCGTTGGTCGTAATGGCGCGGGCAAGAGCACATTGCTCAAAATCCTCTCGCGCGTTACCGAACCCACCGAAGGCTATGGCGAATTGCGCGGTCGGGTGGGCTCGCTTTTGGAAGTGGGTACGGGTTTTCATCCGGAATTAACCGGACGGGAGAATATTTTCCTGAACGGTGCCATTTTGGGCATGACCCGCAAAGAAATCAGCGCTCGTTTTGATGAAATTGTTGATTTTTCTGAAGTGGAAAAATTTATTGACACGCCAGTTAAACGCTATTCTTCGGGCATGTACTTGCGGTTGGCGTTCGCGGTCGCCGCGCATTTGGAGCCGGAGATCCTGGTCGTGGACGAGGTTTTGGCGGTTGGCGATGCTGATTTTCAGCGCAAATGCCTTGGGAAGATGGGCGATGTGGCGGAAAGCGGCAGAACCGTGCTTTTTGTCAGTCATAATATGTCAGCCATTTTACGCCTGACCGAAGAGACCATAGTTTTGGACAAAGGGCGGGTCATCAAACGCGCGCCAAGTGCCGAGGCGGTTGATTTTTATCTCAACCGGGGCATGTCCAAATTGGGTGAACGCTATTGGGAACCTGATGAAGTTCCCGTCAACGCGACGCCTTTCAGACCGCTTGCCATCCGCATTGTGGATAAGGATGGCGTGATTTCGGACAGTGTGCGTAGCGTTGACCCCATTAAAATTGAAATTGACTATGAGCTTGAACAGGATATCACCGGTCTGCGGGTGGGTTTTTATCTCAACAGCACCCGTGGCGAGGCGATATTTACCAGTTTTGACACGGATTCAGAGGAGCTATTCAAGGAATTCACCATGCGTCCCAAAGGCGTTTATACCAGCCGATGTACTATCCCAGCTGACACGCTCAACGAAGGGCGCTTTGTGCTGGGTGTGAACGCGAGTTCTTATATGGTACGCAGATACTTCCAGGATGACCAGGCATTGAGTTTTTCAGTGGATGCCAGTGGCGCGCCGGGCACCCATTGGCCCGAACCGCGGCCAGGTGGCGTGCGTTTGCCCCTTGAATGGTATATCCAGGAGAAAGGATAAGTGATGAAAAATCGCATCAAAGATTTTATTGGGACTTTGCCCTATAGCGCGGAGCTCTTTTGGGCGGTGCGTGGGTCGCGTCGTCCCTGGTTGGCACATTACCGACTGGGTGGCATCAAGGACGTGCTCACGCAATCGGTGCACGAAGTTCAGCACTACGCCAAACAAAGCGCGCATCCCAAAAAAGTCTTTATTTTTGCCTCTTTACATTATTGGATTGAACAAGCCGGGCTTATCGCGCTCGCACTGGCAGGACAGGGGCACAAGGTGCAGTTGTCCTATTTGCCCTTTGCGGAGTGGGATAAGGACATCAACCGCTTTGATGTGCGCCGGCAAGACCTTTATACGCAGGATTTATTCAAACCCCTGCGCAACGTCATCGGCGTGATTCCGCTTTTGCCAGACCTCTTGCGCTATTATCGGCGTGATGTTAGCGAATACCCTGCTGATCTGCTGAGAATCGCTAAAAACGTTTCCCGCTATGACGCCATGTACACCAAGCAGATTGAGGAAATTGGCGAAGATGATGATTTGTATATCTTCAGACTGCGTCGTAATTTGCCCACCGCTTTGGCACTGCAACGGGTCTTTGAGCGTGAGAAACCAGACGTGGTGATTGTGCCCAACGGAACGATTTTAGAGATGGGCGTTGCCTATCAGGTGGCAAGTGCTATGGGTATTGAAACGGTCACTTTTGAGTTTGCCGACCAGCGCGAGCGCATTTGGATCGCGCAAAATGATGAGATCATGAGCCACGATACAACAGCTTTGTGGCGGGGTCTGGGCGGACGCGACTTCCCTGAGAAAGCCCACCAGGCGATGGTGGAGCTGTTTTCCGCGCGAAAAGGCGCGCGCCTTTGGGGAGATTTCGCCCGACAATGGCAACAAAACCCCTCTCAGGGTGCCTCCGCGGTGAAAGAAGCCCTCGGTTTGGATGAACGCCCCATCGCCCTGCTGCCTACCAACGTCCTGGGCGACAGCCTGACGTTGGGTCGCGAACGCATCACGCCCACCATGGCGGATATGATTGTGGGCACGATCAAACATTTCATTGAACATCCCGAGGCGCAACTCGTGGTGCGTGTGCACCCGGGTGAGTTGAAGGTGCATGGCACCTCAATGATTGACGTCATCCGCGAAAACTTTAAGACCCTGCCAGAGAACATTCACATCGTTAAACCCGGTGACAAAACCAACACCTACGATTTGGTCGAAATCGCTGATTTAGGCATCGTCTTTACGACAACTGTTGGCATGGAAATGGCGATGGCGGGGATTCCCGTGATTGTGACCGGCAAGACCCACTATGCCAACAAGGGTTTCACGTATGAGCCTACTGATTGGCAAGCTTATACCGATCTGCTGAAAGAAATCGTGGCGAAACCTGCCACCTATCGCCTTACAGAAAAGCAAATGGAACAGGTTTGGCTGTATGCCTATCTCTTCTTCTTTGAATACTCACTGCCTTTTCCCTGGCATTTGCTTTGGCTGGCAGAAGATTTTCGAGAGCGACCTTTAAGCTATGTTCTTTCTGAAAAAGGGCAAAAACGCTATGGGCAAACGTTTGGCTATCTCGTTGGTGAGCCCTTGGACTGGCAAGCTCGCGGTTTGGCACGCCTGAACGAATTGACAACAAACAAGACTGAGCTGGAGTCAGATAATGACGAGCATTAAAAAACAGGAAATTGGCGAATTTTACAATAAAGTTGGCTGGCAAAGCGAAGGTAACGGGCTGTACCAAAACGCCGAATATGAGGATTTGCGCGATGTCTCCAAACGCTATATCGCTCATGCCCACGCGCGCGTCGGAAAGCACTTGCCCAAAACCGGCAAATTCCTGCTGGATGCCGGTTCCGGGCCAGTACAGTACAAAGCCTACGAAAAGTATTCTGAAGGCTACGCAAAACGTGTCTGCGCAGATCTGTCTTATGTCGCCATGCAGGAAGCCCGCAAAAAACTGGGTAACAGGGGCTATTACGTCGTCGCTGATGTTGCCAATTTGCCTTTCCGCAAGGAAGCTTTTGATGGTATCGTCTCTTTGCACACCATTCATCACCTGCCCATCGAAGAAAAAGCGGGAGCATATATCGATATGTACCAATGTCTCAAACCAGGTGGCACGATGGTGACCGTGGATGGTTGGGGCGAGCATAAGCTCTATGGCTTTTGGCAAAAAGTGATTGCCGTGGCGCGACGCTTGCGTGGCGCGCCAAAACAAAGTGAGACGAATCAAACCGAGGCGAATCAACCCGCTTCTGGTGAGATTGAAGCAAAGCAAAGCGGGCCAGCCGGCACGCACGTGGTCAAAACCAGCGCGAGATGGTTTAAGTCGGTGATTGGCGATAAACTGCCTTACCAAATTCGTTCGTGGCGCAGTGTGAGTGTGCGCTTTTTGCGTGAGGTCGCGCCTGATAATTGGCTCGGCAAGCTGTTTTTATTGAAATTATCTTGGCTGGAAGATCTCTTCCCGCGATATTTTGGCGAGAACGGGCAATACCCGCTAATCGTCTTTAGAAAACCTAAGCGCGATGGCGCCAAGGAGTAAATATGAACTGGAAAGAAAAAACTGTATTGGTAACCGGTGGCACCGGTTCGTTTGGCAAGAAATTCATTCGCTTGATGCTGGATGAATATCAGCCTAAAAAAATCATTGTTTTCAGCCGCGATGAGTTGAAACAGCACGAAATGCGCGCGGTGGGTGGTTTTAACCATCCCTCAATCCGCTATTTTATCGGCGACATCCGCGACCGCGATCGCCTGATGACCGCGTTTTACGGCGTGGATATCGTGGTGCATACCGCGGCGCTCAAGCAGGTGCCGGCATGCGAATATAACCCGATGGAAGCGATTAAGACCAACATTATGGGCTCAAGCAACGTCATCGACGCCGCGATTGCAAATAATGTTGAAAAAGTGCTGGCGCTCAGCACCGATAAAGCGGTTAATCCGGTCAATCTCTATGGTGCCACAAAGCTGGCGGCTGAGAAGTTGATGGTGCAAAGCAACGCCTATGCCGGTGGACGTAAAACGCGCATTGCCTGCTCACGCTATGGCAATGTGGTCGGCTCACGCGGTTCAGTGGTGCCCTTGTTTATCAAACAACGCCCAAGTGGTGTGCTGACCATTACCGATGATCGCATGACCCGCTTCTGGATTTCGCTGGAACAGGGCGTGCGCTTTGTCATCCGCTGTATTGAAAATATGCAGGGCGGCGAGCTCTTTGTGCCGAAGATTCCCAGTATGAAGATGACCGACCTGGCGAAAGCCATCGCGCCGGAAGCCCAAATAAAGATTATCGGCATTCGCCCCGGTGAAAAACTTCACGAAAGCCTGATTTCTGAAGATGAAGCGCGAACGACCGTGGAACTGGAAGATATGTTTGTTGTACAACCTGCAGTGGAAGCGCTCTGGTTCGGACATGCCTGGGCAGACAAAGGTAAACCCGTGCCGGATGGTTTCACCTACACCAGCGCGAACAATACTGAGTGGCTTGACATTGACGGCATCAATGCCATCATCAAACCGATTGAAGCCGAACTGGCGAAAGAAAAGTAATCGATGACAAAGTTGCTTGTTACCGGGGCAAGTGGTCACCTGGGGCTCAATTTAGCGCTTTTAGCGGTCGAGCACGGCTATAAAGTGACTGGCTGGTCACACTCGCGTGGGTTAAAGACCCCGCCTTTTTCGAGCGAAAGTGTCGATATTGGCGATTTGGAGGCTTTGCCTGCCGCGTTGCGAGCGCTTGAGCCGGAAGTAATCATCCACTGCGCGGCGATTGCTAACGTTGATGTCGCGGAAAAACAACCTGAGCTCAGCCTGCGCATCAACGCAGAAGCGCCCGGTGTCATCGCGAGTGTGGCGAAGCAACTTGGGTCGAAGATGGTTCATATCTCTACCGACGCGGTTTTTGATGGCAGTAAAGGCAATTATAAGGAAGATGACGCGGTTAACCCGCTCAACGCCTATGCCAAAACAAAGCTTGCCGGTGAACGAGCGGTGATGCAAGCCTACCCGGATGCTGCCATCGCGCGTGTGGTCTTTTATGGCTGGACTTTGGAAGGCAATCGTAGCCTGGCAGAATTTTTCTACAACAATCTCGTTGCCGGTCAATCCGTAAATGGTTTTACAGATGCCTACTTCAACCCCATGTACGTGCGTGATTTGGCAGAAACTCTGCTTGAAATCGCCGAAGCGAATCTCAAGGGCATCTGGCACACTTTTGGCAACGATACACTTAGCAAATATGACTTTGGCGTCGCTCTGGCGCGTAAGTTTGGGCTGGACGAAAGCCTAATCAAGCCTGTATCGGCATCGCAGGGACGTAGTGTGGTTCGTTCACTCAACCTGAGCACGAACAGCGATAAATTAGCCAGGGCTTTGGGGCATCCCCTGCCCGGATTGGCGCAAGGGCTGAATAGACTCAAGGAAGATTTTGATGCGGGTTGGCGAGAAACCTTAGCCGCGTATAAAGCATAATTTGGAGGCATCATGGAATTGAAAATCGGAAACACAGTCATCGGTAATAATCATCCTACCTATTTTGTGGCAGATATTGCCGCGAACCACGACGGTTCACTGGAGCGCGCAGTTGAGCTTATTCGCCTGGCGGCTGAAGCTGGCGCTAATGCTGCCAAATTTCAAAACTTCAGAGGCCCGGAAATAGTCTCTGATTATGGCTTTTCGCATATGAACGGGCAGGTATCCCATCAAGCCAAATGGAAAAAGAGCGTCACCGAAGTCTACAATGCCGCCTCTATTCCCTTCGAGTGGACGCCCATTCTCAGAGAAGCTTGTGACAAATACGGCATTGAGTTTTTCTCCGCGCCCTATGACTTTGACGCTATTGATATGCTGGAAGAACATGTGCTCGCCTACAAAATTGGTTCGGGCGATATCACCTGGATTGAAGCATGTTTGCGCATCGCTAAAAAAGGCAAACCAGTCCTTTTAGCGACGGGCGCGTCAAGCATCGGCGACGTGCAACGCGCGGTGGATGCTATTCTGGAAGTCAATTCGCAGTTGGTATTGATGCAATGCAACACCAACTACACGGCTGAAGACGGTAACTTTGATAACATCGACCTGAATGTGCTTAAGACTTATCATAAAATGTGGCCACAACTGATTTTAGGCTTAAGCGATCACACCCACGGACATGCCACGACCTTGGGCGCGGTGGCGCTCGGCGCGCGGGTTGTTGAAAAACACTTTACTGACGACAACCATCGCGAAGGTCCCGACCATGCTTTTGCTATGAATCCTCAGAGCTGGGCGGAAATGGTGCGCAACACCCGCCAGCTTGAACGCGCTTTGGGTACCGGTAACAAACGTGTTACCGCGAATGAACAGGAGACCGTGGTGGTGCAGCGCCGCTGCTTGCGCGCCGCGCGAGATATTAAGGCAGGTGAGACGATTACCCGCGATATGGTTGCTGTTTTACGCCCGGCTACTCCCGGCGCGATTGAGCCTTACGAAATTGAAAAGGTACTTGGCAAACGCGCGCGCCAAAACCTGGAACATGGGCAGGACTTGCGCTGGACACATCTGGTGTAAAGATGCGTATTTTGTATTTCACGCGCTCGGATAGCGTGCACGATCAACGCTTTATGGTCGCGCTGGCTGAAAGCGGGCATGAGGCTTACGTCGTGCGTCTCTATGAAGGGGACTATAAGACCCCTGAAGGCGTGAGCGCGATTGCATTTAAGGGGATTAAGGGGTCCTTGCGCTTATTGCAAATTCCCGGCCTGGTCGCTCGCTTAAAAGAGCTTTTAGAAAAATTAAAACCCGACCTGGTGCATGCTGGGCCTTTGCACGATTTGGCATATCTCATCGCGAAAACAGGCTACAAGCCTTTGCTCAGCATGAGCTGGGGCTTTGATTTGATGCGAGATGTGATTGTCGATGCCGGAATGGCCAGCCGGGCGCGTTTTGCCCTGGCACATTCAAGCGCCTTGATTACAGACGCGCATTGTTCAGCCCAAAAAGCTATTGAACTCGGATTCGATGAAAATCGCGTTTGTATCTTTCCCTGGGGCGTGGACATTGATAAATTCTCACCCCAGGCAGTCGTGACCGCTGGCAAACGCTGGCGTGAGGCCCAAAACTGGCAAGATAAAACCGTGCTTTTGTGCCTGCGTGCCATGGAACCTAACTATGGCGTGGACGTTTTGGCAAAAGCTTTTGCCTTCGCCGCCAAAAAAGATCCCGATCTGCGCCTGCTGCTTTTGGGAGATGGCTCTCAACGGGCGAGTATTGAAAAGATTTTTGAAGATGCCAAGGTGAGCGAACAAGTCCATTTTGGTGGTCGTGTGCCAAATGATGCTCTGGGCACCTACTACGGAGCGGCGGACGTTTACGTCACGCCCAGCCATGTGGATGGCTCTTCGGTGTCTTTGATGGAAGCTATGGCTTGTGGATTGCCCTCTTTGGTTTCGGATATCCCTGCTAACCTGGAATGGGTGCGTGATGGCGAAAATGGCTGGGTCTTTCCTGACAATGATTCTGTAAAGCTCGCTGATATTATTGGTAAGCTAAAGCATGACGACTGGCGCGCGATGGCGCATCAAGCACGTCAGGATGCTCAGGAGAAAGCCAACTGGAGCAAAAATAAACAAAAGCTATTTGATTGCTATCAGTTTGTTCATCAGCTCAAGAAAAAGGATTTAGCATGATGAAAAAAGCGCTAATCCTCCTTAGTGTTTTTGTTTTGCTTTTGACCAGCGCATGCGATTTATTCGTGGCGGATGAATCAAATCCAACTTCTGTGCCTGAACCCTCTGGCATGGAACGCTATTATGGACAGGGAATGAGCATTATGCTTTTGCCCAGTTACCAGGAACGCAACGTTCGTGATGATTTACCCAAAGTTATTGATGTTCTCACCCGCTTTACGGGTGGAGATGATGGCGTGCTGGGTGGTCTTTTGGAAAACGTTGAGCAAGACGTCGCCTGGTGGGGCTGGGACAGCGAAACGATTGAAGAAAATCCTTTGCGTCTCCTGATTATCAAAAACAAAGCCTTACATGCTTTGCCCATCACCGCCACAGCTATCGCGCTTGAACGCGCTCTAAACAGCGATACCGCCCGTGTGGAGCAATCCACACTTCGCTTGGGAGGACGCTCAATCGTGCGCCTGAAATATGTAAAAGAAGATGTCGCTTGGATTGCTTATGCTTTCAAAGAGCAGGAACATTTTTGGCTGACTTTATTTATCTTCACGCCCGAAGGTTTGATTGGCGCCCAGGATAGTTTTGAAAAAAGCATATCCACGATTATCATTGACCCGGTTGAAAGTAATGGACAATAAAGACAATCAAAATCATCCCATTGTGGCAATCATTCAAGCCCGAATGAGCTCAAGCCGCTTGCCTGGAAAGGCACTTTTACCGATAGCGGGTGTGCCCATGCTTAAACGTGTGTTTGACCGTGTGCAAAGGGCAAGCTTAGTGGACAAAGTCGTGGTGGCAACCACCAGTGACGCCAGCGATGACGCTATCGAAAAAGCCTGTGCTGAGTGGCAGGTGCCCTGCTTTAGGGGTAATCTGTATGACGTTCTGGATCGCTACTATCAAGCCGCCAGGCTGTATGGCGCCAGGACCATCGTGCGCATTACTGCTGATTGCCCGATGATTGACCCCCATGAGATTGACAAAGTGCTGACGCGTTTTTTTGAAGCGAACTGCGACTTCGCTGCTAACCGTCTGCCACCGCCCTTTGAACGCACAACGCCGATTGGCATGGACACAGAGGTTTGCAGTTTCGAAGCCTTGGAATGTGCCTGGAGAAATGCTGAACTGAGCTTTGAGCGCGAACATGTCATGCCGTGGCTTTATGAAACGCCGGGGCGAGCCAAAATTTGCGTGGTGGATGACGCGCGCGAGATTGGTCACTTACGTTTCACCGTGGATACGCCTGCGGATTACGCGCTGGCTGAAAAAGTTTACGTTTACTTTGGCGACAATGAGACCTTTGGGCTTGATGAGCTGCTTGAAGCCAACGCTATACATCCTGAATGGCAAGCTTCGCTCAAAGAAATACAGCATAAATCCTATTTGGACACGGACCATCGTGCCGTAAATCAAAAAGAAATACCTTAGAAATTATTAGAGATTATTGTTATGACATCTATTCCGAACCCAAAATGCCTGCTATGTGGCAGTGAGAAGAGTAAATTATACAAAACCATTGAAAGCTTTGGGCATCCTGTTAGTTATTATCTGTGTCAAAATTGTGGTTTTGTGTATCAAAACGAGGCAGAAACCATTGCCACAGATGAGGCTTTTTACGAAGAAAACTACCGCACTTTGTATCAGGACAGCGAGGAACCAACTGCCAAAGATTTGCGCCAACAAACCCTGCGCGCTCTGGATCAGGCGAAGTTTTTACGCGCGAATCACTTCGCGCCTAAAAATGTCCTGGACATAGGCGCTTCAACCGGACTCTTGTTGGAAACCTTTCGTGAGGAATTTGGCGCTGAAGTCACTGGCGTGGAGCCGGGTAATGCTTATCGCGCCACGGCAGAAAAACGGGATATTCAAATGTTCAGTTCCCTGGAGAGTCTGCGCGAAACCAATCGAGAAGGTTTTGATCTGGTAACCATGATGCATGTCTTGGAACATCTGCCCGACCCACTTGCAACCTTGCGCGAGATTCGTCAGGAGCTGTTAACAAGCAATGGCGCGCTTTTAATTGAAGTCCCCAATTTCTACGCCCATGATTCGTATGAACTCGCCCACCTGAGTTGTTTCACGCCACACAGTCTCAAGGAAATCTTGCGTCTGGCGGGTTATGAGGTGAAGGCTTTTCGCAAGCATGGTCATCCGCGTTCAAAAACGCTTGATTTGTATATTGGCGCTTTGGCACGCCCGATTATCACCGAAAATGAGCCCACCCCAGCACGCCACGAATGCTGTGTGCCCTTGAAACGTAATTTGGCAATGCTTTGGCGCAAGGTCATCACCCGCTTGCGACCCAAAGATAGCTGGCTGGGAGCGTAGCCTATGGCCCTTTTGACCCTTTTCACAACGCCAAAGCCTTTTCAGAATTCCCACGTCATCACCATTCAGCGCAACGCTTTGAAGTCATGGAAAGCGCTGGGTGATGAGGTTGAGGTTGTGTTCATCGGCGATGAATATGGCATGCCAGAGATAGCCCGTGAATTTGGCTTGATTCACCGCCCTGATGTGCGTGTGAATGAGCTGGGTACACCACTGATCAGCTCAATTTTTGAGATTGGCAGAGCTGAAAACGACAGCCCTTTTTTGGCTTATGTCAACACGGATATTATCCTTTTTCCTGATTTTCTTGAAGCGCTAAAGAAAGTAGCCACCCAGCTATCCAAGTTTCTGCTGGTTGGTCAGCGTTATGATTTAGACATTACCGAGGAATTAGCTTTTGAGCCAGGCTGGCAAGCAGAGCTGCTGAAAAAAGCCCAAACTGAAGGTAAACGCCATGCCCGCGCGGGCAGTGATTACTTTGTTTTTCCGCGGGCTTGCTTTCAGGACATACCCGACTTTCGCGTTGGCAGAGCGGGCTGGGATAACTGGATGATTTACAAGGCACGTCGAGAAAAATGGGCTGCGGTTGACTGTAGCGCTGATATCGACATTATTCATCAAAACCATGATTACAGCCACCTGCCTGGCGGGCAAACCCATTACCGCCAGCCTGAAACAGGGGTCAATATTCGGCTTGCTGGCGGTCGGCGTACGATTTTCGACCTGGACGATTGCGTCAAACGTTTGGAAAATGGCAAGCTCTTGCCTATGCCACACAGTCGGGCGCGCTTAAAACGTGAATTTATCCATTGGCCTTTGCTCAACTTAGGCTTTTATGGTGCCAGTCAGGCATTGTTCAAGCTCTTAAATCCCGAGCAAGCCAAGCGCGAAATTGAACGCCAAAAGGAAATGGACGCAGCCATGGAAATGCAAGAAAAAGCCTTGCGCGAAAAACAAAACGAGGGAGGCCGCTAATGCCCCGATTTGGCATAAACCCATCCCGTGGAAAAACACTGGACTTTAAACCACCCCGTGTAACTGTGGCGGTCCTTACCCATGTTCCTAACCTTACCGGATATTTTCAACATCGTTTGGACGTTACCAAACTAACTTTACAAAGCATCCTCAAAAATACCGAAGGTGTTTATGAGCTATTGGTTTATGACAATGGCTCTTGTCCTGAGTTGGTCGCTTATCTCAAAGAACTTCAAGCCGAAAGGCAGATTGACACTCTGGTTCTTTCCCAACATAACATTGGCAAGCTCAACGCTCTGTGGCGCATTGGGCAGCTTGCGATGGGCGAGGTCATTGCCTACACCGATGATGATGTCTACCACATGCCGGGCTGGTTGCCAGCCCATCTGGCACTGCTGGATGTCTTCCCCAATGTTGGCGCGGTAACCGGCTTTTATATCAAACAACGCGTCAACATGAGCAGTAATGCCACGCTTGCCTGGGCTAAAGAGCTGGAAGCACGCCAACCCCATGCTGTTGAGCGTGGTCAGCTTATCCCACGCAAGTGGGAAGAAGAATATATGGACAATTCCGGTCGCAGCGAAGAGCGCTATCAAAGCGAAATCGCGGAGCTTGAAGACATTGTGGTTGAGCAAAATGGCTTAAAAGCCTGGGTCTCAGCGCATCATTTTCAGGTAATGCTTCCTAAAAAAGTTTTGCTGGAGACTCTGGAAGAAATGTTGGAAGATGGCTGGAGCGATTTGATGATGGGACGCATGGTTGAGATGGATGACCGCATCGACGCCAAGGGCTATCTGCGCTTGACTACCTATGAGCAAACCATGCGCCTTTTGGGCAACGCCATTGATGACGAAGTTGCCGCGCTTGCAAAGCGTGATGGCGTGCAAACACAAGCCTCTGTGCGTGAAACGCGCCAAGCGCACCAAGCGCGAGGCATTTGGCGCAACGCCAAAGTGCGCGGGCTTGCTGAACGCCTGACCAACTGGCTTTACCAAAAAATCCACAGCGGGGGCTCATAAGATGAAGATTCTAATTGCTGGACTGGGCTCTATCGGCAGACGCCATTTGCGAAACTTAATCGCCTTAGGCGAAAAGGATATTATTCTATATCGCACGGGCAAATCCACTCTGGATGATGCCGAGCTGGCATCTTTTGAATCTTATACTGATTTAAATGAAGCACTCACTCAAAAACCAGAAGGTGTGATTATCTCCAATCCAAGCGCTTTGCATTTGGACGTAGCGTTACCTGCCGCGCGCGCTGGCGCGAACCTCTTAATCGAAAAACCGGTATCTGACACCTTGGATGGTCTTGATAAATTGCAAGAAACACTTGACACACAGGGCAAACGTGCAATGACTGGCTTTCATTTTCGCTATCATCCTGTTTTGCAAGATATTAAACGTATTATTCAAGATCAGACTCTGGGCAAAGTACTCTATGCCAGGGCGCACTGGGGAGAATTTCTGTCCGATTGGCATCCCTGGGAGGACTATCGCCAAACCTACGCCGCGCGCGCTGATTTGGGAGGCGGGGTGGTTAACACGCTTTCGCATCCCTTTGACTATCTGCGTTGGCTGCTGGGCGAGGTGGATTCGCTCAGCGCCCAACTCGCGCATCTGAGCGCGCTTGAGTTAAGCGTAGAAGACCATGCCGATGTTAGCCTAAAGTTTGCGAGTGGCGCGATGGCAAGTGTGCATCTTGATTATTACCAAAAGCCTCCTTCGCATACCCTGGATATCAGCTTTGAAAAAGGACGTATCTTGTGGGATAATGCCACGTCCAGCGCGCTGCTGCACTACGCTGACGGGCGACCGTCTGAAAGGCTTTTGGCTCCCGAAGGCTTTGAGCGTAACACGATGTTTCTTGAAGAAATGCGTGCTTTTCTAAGCCTGTGCCGTGGCGAAACGCTGGATTACTGCAGTCTGCAAGATGGCATTCGAGCGCAGCAAATTGTTGAGGCTGTAAAATGCTCAAGTGCCGCTGATTGCATGCGAATGCCCTTAGAATGGTAGAATGAATCGTGAAATTAACGATGAAGAAAGAAAATGTTTTAGATAAATTTGATATGCACGGACGAACCGTGCTGATCACTGGTGGCGCGGGCCTTTTGGGAAAACAATTCAGTTTATCCCTTGCTCAGGCTGGCGCGAATGTGATGGTCTCGGATCTTGATGGGCATGCAGCTCGGGAACAAGCGGAATATCTGAAATCCGAAGGTTTTAATGCTGACTCTGTGCAATTGGATGTAACAGACCCTGACTCTGTTAGGTCCGCCACCAAAGCGGCGAACTCCCGCTTTGGTAGCCTGGATGTGCTTGTCAATTGCGCGGCAATTAATCCGAAGTTCGACCGCGAAAACATTGAGTATCAAAATAATAATGCTTTCGAGAACTATCCTCTGGAAGCCTTTCGCCAAACCTTAGATGTCAATTTAACTGGCATGTTTTTAAGCACTCAGGCTGCTGCGCCTTATATGCTGGAAAAAGGCAAGGGCGTGATTGTAAACATCTGCTCTATCTACGGTCTGGTTGGACCAGATCAAAGCCTTTATCATCAGGAAGACGGCACTATTCGCTACAAACCGGTGGATTACTCTGTAGCCAAAGCGGGCGTGCTTGGTTTTACACGCTACCTGGCAGCATATTATGCTGGCAAAAATATCCGGGTTAACGCGCTTACTCCAGGCGGTGTGTTTAACGACCATGACCCTCAATTTTCCGAAGCCTATGGCAGCCGCACCCTTTTGGGTCGGATGGCTCATTTGGACGAGATGAACGCGGCAATGCTCTTTTTATGTTCAGATGCCAGCAGTTATATGACTGGCAGCAACCTAATTGTTGATGGAGGATGGACAGCATGACCAAAAAACCAGAAGTCCTGGCAATTATCCCGGCACGTGGAGGCTCAAAGGGTATCCCTGGTAAAAACATCAAGGAATTTGCCGGTTATCCTTTAATTGCTTACAGCATCATGGCTGGCTTGCGCTCGGAATATGTCAGCCGCGTGATTGTTTCAACGGATGACGAGGAAATCGCGCGTATCGCGCGCGAATGGGGAGCTGAAGTGCCTTTTATGCGGCCCGCGGAACTCGCGCAGGACCATACTACAGACTATCCGGTTATGCGCCATGTGCTTGACTGGTTGCTGGAAAATGAGCGGTATCAGCCGGATCTCGTTGTGCAGCTGCGCCCCACTTCGCCACTCAGACCAATCGGATTGGTGGACGCAGCAGTAAGGCTTTTATTGGAGCAGCCAAACGCCGATTGTGTTCGTGGTGTCGTTCCCAGCGCGCAAAATCCCTTTAAAATGTGGACGATAGACGCGGAAACTGGCGCTATGCGACCTCTTTTGAGCATTGAAGGCATTGAGGAAGTTTATAACGCGCCCAGGCAAATCTTGCCCGATACCTTTTGGCAAACAGGGCATATCGATGCTATCCGCATCAGTACCATTCTTAAAAAAGAATCACTGACTGGTGATGTGCTTTATCCTTTATACATCGACCCGAAATTTACCATTGACATTGATGTTCCCAGTGATTGGCCCGGTGCTGAAACAACGTTGCGCGCGTTGTCAAACGAAGTGGTCGACCCTGCCAACAGACGTCGTCAGTTTCCTGAAAGACCCAAATTCCTTGTGATGGACTTTGATGGCGTGTTTACCGATAACCGTGTGATTGTTGATGAAAACGGCGTTGAAAGCGTGCGCGCGGATCGCTCAGATGGTTTGGGCTTTGGGCTTCTGAAAGCGCAAACACCAGTGGAATGTTTAATTATCTCAAAAGAGCGCAATTTGGTTGTTGCTCAGCGCGCCAAAAAGTTGGGTATCCCTGTTTTGCAGGCGATTGATGATAAAGCGACTGTTTTGCGTGATGAAATGCGCAAACGAGGCATGCGCGCTGAAGAAACTATCTTTGTTGGCAATGATGTCAACGATTTGCCGACTTTAGATGTAGCGGGCTATTTTGTTGCTCCGGCTGATTCTCACCCTGATGTTTTACGACAGGCAGACTTAATTTTGACTATGAGAGGTGGGCGTGGCGCATTACGCGAACTTTGTGATATGCTCATAAGGCACTGGCAAATGATATCCCACAATGAAACCCTGAATGGAGACCAGAAATGATTGATATTGAATTTTACATGAAAGTATATGACCTTAAAAAGCGTTTGATGAACGGCGAAAAAATGCCCCGCGCTTTTTTGGAAGAGCAATTTGAAGCTTTTCGCAGCCCTGAACCAGTTGTCTATAATATAGAAACAACCAATGCCTGTAATATGCGCTGTGAGATGTGTCCCCGCACGACCATGATGACGCGCCCTATCGAAACGATGCAGCCCGAACTCTTCAAACGTGTGATTGATCAGCTCAAACCATTCAGCACTGAGCAGCTTGACCGTTGGGAAAAGTTTGTGGCAGAGAATTATGGCATTCACAAAAATGATGTGAGTGAAAACCACTTTTTCCTCTACGTCATCCCCCGCGTTATTGTTTTACATGGTTATGGTGATCCGCTCCTGGATAAAAACATGCCGCAATACGTCAAATGGATGACCGAACGCGGGCTTGAAAGCTATTTCTCGTGTAATCCCGCTAATATTAATATGGACCGCACGATTGAAACCTTTGAAAATGGTTTGGGCTATGTGAAGTATTCCATTGAGAGTGTTGATGACCTGCGTCACAAAGAAGTGCGTGGCAAAGCTTCTAACTTTACGGAATCCTACAAAAACATCCTCAAGCTCTTGGATCTCAAAGCGCAACGAAACTATCAGACGACCATTGTCATCACCATGATTAACCTCAACAAACCCTGGCAGGCGGATGAGTTCGAGCGCTTGCAAGAAGCTTTTGAAGGCATGGATGTTTATGTTTACCTTAAGAGCCAGGACCAAATGTGGTACGAGGATACCAAACAGGTAACACAATCCATTCACTGGCAGGAATTCTGTCAGTTCCCCTGGTCATCTATGACGATTAAATCTAATGGCGAGGCAACCGAATGCGTGGAAGACTTCAACAACGAAATCATCCTTGGCGATTCCCGTACAGAGAGCTTGTATGAGATTTGGAATGGCGAGAAGTACATCCGATTCCGCAAAGATCATTTCGACCTCAAACCAGGTATTAAATGTACAGAACAATGTGATATGAACTTGATTGGACAATTCCTGAGTGACTGATAAGGAGTATTCATGACCAAAGAAGTTTTGATTGGTAATTCAAAAATTGGTGAGGGCAACCCCACTTATATCATTGGCGAAATTGGCATCAACCACAATGGCGATGTTGAAATTGCCAAACAACTCATGTTGGCTGCCAAACAAGGCGGCATGAACGCGGTAAAATTCCAGAAGCGCACGCCTGAAATCTGTGTGCCTTTGCATCAGCGCGAGCAAATGCGCGATACACCCTGGGGTTACATTCCTTACCTGGAATATCGCTATAAGACGGAGTTTGGCAAAGAAGAGTATACCGAGATAGACCGTTATGCCAAAGAAATTGGCATAACCTGGTTTGCCTCGGAATGGGATATCCCCTCGGTGGAATTTATCGAGGCTTTTAATCCTGCCGCGCATAAAATTCCAAGCGCACTCATCACCGATAAAGAACTTTTGCGTGCCTATAAAGCAACGGGCAAGCCTTTAATCGTCTCTACGGGTATGTCGACCATGGAAGAAATTCAGACCGCGGTCGATATTCTTGGGCTCGATAACCTGGTGATTTGTCATACCACCAGCAGCTATCCTTGTCCGCCTGAAGAGCTCAACTTGCGCATGATTCCCAAGCTAAAAACACTTTATGACTGCCCCATTGGTTACAGTGGGCACGAAGTTGGCTTGGTGACCACTGCCGTCGCAGTGGCGATGGGCGCGTGCCTGGTGGAACGCCATATCACACTTGACCGCGCCATGTGGGGGTCCGATCAATCCGCTTCTGTGGAACCCCAGGGCATCACACGATTGGTGAAGTACATCCGCGTCACTGAACGCTCCCTTGGCGATGGTATTAAAAAGGTTTATGACAGCGAACAGTCTTCTCTGAACAAACTAAGGCGATATTCATAATTTATGATAAAAGAAGGATTGTTTAAAAGAGTACGCAATAAACTTGCGTTAAATCTTGACGAAATTGATAACAAAGCCCGCATTCGCAAGCTCACGGAAATTATTGAGGCGAACAAAAAGCCCGCCCAAGGGCAAGCGGTTCTGTTTTTTAACGCTTCTACCCGTCTCTCAAGGCTTAGTCTCAACGCGGGTTTTTCGCGCCTAACAGCCTGGGCGCTGGAGTTACAAGGCGTGCCCGTGGTGCATTTTGTGTGTCAGCGCGGTTTGCAGCCATGTGTCTTAGGCACAAATCGCCAAGATGAAAGATTGCGAACGCCTTGCCACACCTGCATCTTAGAATCTGAAATTCTGTTTGAAGGCTCACAAACCATCAACTTCGACTTTAGCGAAGACCCCGTGCTTGAAAGCGTCTTGGAAGGTCTTGAAATCGGCCAGCTTGAAAGCTTTGAGCATTTGGAAATACCATTGGGTGTTTTGGTTTTGCCCTCAGTGCGCTGGATATTGCGCCGACATCATCTCAAATCCGACGAAATGACCCTGATGATCTATAAGGGTTATATTCGTTCTGCCTGGTCTTTTATCCAGCAATTTGAAAAGACTTTGGATGAACTTAAACCTCGTGCTTTGGTTGTTTACAACGGTGTGATGTATCCCGAAGGCATCGCGAAATGGCTGGCACAACGACGTGGCATTCGAGTGATTAGCCATGAAGTAGGTATGCAGCCTATGAGCGCTTATTTTACTGATGGCGATGCCACCGCGTATGATCTGGATATACCAACTGTCTTCTCGCTCAGCGAAAGCCAAAACGCGCGTTTGGATGACTATTTGCGCAAACGCTTTGAGGGCGACTTTTTTATGGCGGGTGTGCAGTTTTGGCCAGAGATGAGCCAGCTCAGCCCTGAGTTTTTGGCAAAGGCACGCGAATTTAGGCAAGTCGTGCCCGTGTTTACCAACGTTATTTTTGACACAAGCCAGGTGCATGCCAACCTCATTTTTGAGCATATGTTTGCCTGGCTTGATAACACACTTGAGGTCGCCAAGGCGAATCCAGATACGCTCTTTGTGGTACGCGCGCATCCCGATGAAGAGCGCGAAGGCAAAGCAAGCGAAGAATCGGTCGCTGATTGGGCAGAATCGCGCGGTGTGGAAAGTCTACCAAACGTACTCTTCATTCCCCCGCATGAGTTTATTAATTCTTACGACCTCATTCGCATGGCAAAGTTTGTGATGATTTATAACTCAACCATTGGTATGGAAGCGTCCATTTTGGGCGCGACGGTGCTTTCCGCTGGTAAAGCGCGTTATACTGCCTCAAATGTGGTGCATTTTCCATCCGACCGAGAGGTATATGATCAGACCCTGGAGGAATTCCTGAAGGCAGAGAACCTGTCAGCACCCCAGGAACACAAAATAAACGCAAGACGCTTTTTGTATTATCAACTTTACCGCTCATCGTTGCCTTTCGATGCTTTTTTGGAGCAGGATAAATACTGGAAGGGCTATGTGATGCTTAAAGATTTTGGCTGGCAAACCCTATTGCCCGAGAATTCGCTCACCGTTCAGACCTTGCTTGAAGGCATATTATCGGATGGTGATTTTATGCTAAAGGAGGACGCTAATGAATCTCGATAAGATTGTTGCTCTGGTGCCCATGCGGCACGATTCGGTGCGTGTTGTTGGAAAGAATTACCGCCCAATGTGTGGTAAGCCACTTTACGCGCACATTATTGAAACGCTTCTGGCTTGCCCAGAAATTGACAGTGTTTTGGTCGATACTGATTCGCCCATCATTCTTGAGGGCTTGGAACGCGATTATCCGGAGGTAAAACGCCTCTTGCGTCCCGACCATATGCGTGCGGATACGCTCCCAATGAACGATATTCTGATTTACGATACCCAACAAATTGACGCGGATCTCTATCTGCAAACCCATAGTACCAATCCGCTCTTGAAAGCTTCAACCATTTCAAGGGCGATTGCCCAGTTACGTGCCAATTGGCCCGAATATGACTCCCTGTTTGGTGTAACCCGTCTGCAAACCCGCTTGTGGGATGCCAACACCCAGGCAGTCAACCATGACCCGAATGTACTTTTACGTACCCAGGATTTACCACCCATCTATGAAGAAAACTCTTGCATTTACCTTTTCACCCGTGAAAATCTGGTCAAGAGAAGCAATCGCATTGGCTACAAGCCAATGATGTTCGAAATTGAGGCACAGGAAGCCTGGGATATTGATGAAGAAATAGATTTTAGCGTGGCTGAAGCGCTGATGACGCAGCAGCTAACGCATTGTGAGGAAAAATGAAAACAGTACTGATTACTGCAAGCTATATGCTACCTTTTTTAGACCGCTTTATTCCCATTTTAGAAAGCTTCGGACTAAAAGTGATCGTTGCCGAAGTTGAAGAACGTATGGAAGTGGATGATCTGATGCCCTACGCCGGGCAAATTGATGGCACAATATGTGGCGACGATCGCTACACGGCCGAAGTTTTAAGGGCGTTTGCGCCACGTCTAAAGGTAATTGCCAAATGGGGCACGGGAATTGACTCGATCGATCTCGATGTTGCCCGTGAACTGGGCATTCCGGTGCTAAATACCCCCAACGCTTTTTCGGTTCCCGTGGCTGAAAGTGTGTTGACCGCTTTATTATGCTTCGCGCGCAACTTGCCCTGGATGGATGCCGCCATGAAACGTGGCGAATGGAAGAAAATCAACGGACACACCCTGAGCGAAAGCACGGTAGGCGTCATTGGTGTGGGTAATGTTGGCAAAGCTGTTCTACGACGTGTGCGCGGTTTTGGTTCGCGACTTTTGGGCTACGACGTCGCCGACATCGCTCCCGATTTTATCTTTGAAAATCGGGTTGAGATGACTGATTTGCGCAGTCTCTTGGAACAATCGGATTATGTATGTTTGTGTTCTACGCTTACGTCAAGTTCAAACCTCCTGATTGACGCGGAAAAACTTTCGTGGATGAAACCCAACGCGGTCCTGGTAAATGCTTCACGGGGTTCCGTTGTTGTGGAGAAAGATTTGATTGAAGCTTTGCAAAATGGCAAGATACGTGGCGCGGCATTGGATGTCTTCGAATTTGAACCTCTGCCCAAAGACAGTCCCCTGCGAAAGATGGACAATGTCTTACTTTCACCCCACAACACCAACAGCAGCCCATTTTACTGGGAACGCGTGCATTGGAATTCGATTCGCAACTTGTTATTGGGCTTGGATATCCCCGTTGGCGACATCGAAAGCCTTAAGCGATTAGAGAAAAATAACAACTTGTAATAACTTATGTCTAAATAATGTACAGATAGAGGAAGTGACTAAAAATGAGTGCTGAGAAAGAAAAAACGGTTCTTGTTACAGGCGCTTCTGGTGGTATTGGTAAAGCAACAGTTGCAGCCTTTGCTGAACGTGGCTATCGTGTCATTGGCGTGGGGCGTACTCCAAAAGCATCTGACTTTCCCGCAGATGGACTTTATATCCAGGCTGACCTGACCAAACTGGAATCTTACGAGCTTATTTTTGCGCGCTTGCGAGATTTTTGCGATCGTTTGGATGTCTTAGTTAATAATGCCGCTTACCAAATCACCAAGCCCTTACTTGAAACCACTGTTGAAGAATGGGACGCGGTCATGGCGACCAATTTGCGTCCTGCATTTTTGATGGCGAAAAAAGCACACCCTTGGTTAAAAGCGACCAAGGGTGCCATCGTCAATGTTGCTTCGGTGCACGCTGTGGCAACTTCCGCCAACATCGCGGCATATGCTGCCAGCAAAGGTGGCATTTTGGCTTTGACTCGGGCAATAGCGATTGAGTTCGCTCCAGATGATATCCGTGTGAACGCGGTTTTGCCAGGCGCGGTGGATACACCCATGTTGCGCGCGGGTATGAAACGCGGTCGCGAAGGTGAATTGCCTGAGGAAGAACAAATGGCTGCATTGGCAGCCAAAACGGTGAACGGACGCATCGGTTTGCCTGAAGAAATCGCTTCGGTCATCTGCTTTTTGGCAGATAACAGCCAATCGAGTTTTATGACCGGTCAAAGCGTGATTGTGGACGGTGGCGCGACCTGCCGCTTATCCACGGAATAGCAAGAACGCATTCCCCCCCATCCCTTGGAGGGGGAATACAAGGGGGTGGGCTTTTTAATTACAAGGCTATGGGTATTACGCGATTAATTTACTTTAAGTACGTATATACCACAATGATCGTTTTTCAATACAAGAAAATTGTGCCATTGTCAGCCCTTGGCTGTGATAAAATAATTTCAGAAAGGACTTCCAAATGAAAATTCATGTAGAACCCGATTTCTCGCGTGATGAACAAATCGCAGGCTTGATTGAGCAAATCAGCGCGTATATCGAGCAATATCATCATGGCACCGTTCAATTGGTCGAAATTAATGGCAATATTGTAAAAGTACGTTTGGGCGGAGCATGTGAGAGCTGTCACCTTTCTGAGCAAACGCTACAGGGCTGGGTGGCTGGCACAATCCGCCAGTTCTTCCCAGAAGTGTCCATTGAGGCTGTAAGTTAGTCTTCTTATTTCCTTAAATCTTCAAGGTAATTTAATGCTATTTCTGGCGCGAATTAGCGCCGTTTTTGTTTCGGCGAGATGCCTCAACGAACGGGGTTTGGATTTGCGTGTGGTGAATAATAAAAATTCAATGCTGTAACTATCCCCAAAAAATCACTTCATGCTTTGATTAAAACGCTTTAACTTTTCCAAAAACTCAGGATTGTTTACTTCGGTCCAGGCTTCGTCAAACCAGGTTGGCGGTTTTTCACGCTGGGCGCCGATAACAAGTGTAGTAAGCGGGCTGATAGTCTCATTGAGTAGCCGTTCTTGTGGGCTTAGGGGTCCATAGCTGACTTTAAAGGCATTAGCAGCTGAAGGACTTAGCGAGGCGCAAACATTACTCACGTCCATAACTGGAAAGCCAATGCCAAGCAGGTTATAGTCGAACATCAAGGCGCTTTTTTCATCGCGTGCCACTGCCAGGTTGACGTAATAGAAATCATTATAAGTAAGTGTTTTGGGAATCAATTGAATACATGCGAGAATAGGGTCAATGAGACTATCCAGGATTTGCCAAAGTTCAGCGTCATGGCTTTGTGTACGCGCTTGCACCAAAGCAAAACCTTCGCGTGTAAAGAAGTTTAGCTCGGAATACCAGTTCAGCACTGGGTCATTTGCCAGCGTTTGTCCCAAACCGTGAAGCTTTTGATACCACTCCGCCAAAACACTTGCGATTTTCTCAGATTGCATATCTTCAGCTTTGCCAAGACGCCAGCTATCGCTATAGCGCAAGTCTTCCATTAAAAGCGCTTTTTCAGTAAACGCGATGACCGGAATAGTGGGAATACCCACCGACTGCAGTTGCTGATAATGGCTTATCTCACGCCGATACGTCTCGTTATCGAAAAACTTGAGGACATATCGCCCGCCATCCATGCTTTGAATCGCGTAAAGGCTAATGCCATCTTTCTTGCGCATTAAGTCAATCATCTTAACCCTTATGAGCATGCGTTCACATTCAATTAATGCTTTGTTGTGGTTCATGAGCTTCATATCCTGCACTATTGTAAATCAAAATTCTCAAAAGCTACCTACAGGGGTGTTTAGACCAACGGAAACTGTAAATTCGTTCCATCGTTTCAATCGTTTTGCAACGATAACGTTTGCGTTGCAAAACGATAGTTATAGCGTTTCAAAATCAACACGATATCGAATAAAAACAAATCCCCTGGCAGAGTTTCCAGGGGATTTGTAGTCGGTTTTGTCAGTTACTGATTTGTGAGCTTAGCGCCACGCATCAGCAGCGATCATTTAGATCCAACCGCGCAGTTTCATGGCTTTGACGACTTTGTCAATCGCGACCATGTAAGCGGCGTCGCGCATGTAGACTTTCTTATCAAGTGACATACCCAAAACGGACGCAAAAGCAGCGGACATCTTTTGGTCTAATTTTTCGAGCACGTCTTCGCGTGACCAGTAGAAGTTTTGGTCGTTCTGGACGCCTTCCATATAGGAAACGGTTACACCACCAGAGTTGCAGAGGAAATCGGGCACCAGGAAGGTACCGCGTTCAGCAAGCACAGCGTCGGCTTCGGGGGTTGTGGGACCATTGGCGGCTTCGGCAACTATCTTCACATTGGCGTGAATTTTTTGTACGGTTTCACCGGTAATTTGACCTTCGAGCGCGGCAGGAACCAAGATATCAACGTCCTTGGAAATCCAGGCATTGCCGTCTTCAATCAGATAACCAGCTGCTTTGGCTTTTTCTTTGTCGATGGTGCCGTATTGATCGGTGATGCTCTTGAGGAACATAGCATCGATGCCATCTTCTTTGGTAAAGGTATAGGATTTGCGATCTTCACGGTCCCAGCAGGAAACACAGATTACTTTACCACCCACGTAAAGGGGATAGCCGATAGCAACATATTGGCCCACATTTCCAAAACCTTGTAGTGCAGCTTTGGTTTCTTTGGGGTTAATACCGAGATGTTTCATGGCTTCGCGAATGGTGATACAAACGCCAAAACCGGTGGCTTCGGTGCGTCCTTCAGATCCGCCACCACCAAGGGGTTTGCCGGTGATAACGCCAGGAGTATATTGACCAACGATGGCACTGTATTCGTCCATCATCCAACCCATCATCTGTGCATTGGTGCCAACATCGGGAGCAGGCACATCAATGCGGGGACCAAGTTGTTTCCAGAGCGCGCGGATGTAACCGCGAACGAGGCGTTCTTTTTCGCCATCGGAAAGGGTTGAAGGGTCAACATCCACGCCACCTTTACCACCACCAAGGGGGATTTCGGCCACGGCTGTTTTCCAGGTCATCCACATCGCTAAAGCGTTGACAGTGTCGATGGTTTCACCAGCTGCAAAGCGAATACCGCCTTTATTGGGACCACGCACGTCATTGTGCTGCACGCGAAAACCGGTGAAGACACGCAGGCTGCCATCGTCCATACGAACGGGGATGCGAACGGTGAATTGACGCATTGGCCAGCGCAAAATATCGCGAATTTCCTGGCTGAGTTCAAGTTGATCAGCTACTTTGTCGAATTGAGCTTGCGCCATAGTAAAAGCATTAGTGTTTTCTGACATAAATTAGTCTCCTTTGTAGGGTTTTGTTTTGAAAAAAGAAAGACTGGTACGCGAAATAGGGCACCAGCCTGTGTTGATGTATTCCGTTGAGAAGGTCCTTGGTCCCATATCTCCTCGCGTGCTTAACGTCTTAACCATATCGCAAATTGCTGTTTTATGCAACACCTTGATTTGTTTAGCCAAACTTTTTGACGTAACGCGCGATGCGCTCAAGTGCCTTTTCGATTTGCTCATAAGACGTGGCATAAGAAGCCCGCGCGTAGCCGATGCCGGCATTGCCAAAGCTGTCGCCAGGCACAATGACTACGCCTTCTTCCTTGAGCAATCCCATACAAAATTCCTCATCACTCACGCCAAAACCCGAGATGCGTGGGAAACAGTAAAAAGCGCCTTTTGGTTCAAAGGTAGGCATGCCAAGGGCATTGAAACCGTCCACAATCAGTTTGCGACGGCGGTCGTACTCAGCCAGCATTTCCTGCACGTAAGGCTCGCCGACACGCAAGGCTTCCAGTCCGGCATATTGCGCCATGATGGGCGCGCACATGACCGAGAATTGATGTACACGCACCATCGCGCTGATAATATCACGATGCGCGCAGGCGTAACCCAAACGCCAGCCTGTCATAGCGTAAGATTTCGACCAACCACCCAAAAGAATGGTGCGGTCTTTCATCCCGGGCAAAGAGGAGAAACAAACATGTTCTTGCCCGTAGACCAGGCGGTCATAAACCTCATCAGCAATTACCAGGAAGTTATGCTTTTTGGCAAGTTCCGCGATTTGCAATAAGGTTTCACGGCTGGCCACCGCGCCGGTGGGGTTGTTGGGGTAGGTGAGAATAATGGCTTTGGTTTTTTCGGTAATCGCGGAGGCAATCTCTTCAAATTTAGGAACAAAGAGATTTTCCTCATGGGTCGCCACTTCAATGACCACACCTCCTGCCAGCTTAATTTCAGGTTCGTAGGAAACAAAAGCCGGGGTCGGAATGATGACCTCATCGCCGGGTTGCAAGATAGCTGTGCAGGTGAGGTAAAGTGCTTCGGATACACCCACGGTGATGATTATTTCATCGGGCGCGTAGTTGACCTTGTAGAGTTTATTCAAATGCGCGCCAAGTTCCTGACGTAACTCCAAAAGCCCCAGGTTCGCGGTATAGTGGGTAGCGCCTTCTTTAAGCGCGCGAATACCAGCCTCAACAATAGGTTGTGGGGTGGTAAAATCGGGTTCCCCTAAACCAAGCGAGATGATATCGTCCATGGTAAGGGCGATATCAAAGTATTTTCGAATGCCGGAAGGTTTTAGTCCAGTAACGCGTGGATTTATGAAATCGATCATCGAATCTCCTTTATTAAATTGCTTTTATTTTGCTTTAAGAGCTTGCCCAGGAATTGTCTCCCAGGTTAAATTTGCCACTTAATGAATTGATAACACAATCATAGCCGATGAGCGAAGCGTCCAGTTGCGAATTGCTCACATGCGCGCCAGGGCTGAGAATTGAGTCGCGAATAGAGCTGTTTTGCACCACACAATTAGCACCAATTGAGGCGAAGGGTCCAATAATTGAGCCACTTACCCGCGCTTCGGGATGGATGAAAACAGGTGGGAGGATAACACTATCCTTAAGTGTGAGTTGGTCTTTGATGTTGTCGCGGCCGTTCTCCAAAAGATGGCGGTTGGTATCGAGCAAGGCTTCAGATGTGCCCGCGTCGAGCCAGGTGCTCACCTGTTCAATGCGCATTTTGCAGCCTTCCTCGAGCAGGATATTCAGCGCGTCTACTAAAAAGTATTCGCCCTTAAGCGAGATATCGCGGGAAATCTGTTCCTTAATGGCTTTGGTAAGATCCTTGCCTTCTTTGAAGTAGTAGCAACCAACGACTGCCAGGTTGTTGCGCATTTCATTTGGTTTTTCAATGAGCTGGGTCACATGGCCAGTTTGGTCAACTTCCACCACACCGAAACGGCGCGGGTCCGGAACGGGCTTCACCCAGGCGATGGCATCAGCGGTCTCGTTTTGCAGGTTGCTAAAGTCGCTGTCAATGAGCGTGTCAGAGAAAATCGTCAATGTGGGTCCATCCATATAGGAACGGGCTTGCCAAAGCGCGTCTGACTGTCCGCGCATGGTGCGTTGTTCAACGTAGTTGACGTTTTTTTCGGGATGATGCTTTTGCATGAAAGATTTAATGACCGGTTCTTGTCCGGGAGACATAATAAAAATATATTCGATTCCATCTTGATTAGGGATGGTTTTGAACATCGCTAAGAGATGATCCAGCACGGTGGCTCCGGCGAGCGAGAGCAGGGGCTTGGGCCTGCTCCAGGTTAAGGGTCGTAAGCGTGAGCCTAAACCTGCCATGGGGATCAAGATGCTTAGATTATCTGACATTTCCGTCCTCCAGGTATTTGCAACCTGAGTTGTGGTTGCCTTTGATGTCATTATAATGCTTTTGGCGATTTATGGCTTGGGTTTCGTGACAATCAGATTCGCGAATCGCACAGTTAAATCAGCATCGCTGGCAGTACGGGCAATCAGACCAATCGCTCCTTCAAGGTTTGCGCGTGCCTGGATGCTAAATTGGTAGCTGTCATTAATGAAAAAGTCTAATTGACCATTCATGGATTGAATGCCAAAGACGTTTCTCGCTGGCGCATTGGGAATGAACTTTCGGGCGCTTTCCCAATTGACGAGACGTGTAATGCCTTCGGGCAGGACTTTGTCAACCATAATTTGCCCCTGGCAATTTGCCCAAAAACGGTAGGTGCCAGAACTGCTGTTGCGCCAAAAGATGATGCCATATTGATCATCATCGGAGCACAGGGCGGTTTCAACAGTAAACTCGAGAAAAAAAGTATCTGGTAAAGTATGCGTGCTGATGCTATAGGCTTCGGTTTTCTCACCAGAAACGACTACCGAGAGCGCGTTTGGTTCAAAACTAATTTTCGCGTCTACCTCGTTTCTTGTTTGCCAGAGACTTTCATCGCTAAAATCATCCTCGATGAGAATTTCCTCCCGCGCTGGGGGGGCCGGGTTGACTTGGACAGGCGCAGGTGTTTGAGTAGGGCTTGGTTTTGTCGCGGTGGCGGGAAACCAGTCGATAGTTGGGCTTGGGATGGTGGTTTGGGTGGGTATTAATGTAGGCGAGGGCTCAGAAGGTGTCAGCTCTGACAGGCAGGCGGATAAAAACAGACACAGCAAAAATACAACGATGTGCTTAAAAAACCGCTTTATCCAGGACAGAGCCATTTTGCCAGAATTGATTAAGAATCAAAAGGTCTATTTGATGCGAGGATGACGTTGTATCAGTTACATGCTGATAACTGTGTAGCCTAACTCAATGAAGGGCCGCACACCGGCATGTCCCATCATGTCATCCAACATAGGTAGTCCTGTGGCGAGGTTTTGCTCATATACGCCCAAGGCGCGTGAACATGCCAGGCAGATTCCAGCAATCAAGCCTTTGTCGAGTGCTCTTTGGAAAAGTTTATTACCTTCTTCAACGAGAACAGCTGGTAATTTTACGGATTGGCCTTCAAAAATAATTTTCACTTCCGCGCCGCCTTCGGTAAGATCCAGCGCGTTGAGCAAAATGTGCTGAAAACACATCTTTTCACCCATCATCGCGTAAAAAAGTACTTTTTGCATTGTATACCTCCAAGGATGTTGTTGTATTTATTATAATGGAGTATTGAAGGAATAAACATCAGACCCTTTAAATTATGCATCTTGCGCACATAAAGAAAGCATTCTGAATAAAACGTTGTGGTGAAGATAAAATATGCAGCCCAAGGTCGCGGACAGGCTGGCTGATACCAATAAATTTATGTCATTTTCAGTCAATGATATAATCAAAGGACAAGAACTGGTTTTTAAACAGGAGATTGCTATGAAAAAGAAAAACAAGTATGAGTCTATAGCAGCTATCATATTAATAAGCGTGATATTCAGTTTGTTCGGTTTAATCATCGCGCGGGTGGGCAATGTTAATGCTCAGGATCCTGTGTTTCAAACTCCCACACCAGATGCTCAAGGTTATGTTTACCATACTGTAACCGCCGAGGATTTTGCATGTTGGAATATTGCGGAAAAATATAAAATTGATGTGCAAGAACTTATCCGCTTAAACAGTAATATTTTGGATGATAACTGTGTCATTTACCCGGGCATGAAGCTTCTTGTTGCCATCATTACAGCAACAGCTATTCCCCCAACTCCTACACCGTTGCCCGAACAGCCTACTGTTCCTCCACAAGAAACGCAACCCACACAGCCACCGGCTGTCATTGAACCGGAGCCGACCGCTATGTTGGATACCGGCAAGATCTGCATTGTACTATTCCACGACCTGGATGGTAATGGGATGCGTACTGAAGGCGAGAGCTATTTGTATGGTGGCGAAGTGAGTATTAACGATCGCGTTGGTACTGTCTCGCGTGTGGGCACGACCGTGGCAGGTGACCCGGAAACGACCAAACCAATGTGCTTTGAGCAGTTGCCACCGGGTGAGTACAACATTTCAATCGCTGTGCCAGATGGCTTTAACAGCACAACCGCTACCACCCATGCCCTCTCGGTGGTGTCTGGTGAAACGCTGACCATCGACTTTGGCGCGCAAGAGGCTACACCATCTTCATTGGAACAGGATACTGCTCCAAATAGCAAGATTCTCCCGGTTTTCTTGGTAGGACTTGTTATTCTACTTGCAGGTATCGGGCTGTTAATCTATATGCTTCGCTCGCGAAGAGCCTAACAAAGAAGCTGCTATTAATATCAAAAAAGGAGGCTAAGAGGCCTCCTTTTCATTTGAGCATGTTATTACTTATAGCTTTTACGCGTCTAATTCAAGACTCTCACCAGGCATGAGCACGACAACCTTGGTGTTTGTTTCTGCTTCCACGCGCGCTTTCCAGGTGTGGGGATCCTGCTCGATGAGGGGCCAGGTGTTGTAATGAATGGGAATAACCACCTTGGGGCGTAAGAGTTTTACCGCGTGCAAAGCATCATCGGGGCCCATGGTGTAATTATCTCCGATGGGGATTACTGCCAGGTCTATACCCTCATCACCGATTAATGTCATATCGCCAAATAAACCGGTATCACCCGCCATGTAAATCTTCTTACCGTCGGGTGTGGTAAGCAAAAAGCCAGCTGGGTTGCCACCATAGCCACCATCGGGCAAGCCCGAGCCATGCAGAGCCAGAGTGAGCTTTAAATAACCAAAGGGATGGTGATACCCACCGCCCAAATGTTGCGCGTGGGTAGCGAAGCCCTGAGCTTCAAACCAATTGCTGATTTCAAAATTGCTGATAATTGTCGCATTGTCGCGTTTGGCGATGGTTTGCGCATCGCCGACATGGTCACCATGCCCATGCGTGATGAGGATGTAATCGGCATGAGCTTCATTCACGCCGACGGCAGCGGTGGGATTACCAGAAAAAAAGGGGTCTACCAATAGCTGATGTTCACCCACATTGAGACTAAGTGTGGCATGCCCATACCAGGTTAATATTGTTTTCATGTTTCCTCCGTATGTATTACTCTAACAAAAAGCCCCATACTTGGGGCTTTTGAAGTGATTTATTTAGCGTAACTAACTGAGCGGGTCTCGCGGATGACCGTCACGCGGATTTGACCAGGATATTGCAAGGTCTCCTCAATCTCGTTAGCGATGTTTTTGGCCAATTGATGCGCCTCGTAATCATCGACCTCTTCGGGCTTGACGATAATGCGTACTTCGCGGCCGGCTTGAATGGCGAAGCTGGATTCAACGCCCTTGTGATCGTTGGCAATATTTTCAAGCGCTTTGAGACGTTTGATGTACTGCTCAAGGTCCTCGCGACGCGCGCCAGGTCGGGCGCCGGAGATGGCATCCGCGGCTTCAGCGATGACCGCTTCAACTGAGGTCTGGTCAACTTCGTGGTGATGTGAAGCGATGATGTTGACCACAGCAGCGCTCACGCCATGGCGTTTGGCAAATTCCGCGCCAATTTGAGCGTGGGTACCATCAGTATTATGGTCCATGGCTTTACCAAGATCGTGCAGCAAGGCGCCAGCCTTGGCGACTTCAACGTTGGCACCCAATTCCGAAGCTAAAACACTGGCAATTTTACTCGTCTCAACAGCGTGGGCTAATTGGTTTTGACCATACGAGGTGCGGAACTTGAGGCGTCCCAATTTTTTAATAATTTCAGGGTGCAAACCATGCACTGAAGCCTCATAGGCGGCTTCGTTGCCGGCTTTGAGGATGTCTTTGTCCATTTCAGCGCGTTCTTCTGATAAAACTTTCTCAATATAAGCGGGATGGATTCTGCCATCCTGCACCAAGCGGGTGAGTGTGCGGCGTGCGATTTCGCGGCGAACTGAGTCGAAACAAGAGATGGTGACTGCTTCGAGGGTATCATCCACGATGACGTCCACACCTGTGGCTTGCTCGAAGCTGCGAATGTTGCGTCCGTTGCGTCCCACGATGCGCCCTTTCATTTCTTCATTTGGTAAGCTGACCAACGATGTGGTAACCTCGGCGACCTGGTCTGAGGCGACACGTTGGATAGCATCGGCGATAAGTACGCGGGCTTTTTCTTCGCCTGTTTCGCGGGCTTCGTTTTCAATCTGGCGGATGATGTTTGCCATATCGTTGCGGGCGGTACGTTCAACTTCTTCAAGTAAGATTTCGCGTGCCTCATCGATGGATAGTTCTGCCACACGTTGCAGTTCTTTGATGCGTTCGTTGTAAAGATTGTCAATTTCATTGGCGCGTTTATCGATGCTGCTTTGGCGCTTGTTTAACGAACTTTCGCGCTGTTGCATTTGGTCAAAACGGCGGTCGAGTTCTTCGCGGCGTTTAACCAAACGGTCATCTTCCTTATTAAGTTCACTGCGTCTTTGTTGCAGTTCATTTTCAGCCTGACGGGTGATTTTGAGTGCGCTATCTTTTGCTTCAAGCTGGACCTGGCGTGCTTCTTCAGTAGCGGCGGCGATGATGTCGTCGGCAGTGTGCTTAAGACGGATATCGCGGTTTTTGCGCACGGTGGTTACGATTATGGCGGCAATTATGGCGCCGATCAGCATTGCAATGCCAAGCCATAGAAAAGCGAGAGGGTTTTTAAAAAGTTCAAACATTATTATCTGTGCTCCATGAGTGCTCACGCGCTGTATTCTGTTTTTGTGTTTCGTCCCAAAGCTGCTTGGTGACCGTGCTGGCGGTTTCGTAGCTAAAACCACGTCGTGCCAGGGCGGCGCTCAGCTTTTGGCGAAAGTCAAGCCATGAGAGACCTGTATATCTCCTTGCCAGTTTTGTGCCAGCTGCTTTGGCGAGTTTGATGTCGTCTAAGTTAGCGTCTTGCAGAGCGTTTTCTATAATGTCTTCTTGCAAGCCCTTTTGGCGCAGTTCAAACCGTAATTGGGTCTGACTGCGTGGACGAAAGCTAACGCGATTCTCGATCCAGTCTTCGGCGAAGCGCGTATCGCTTAACAGGTGTTCATCTTTAAGACGGTCTATGACAGTTTGAGAAACAGTTTCGCTGAAGCCTTTGCCCGATAAATAGCTGAGCATTTCGTCTTCGGATCGGGCACGATAGCTAAGATAGTGCAAGGCGTGGTTGTAGGCGACTTCGTATTCATCTTTCTCGCGCAGGCTTTCTATTTCCTGCGTGCTTAGCTTGCGCCCGACCTTAAGCCAGGCGGCGGTCATGCGATCAAGGCTAAAAGCGTACTCGCCATCCAGGCTGATATTCAGCCTTTGTGCATTGCGTTTTTGAGGGGTGATCGCGGTTATCTCTTTTGTCATATCAATCAAACAGCCATGGTGTGCCATGGCTGCGAAACTGCTAATAAAGACCGCGCTAATGTGGGCAGTATAGGGAAAAGTATTCAGGTTCTGGAACCTATAGAGGCTTTATCGTCTTATGTACAACAACAATAAAAACTGGCTATGCCATCCTTGTTTCAAAACGTATGCATCTCTAAAATACTGTTTCGTAAGCATTCGCTTAATTCAATTCCAAAATCTAAAACTGAGCTTCGGCTCAGCATCAAACTGCCAAACAAATCGCTATGCGATTTCGTTGCCATGGGCACTTTTAACTGTGTTTTACAGAACCCATGCGTGTATTTTTTATTAATCCCATTATACATTAAAAAAGCGAAAATTTGTGAAATTAAAAAAAGCTAAAATCCTTGGATTATAGGATGAAAAGCTGAGCATATCATGCTAAAATTATGGCATGGATGAAAAAACTGAACTAAAAGTTGAACTCTTGCATAACGAAGCCCAGGAACGGCAGAAGAAGCAACGCTTCAGGCAGATCATTTTGCCTATTATCATCACTGCTGTGCTATTGCTGGTGGTTTTGGCTGTGGCGATAGTGTTGGCGCTCAAGGACCCCACTGGTGCTACTGGCTACAAAGCCGGACAAATTACCTTAATTATCGTTCTCTTTTTGGCTTTGCTGATTGGATTGGTTTTGATATGGGTATTGGTGAAGGCTATTGATGGATTGTACAGATTAAATCATGAATTACCAAAGTACGGCAAAATTGCTCTTGGTGGCGTTGTGAAAGTGGAAGAAGGCGCGCGCAAAGTGGCAGATGAAACGGTTGAGCCTTTGTTGCAGGTGCAAGAAATTGGCACAAAAGTAAAACAAGTCGGAAAAAGTTTGAAAGATCGAATGAACCCGGAAGGATAGAAAATGAACAAAACTGGAAAAACGTTGATTATCATCGCTGGCGCATTAGTTGGCGCGGTGGTTGGTTTGAAAATGGCACAAAACCTGGTAAAGGAAATGGAAGCTAATCAAGGACGTTTCCCACTTTCAGGGTCGGATAGCATAAAAGTAGGTTTGAACGCCTTTAGTGTTATGAAGCAATTGACCAGCAGCAAAAGCTAAGAGGGAGTTCAAAGCTTGTTTGATCTCGTCTTTTTAGGCACCTCGGCCTCGGCGCCATCCATACGCCGGGGTTTGTCTTCTTTGGTAGTGATGCACGATGAATATCGCTTCATGGTGGATTGTGGCGAGGGCACTCAGCGTCAGATATTACGCTCGGGCATTGGCTTTAAACGGCTGAATCATATTCTGCTGACTCATGGACATCTTGACCATATTTTAGGTTTGGCTGGATTGCTCTCCACCTTTATGCGCTGGGAAGCGATCGATGAGGTCAATATTTATGGCACCCGTCATACGCTTGACCGTGTGCATGACCTGCTGTTTGGTGTCGTCTTGCGCGGACAGGATCCCGGTATGCCCCTTAATTTGATTGAAATTCGTCCGGGTGTGATTTTTAGTGCTGAAAAATTTCAGATAAGTGCTTTTCCGGTAGAGCATCGTGGCTCTTCATCACTTGGCTTTGTGTTTGAAGAGGCGCCTCACCGTCCTTTTTTGGCTGATGTAGCTGAAGAGCTCAACATTCTGCCTGGTCCCTGGCGTAAAGATTTGGTGCAGGGCAAAGCCATTACTTTGCAGGATGGAAGAATCATCAGTCCGGATATGGTTTTAGGCGAGGCAAGACCTGGTACTAAATTAGCAGTTGTGGGGGATGTGGGGAAACCCTTTAAGTTAATAGAGTATTTGCGAGATGCTGACGCAATTGTTACCGAAGCAACTTATTTGACCGAAGAGGCTGAGATGGCACAGCAATTTGGTCATTCCACCGCGGAGGAAAGTGCCCTGTTGGCAAAAGAAGCTGGCGCGAAGATGCTGATTCTAAACCATGTCTCACGTCGATACAGAGATGAAGCCATTTTGGCAGAAGCTCAGGCGATTTTTCCCAATACTTATCTGGCAGCTGATTTTGACAGCTTTCAGATAAAAGCGGATAATGGTTAAGTAGCGGGGTATTGACTACGCAAATACTGATGACCTTGATTCATGTTAGAATCATTTTCACGTATGGATAAAAAGTTTAACTTGATTTTGGCTTCCGCTTCTTCGCGCCGGAAGGACCTGTTGGCTTTGATGGACGTTCCTTTTGAAATCCGTCCGGGAAACTTTTTGGAACCCAAAAAGGGTAAGCAAAGTACCCGCGACTATGTTCTCGCTTTAGCAATGGCTAAAGCTGACCATGTTGCTTCTTGCCATGGCGAGATCTTGCTTGCTGCCGATACGATTGTTGAAATTAATAATGAACTGCTTGGAAAACCATCCAACAACGACGAAGCCGAACAAACGCTATCCATCCTCCGAGGCAATCCCCATCGGGTTTATACTGGTTTGGTTTTGAGAGATGTTTCAAGTGGCGAAACTTTGCAGACCGTTTGTGAAACCATCGTTTATATGCGCGACTGGACACCCGAAGAGCAAGCCGCCTACATATATATGGGCACTTACCGCGACAAAGCAGGTGGCTACGCTATTCAGGACGAGGTGTTCAATCCCGTCGCGCGCATTGAAGGCTGTTATGCAAACGTGATGGGTTTACCTTTGTGTCATCTTTGCTGTTTGTTTGAGCAAAAAGCATTGCCTTTGCCCAAAAACTTACCCAAAGCCTGTCAAAGCTACACCAAAGCAAAATGTAGTTATTATTCGACTGTTCTAAAAAATATGAATTGTCAACGTGAAACAGGGCGGTCCCTATGAAACGAATAATTATTCTCTTTATCATCATTAGTTTTTTACTTGGCGCGTGTGATCTGACTGGAAACAAGCCAGTTGTTGAGACGATTGTCCCGGAAAATACAGCTACTCTGCCCAGCCCAATAGTCTCGCGCGATGATTTACCCAACGTGGAAGATTTCGCTAATGAGTACTTTAAACACTGGGTGGCTGAAGATTACCAAGCGATGTACGAGTTTTTAACCTATTCTGCTAAAACGACTTATAGCCTTGAAGATTTCATCGCCCGGCACAAGAAAACAGCAGTTGATCTGACGATGAAAACAGTGTCATTCCAGCTATTATCCAATCTGCTCAGCACAAACGCTGCCCAGGTGAGCTATCATATTCAATATACAACCAATCTGATCGGAACCCTGGAGCGCGACACTTTGATGAACCTGCAGATCGAAAATGGCGAATGGAAAATCAACTGGGATCCCGCCATGATGCTTCCGGAATTGGCGGATGGTAATTACCTTGAGCTTGTGCTTACCATCCCAACCCGTGGGAACATCTACTCGTCTGATGCTTCAGACAACTATCCTATGGTGGCGCATACCGATGCGGTATCTCTGACCATCGTCCCGGGCAGAATAAACCCCAGTCAGGAAGATGATTTGGTTGCTTTTCTGGCGGGAATTACTAATCAAACGATTGATGGCGTGAAACGAAAATATGCGTATGCCCAGCCAGAATGGTCGGTGGCAATTGGTGATATCTCAGCGGAAGTTGCCGCAGAGCATAGCTCGACTATCGATAAATTTGACGGGCTTTATCTACAGCCTTTTAAGTCGCGGTTTTATTATGACAATGGTATTGCTCCCCACGTGACCGGGTATATGTTAGGTATTTCTGCTGAAAATCAGGAAAAATACCAGCGTCTGGGTTACAAAGTGGATGAAACTGTTGGTGCCAGTGGTCTTGAGCTATGGGGCGAAAAATACCTGGCTGGCACGCGTGGCGCTGACCTCTATGTGAAAGACAAAGAGGGCAGAATAGTTACCAAGCTGGCGTCGACCGAAGCTAAACCAGCCTATTCCATTACAACGACCATTGATAGTCGCTTGCAATACTGGTTGCAACGCTCAATGGGTGATAAGGTTGGCGCGGTGGTTGTGCTTGAAAGGGATACCAGTCGTGTCCTGGCGTTGGTTTCAAGCCCTGGTTTTGATCCTAATACCTTTAATCCCCTCATCCATACGCAGTATGAAGTGTCGGATCTCATTCTGGATTCACGCCAGCCTTTATATAATCGCGCCTCACAAGGTGTATACGCGCCGGGGTCCATTTTTAAAGTAATCTCTATGGCGGCAGCGTTGCAAACGGGTGTGTTTACGCCTGATAGAGTATATCGCTGTGATAGCCAATGGACAGAGTATCAGGGTTGGGTTGGCGATAACTGGACTTATACCCGAGGCTTTGCTTCGGATGGTGATCTGACCTTAGTGCAAGGCTTGATGCGTTCGTGTAACCCCTGGTTCTGGCATATCGGTCTGACCTTGTGGAACGATGGTTATACCACATCAATCCCAGATGAGGCCTTTACCTATGGCTTGGGTGCGAAAACGGGCATTGAAATTGAGGAATTTGAAGGCGCGGTCAATTACCCCGATAACGCTTTTGATTATTTCCAGATGGCTATTGGTCAAAGTACCTTGCAAGTCAGCGCCTTACAAGCCGCTAATTTCGCTGCCGCGATTGGTAACGGCGGTTATTTACACCGTCCAACGCTTATTGATCGCATTGGTATAATAGGTGAGGCCCCCATTTACGCTTTCACTGAACCTGAATTGATTCGTCAGGTAGATACCTTGCCTGAGAATCTTGAAGCTATCCAGGATGCGATGATTCAGGTTATCCGTAACCCAAGCGGTACCGCGTCGTTTCAATTTGAACGTTTTCCAGGGAAATTAGCAGGTAAAACTGGCACTGCCGAAACTTCCTTAGGCAAACCGCATGCCTGGTTTATTGGTTATACATTTAACAATGACCCTAATAAGCCAGATATTGCTGTCGCGGTGGTATTGGAATATGGAGGGGAAGGCTCTGAGATGGCGGCTCCGCTGTTCAGGCGCGCGGTTGCCCTTTACTATTCAAACGCGGAAGACCCGGGCGGAACTTTGCCATGGGAAAAACGTCCCTATCAACTCCTTGAAGAAGAAGAGGAATAGCTCTTGAGCGAAGCGCAAGAACTGTTACAAGGACTGGTCATTCACTCGCAAGCCGGTTGGATGACCGTGCGCACCGATTCGGGCGATTATCCTTGTCGTGTGCGTGGACGTTTGCGGCGTGGTCGCGCGGAAGGCGATTTGGTGGCGGTGGGTGACCAGGTGATGGTTGCGCCGCAGGAAGATGGCACTGGGCGCATTGAAGAAGTCCTGCCACGCCATAGTGTGCTTTCCAGACAGCTTTCCGGGGTTAATTACGAGTATCAACAAATTATCCTGGCAAATCCCGATCAGGCCTTTTTTGTTTTCGCGGTGTCAAACCCAGAGCCACGCTTGAGGATGTTGGATAGATTCTTGGTGGTTGCCGAACGGGCGCATATCCCCTCGATAATCGTTGCCAATAAAGTTGATCTGATCGGTCTTGAAGCTGCCAGGGACATTTTTGGCATGTACGAAGATATCGGCTATCAGGTTATCTACGCCAGCGCGAAAACAGGGCAGGGCAGCGAAGAGCTACGGGCTGCCTTTGCCGGCAAGCTTAGCACCCTGGCCGGACCCAGCGGGGTTGGAAAAAGCAGTTTAATTAATGCCACCATTCCGGGTGTTCACTTGGAAGTAGGTGAGGTAAGTCAGTCCGGTGTGGGCAAAGGCAAACATACCACCCAGGTTAAACAATTAATTCCTTTGCCCGAAGGTGGTTATATCGCTGATGTGCCCGGATTGCGTACCGTCGCGCTTTGGGACATTGAGGGTGAAGAGCTGGATGCCTATTTTATAGAAATCGCGCCATTGGTGCCCTACTGCCAGTTTAATGACTGCACACACAGTCATGAACCCGGTTGCGCTGTGAGAGAAGCCAGCGAGAGCGGTAAGATTCACCCACATCGCTATGACTCTTATTTGCGATTGCGCTTTGGTCAGGCTCAGGATGATTATTTTGAAGAGGACAATGATGAAGATTAGCCCTTTTTTGAGAATAATAGTTTTAATAATGATAATCGCGCTTGTTTTGGCTGCTTGTAAGCCTGGGATGGACAAAACTACAATTCCGTCTTTACCATCATCATCAGGCGTTAAAGAAACAGAATCTCCAGTAGCTTATGAGCCAACCCCAACTGAAACAGAACCTGCTCCGAGCGTTTTGAACGTGTGTATTGCCAGCGAGCCAGCCAGCTTGTATCGTTATGACGGTCGAAATTCTTTGAGCAAGCAAAGTATTTTTTCCGCACTCTATGGGCATCATGATGGAAGCGCTTTATTGCAATCTATCCCAGGCCAAAACGATACTGAAGGTATCAGCCAGGAAACCGTTTCACTTGAACAAGGCATGATGGTTTTGGCTGCTGATGGCACTGTGCAAGTGCTTAAACGTGGAACGCAGATTTTTGCCGCGGGGCAGAGCGAAATCACCACCTGGGATACAGACCTCGCGCTTGAAATGAAACGCTCTACTATTATATATGAGCTTAATGACGAGCAATTATGGTCTGATGGCACGCCGTTAACCGCGCGTGATGTGCTCTATTCCTATCATCTGGCACGTCGATTAGGTTTGCCCAGTGAGCAATGGGCGCTTGACCGCACTGCCAACTTAGAGGCGATTGATGAACACACACTTTGCTGGACAGGCATCCCGGGATTTGTCGCATCAGATTCCATGTCGTTTTTTTGGAAGCCTCTGCCCGCGCATATCTTTGAAACCTTGCCCGATGAAGACTTGGACAATCACCCAATGGCTTCACAAACGCCACCCGGCTGGGGCGCCTGGCGAATAAGTTCATGGGAGAAAGGCGAAAAGCTTGCCTTTGAAAAGAATCCTAACAATATCCATGCAGATTCGCTCCAAAATGGCTTTGAGTTCCTAAACTTTATCGTTGTTCCTGATCTTGATCAGGCACTGACCATGCTTGAACAGGATGAATGTCAGATATTGGATAAAAGCTATCAGCTTGAAAGTCTGGATGAGGCACGTCTAAACGACCTAAGTGCCAAATTCCAGTTGGTCATTGAAGACTTTGAGCTGACTGAGCAACTGGTATTTGGGATAAGACTGGCGGATAACGGTTTTGCTGGTGGCTTTGACTCAGGCACGGTAAGTCGCGCGGACTTTTTCGGCGATCAAACAGTCAGACAAGCGATAGCCGCTTGTTTGACTGAGCCCAATCTCACCGCGGCCATGTTAAACAAGGAATGGATCACTTCGAATCTTCCATTAGGTGTAGATATCCAAACGCTCATGCCACGTCCTGTAATCGCTGATCCCAAAGCCACATTAACAGAGGCGGGCTGGGTCTTGCCGAATGAATCTGCCGGTACACGGGTGGCAAGCGGTGTGCCTAATGTTGAGGATGGTACGCTTTTTGAAATAACCTTGTTGAGCGGTCAAAGCGCGCAAAGCCGCGCCATTGCCACGAGAGTGGTTCAACAATTGGCAGAGTGTGGCATCGCGGTGATGCATCAAAGTATGCCAACCACGCAACTCTACGCGCCCGGGCCCAATGGCCCGCTTTTCGGGCGGCAATTTGATATGGCAATTGTTAATTGGGGTAAATTGGATCATCCGTTTTGCGAACTCTACAATAGCGGACAAATCCCACAGGCGAACAATTATTGGATTGGCACAAATATCGCTGGTTTAAATGATCTGTCCTTTGATTACGCCTGCGCCATGGGTGGCAAATACGCGAAAGAAGCTATGGAGCAATATGTGCCAGCAGTGCCTTTGATGCCGCAATTGCGTGTTTGGCTTGCTTCGCCTAATTTAAGCTTGCCTGAAGGTATACGGTTTGAAGATATTGGCGGAATAGGGTACATCATACCCTAATTATTTTTCGCGTTTTAAGGGTTTAAATTTTTTTAATTTCACAAGGTCTTAAAAAAGCCTTGGCAAATACCTAAGTAATGTTTCAATAATTCTAATTGAACCTAAGTCGTTAGCAAGAGAAAATCGTCTTCGCTGATGGAATAATGGCTTAGAGAGGGCGTGGAAGGCATGTAACAGTGGGTTATCCACGGTTATTTTGCGCAATGGGGTTAGCTTGTGGTCAGAACTAAATATTTGAAATACTTACGTTGTTGGGTGGTTTGGGGCAGTGTGTTGCTTGACAGGATAAACCAGCCATGCTAAGATTTTCATATCACCGCCCATATTGACATGGGTAATAAAACTGGGAATAGGATTGAATTAATGAGGAATTAGGTTAGCGGAGAAACCTATATGATGCCTTACAAATCGACCAAACCCAATATTTTTCACACCAAACCTATTAAGGAGGATTTTGTATGAAACGTTTTACGTATGTACTACTCTCACTGGTTATTGCCTTCTCGCTGCTTTTGGCAGCTTGTGGTACTACACCAGCTGAGCCCGTTGCACCAGAGGCTCCCGCTGAACCCGAAGCCCCTGCTCAACCCGAGGCCCCCGCTGAACCAGAGGCTCCTGCTGAACCAGAGGCACCCGCCGAGGAAACACCTGTTGAAGAACCCACTCCTGAGCCCACAACCCGCGTTGGCGGTTGGTTGGACGAAATCGTGGTTTCAGTTATCGACGCTCCATCGGTTATTGTGCAGATGGAAGCTGACGCTGTTGATGTTTACGTCAACGGTTTTGGCACCAATGACCTCGATCAGCTGAATGACTCTGGCTTACCTTATACCACTTCAAACGGTACCTATTACACTCTTCAGTTCAACCCGGCTGAATTTAATGAAGGCCTTAACGTCTTCCGCAATCGCAAGATTCGCGAAGCCTTCAACTATTTGATTGACCGTAACTATATCAATCAAGAGTTCTACGCTGGTGGTGCCCTGCCGAAATGGTTTGCTATCATGACAAACTTTGGAGATTATGCTCTCCTGGCTGATACCGCTCGCCGACTCGAAACAAAATACGCTTACAGCTTTGAGAAAGCCAAAGAAATCATTGATGCGGAAATGGAAGCAGCTGGCTATCCTTTGACCGATGGCAAGTACATGAATGCTGATGGCGAACAATACACCGTTATCTTCCTTGTTCGCAATGATGGTGATGGCACCCGCAAGGCATGGGGTACTTACCTTACTGGACAAATGGAAAAACTCGGTTTCGCCGTTGACTTCAAAGAAGGCACCGGTGGCGACCTTGGCCCCATCTGGATTGCTGGCGATCCCAAAGCTGGCGAATGGCACATGTATACTGGTGGATGGGGTGCATCAGTTCTAAACCGTGACCAATCCAACATCTTCCAGGAAATGTACCTGCCCACCTCCGCACAAGGTCTGCCTGTCTTCATGGAAAATGATTCTGATCCCGAATTCCAGGAATTGGGCGACAAACTCTATAACCGCGAATTCACCACCATGGAACAACGTGCTGAAATGATGGCCCGCGCTCTTGAGCTTTCGCTTGAAGACTCCCTGCAGGTCATGATTGTTGACAGCAAGCGCTTTGTTCCTCACCAAGAAGGCCTCGTTGTTACAACTGACTTGGCTGCTGGTGTTGAAAGCGCCCAAATTACTCCCTTCACTCTCCGCTGGGAAGACCAAGAAGGTGGTACTGTCCGCTGGGCTACCCAACCCTTCTTGTTCAATGGTCCATGGAACCCTGTTCGTGGTTCAAACACCACTTCTGACCAAGGTGCCGTGCGCATGACCGTTGGCTATGCCACAACCTATGACCCCTACACTGGCCTTTTGAACGCCTTCTGGGTTGACAAGGCTGAAGTCACTGTCAAAACAGGCTTGCCCGTCCAGAAAACTTTGGATTGGCTCACCCTTGATTTCGCTGATGAAATTGTTGTACCTGAAGATGCCTGGGCTGACTGGGATCCTGTATCACAAACCTTCATCACTGTTGGCGAAAAGAGTGGTGGCGAACCTGTTACCGCAACAGCGAAAGCAGTGGTCTACTTCCGCGAAGACCTCTTTGACGTAGTCAAATGGCACGATGGCAGCAATTTGGAAATGGCTGATATTTTGCTTCCTTACATTATGTCTTTCGACCGACCTAAAGAAGAATCCGCTATCTATGACAAACAACCAGTTGGATCTTTCAATGTCTTTATGCAAACCTTCAAAGGCTTCAAGATCGTTTCTACCGATCCCTTGATCATGGAAGGTTATCAAGACACCTTCAGTGCTGATGCAGAACTGCTTGTTCCCATTGGCTACACCTGGATTAACGACTTCCAGGGTGAAGGCTCATTTGCATCCTATGCAATGATGAACTCCGCAGAAGCTGCACATGAACTTGCCTACACCGAATCCAAAGCTCTCGAGCTTGAAGTTGAACAAACCAGCACCATTGGTGGACCAAGCCTTGAAATTCTTGGAAAACATCTTGACCAACTTATTGCTGATGGAACCATTCCGTATGAACCCACTCTGGGCCAATACATCACCAAAGAACAAGCCATTGCCCGTTACAAGGCACTCAAAGCTCACTTCGAGAAGTATGGCAACTACCATCAGGGTGTTGGTCCTTACTTCCTCAAGTCTGTTGACTTGAATGGTAAATCACTTGTCATGGCTCACTGGGATCAATATCCTGATCTCGCTGATCGCTGGTCAATGTATTCTGCACCAAAGATTTCTGATGTCGAGATTGATGGTCCCGGCCAGGTTGTCGGTGGTGAAGAAGCCACATTCGATATCTATGTCACCTTCCAGGGTAAACCCTACGAATTGGCTGATATCAAAGAAGTCAAGTTCCTTGTTTACGACGCTGAAAACAACGTTGTTATCATCAGCACTGCTGAAGCAGTTGAAGATGGCCACTTCGTTATCACTTTCAGTGGCGAAGACACCGCGAAATTTGGCGATGGCGCCACCAAGCTTGAGGTTGCAGTAATCTCAATCGCAGTCGCCCAGCCGACTTTCCAAACTATAGAGTTCATTACCACCCAGTAAACTGAGTGGCTAAGTAGCTCCCATGAGGGGCAGGTTTATATAAACTTGCCCCTCTTATTTAAAAAAGATCGGGAGGTTATATAGTATGTCTGTAGAAACGAATTCACAGGAAACTTCAATAGAATACGCAAAGAGAGCAACGCGCGAAACAGCTAAGCGCTTGGCGCGATTCTTTTCTATTCGTTTAGTTTTGCAAATAATCACCATTATCATTGGTGTTTATATCACTATTCTTGTTGCTAACATGGGCGGTTATGTTGATACTATTTTAAAAGCCTCAATTATTGAGGAAGTTAACATGGAAGTATCAGCTATGGTAAGTGAAAAGGATATACCGCGTGAAATGCGTGAGCAAATGGTAAGAGACCTTGTCGCAGAACGTGAAAGATTGGCAGGTTTAGACCAACCCTTTATTCAACGCTCATTTCACCATCTCTGGAATGGTTTAACACTCAATTTTGGCCGGGCACGTTTTATGGTAAGTGATCATGGGTCAAGGATGGTTAGAAACATTATTTTGGAGAGGCTCCCTGCCACGCTCCTCTTAATGGGGGTATCGCAGCTACTGCTATTCTTCGTTACGATTAGCTTAGCATTAGCTGTGTCCAGACATTATGGGAGCACATGGGATAAGATAATTGTAGCTATGTCGCCGACATCTTCCATTCCACCGTGGTTCTATGGCATATTTCTTATCCTTATTTTCGCGGCATGGTTAAAGGTGTTGCCTTTTAGTGGTATGGTAGATGCGCCTCCACCACCAACAAAGTTGGGATATTTCCTGAATGTTCTAAAACATCTTATCCTACCTGCAGGATCGTTGTTTATTTCGAGTTTCTTTATAAACACCTATTCCTGGCGAACATTCTTCTTAATATACTCCAGCGAAGACTATGTTGATATGGCTAAGGCGAAAGGCTTAGGCGATCGCGCGATTGAACGACGCTATATCTTGCGCCCAACCTTGCCCAGTATCATCACCAGTTTTGCTTTACTTATGGTTGGAATTTGGACTGGTGCTACATTGACAGAAACGATTTTTAACTGGCCAGGGCTTGGAACAACGATATACACTGCAATCAGCAAATATGATACTGCGGTAATTGTTGGTACAACCATTATTCAGGCCTATATGTTGGGTATAACAGTGTTCTTCCTGGACTTCCTGTATGCCATTGTCGATCCCAGAGTCAAGTTGGGCGGAGGCAAATAAAATGAAAAAACTAAAAGACACATTCCAAGATATCATTAGATATCCTTCCGCGATAGTAGGTTTGTTGATAGTCTTAGCGTTAATCGTATTTTCAATTTATACGATGATTACCATACCCTACAAAGAAGCGATATATTTGTGGAAGGGAACTGAAGAAGTCGTCTATAAGAATCCCAGAAATGCCCAACCAACCTGGAGTAATTGGTTTAGAAAAGACAAACTTCCTGAATCTATCGATGTTTATGCTGGCGAAGATGAAAGCTTTACGAAAGAAGTCACACCGCGTGAAAAAGGTGGCAATCAGATTGAGTTCAATTACGAACTGGATTACAACTATAACGAATTGCCCCAAGATATTTTCATGTACTTTACATCGAACTATACAGATAGAAACCCCTTTATCGTCATCACTATGATTACGCCTTCAGGTGAGGAGATAAAAGTTTTTGATGGGGGTATTTCCCAGGCCTCAAATATTAGATTCGGTCAGGAAGAAAAACTTTTGACCCGCTTGATTCGTCTTCACGGGCGTGACACTGAAACTCAGAGCCAATTGAAAGGTGTCATTGAAGGTCTTTTTACAAAGATAGGTAGTTATCCTCCAGAAATGAACAAGGGCAAATATGTCATCAATGTGAAAGCCACAACTTTTGAGGAAGGCTCTAATGTTGATGCAGAACTTGTGATGCATGGAACCGTTTTTGGACTTTTTGGTACTGACCACATGCGCAGAGATCTGAAGGTTGCCATCATGTGGGGTGCACCAATCGCTTTGGCATTTGGTCTCACAGCTGCTTTGGGAACGGCATTGATATCTATGTTTATTGCTGCTCTTGGTACCTGGTTTGGTGGCTGGCTGGATGAACTTATCCAAAGAATAACTGAAGTCAACATGGTCATTCCTTATTTGTCGATTTTGATTATGGTGGGTACCTTTTACTCGCGGAGTATTTGGGTCTTGTTACTTGTGACTATTCTTTTGAACATATTCTCGGGGTCGATTAAATCGCAAAGAGCAATCTTCCTGCAAGTTCGAGAGTCTACCTATATTGAAGCAGCGAAGGCTTACGGTACAAATGACTTTCGAATTATCACACGTTATATGATTCCCCGTGTTATCCCGATGATTATTCCGGGTTTGGTATCAGCTGTGCCAGCTTATGTTTTTCTTGAAGCTTCATTGGCGATTTTAGGTTTGGGTGATCCTACTGTACCCACTTGGGGAAAAATTATCAACGACGCTCGTACCTACGGCGCGCTGTATCAGGGTATGTTCTATTGGATTCTAGAGCCTGCAGTATTCTTGATGATTACTGGGCTTGGGTTTGCGATGTTGGGCTTCGCGCTTGACCGAATCTTTAACCCAAGATTGAGAGGTATGTGAGATGGCAAAACAAAAGAAAATCACCATTAAAGAAGATGCAATCTTAGAAGCAAAGCGAAAAGCTGAGCTTATGAGTAAGATGACTGACACTACCCACAAGGTGGGTGAAGTCAAACACGATTTGCTTTTGAGCATCAAAGACCTCAAACTCCACTTTGAGACAGTGCGCGGTGCAGTGCAAGCTGTCGATGGTGTCAATTTTGATTTGGTCACAAACAAAGCTGTGGTAGTGGTTGGTGAATCTGGTTGTGGTAAAAGCTCGCTTGCGAAAGCTATTCTAAGACTCTTACCCCGCAATGTGTCCCATTACTCTGGGGAAGTATGGTTGCGCGATGTAGATACGATGCAACTTAGCGACGAGGACTACCGAGAAGATATTCGTTGGGTGAAAATATCCATGGTGCCTCAGGCAGCCATGAACTCCCTTAATCCGGTTTTGCGCGTTGGCGACCAGGTTGCTGAACCGATGTTGGTGCATTACGGCATGCCCAAAGAGGAAGCCATGGAGCAAGCCGCGGTTATGTTCCGCAACGTCGGTGTGCCTGTAGACTTTTTGACTCGCTATCCATTTGAGCTTTCCGGTGGTATGCGCCAGCGAGTTGCTATTGCCATGGCCCTGGTAACCGGGCCTGATTTGGTTATTTTAGACGAACCCACCTCCGCGTTAGATGTCTTAACCCAGGCTAATATTTTCAACTTGCTCAAGCGCATCAAGGCTAATCTTGAAACCAGCTTCATTCTGATTACCCACGATATTTCAACCTCCTCAGAGTTGGCTGATATTGTGGCGGTTATGTATGCAGGCAAGATTATTGAAGTGAGCGAATCGCATCGTTTCTTTAGTAAACCACGCCACCCCTACGCGAGAGCGTTAATGGCAAGCGTGCCTCGATTGCGCGAACGTGAAGAGCCTCGCTTTATTGAAGGTAAACCACCATCACTGATTAATCCGCCCACAGGCTGTCGCTTTAAAGATCGCTGCCCAAAACGCTTCGAAAAATGTGAGGAAGAACCGCCTGTTACCGTATTTGGCGATGATTGGGTTGCTTGTTGGCTCTATGAAGGACAAGGTGAATAGTATGACTGAACAATACGAAGAAAAAGATTTAAAAATCTCAGAAGGCGAACTTGATGAAGGTTTCGTTCTGGATATTCGCGGGTTAAAGGTCTACTTTGAACTACGTAAACGCGGTTTTCAACACGCTGGATTTGTTCGCGCGGTGGATGGTGTTGACCTGAAACTCCATCGTGGTGAGACAATCGCCATTGTGGGTGAGTCGGGTTGTGGCAAAACCAGTTTGATGAAAACCATTTTGCGTTTGAATACACCTACTGGTGGCGAAATTGAATTTGACGGTGAGATTATTAATGACCTCAAAGCTGATGCGCTTAAAAATGTTCGCCGCAAAATTGGATATGTGCAACAGGATCCTTATGGTGCCTTAGCACCCTTCATGAACGTGCGAACTATTCTTGAAGAGCCACTAATCGTTAATGGTATCAAAGACAAACAAGAACGATTCGAACGCATTGTAAAAGTACTTGAAGAAGTGCGCATGACACCGGTGGAAGACTTTTTGGAGAAATTTCCCCATCAACTCAGTGGTGGACAACAACAGCGTATTGTTATCGCGCGAGCAATGATTTTGGATCCCATCCTGTTGGTGGCAGATGAGCCGGTTTCGATGCTGGACGCATCTGTTCGCGTTGAAATTCTCAAACTTTTGCGAGCTTTGCAAGAAGAACATCATCTGGCAGTAATTTACATCACTCACGATCTGGCAACGGTGCGTTACTTCTCGGAGTACATCTACGTGATGTACGCCGGACAAGTGATTGAAAAAGCTCAGGAAAGTGACCTGATTAATAAGACCGCACATCCTTATACGCACGCGCTATTGGCAGCCACATCTGATCCTGATCCAAAGAACGTGGATGAATTTCAGGATGTTCCCCCTGGGGAACCACCAAGCCTGGTAACACCGCCCTTGGGGTGTCGTTTCCACCCGCGTTGTCCGCATATGATTCCAGATTTGTGTGAAGTAAAGCGCCCACCGGAATTCGATTTGGGTGATAAACATCAGGTCGCGTGTTGGTTGTTTAGAGATATGCCTGTTTATCGCGAATTTACCATCGAGGACTAAGGAAACAATCTTTGTTTAGAATTAGTTCAAAAAAGATGATCATCGTTGGTGGTACTCTGTTGGTGCTGAGTGTCATCATTCCAGCGCTAAGGCTGGCAGAAGTCCTGCCAGCCTGGTTTTGGATTGATTTTCTTACATATGCTATTATGGTCAGTGGCATATTTCTTGGCATGATGGGTATCTTTACTTTTGCCAAAGAATCGCGGGATCGACATGCTCAAGAAGCCCAATATGAGAAAATGAGACATTTAGACGATGAGTCGTAAAAAATACATAAACGCCTACGAAACTGTTTATGAATACGATGATAAAGGGCGTGAAAAACGTAGTATAGAATATCGTGGCGACTACTTTGAAGTTTCATTGGATGAGCAAGGCTTGCGACGCTATAAATGTATGCATATCATTGTTTTTAGTGTGATCTTTGCCATTCAAGTCGCATTAGGTTTCATGAATAACCCGGGCAGCCGTGTCCTTTATGTGACAATACCTTATATTGCAGTCTTTTTTCCTTTGTTGTACTGGATAATAGCAGCCATAAGAATGCCAGTGCGTAAGCGGTTGTTTCGCTTGGATGTTGTTGGAACGACCTTCAATCGTGTTAAATTAGTGACCTTGCTCGCAGCAATCTTTTTGGGCGTAGCAGTTATTGGTATCATTGTATTCATGCTCTTTTTTAGCGAGGTTGATAAAAGAGATGATTTATCGTTTCTTTTGGGCGAAGGCATCGCTTTTGGTCTCGCATTAATAACACACATTAGAAGTAAAAAAGTTCTCATTTTAAAACACAAAACTGAACAAGAAGCCTAAATTTAACATAAAACTGTAAGTAGGCGTATAATGTAAGTAAACCTGCCCCATTTGGGGCAGAGAAACCGTTATCTCTGAATCCTGTCGCTAAGCCGTGAACGTAAAATTTAGTTGACAGTTTTTGAAATGACGGATTATAATGAACCAAATTCAATATGGAGAATAGGAGAAAAATGAGTAAATTTGCACGTATTTTATCCCTTCTGCTCGTCACAGTTTTGCTCGGTGGCATGCTTGCTGCTTGTGGTAAAGAAACTGTGGTACCAGAAACCCCCGCCGAAGAAGCCCCAGCAGAACAACCTGCTGAGCAACCAGCAGAACAACCTGCTGAACAACCAGCAGAACAACCTGCTGAGGAACCCGTAGAGGAACCTGTTGTCTTCGAACCCGAACCCTTTGGTGAGAATCTTCCCACCGCACCCACAATTGACACCCCATTCGTAGTTGCCTACGATCAGTTCTCAGAAAAATTCAGCCCCTTCTTCTCTGAAACTGCTTATGACTCTGACGTTGCGGGTATGACCCAAATTGGTCTTATGACCACTGATCGCTTGGGCCAGATTGTGATGAACGCTATTGAAGGCGAAATTTTGCCCTACAATGACGTTCCTTACGAATATAAGGGTACCGCGAACTTGACCCAGGATTACGATGAAGCCGCTGATAAAACCACCTATACCGCTCGCTTGCGCGTTGGTATGCAGTTCTCTGATGGTGAGCCCGTAACGGCTGATGATGTCATCTTCACGTATTACACCTATTTGGATCCTTCCTATGTTGGTTCCACGAGCCTTAGCTCATATCCCATTGTTGGTCTCAAAGAATACCAAACCCAAACCCCCACCGCGGTTTTGGATCGCTACCAACAATTTGCAAAAGATATCTACGCCGCTGGTCCTGATCACGAATGGTCAGATGCTGATGCCTGGACTCAAGAACTTCAGGATGCCTACTGGACTGAAATTACTAAGTTCGGTGTACAAGAATCACAGGCCATTATTGACTATGTTGTTTCTAAATATGCTGACAAATATGCTGAAGCCGTCATTTATAAAACTGCTGACGAAGTCCGCGAAAATGAAGGCCTGCAGGCTGTTCTCGGTATGGCCCTTTGGGGATTCGGTGATGTTGTCTGTGCCGAAGAAGTCGCCGAAGGCGAAGACTGCCCCGAAGAAGCTGGCTACAAATTTGTTGCTGCTTCCGGTGCCGAATATGACATGGTTGAGCAATTCCCAACCGCTGAAGACTATAACAACGAAATTACATTAGCGTACGAAGGCGATCTCGTGACCGCCTGGGAAACTGAAGCTGCTACAAGCAATACGGACATCCTTAATATTGTTGAGACTAACTTCATCAAGGAATGGGGTCCAAAAGACGAAGAAACCGGTGGCGAAGGCGTTCCCAGCATCGCTGGTATCACCAAGCTTGATGATTACACCGTTCAGGTTGTCTTGAATGGTTTCTCAGCCCCCGCTATCTACTCTGTGCTTGGCGTTAGCGTTACTCCTTTGCACTACTACGGTGACAAAGAACAATATGACTATGAAAACAACCAGTTTGGCTTCCCATTTGGTGACTTGAGCAAACAACAAAGCCTCACTCCCAAACCCATGGGTGCTGGTCCTTACAAGTTCGTCAAATACGAAAACCGTGTTGTTGTTTTCGAAGCCAACGAGTACTATTATCGTGGTTGCCCCAAGATTAAAGAAATTCAATTTAAAGAAACCTCATCCGCTGAAGTTGCGTCCGCTTTGAACACTGGCGATGCTGATGCTGGTAACTTCTCTCCATCTAAAACAAACATGGAAGAAATCAAAGGCTATAACAGCAATGGCGAGTTGGATGGCGATGTAATCGTTATGAAGATGGTTGACAACTTAGGCTATGGCTACATTGGTATCAATGCTGACACCGTCAACGTTGCTGGCGATCCTGGCTCAGACGCTTCAAAGAACCTACGCAAGGCATTTGCAACCATCTACGCGGTTCACCGTGATTTGGCTGTGAACTCCTACTATGGCGAAGGTGCTTCCGTTATCAACTACCCCATTTCCAACACCAGCTGGGCTGCCCCTCAACCCACCGATGACGATTATCAAATCGCTTTCTCGGTTGATATCGAAGGTAATCCTATCTACACCGCGGATATGGATTACGAAGCCAAATACGAAGCCGCCCGCCAGGCTGCTTTAGGTTACCTCGAAGCTGCTGGCTTCACAATCGAAGATGGCAAAGCAGTCGAAGCTCCTGAAGGCGCTAAGTTGAACTACGAAGTCATCGTTCCCGGTGGCGGTACTGGTGATCACCCCGCTTTCGCAATTCTCACCAATGCACAAGCAGATTTAGAGAAAATTGGTATCACTCTGAATATCAACGATCCTTCAAATACCAACATCCTTTGGGACGCTCTGGATGCTGGTTCACAGGAAATGTGGACTGCTGCATGGCAATCAACTATCGATCCTGACATGTATCAGGTCTATCACAGCGACAATGTTGTTGGCGAAGGTGGAACCGACTCCAACCACTATCACATCCGCGATGCCCAACTTGATCAATTCATCATGGATGCCCGCATGTCTGATGACCAAAACTATCGCAAAGCTGTTTACAAGCAGGCTTTGGATGTGGTCATTAGCTGGGCGGTGGAAATCCCCACCTACCAGCGCCAAAACGCGAATATTTTCAGCACCCAACGCTTGAACATCGACACCCTCACTCCAGACATTACAACCTTCTGGGGTTGGATGAACGATATTGAGCTTCTTGAAATGCTCCCCTAGTTCAATTGTTTGAACTGGGTGAGTCAGTAAGCTGACTAGCACTGTGAGCCCACCTAAGGTGGGCTCACGTTCTATCAATCTAAAACGAGTAGGCTCGTTTATCAATCGAAGGAAGTGAAACGCTATGCTAAATTTCATAATTCGAAGAGTTTTTCTTGGTATATTCATTGTTTTCTTCGGGGCAATGATAGTGTACGGCGTGATTCGTAGTCTGCCCAGCTCTTATGTTGAAACAGTTGCCAGACAGCGCGCAGCTAACCCAACAAGTCTGCGAACATATCAAGAATGGTTAGATGAGTTAAACCAAGTTTATCACCTTGACGTGGGTGTTATTCCTGGTTACATTGGTTGGGTCAAAAATGCTATCCGTGGCGATTTCGGTGTGTCTTGGATGTTTAATGTCCCTGTCACTGAAAAATTTAAGGAGGTTATTCCTTACTCAATCTTCCTGAATATAATTACCTTTATTGTGGAAATTGTAATATCGATTCCCTTGGGTATTTTAGCGGCACGTAAGCAATATTCTGGCGTAGACTATGCAATTACCGTCTTTGCCTTGGCCGGACTTTCATTACCGACCTTTTTCCTGGCGACCTTGTTGAAGTATGTTTTTAGTGTAAAGTTAGGATGGTTTCCATTATATGGTTTGACAAGCAGGTTCCATAACCAAATGTCACGGCCTGACCAGATATTGGATATGGCAAAAAACATGACCTTGCCAATTGTTACATTAATGATGCTTTCAATCGGTGGTTTGATGCGCTATACCCGCACGAATATGCTTGAGGTATTAAATTCGGACTACATCCGTACTGCGCGAGCAAAAGGCCTCTCTGAAAAGGTTGTTATCAACAAACACGCTTTTAGAAACACGCTTATTCCATTGGTAAGCTATATGAGCACTCTTTTGCCAGCGATGTTTGGCGGTTCGATGATTACTGAAACCATGTATCAAATCCCAGGTATTGGCTATATATCGTTTGGTGCTATGCAACAGGGCGATATTCCTTTTGCAATGTTCTATACCACATTTTTGATTTTACTTACCCAGGTTAGTCTGCTTATTGCAGATATTATGTATGCAGTGGTAGATCCCCGCGTGAGAGTAAACTAAAGGTAGGCGAAACATGAGTGACAAAAATAAAGATATCCTCGATAACGAAGAAGCTATAAATGCGCAAGTCGGTAGTGACGGATTGCCGGTTACCACATCAGAGGAAATGGCACTTGATGACCAACGCCGTATCAAGGTTTTATCACCTGGAATGTTGGTGTTTAAGCGTTTCATTCGTAACAAACTCGCTGTTGTGGGCCTTATCATCCTGGCGATAATGTTCACTTTTTCCTTCTTAGGGCCATTGTTTTCTCCGTATACTCAAACTCAGGTTTTCACAGGTATGTCAACGATGTCTCGTGAATATGCTGGCGCAATCTATAATCTTGAGGAGAGATACACTGTGGCTGATGGCGAAACTTTTGATTCTGCTGATCGTGCAGCCTATCTTCTTGCTAAAGGACGTGGAAAAACAACTTTTGCCTCAGCAAATGGTGAGTTCTATTATGAAGAGGTACTCCCAGGATTTAACCGCATTGCGAAACTGGACGTTGTAGCACAAACAGATCCTCTGGGCAAACTACCAACCGATGATCCGGCTATTTCTGAGGAATTCATAAAAGCATACGAAGCGAACAAAAAAGCTGGAAGTTTTACCTTTGAAGATGTGTTGTACATTATCACAGGAACTAAGATTAAAACGATTTCAACTGACCGAGATATTGCCGTAGCGTCAACATTCGTTTTTGATGCTTATAAGCAAGCTGACGACAAGTTTGTACAGTCTCACCCTTTTAAGCTTGCGGTAGCAAATGCCATCGCTGAAGAAGCAGATACAATTCAATTGGAAGATAGAGAATTTTCAATTGAAATGGATGAAAGAAGCGGTACGATCAGTGATGTTAAGGGCGGACATTTTGCTCAAATTTCTGACATCATTGTTAATCCCATGGATTCGAGCGCTTTTCTAAGCGTTGATTTCAAGGAAACCGTCCGCGAAACGATGAACGCAAAAGGGAAAGAATTCTATTTCACAGATGAGAATGGAACTGAAACCCACTATAAAATTGTAGTTGTCAATCAAAACTATAATATTATGCGTGATATGCCCACCCAATTGGTGCGGACATATGAGTTTCCAAGTAAGGAACACTGGTTAGGACTTGATAATAACGGTATGGACTTGCTGACCCGTCTGATGTATGGCGGACGCGTTTCTCTTATGGTCGGCTTTGTGGTTATCATCATTGAGATGCTTATTGGCGTTATTTTTGGTGGTATCTCTGGTTACTTTGGTGGTACGGTTGATACCCTTATGATGCGTTTTGTAGACTTGTTTAATAGTATTCCTTTCTATCCAATTGTTATTATTTTTGGATCGGTGATGGATACTTTGCAAGTTGAATCGCTTACACGTATCTTCTTATTGATGGCTATATTGGGTGTACTTGGTTGGACTGGTATCGCCAGGGTTGTTCGCGGACAAATCTTGAGCTTGCGCGAACAAGACTTTATGATCGCCACTGAAGCCACTGGTATCAAAACCAGTAGACGTATTTTAAGGCACCTTATCCCAAATGTTATGCCGTTGCTTATTGTTTCAGCCACTGCTGGTTTAGGTGGCATCATCATCACAGAGGCTACACTTGGTTTCTTAGGACTCGGTATTAAATATCCGGAAGCCTCATGGGGCAGTATTATCAATACCGCGTCAAGCGCCCATGTAATGCAGTCCTACTGGTTTATGTGGTTTCCCGCTGGCATGTTGATTTTACTGACCGTGTTGGGTTTCAACTTTGTTGGCGACGGCTTGCGCGACGCTTACGATCCAAAGATGAAACGTTAGGAGTTTTAGATGACTGACGAAAATATTGATTTAAAACAATTTGAAACGACCGAGGCTGAGGAAGATCGCGTAAAGGAAAGCATTCACCTTAGTGCCAAAGAATCAGCCAGGATTACGCGCGAGAATCGTCGCATCACCGATGCTATCGAAAAACATCGTAATCGACGAAATGTTGACCCTTCAGAATATCTAACTGAAATGGTCAATCCGGAAAATGTGGTTGAATTTGACGATTTGCACACCTATTTCTTTACCGATATTGGTACTGTGCGCGCTGTTGATGGCGTGTCTTTTGATGTTCCGATTGGCAAAACAGTAGGCGTGGTTGGTGAGTCTGGCTGTGGTAAATCGGTTACAGCACTATCGTTAATGCAGTTGGTGCAACGCCCACAAGGACAGACAGTCAAAGGTCAAATTCGCCTCAACACCGGCGATAAGGTCTACAATATTTCTGAGACCCCAACTGAGGTGATGGAAACCATTCGTGGCGCCCAGGTTTCGATGATTTTCCAGGAGCCGATGACAAGTTTAAACCCTGTGTTTAAAGCTGGACATCAGATTGACGAAGTTATCACCTTGCATAATCCTGAAATGAGCGCCGAGGAAGTCAAGAAAAGATCAATCGAAATGATCGAAATGGTCGGAATTGCCAATGCAGAGGGTGTTTATAACATGTATCCGCATGAGCTTTCGGGTGGTATGCGCCAACGTGTGATGATTGCTATCGCTTTGGCTTGTAACCCACGCTTGATTATTGCGGATGAACCAACTACCGCATTGGACGTGACCATTCAAGCACAAATATTGGACTTGTTGCGTCAACTAAAAGATCGCATCAATTCCAGTATTATGCTTATTACCCACGACTTAGGTGTTGTAGCAGAAATGGCGGATTACGTTGTGGTTATGTATGCTGGACGCATTGTTGAAAAGGGCACGGCACATGACGTATTCTTGAATCCACAGCATCCTTACACCGTAGGTCTGATGGCATCTAAACCGGTTATCAACAAAGAAGTTGACCGCTTATATAGCATTCCAGGTTCAGTACCCAATCCCATCAACATGCCTAATTACTGCTACTTTAGAGATCGTTGTAATAAACGCATGCCCATTTGTAATGGTGAATACCCAGCTGAGGTTTACACCACTGACACCCATATGGTAGCCTGCTATCTCTATAAAAACCAAAACGACGAGGCCAACAATGGAAAATGAAACTCTTACTAATGAATTGATTCATGATGATGAATATATTGCCGAGGTCTACCGCCTTAAGCAATATTTCCCAATCAAGGCTGGTTTGTTCCAGCGTGTGGTTGGCCATGTGAAGGCTGTTGATGGTGTAACTTTTAGAATTAGAAAAGGCACAACGCTCGGTTTGGTGGGTGAGTCCGGTTGTGGAAAGACCACCGTCGGTAAAACGATGTTGCGATTAAACACCGCTACCTCAGGAAAAGTTCTCTTTGATGGTGTTGATGTCTTTGCGTTAGACCGTGAAGGTATCCGCGATTTACGTCCTCGCATGCAGATGATCTTCCAGGATCCCTACTCGAGTCTTTCACCGCGTATGCCCATTAGCGAGATTGTTGGCGAGGCTGTTCGCGAGCACAACATCGTGCCAAAGGCCGAACACGACGATTATATCGACCATATCATGCTTAACTGTAGTTTGCAGCCTTATCACAAAGACCGCTATCCGCATGAGTTTTCTGGCGGTCAGCGCCAACGCATTTGTATCGCGCGTTCACTTGCCTTGAAACCAGATTTCATCGTTTGTGACGAGCCGGTATCCGCTTTGGATGTGTCTATTCAAGCGCAAATTATCAACCTGCTTGAGGATCTACAAGAGAAGAACAAAATGGCTTATCTCTTTATTTCCCATGACCTCTCGGTTGTACAGCATATCTCTGATTACATTGGTGTGATGTACCTGGGCGATATTGTGGAATATTCCAAGAAAGAATACCTCTTTGAGAATCCGCTCCATCCCTATACCCAGGCATTGCTTAGCGCGGTGCCGGTGCCTGATCCAACCTACAAGATGAAACGAATCATCCTTGAAGGAAGCATTCCCTCCCCGGCGAATCCACCTTCGGGATGTAAGTTCCACACTCGTTGTCCGCATGCGATGGACATTTGTAAGAAAGAAGTTCCACCTGTCATTGAGATGAAATTAGACCATGAAGTGGCATGTCATCTCTATGCCGGGCAGGGAAAGGTTTTAGATCTTTAAATGGCAAAACAGTATGCTGATGATGACGGACGTGTTATCTGTGACATGAACGTCGAGGGCATGCGCTGGTATAACCAGAGTCTATCAAGGGTGAGCGATTATCGTCGCAGTCGAGAAAAATCTGCTCGGCCTGATGTCAACACTGTGATGACACCCAGAGAATCTCTTCGTTATACTTTTTACGCTGTATTAGCGGGTTTGACCATCGTAGCTGTCTTCGCAGTAGCCTGGATATTGATGTGGTTATTTGCGACTTACGTTTGGTTCAAGTGAAAAAGCTTAATACTTATCAGAAGAAAGAGCTCGAAAGAGCTCTTTTTAATATCTTAGAAAAGACCTGGATTAGAGATGAAAGTCTTAGTCTATTTTATGGGATAAAAAATCAGGCTGTGAATTGCACATTCTGTTTGCATATTCTGGAAAATATGCTAAAATAATCGTCCCTGGGGTATTGTGTAATGGTAGCACACCGGACTTTGAATCCGTCTGTCGTGGTTCGAATCCATGTACCCCAGCCTAGTTATTATTGTGGACACTGAACCTGACGATCCATATCATTCTTTATGCACGACAAGCAGCGTGAGTATACCTGTTCCTGCTTGTCGTTATGTTTTCCGGAGAAATCTATGACAATAGCCTCTATTATGCTTGCTGCTGGTCATGGCACACGCATGAAATCAAAATTACCTAAAGTTTTGCATCCTATTTTAGGCAAACCTCTTGTTTTACACGCTTTGAGCGCTGTTGAAAAAGTGGTGGATATTCCACCAGTAGTTGTGGTGGGGCATGGTGCCGAAGATGTTCAGGCGGCCATACAAGCTGGCGCTAAACATGAAGTCCAATTTGCCATTCAAGAACCACAGCTTGGAACTGGGCATGCCGTGATGTGTGCGCGGGAGCTCTTACGGGGTAAATCGGAGCAAGTCATCATTACATTCGCGGATATGCCGCTTTTAACCCAGGCGAGTATTGAACGTATTATCCAGCTACGTCAGGAAAGCCAAAGCGTGATGGTTATCACTACCGTTATGTCTGAAGAACCCCGCGGTTTTGGCAGAGTGATTCGCGCTGAGGATGGATCAGTGATCGCCATTGTTGAAGAAGTGGATTGCACACCAGAGCAGCTTTTGGTCCGCGAGAAAAACACCAGTGCCTATTGCGTTGACGCGGATTGGCTTTGGAAGAGCCTGGATAGTTTGAAACCATCTTCAAAAGGCGAGTATTACATTACTGATTTGGTGGCAATGGCCGTAGCAGAAGGCAAACGGGTTAGCGCGCACGTTCTTGAAGATCCGGTGGAAGGTTTGGGAATCAATGACCGCGTTGACTTGGCGGATACCGAACGCGCGTTGCGAATGCGCGTTAATCGCAACTGGATGCGCCAAGGCGTGACCTTTATCGATCCCTGGACAACAACCGTAGGGCTTGATGTAAGCCTGGCACAAGATGTTGTGCTGCAGCCAAATACCATGCTCTATGGCAACACAAGTATCGGTAAGAACTCTGTTATTGGTCCCCATACCACATTGACTGACACCCAGGTTGGGGAAAACTGCACCATTCAATACAGCGTGGCGGAATCAGCTCAAATTGGCAATCATGTTTCCATGGGGCCTTTCGCGCGCTTGCGAAAAGGCGCGGTTTTGAAAGATTATGTGCATATTGGTAATTTTGGTGAAGTGAAAGATTCCATTCTGGGTGAAGGCACCAAAATGGGGCACTTCTCATATATTGGTAATGCTGACATTGGAAAAGATGTTAACATCGGCGCGGGAACGATCACGTGTAACTTCGATGGAAAAGAAAAACATCACACTCAAATTGGCGATAATGTCTTTATTGGTAGTGACGCCATGCTTGTGGCACCGCTAAAGATTGGAAAAAACGCCACAACCGCCGCGGGCGCTGTGGTAACCCGGGATGTGCCTGATGACACCCTTGTTGTTGGTGTGCCGGCCAAACCGAAAGAGAGAAAGGATTAATGTGAACGAAATTCCCTGGCTATTGACATTGCTTGGTACCGCGGTCTTGCTTGATCTTTTATCGGCCGCGACGAATGCCGCTTTTACGCATGTCCAATTGCCTAATTTGTTGTCTGTTTTTGAAAGGGAACCCCATAAAGCTGAAAGAACCATCAAAGTAGCTGAAAAGTTAGGGTTGCGTACTTCCCTGCGTTTGGCGGTTACTTTTGCGCATATGATGGTGGGCGCATTGACTGTGCTTGTAACAAATTATTATTTACCAAAACTATACTTTGCCTGGTTTTTGTTAATTACTCTGGGAGTTTTGGTATTGCTGTGCGTTTTTGAGCATCTCATTGAACGGGCAGTTTTGACCGCGCCAGAAAAAGCAGCGGATACATGGCACTTTTTTGCTGAGTTCTTGCATTTTTTCTTTAGACCCTTGTCGATGATTATGGTTGGTTTGCTCGGGTCTCAAGCTGAGCACAACATGCCCACTGTTACCGATGAAACATTGCGCGATTGGGTTGCTTTGGAACAAGCCGAAGGCATGCTTGAAAAAGGCGAACGCGAGATGATTTACTCCATATTCCAGTTTAGCGAAACCCTGACCAAAGAAATTATGGTGCCTCGTATGGATGTTCTGGCTTTGGATATAGAGACAACCATTAGCGAAGCTCGCCAGGAATTCATTAAAGCCGGTCATTCGCGAGTGCCGGTTTATGAGGATGTGATTGATAACATTGTGGGACTTCTGTACGCGAAAGACCTCCTGGCGGTCGTCAATGATGAAGAAACGATTGCCTCACAAAGAAAACTGTTACGCCAAGCCTATTTTGTGCCGGAAGCCAAAAAGGTCGATGAGCTATTGGCTGAAATGCAATCGCGTGGGGTGCATTTAGCGTTGGTTGTTGATGAGTATGGCGGTTTCGCAGGCGTGGTGACGCTTGAAGACATCGTTGAAGAAATTGTGGGTGAAATCCGTGATGAGTACGATACAGGTGAAGAACAGCTTTACACAGAGATCGGTGATAACGAATTCTACATTCTTGGCCGTGCCACTATTGATGAGTTCAACGAAATTACTGGCTCAAATTTATCTGATGAATATGCCGACACTTTAGGTGGCTATCTTTATGGCCAAATTGGGCGTGTACCTGAACCAGGTGAGATCGTTTTGAGTGACGGCATTGAATTTACTATCGAACAGGTTCATGCCAGACGTATTTTGAATGTGAAGGTGCGTCTTGGTGTGGAAGAAGAAACAGAGGAATTAAGCTATGGACCAGCATAGTCAAATTGATTCTAAAAAGCTCGAAGCGCTAAAAAACATGGCCGTTTCAAGCGCGAAAAATGCTTACGCGGTTTATTCCCATTACCAGGTGGGCGCTGCGGTTTTGGTAGAAGACGGTCGCGTCTATGGAGGATGCAACATTGAGAACGCTGCATATCCCTCGGGCATATGTGCCGAGCGGGTGGCTATCTTTAAAGCTGTTGATGCGGGGAATCGCAAGATTGTGGCACTTGCCGTAAGCACGCCCAATGCCGGTTCACCTTGTGGCGCTTGCCGGCAGGTGATGCGCGAATTCATGGAAGATAACACTCCCATCTTTATTTTAGATGATAAGGGTGTTGTGGCCGCTGAATTGTCTTTTGTTGATCTCTTACCGCGTTCTTTTGGGCCTGAAGACTTATTATCTGTAAAATAATTACATCTTGGGTTATAGCCCCAGGAGGTTTTTAATGGAGAGGTCATTGAATAGGAGGCAGGTGTGACCCAACGCGCGTCGCGTTCTTATCGCGCGCAGGCGATTGTACTCAAGCATCGCGAGTATGATGAGGCTGATCGCATTCTAACGCTTTACACCCTGGAGCATGGCAAATTGCAAGCTATTGCCAAGGGCGTGCGGAAACTGAAAAGTCGCAAAGCGGGTCATTTGGAGCCCTTTACGCTTGTATTGCTGCAGCTTGCCAAAGGACGCACCTGGGAGGTGATTGCCCAGGCTGAAGCTCAAAAAACCTTTCAGCACATCCGTGAAGACCTTACACTCACCGCGCAAGCCGCCTACCTGGTGGAACTAATTGATCGATTTAGTTATGAGGAAGGTCCTAACCGCGCTCTTTTTCAAACATTGGCTGATGGCTTGCAACGACTGGATGATGGTTTCGCGCCTGAAACGGTTGTGCATTATTTCGAATTGAGATTGCTTGAGAACATTGGCTTTAGGCCAGAACTCAATCGTTGCCTCGCCTGCGAAGCTGAAATTCAGCCCGAGCCGCAATATTATTCACCAAAATTAGGTGGCGTTTTGTGTCCGAAGTGTTTTTCAGCTGACCTGACCGCATGGCGTATTTCTTTGAACGCCTTGAAGTATCTGCGATACTTCCAACGCTCGCCCTGGTCAAAGATAAAAAACAGAGTTATTCCGCCTGAAATTGAGCAGGAAATGAAACGTCTCATTCAACATCATTTAACGTATTTATTGGAGCAAAGTTTAAAAACGCCTGATTTTCTCAAAGCGGTTCACTAATTATTTTCAGACCTGTTATCAAGCGAAGGCAAGCGCTTTGAGTTTTCGTAAAACTTAGCTAACACGGAGATAACTTTCGTCTGTCTCTTTGAACTGATATAATAAAGAAGCCTCAGGTACGATAACGAGGCGCGGAGGATTTATGGAAATTACTTGGTATGGACATTCGTGTTTTCGCTTTGTTGAGCGTGGCATGGCAACCGTTGTTACGGATCCCTTTGATTCAAAAGTAGCTGGTTATAATCCATTGAAACTTAAAGCGGATATTGCCACTGTTAGCTGTAATGACCTTGCTCACAATAATGTAAGCGTCATTCGCCCGGAACCTTTTGTTATAAATGGACCCGGTGAGTATGAACGGGGTGGGGTTTTTATTACTGGCATTCAAACTTCGCCGCTCACGACCAACAAAAAAGACTTGCGAAACACACTTTATGTTTATGATTATGGCACGATGACTATTATGCATCTCGGGCAAGCTAACAATGTTCCAGCCCAAAATTTGGTAGAAGAGCTTGGGCAAATCAACATCGCCCTGGTTCCGGTTGGTGAAGGTGGCGCGTTGAATGCCTCAAAAGCAGCAGAACTGATTAGCATGCTTGAACCCAATATCGTTATCCCGATGCACTACGAAACGCCTCATTCCAAATTGCCCCTCGAACCATTAAGCAAATTCCTCAAAGAGATGGGTATTACACAGCTTGAAACAATGGAGTCATACAAGGCAACGGCATCTTCTTTTACTGAGGAGACCCGTGTTATCGCCTTGGATCCTAAACTAATGGCGCTTTAAAATGGCTGTAAAAGTTATCATGACCTGGGACCTCAAACGGGGTCACGAGCAGCAATACTTTGAGTTCGTTGTAGGGGAGTATTTGCCCAAAGTGAACCAACTGGGACTCGTGCTAACGGACGCCTGGCTGACAGCCTATGGTGAACGCCCCACGATGTTGGTGGGTGGCACGATGCCAACGCTGACGAAAGCCAGGCATCTTTTTGAATCGGTTGAATGGGCTGATCTTGAAAATGAACTGCTCGATTTTGTGGACGACTACAATGTGAAAGTGCTCGACTTGAAAGGTGGCTTTCAGTTCTAAAAATGCTTATCCAAAAGCTACTATTGGCTTGGTACGATACAAACGCCAGGGTGCTCCCCTGGCGTTCTCATCCTGCGCCTTATCATGTTCTGGTATCTGAATTTATGTTGCAACAGACTCAGGTCGATACAGTATTGCCCTATTACCTGCGTTTTATTGAAGCGTGGCCGAGTGTCGAAGTGCTGGCAAATGCCGAAGAACAAGCTGTTTTGAAGCTCTGGGAAGGATTGGGCTACTATCGGCGGGCTTTGAATTTACATCGGAGTGCCAGGTTCATTGTTGAGAACTTTCATGGCAAAGTGCCATCTGAATTTTACGATTTGCTCAAATTGCCCGGTGTCGGTCCGTATACCGCCGCGGCGATCGCGTCAATCGCTTTTGATAAGCCTGTAGCCGCGGTTGATGGCAACATCCGTCGGGTTTATGCGCGCTTGTTCGCGGTGGAAGGCGAATTAGAAGAAAAAGCAACGGAAGCGCGATTGCAGGAACTGGCAGCAGAGACTTTATCGCAGGAAAGGCCAGGCGATTTTAATCAGGCTTTGATGGATTTAGGCGCGACCATTTGCATGTCTCGCAAACCCCTTTGTGAATTGTGCCCATTGCTTCAGCTTTGTCAAGCCTATCAACTGGGAATCGCAGATGATTTGCCAAAGCGCAAAGAAAAACTTAAAGTGCCTCACTATGTGGTGACTGCCGCGGTGATACAAAAGGACGATAAAGTGCTGATTACGCAGCGCGCCAAAGGCGATCTGCTGGGAGGTATGTGGGAATTTCCTGGGGGAAAATTAGAGGAAAGTGATACCAGTTTGCAAGATGGCCTCAAACGCGAGATTATGGAAGAGCTTGGTGTTTTAATTAATGTTGGCGAAGCTTTTGGCGTTTATAAACATGCTTATACCCACTATAAAATCACTTTACATGCTTTTCTTTCCGGTTTACATGCGGGTGAGTCGCTAACCGAACCTCATGGAGAGCCGGAGTGTGAAACTTACAAATGGGTGCTGCCTGGAGATCTGGCGCAATACCCTATGGGAAAAGTTGATAGAATGATAGCTAAAAACTTGATAATGAAGGTGTATCAGGATAAAAAATGATAAAAAACGAAAATGATCAAAATCCCATCAAGCCAATGAAGCCAAATCATATTACACCTTTGCTCACAGCCTGGCTGATTGCTTTATTTACCGTAATAGCTTATGTTGGTTCCGAATGGCTCTTTGTGGTTACTAAACCATCTTTTATGAGTCAAGCACCGCTGATCGAAAAAACGACTATTCCTGTCTTTAGTATCGCTCTTCTGACCCTTCTTGTTTGGTTGATTCAGTCAGTTCTTCTTCTTGTTGTGCGTAAGACATTTGATACTAAGCTTTGGGGCAGCCGGTTAATGATGGTACTTCCAAGCATTATTTTGGCTTCAACTATCCTGTTACTTGTAGATAACTTGACTTATATAACAATGTCTGTGGGAATCATTACCAGCCGGGGTTTTGTCAGAATCCTATATGCTTTAGGTTTTATGGCGGTGGTGGTCTATCTGATTTTTGATTTAGCTAAACTACATAAGGTTTTAATCAAAACTTTTGATGGCAGAAAGCCACAAAAAAATAAAAAATGCCTTATAGCCATACTTAGTCTCACCATCATCATTGTGGTGGCTGGCTTTGTGTTCGGTTTGCTGCAAAGAACGCGCGAGAGTTTGGGAACATCCACACTCTCAAACAAAAAGAACGTTATCCTTATTACTGCGGATGGTCTCGAGGCAAGGTACATGTCTGTCTATGGCTCTGAAAAAGAAACGACACCTTTCCTTGATTCACTTAAATCACAAGCTTTGATTGCCCGTAATCATTTTTCAAATTCCGGAAATACAGCTGGGTCAATCGCATCATTATTAACTGGCAAATATCCCTCAACAACCCGGGTGCTTTATCGCCCCGACATTCTTCAAGGGGACGACAGCTATCAAAGCTTGCCGGCAATTCTAAAACGGTCATCTTATTATTGTGCCCAGGAAAGCTACGATTACTATGCTGACGCTTTCAAACTAAACTTCAAAGACGCCTTTGATTATGTGAATGGCCGAGGCGCGAAATCAACTCAACTATTAGGTATTAAAAAATTGCCATTGCCAACAAATTTTGAATACTTTCTCTATGAATTACAAGCCCGATTAATGCCAAGGTTATCGCATATATTCTTGCTAAATGTTATGCAAAATCAGTTTGAACAAATGACCGGAAAAACTGAAGTCTCAGATGAATTTGGCGACCAGGAGAAGATGGCATGGGCAGCAGATATTTTTGCGGAGTCAGAAAGACCTGTCTTTTTACATATTCATTGGATGAGTACACATGGCCCTAAATATACCCCTCAAAACCGTGTTTTTTCAAGGGATTTGGATATAAATCAACAATCAGACTGGGATATTCCTTTCTATGAAGATGCAATCCTTGATTTTGATAACGCGATTAAACAGCTCTATGCCGAGCTGGACGCGTTAGGTGTTTTGGATGAAACGCTTATTATCATTGGCTCTGATCACGCCATGCACTTTGTTACGACCAACCGCATTCCTTTGATGATGATTTTTCCAAATGCGGAATATAGCGGCGAAATCATAGTGGATACTCAGAATCTTGATATCGCTCCAACAATATTGGACTATCTTGGTGCTGACATACCGGATTGGATGGCTGGCGAATCCTTGCTTTCGCCCATCCAAACATATCGGCCTATCATTGGCACACAACTAAAACATACTTTTGGTGGCGGGGAAACATTAATTATCAATGATGAGTTCAGTAATCCGCCATTCTATCAATTTGATCTCATGGGTGTCCAAAATTGTGGTACTTGGCTTGAACTTGATCTTGAAACTTATGAGTGGAACACTCTACCGGTTATAGACTATGTGTCGGATTGTAAGTCACAAGACATTCTTGACCTTGATATGTTTTATAAGGCTATTATTGATCGTTTGAAGGCAGATGGCTTTGAATTTGATGAATTACAAATTCCCCGCCCGAAAGGGGATTTGTGAGCTGATATTCTAAGAACAAAGCGACTTATATCATGAAAAAAATTGACTCGTTATCGGAAGCCAGCGAGTGAAAACACCCAGTTTCATATTCGCATATAAAAATTAACTGCATGTCATTCGTCTTTTTTGGCATTGTCTACTGACTGTGTTCATGAATAATCCAAATTAAAGCTAAAAACACGGGAATAAAGAGAGAGTCAACATTGATATGCAAATTGGTCTGTGTTAGAATAAGCACTTGATAATCGTTTCTTAACGAAGCAGGCATAATGAATGCCACTTTTATATAAATCAATTAACATGAGGTTAACATGTCACAACTGTTTTCTTTTCTAATAAAACCAAAGCAATACCTTGACCCAGGAGTAGGTAGCTTGATTATTCAAGTCATACTGGGGGTTCTGTTGGGCGCGGGTGTCGCTATTCGGGTATTCTGGAAACAGATCAAAAATTTCTTTACTGGTAAAAAGGACGCTGATTTTGACCCAACAGAAATCGATCCTGCTGAAGTAATCGATATAACTGAAGACCAGAAAGATAAATAGGCGGTTTGCTTCTTTAAGAATAGCTTCTAAAGAGAGGCATTGCTGTATTGAATCCAATTGCAGTGGTGTTAGAGTTCTTTAAGCATTGGAGATGAGGTAATAATGGCAGAAAAAGTAAGCGCGTCTTTTCGCGACCCAAGCGGGTTTATGTTCAAGCGGGATGGCGAGTTTTATCGCCAGGTAAATCAATCATACAAGGCAGATTATGATCTGCTGATGTCATCAGGCCTTTACCAGCATCTAAGCAAAGCCAAAGCGCTGATACCTCACCAGGAAGCTGAGCTCGGTCTTTCATCGTTGCCTGAGAAAGCTTATAAAACCATCAAGCCCCTTCAGCTTGGTTTCATCTCGTATCCCTACGAATGGTGTTTTAATCAATACAAAGACGCGGCAATCCTGACGCTTTCTATCGCACGACGCGCTTTGGAATATGGTATGGTGCTTAAAGATGCCAGCGCTTACAACATTCAATTCCATGAAGGCCGTCCGATTTTTATCGACACGCTCTCATTTGAAGCTTATAAAGAAGGTTCGCCCTGGGTGGCGTATAAACAATTTTGCCAGCATTTTCTCGCGCCTTTGGCTTTGATGGCGAAAACAGACATTCGCCTGCTGGGATTAATGCGCAACTATATTGATGGTATTCCTCTGGATTTAGCATCGGCATTATTGCCAAAAAGCACAAAACTCCATTTTGGCTTGGCAACACATATTCATATCCATGCCAGGAGCCAGCAAAAGTATGCCGATCAAAAGCTGTCCCAAAAAGAACTTAGCGGAAAAATATCGAAACAAGCTTTGTTTAACTTGATTGATAGTCTGCTAACTGTTGTGCGCTCCCTTAAGGTCGAGACCATTATGACCGAATGGTCAGATTATTATCAGGACAACAATTACACCAAAAACTCATTTGAAGCGAAACGGGACCTGGTAGCAGATTTCGTCAAGCAAGTAAATCCTAAGACAGTATGGGATTTAGGCGGCAATACGGGCGAATTCAGTCGCTGTGCCTCTAATCTGGATATTCCAACCATTTCTTTTGATATTGATCCAGGCGCTGTTCAACAAAACTACACTATTGTTAAAGCCGAAAAAGAAAAGTTTATGCTGCCATTAATTATGGACCTGACCAATCCATCTCCGGCAATTGGCTGGCATAACCAGGAACGCGATTCGCTCAAAGAGCGTGGGCCGGCTGATTTGATTATGGCATTGGCTTTGATTCATCATATGGCGATTGCCAACAACGCGCCTTTAAGAGAGGTGGCGCGAAGTTTTGCTGAATTGGGTGAATATCTTCTTATTGAGTTTGTTCCCAAACAGGATTCCCAGGTAGTACGTCTTTTGAGTTCACGCCTGGATATTTTCCCAGACTACAACCCTGAGGGATTTAAACAAGCATTTTCTGAATACTACACAATACTGGACGAGAAACCAGTGACAGGCTCAGAGCGCACGATGTATCTCATGAAACGGAAGTAACCGATACAAAAAACGACTCAACGCGGAGTCGTTTTTGTTTTATAAGCATCTTTAGTATTATGTTCCAAACATCCTGTCTCCCGCGTCACCAAGGCCAGGGAGGATGTAGCCATGGTCGTTTAGACGCTCATCAATGCCAGCAATGTGAATCGGCACATCTGGATGAGCTTCCTGCAGTCGCGCGATACCCTCTGGCGCGGCGATGATGCCGATATACTTAATCTTACTGACACCCCACTTTTTCAAAATATCCACCGTGGCAACCGCGGAACCACCGGTTGCCAGCATCGGGTCCAGAATAAGACAAACCGAAACGGTAGGCTCGATGGGCAGTTTGTTGTAATACGAGACCGGCTTTAGCGTGCGTTCGTCGCGATAAAGTCCGATATGCCAGACTTCGGCACTGGGCATAAGCTCCCAAATACCTTCCACCATGCCCAGCCCAGCCCTCAGCACGGGCACCAGCCCAATCCGTTCAAGCAGTTTTTGTCCGGTTGTTTCTGCCAAAGGCGTTTGTAAAGGGATGTCTTGCGTGGCAAGATCAAGGGTAGCTTCGTAGGCTAACATAATGGCGATTTCGCGTACCAATTCGCGGAATTTTTTAGGCTCCGTGCGTGCATCCCGTAAAAGGGTAAGTTTGGTCGCGACTAATGGGTGGGGGGATGGATAGACAGATTTCATTTAGACCTCTTTTTTCTAAAATGGAGTAATAAAGAACGCGCGAAAAAGATTATCCACACGCCAATTGCAATTCCAATGATGAGTTTGAAGCTTTTAATTTTAGGGAGAATACGTAAAAAGAATGCTAAACCGAAAAAGAAAAACGACAACACACGTAATAACTTTGCGGCTAAATCTCCCTCACCTAAACGGGGCGCATATTTTGCACCAATCCAGTCAAAGAAAAGCATCGCGATATCGAGCACTAAGCCAAAAGCCAAAAACCACAAGGAAAGCTCCGAGCCATCGCGGGTTATGGCTAAGTATGTGCCCAGGGAGTAGAACAAAAAAATGAAACTATAGACAAGCATAAGAATCCTTTAAGCCAGGGGCGGTTTGTTTCGCTCTCTGTTATTCCAAATAGCAGCATAGATGATTGGCGCGAAAACCAAACCGAGTGCTACAAATGGGCACAGAAATAAATCAGTTTTAGCAGAATATAACACGAGCATCAAGATAATGGCTAAAGCGAACAAAATGCCAGTGAAAAGCCAGGCTTTCTTTGTCGAAGCCATTCGGCGTCCATAAACAATGCCGGTTTGCCCATTAATCGCAATGGGATGGCGGGCACCTTTATCGTCCACATAGTAGGTGGTGAGCATGGGTACAATCCCTTTCGTCCAATTCATGTTCTTAAATTCACCATAAAACGTGTATGATTTTGGGTGTTGCGCGCCAGACGCCTTTCGGCAGTCCGCGCTGGCGAGATTGGTTAATAGCTTTTTCACCCCATCTTCGAGCTCGTGTGGGAACAGTGTTTCTTTTTGAACCACACTCTGGGATGTATTAAGAGCTTGCCAGCTGTGCGCGGCTCTCAGGTCAACCATGCCAAGCTGAGAGAGCCGTTGGTCGTGTGTATGAAGCGCGGGTGAGAGCACGTTATTATAATGGCGTTTCAAGAAACCTTTGCGAGGTTCTTCTTTAACCCGGGTTTTGATAACATCCTGGCTGCTCCAGCCGGCGTTTCCCATTTTTTCGCGGGAGGATACAACCTGATAGTCATAACCAAAAATGGCATCCCATTCGCCATCAAGATCTGCATCTGTCAGCCAAACAGGCCAATAAACCAAAGTCAGACGTTTTTCAAGGTTTTCAGCTTTAAAGTCTGGATGTGGAAAAGCACTGCCTTTCGTAAATTGGGATAATTGCCTATTTAAAGTTTGCGAATCCAAAGCGGGTGGAATGATGAGCTCTATTGGAGCTGCTATTTCTGGGTTTGGTGAAGCCTTCAGTACAGCTTGTTGGCATAAAGGACAAGGAATGGCTTGCCATTCTGTTGGCACCATATATACGCGTTGACAGGTAGGACAATAATATGATTGGTTTTGTGTGGGCTCCTGGCGGTTGATAGCTTGTTCTGTCATACGATCTTCTCCGCGTTTTTCGCTTGAACATAAAGCGCTATGGAAATAACAATGCCAGCAACAGCTAATAACCCACCAAAGAACAGCAAACCACCATCGCCACTGGTCTTTGAGATAAGCAAGCAAATGAGGGCTAAAAGCAAGGGAATAAGAGCAACGAGCCAGGTAACCAAACGTACCTTCTTCCAGTCTACTGGTTTGACACCGGCTAATTTGCCCGTTTGTCCGTTGAGCATGAAACTGTAATAGTTGGCTCCGTAATTATAGCCAGACAGATAAACAGGCAAGAGCACATAGCGCCACTGCTCATCATCGTAGCTCATATCAATGCTCATGTTTCGCACATGATTGCTTCCGGTATCTGTCTCACAAAGTCTGTTTGTGGTAGTTCGAATGTCTTGTTTGGCAATCTCCCATGCCTGCCTAAGTGGGGTCTCGTAGGCTTGCACATTCATCCCAACCAGGTAATCGGGTGAAAAGAGGACTAATCCGCTCAAATTAAACGGTTCAATCGCGGAAAGCATGGCATGGTTGATGCGTTGTGGGTTTACGCCGTTGATGGTGATGTCGGAGAATTGGTGACTAATCGCGCCACTTTCCCAGCGCCAACGCAAGACCTGACGTGTTTTATAAGAATCGCTGGAGGAATCATAGTAAGTTTCGGTTTCGTAACGGCCGACCTCTGCTTCCCAGCTTGCGTCAATCGCTGCGCTAAAAGTCCAGTAAGGCAGATAGATGGGTGATAGCTTATCTATCTGGGCAGCGTCTTTTAACGTTTTTGGGTGCATCCAGCCTTTTCCCAACCACTGCTGAATGTGTGGTTGGAGTGATTCGGGTGTGGCGGAAAAAGGCAGCAGAACCTGTGGACGCAAAGATTTGGTTTTAGGCAAGCTGAGATTAACTTTGTTCGATCCACAGTAGGGGCAAGTAGCTGCTACTGCACCTTTGGGATAACTTAGTTCCGCGCCGCAATTATCGCAGTGCAAAAGCTGGCGGTCTGTTTCCCATTCCTGTTCGGAGGCATGGACATTTTCAAGGGTGAACTCAAAGCTTTGGGCGGTCTTGCCAACCTGCTTGGTAACAACTGGAGCAGTGTAGCCACAGTAAATACAAGCCATACCCGCGGAATTGACGTCAAATTTCAAATGTCCGCCACATTGTGGACAAGCGTATGAACGGACTTCCTCCTCGTCTTTTTCGGGGATTGGCGCGAATATCATCACGCCATCAAGCTCAGATGGAACCTGCTCGAAGCCCGGAAAGTAATACTTTGGGACTTGCAATACAAACCTCCGTGTGTTGTTCTTACATTATTATAATGGGAAAAGCAGAGTCCATCAGGTAAAATGAGAGCATGCAATACATCATTGACGGACATAATCTCATTCCAAAAATTCCGGGACTTAAGCTGAGCGATCCGGAAGACGAAAAAGCACTCATCGATTTGCTCATTCCTTTCTTAAGGCTCACCCGATCCCGGGCTAAAGTCTTTTTTGACCACGCCGCGGAAGGGCAAAGCGGTGAACGCAACTTTGGTTTACTCAAGGCGGTTTTTGTTCCGGCAGGAAAAAGTGCTGACGCGGCGATTATTGCCCATATCCAAAAATTGGGTGCTGAAGCACGCAATCAATGTTTGGTCAGCTCCGACCGCATGATTCAGGCCGCTGCCCGACCGCGCTATATGAAAATTCTCAAAAGCGAGGACTTCGCTGATGAGCTTATCAGCAAGTTGTCTGAAAATCCTGAAAAAACAAAATCTTTTGAAGGTTTAACTGTCGGGGAAATTGAAGAGTGGGAAGCGCTTTTTAATCAATACGGTACCACGCCAGATGGCTATAATCCCTAAACCCAAAGCTTTTACAAAACTTTTACAAAGTGAGTCATTATTCATGATAGATTCATTGTAAGCCCTTGAATAGAGCACTATAATGCATTAATATACGGAAAAATGTCAAAAAACAAAACGAAATCAATACCTCTCATAAGCTTTTTACTCGCTCTGATAACATTGTTGGGAGCTTGTCAAACAACGCCTGTTTCACCCACGACGCCAAGCCATACTGAGACAGTCAGCACAACTGAGATTCCAACAGTAAGTCCAAGCCCTTCACCAACCGCAACACCTTTGCCCACTGCTACAAATACAGCGACACCAACTCCGCCACCGGCTGCTTTTTGGCAGATGGGACTCCCCGGGACATTTGTTTCAGGAATTGTGCTACCGGATGGCAGTTCGTGGCAGAGCGATTCAACATTAAGTCGTTATCACATCATACCGTTTGATAAGAAACAAAAATTAGAGCCCTTAGCCCAAACGGACTGGACTTATGTTCTTGTGGCACCGTTCTTTACAGTAACTGATAATCTCAGCAATGAGGATCTGCGGGCTTTTTTGGCGGGAAATGATATGCCGGATGGCGCTCAGGAAGACACCAAGGTTCTCATGACACAAAGCGACAAAGCTGCCATTCTGCACTTGCTCAACATGAGCTGGGCGCAAAACATTAAAACGGTGATGGAACTGGACGATATCAGTGCCGATGCCTGGGGGCAGGATTGGGCAATCGTACCTTTTGAGGCGCTTGAGCCACAATGGAAAGTCATCGCGGTGGATGGTGTGTCCCCTCTGGATCATGACTTTGATCCTGAAGTGTACAAATTAAACTTACGCGTTGGCGTTTTTCATAACGAGCAAGACAACTGGGAGAATCCGGAAAACGAGTTTGATTTTTCAACGGTTTTACCCAGCCCGAACCGCGACAGATCTCAACTCACCAGTCTGATCATGACCGGTGTTACCGCCATGGCGCGTGACACCGCCTTTATCATGGAAACTGAAGGTGTGCTTTACCCAGGTGAAAAAATCCGCGATCTCCTGCGCGTGGCTGATTTGACCCACATCAGCAATGAAGTCTCTTTTTATGAGGATTGTCCATATCCCGATCCAGATTACGAAGGTTTCATTTTCTGTAGCAATCCCGAATACATCAAATTGCTTGATGACCTCAGCGCGGACATCATTGAGCTTACGGGCAATCATAACAATGATGTTTTAGCACTTTACAAGGTTGACTCGGTGCCTTTCACCCTTGATTTGTATGAACAATATGAGATGCAGTGGTACGCGGGCGGTGTAAACGAACACGACGCCAAGAGTCCCTTGCTTATTGAGCATAACGGTAATCGTCTGGCGTTTATTGGCTGCAACTCATATGGTCCCACGATGGCATGGGCATTGGATGAACGTAGTGGCGCGGCGCCTTGTGAGGATTTTGGCTGGTTAAAGTCAGAGGTAGCAGATTTGCGTCAGAAAGGCTATTTACCCATCGTTACTTTCCAGTTTCAGGAAGACTATGTGCGCGAAGCTACCTCATTGCAGGAACGTGACTTTAGGGATGTCGCTCAGGCGGGCCCAGTGATTGTAAATGGCAGTCAGTCGCATGTTGCCAAAGCGATGGAGTTTTATGAGGGTAGTTTCATTCATTACGGGCTTGGCAACCTCTTTTTTGAGCAACCTGATGTTTACATCACTTATGACAGCTTTATTCAAGAACATTTTTTTTATCAAGGTCGACTCATCAATACCCGTCTTCATACCATTACGATAAGAGATGGGGGACAACCTCGACTGATGACCGAAGAAGAACGTCAAAAGTTTCTTACCATGATATTTGACGTTTCCGAACCACTCAGGAGAACACAATGAGCAGTATCAGCAATTATTCTACCGCGCCACATTTTACGATAAAGGCTGTGCAGGCGCGCACAGGTATAAAACCGGTGACCCTTCGTGCCTGGGAACGTCGGTATGAGCTTTTAGAACCCACTCGCCTCAAGAATGGTTACAGGCTTTATTCTGAGCAGGATGTTCAGCTTTTGCTTTGGGTTAAAGTTCGTCTGGATTCCGGAATGAGCATCAGTCAGGTTGTTAAGCAATTTAACGATTTACGTGAGAATGGCGTCTGGCCAGAGAGTGTGCAAACAGTTGAACCTGAACAGCCAAAACTTAAACCACCTATGCCTGCCCGGGATTATGCTGAAATTCTGCTAAGTGCATTAATCTCCCATAATGAAACCCGCATGCTGGCTGTGGTTGATGAAATGCGCAAGTACTTCGATTTGATAACCATTTTTGAGGAAATCGTCCAGCCAAGCGTAGCCATTTTGGAACATGCCTGGTATCAAGGTGGCATTCCGATGGCGACCGTGCATGTTGCAACGCAACATATCAAGAGCAAGCTACTCAACCTAATGACCAGTTTGCCTGTGGTGCGAGAGGGCGCGCTGACCCTTTTAGGGAGCGGACCTGGAGAGACGAAAGAGCTTGATGTTTTGATGTTGGCGGTACTGATGCGGCAGGCAGGCTTTTTTGTGGAATATTTGGGGCAGGATTTACCCGTAGAAGATATTTTGGACTATTCGTTGATATCGAAACCAAAGTTTATCTGTCTCTATATTGGCGAGGAAGCTACAGCCTATTTGATGCGTGACTTCGCCTCCCAATTAGCCAAATTGTCATCCAAGCCACGTTTGCTTTATTTTGGCAAGTATCTGGATGACAATCCTGCTATCCAGGAAAAATTAGGTGGAACTTATTTGGGAAAAACTCTTAACGAAGGGCTTGAAACCATTCGTAAGCTTGTCAGCCTGGGCGTAGTTCAAAAATGGACATAACGCAAGGTGTATAAATAATCCTAATAAACGAAAACGCCGGATATTGTGTGAGTACCGGCGTTTTTATTTTTATTCAGGCTTGCGAAAAAATGAATATTAGAAGCCTTCCAGTTTTGATAGATCAGCGTATGGCGTTAAGAGCCCAACCACTTTCTGGAGCAGACCGAGACGATTTTGGCGTACTTTCTCATCTTCAGCCATAACTAATACGTTGTCAAAGAAGGTGTTGATGCTCAGTACAAGTTGCTCTACTGCCTGGAGCGCTTCTTCGAAACTGCCTGGTGTGAGCTGTTTCAAAGCCTCATAAAGTGCCAGTTCTGATGGGTCTTGAAAAACTTCTGGCGCGAGCGTGTAAGTCTCGCTGATATTGCGTGTAATGCGCGCGCAGCGGCTGTAAGCGGGCAAAAGTGCTTCCCACTCAGGTTTTTGTACCCAGTCATTCAACAATTCCGCGCAGCGATTAGCCTTCGCGGGATTGGAAGACTGTACTTGCTCAACCGCTTCGACGACATCATAGCGGTAGCCTTTGTCCAACAAGACGCCATGGAGGCGACCTTTGATAAACTCAAGCGCGTTTTGCAAAATCTCATCCGAAATCTCCAGATCATAAGATTCAGCAGCGAGTTGCAAAGCTGTTTGAAGGTCAAATTCGAGATCGAGACCAATCAGGATTTGGTTGAGTCCGAGCGCGGCGCGGCGCAAGGCAAAGGGGTCTTTATTGGCGGTTGGCGCCAAACCCACCGCGAAAAGGCCAATAATGGAGTCCAATCGATCTGCAATGCCCACAACCGTGGCGGGAAACTGGGTGGGGAGCATGTCATCAGCACTGCGGGGCAAATAATGTTCAAATATGCCATCAGCGACCGCTTCGGGCTCACCGGACAGGCGCGCGTAATATCTACCCATGATGCCTTGCAAGGCGGTCATTTCCACGACCATATCGGTGGCTAAATCAGCTTTGCACAGCTTGGCGACGCGCGCGGCTGTTTCTTGTTGTTTGGGATCAAGCGCGAGCGCTTTAGCTAATTGTTGGGTGAGCTTTTCGATACGAGTGGTTTTTTGGAGCATTGAGCCAAGCTCTTTTTGGAAAGTGAGTTGGGCTAATTCAGGCACGAAGTCTTCCAAAGCTTTCTCGCGATCAGCTTTGATGAAGAATTCAGCATCCGCGAAGCGTGCCAAAATGACTTGCAAGTTGCCATCCACAACGACATCCGCGCTCTTTTCATCACCATTGCGCACGATAATGAAATGTCGGCTGAGATTACCATTAGCGTCAAGCACAGGGAAGTAGCGCTGGTGCTTTTTCATCACCGCGATCAGCACCTCAGGGGGTAAGTTTTGGAGATAGCGCTCGTTAAAGCTGCCCAATAATGCGGTAGGTTGTTCGACCAAATTGGTGAGTTCCTCTAAGAGGGCGGGGTCTTCTTCCAGTTGCCCGCCCGTTTTTTGAGCGAGTGCCTGGGCTTGTTGCCAAATCATCGCGCGGCGTTGGCTGGGATCCAAAACGATGCCTTCGCGGTCAAGATAAGGTAAATAATCCGCAGGGCTTTTTAAACTACAAACAGCTTCGGCAGAAAAGCGCATGCCACGGGTCAGGCGGCCACTTTGCAGTCCGGCAAAGCTAAAGGGCACCACATGGTCGCCCAAAAGCGCCACCAGCCAACGCACCGGGCGCGAGAACGCTACTTTGCTCTGGTTCCAACGCATGGATTTAACAAAGTGAATACCAGCGCAAATTTCCGGGAGTTGCTCTGCAAGGATTTCCATGGCGCTTTTGCCCTTTTCTTCCATGCTCACTACAACATAGCGCCCGTTGTCAAAGTCTTTAACTTCCAGCGCGCTCACATCCACACCTTTACCGCGCGCGAAACCTTCAGCCACTTTGGTGGCTTTGCCTTCAGCGTCAAAAGCACGGTCAGCGGGTGGGCCCTTGAGTTCAACTTTGCGGTCTTCCTGAGCGGTTTGCAGGTCTTTGATGAGCACGCTCAAACGACGGGGTGTGCCCAGGACTTCAAGCCGGTTATAGCTCAAACGCGCGTCAGCCAGGCGTTTTGTAAAACTTTGCTCGAGCTGTTCCAGCGCGTCGTCGAGATCGGCTACGGGGAGCTCTTCGGTGCCGATTTCGAGTAAGAAGTCAGCGTGTTTGGTGTCGATAGCTGGCAGGGCGACAGGTTCGAGCTCAAGTTCGGCTTGTTCTGTTTTTAGCCAGGGATAGCCCATCTCATCACGCTGGGCGATGTAGGCTTCGGCGACACGACGTGAAAGTTCGCGCATTTTGCCAAAAAGCGCCTGGCGTTCGGTAAAGCCCACCGCGCCGCGTGAGTCCATGATATTGAACGTATGAGAAGATTTGACGATGTTGTCATAAGCGGGCAGCACCAAGCCATCTTCAAGCGCGTTTTCCGCTTCTTCTACGAAGAGGCGGAACATTTCGCGCAAGCGAGGCACGTCGGCTGTCTCAAAGTAATAGCTGCTGTGTTCGCGCTCGGCAACCTGATATACATCACCGTAAGTACGCTCGTCGTTCCAGCGGATGTCTTTAAAGTGATTGACGTTTTGCAGGGTCATGGCGATACGTTCAAGACCATAGGTAATTTCAACCGATGGGACTTCCAGTTGCACACCACCGGACTGCTGGAAGTAGGTGAACTGGGTAATTTCCTGTCCGTCAAGCCAGACTTCCCAGCCAAGGCCCCAGGCGCTTAGCGCGGGGGACTCCCAGTTGTCTTCCACAAAGCGGATGTCGTGTTGGGCGGGGTCGATGCCCAGGGCAAGCAGGGAATTCAGATAAAGTTCCTGTGGGTTACCGGTGTCTGGTTTAAGAATAACCTGATACTGGAAGAACTGTTGAAGCCGATTGGGGTTGATACCATAGCGTCCGTCATCAGGGCGCACGGAAGGCTCAAGATAAGCCACTTTCCAGGGCTCGGGACCCAGCACGCGCAGGAAAGTGGCGGGGTTCATGGTGCCGGCACCAACCTGGGAGTAGTAGGGTTGCCAAATCAGACAGCCCTGCCCAGCCCAGTAAGTCTGGAGCTTGAAAATAATGTCTTGAAGATCTAAGCCTTGTTTCATAGTCTAACCTCGTATTAATGTATAACGGGCTTATTATACTTCAGAGCCAGCGGGTAAAAACACATTTGTTGATGGTCAACATGCTTGAACGTTTTTGGAGGTCTTTCGTAAAGCATATATTTTCAACGCCTGGGTATGGCGGAATTGTCTTTTTCCTCTTTTTATGTAGAGATAGCTATATGGGGAATAGAAATGTTGCGGGTAAATCTGGAGTAAAATAAGGCTATGTTCATCTCACGGAAACATGTTTCATTGGTTCTGATCGGTCTGTTGATAGTGACTTTGTTATTCCTTGGCGCGTGTGCGCGGAAGTTACCCGATATTCCCTTTAGCGGCGCGCGGGCAACTTATGAGATAACGCATGATCCCAGTTTGATGATACCCGGACAACAGCGTTGGACATCAACCCCAGATGGTTTGGTAGAGACAAAAACAGAGACAGAAACTCCCGAGGCGTTTCTTGCTGAAGCTGATGTCAACGAGGATGATATAACGCAAACGCCTGTTAAAAAAGATGAAAACGAGCCCACTCCGACAAAGACACCATCACCAACCGTGAACCGCCCCTATATTAGTTTCGCGGATTACTGGAAAGGGACATGGTACATTTGGTTTGAAGACGCCGGAAGATTGCTTGAAGCTGAACTTGTCTTCGAACAAGATGGGGCTAAGATGATCGCAAAAGTGGAGATGGCAGGCCATATGTATGGTTTTACACTTGAAGATAATGGTGAGGGCGATGTTTATAAAAGCTTTTTTAAAGGCGAGTGGCAGAATGATATCATGAATCAACCGGTGACCTTTAGGTTATGGCCCCAAGATGAAAAACAAGCGGTAGGTTGCCATTCAGAACCAGTAAAAACTTTTTGCGCCTCACGCGATAAAAGCACAAAACCTAACCACTGCTTTTTGTGGATAGGGCAATAGAATAAGCGATTTAACTATGCTCTGGAGGCTATAGTTTTGGTATTGTTATAACGGTTAAGATTATTTTGTAATCTTAACAAAGTTCCTGAATCCATGCTAACATTAGGGCAGAAGATATTTAGCTACAAAGGAGATTGAATCACTGTATGGAAAAAATCATTGCGCTCACTCGTGGTGTTCCCCCAACGCAAAGTTTTGCGACAATGAAACTTCAGGCTTGTGTGCAAACTGCCTTGCAGGACTATCCGGAAAAAGTTTTGCAATATGCTAAGGCTGCTGGTTTTCCGCCCTTGCGCGAATGGGTGGCGGAACAGTTTGATGTGGATGCCAACCGCGTGATCATTGGTACAGGGTCATTGTGTGTCTTAGACCATGTTTTGCGCTCATTTCCGGTGGCTTCGTTGACTGTCGCCATTGAAGAGCCCACCTATGACCGTACCGTAACGCAACTCAAGCGCGCTCAGGCGAATCTTGTGCCTTGTCCCATCGAAAAAGACGGTTTGAATTTCGCGCCGCTCAAAGAAAAATTAGCTAAGGGCGAGAAGATTGATTTTTTCTATGTGGTTTCTGATTTCCAAAACCCAACTGGCAGCATGATGCCTCTCGAAAAACGCAAAGAGTTAGTCGCTTTGGCAAGAGAATATGGCTTTCGCATCATCGAAGATCTACCCTACCGCCGTTTGCGCTATAACGGAAAAAGCATCCCTTCATGTTGGGAGATGGCGCCAGATATCACCCTGATGATGACCTCCTTCAGCAAGCTAATCGCTCCAGGCTTGCGTGTGGGACTGATGATTCTGCCGGAAGAACTTGTCAAACAGACTCTGAAGATTGCCGAAGATACCTATATTAATTCCAGCTATGTTGACCAGGCGATTGTGTATGAATTTTGCCAGCGCGGTTGGCTGGATGAGCAGTTGGAAGAGTTAAAGGCTTTATATGGTCACCGCCGTGACGTGATGGCAAAAGCCATGGAGGAAGAACTCAGCGATTTGTGTGACTGGACTGTTCCTGACGGTGGCTTCTTTATTGGCGCGTTCGTTAAAAAGCCGATTGAGATGGACACGCTCCTGAAATTAGGCAAAGAGCATGGCTTGCAACTCACCGATGGACGCGGTTTTTATTTGGAAGGTGGCGATCAATTCGTGCGCTTGCCCTTCTGCGCGTTGGAAGACGATGAGATTCAGGAAGGTATCAAGCGCCTGGCGAAAGTGCTAAGGGAGTATCCCGCTTAAAGGAAACTTATTGTGGAATCTACGCTAACAAGCTCATCCAGCGCGATGAGCTTGTTTTTTAGAGGGTCCAAAAAGCAATCATTATGTAAAAAGTTTATTTGAGTGGGCAAGATACACAAAAAAACTTTTCTGTGTTGATTTCGCTTGAAAATCACTTTTTATCAGAGAATAATAAAGAGAAGGCTTAAAATTGCTGAAAAACAACAAAAAAGCTTTGATTTCCGAGAAATGCTTCAAAATTGGTCAAAATTGCCCTTGACTCTTTTTTGAAAATGCATATAATGGACGTTCGTGCGCTAAATAAGGGCACGTTGTACCTTCAAAATATAAGCAAGCCCAGAAATCTGGAAACGTTCAATTGAAATAAATTGATAACAAATCCAGAATAAGCCCTTGACAAAGACCAACTAATGGTCTATACTAATCAGTCCAAGGTGCTACATCACAAGTCGCGCCGGGAGGCGTGATTTTTGACAACACAATAGCTTGGGTCAGAAGTGAACCCAAAAGTAAGAGCCAAAACCGGCGAGAAAGTGAGCCGGTGTTTTATTCTGAAAAACTGGATACACTTCATTTGAAGTCAGAACCTTAACAACTGAAAAGTGATAGAAATATGCAAGACGAAAAAGGTAAGAAATTACAAGCAAGAAATTGCAAGCCTCGTTAATGAATATCCGTAAAAAAGAAACTAACATCGAAAGATGTAAACATTTTTTAGCGGAGAGTTTGATCCTGGCTCAGGATGAACGTTGGCGGTGTGCCTAATACATGCAAGTCGAACGAAGACTGTAGCAATACTGTCTTAGTGGCGAACGGGTGAGTAACGCGTTGGTGATCTGCCTCGAAGTGTGGAATAACCTCCCGAAAGGGAAGCTAATACCGCATGGTCTCTCAAGGTTTAGAAAATTGAGAGTAAAGGATTTATTCGCTTCGAGAGGAGCCTGCGTCCCATCAGCTCGTTGGTAGGGTAACGGCCTACCAAGGCTATGACGGGTAGGGGACCTGAGAGGGTGGCCCCCCACAATGGAACTGAAACACGGTCCATACACCTACGGGTGGCAGCAGTAGGGAATATTAGAAATGGGCGGAAGCCTGATCTAGCAACACCGCGTGTGCGATGAAGGCCTTCGGGTTGTAAAGCACTTTTTGGAGGGAATAGGAAGGAAGGTACCTCCAGAATAAGTCTCGGCTAACTACGTGCCAGCAGCCGCGGTAACACGTAGGAGGCAAACGTTATCCGGATTCACTGGGCGTAAAGCGCGTGCAGGTGGTTCCGTAAGTAGGGCGTGAAAGCTCCCGGCTCAACTGGGAGAGGCCGTACTAAACTGCGGAGCTAGAGGATGGTAGAGGGAGGTGGAATTCCAGGTGTAGTGGTGAAATGCGCAGATATCTGGAGGAACACCAGTGGCGAAGGCGGCCTCCTGGACCATTCCTGACACTCAGACGCGAAAGCTAGGGTAGCAAACGGAATTAGAGACTCCGGTAGTCCTAGCCCTAAACGATGCAGACTAGGCGTCGGCGGTTTAATCACCGTCGGTGTCCAAGCTAACGCGATAAGTCTGCCGCCTAAGGACTACGGCCGCAAGGCTAAAACTCAAAGGAATTGACGGGTCCCCGCACAAGCAGCGGAGCGTGTGGTTTAATTCGATGCTCCGCGAAGAACCTTACCTGGGTTTGACATAACAGTGGTAGAGAAGTGAAAACGGACCGACCCTTCGGGGAGCTGTTACAGGTGTTGCATGGCTGTCGTCAGCTCGTGTCGTGAGATGTTCGGTTAAGTCCGCTAACGAGCGCAACCCGCGCTGTGTGTTACAAGTGTCACACAGTACCGCCGGTATTAAGTCGGAGGAAGGTGCGGATGACGTCAAGTCAGCATGACCTTTATATCCAGGGCTACACACACGCTACAATGGTCAGCACAATAGGTTGCCAAGCCGCAAGGCGGAGCCAATCCTCCAAAGCTGGCCTCAGTTCAGATTGCAGGCTGCAACTCGCCTGCATGAAGTCGGAGTTGCTAGTAACCGCAGGTCAGCATACTGCGGTGAATACGTTCCCGGGGATTGTACACACCGCCCGTCAAGTCATGGAAGCTGGCAACACCTGAAGCCGGTATCCTAACCCGCAAGGGAGGGAGCTGTCAAAGGTGGGGTCGGTGACTGGGACTAAGTCGTAACAAGGTAGGTGTACCGGAAGGTGCGCCTGGATCACCTCCTTTCTATGGAGAACCGAGGATGAACCTGAGGGTTCAAACTCTACTCTAAAGAAGTAAAAATCCACACCTCGAATGAGGGAATCGTTCCAACTAACGGTGAGATGGAGCGTCGTTGACAAGGCAGATACAATCCTAACGTCATTATTTCTGTCACTTTTGAGTTGCTAAGGCTGACTCTGAAAGGGCCTTTAGCTCAGCTGGTTAGAGCGCGCCTCTGATAAGGGCGAGGTCTCAGGTTCGAATCCCGAAAGGCCCACTTTTCAGAAACCGGGGATGTAGCTTAGTCGGGAGAGCGCCTCCTTTGCAAGGAGGAGGTCAGGGGTTCGAGTCCCCTCATCTCCATCAGGAGACAGGGGCGTTGGCAGACGATGGGTAGATCGAAAAACCATTTGGGTCTAACCATCATCTGGCAACAGATGAAGATAGCACATTAATAACCGAATAACATTTGTAGGCCGTATCGATACAATCATATGCGATGTGATATGTATCATACGAAAAGAATTAGTAAATTATAAAATAATGCTTGAAAAAGCATCGATTTCTCCGCATCACGTGGAGAAGCTACTAAGAGCTTACGGTGAATGCCTTGGCGTCAAATGCCGATGAAGGACGTGGGACACTGCGATAAGCCTCGGGGAGCTGTGAACAAGCGATATATCCGGGGATGTCCGAATAGGGAAACCTGCTGGTGCGAACCACCAGCATCGTATATTGAACACATAGATATACGAGGGGAACCATGGGAACTGAAACATCTAAGTACCATGAGGAAAAGAGATCATTCTCCAAGTAGTGGCGAGCGAACGGGGAACAGCCTAAACCGTAACGGTTTACCGTTGCGGGGTTGTAGGGTCTGGCGACTAAGAGTTACAAAACGAGACGATAGCAGAATTGGTACGGAATAGCCAACCATAGAAGGTGATAGTCCTGTACGCGAAATCGTCGAGTCTCTCGCTGGATACCTGAGTACAGCCGGGCACGCTAATCCGGCTGGAATCTGGGGAGTCCACTCTCTAAGGCTAAATACATTTGATGACCGATAGTGAACAAGTACCGTGAGGGAAAGGTGAAAAGTACCCCTGTTAGGGGAGTGAAAAGAACCTGAAACCGTAAGCTTACAAACAATCGAAGGGCTAATGGCGTGTTGGTGCTAAGGTGAAAGCCTGTGTGCAGCGCTATGCCTGACGGTGTGCCTTTTGGAGAATGAGTCTGCGAGTTAATCTTTGTGGCAAGGTTAAGGAAGTTACATCCGTAGCCGCAGCGAAAGCGAGTCTGAATAGGGCGTGCAGTCGCAAGGATTAGACACGAAACCAGGTGAGCTAACCATGGCCAGGTTGAAGCGAGTATAACAGCTCGTGGAGGACCGAACCTACTAATATTGCAAAATTAGGGGATGAGCTGTGGTTAGGGGTGATATGCCAAACGAACTTGGAGATAGCTTGTTCTCCCCGAAATAGCTTTAGGGCTAGCGTTAAGCGTTTAGTAACGGAGGTAGAGCACTGAATGGGTAAGGGGGCTTATTGCTTACCGAACCTAATCAAACTCCGAATGCCGTTACTCCAAGCTTAGCAGTCGGACTCCGGGGGATGAGCTTCGGGGTCGAGAGGGAAAGAGCCCAGATCAACAGCTAAGGTCCCTAAATTTGTACTAAGTGGGAAACGAGGTGAGGTTACTGAAACAACCAGGAGGTTGGCTTAGAAGCAGCCACCCTTTAAAAAGTGCGTAATAGCTTACTGGTCGAGTGATCTTGCGCGGAAAATTCAACGGGGCTAAGTACAATACCGAAGCTTTGGAGCCACACAGTGTGTGGTTGGTAGGGGAGCGTTCTGCCAGCTGTGAAGGTCGATCGGAAGGACGGCTGGAGCGGGCAGAAGTGAGAATGCAGACATGAGTAGCGTAAAACACGTGAGAACCGTGTTCGCCGTATATCTAAGGTTTCCGACGCCAGGCCAATCCGCGTCGGGTTAGTCAGGACCTTAGCCGAGGCCGAGAGGCGTAGGCGATGGACAGCCGGTCAACATTCCGGCACCACTTAAGAGGAGTGATGGAGGGACGCAACGAGGTAGGCCAGCCCGCGATTGGTTGTGCGGGTGCATTGTATGTCAGCCGTTGAGGACTGTAGGAAAATCCGCAGACCGAGGTGAGATACCGTGACGAGCCCCTGAGGCATAAGTGAGTTGAGCCTTGTTGCCGAGAAAAGCTTCTAAACGATGAATCTTAAGTGCCTGTACCGCAAACCGACACTGGTAGATGGGTAGAGTATACCAAGGCGAACGGGAGAACCTTTGTTAAGGAACTAGGCAATTTTGCCCCGTAACTTCGGGATAAGGGGTGCCCCCTGAGGTGAGTGTATATGAGCTTCGGGGGGTCGCAGTGAATTGGTTCTAGGGACTGGTTACCAAAACCATAGGTCTCTGCAAAGCCGTAAGGCGATGTATAGGGGCTGACACCTGCCCAGTGCCGGAAGGTTAAAGGGAGAGGTTAGGCGCAAGCCGAAGCTTTGAACTGAAGCCCCGGTGAACGGCGGCCGTAACTATAACGGTCCTAAGGTAGCGAAATTCCTTGTCGGGTAAGTTCCGACCCGCACGAAAGGTGTAACAACTAGAACAGTGTCTCAACAAAGGACCCGGCGAAATTGAAATAGCCGTGAAGATGCGGCTTACCCGCAGTAGGACAAAAAGACCCCGTGGAGCTTTACTGCAGCTTGACATTGAGTTAGGATTTTATTTGTGTAGGATAGGTGGGAGGCTATGAAGCTAGGACGCCAGTCTTGGTGGAGCCATCGGTGAAATACCACCCTGATAAAATTTTGACCCTAACCCCATTCCGTGATCCGGATGGGGGACCGTGTCAGGTGGGCAGTTTGACTGGGGCGGTCACCTCCTAAAGAGTAACGGAGGTGCCCAAAGGTTCCCTCAGGCTGAATGGAAACCAGCCTAAGAGTGTAAAGGCATAAGGGAGCTTAACTGCAAGGCCAACGCGCCGAGCAGATACGAAAGTAGGGCTTAGTGATCCCACGATTCCGTGTGGAAGGGTCGTGGCTCATCGGATAAAAGCTACCCCGGGGATAACAGGCTAGTCAGGTCCAAGAGTTCATATCGACGACCTGGCTCGGCACCTCGATGTCGGCTCATCGCATCCTGGGGCTGGATAAGGTCCCAAGGGTCGGGCTGTTCGCCCGTTAAAGCGGTACGCGAGCTGGGTTCAGACCGTCGTGAGACAGGTCGGTCTCTATCCACTGTGGGCGTAAGTGATTTGAACAGAGCTGCTCCTAGTACGAGAGGACCGGAGTGGACAGACCTCTGGTGTGCCAGTTGTCGTGCCAACGGCATAGCTGGGTAGCTACGTCTGGCAGAGATAACCGCTGAAAGCATCTAAGTGGGAAACTCGCTGTAAGATTAGATCACTTTTATCGTCAAGATAGTAAGATCGCAGGAAGACCACCTGCTTGATAGGCAGAATGTGTAAGTGCAGCAATGCATTGAGCTAATCTGTACTAATGATCGAGGGCTTCGGCGTGATGCGGAGAACTCGGTGTTTTTTCAACCAAACCTACAAATGTTATTCAGCTTAATGTAACTGAGAATAGAAACTTGTCTCTTGGTGATTATAGCTGCGAGGGTACACCCGGTAACATCCCGAACCCGGAAGTTAAGCTCGCACACGCCGATGGTACTTGGGGGGCAGCCCCCTGGGAGAGTAGGTCATTGCCAAGAGACTTTTCATTTAATTTCACAAGAGCGGGGCAACATACACTTCGTTAGAGAGTAGGTCGTTGCCAAGAGACTTTTCATTTAACAAGTCTGTTCACCCGTGGTCTCCAGACCACGAGCGGATTTTTTTCATACAGTAATGATCGCACTCCTACCGTCATTATGCCACTGTTCATCACTTATTTATCCAACAAGCTTTTAAAAGTATTTAATTGCAATAAACCCAGGTTAAAAGACCCCGGTACAAAGGGCAAGACGTCTCTTCTAACTTCTTCCCAATTCAGGGTTTGTAGTTTTGCCACAACCTGCACTTTCCAGTTGTTCTCGTTCATTGGTTCACCTGTCCACTCACTCTGATGAAGCGCGTTATTCAATAAAACAAAATTTGGCTCAGGCCAGGCAGGGTCGCTTAGATACCAAAGCAAGTCGAATAGATCACGTCCTTTTGAGTAGGGGCGTTGCAGAATGGCGTGTAGTTTGCCTGCCAAGAGGCTGGCTTTATCGTGATGGTGTAACTGCAAAACGACAAATCGTCGCACCACTGTGGTTTGACATACCGCGCCTTTGGGTGGGTTGGTGTCCACTTCGATTTTAATAGACAACGTTTCGGAAGGCATTGGTGATAAACCAAGTTCGTGTAAAAGACCAGGAAACCTGAAGTACGCGTTGTTGACGATATTCTTTTCATTTGCTTTCACGTTAATTGGATAGCCTTCTGCTTTTAAGTCGGTTTGAACAGCTTTGAGATAATTTAGGAACGCGTAATCATTTTTCTGTCCTTCAAGGGCGAAATCAAGGTCTTCTGAATAACGCCCATGGGCATAAAGGAAGCGTAGCGCGGTGCCGCCATGAAAGGAGAGCGGAATCATCGCGCCACATTTTTGCAAGGTGCTCAGGATGCGCGCTTGAAGGTATTCCCGGACGATATTTTTTCCATCCAGGACGGGTCCGCTTTCTTTTATTAAATGAGTTAGGTATTCTTTCATAAGGTTTGATACGTCTCTTTTTCTTTTTCAATAAGGTCGATTATATTTTGACAGGCGCGGGTCATTTTGGGGCTGTTGAAGCGCTGGACTATATCCTGAAACCTGAAAAGATCTAGATTATCCAGGTTTTGCAGACGTAATTCTTCGAGAAATGTCAGATCGTCCCCGCCAGTCTGAAGATAAATAAGGTCCAAAATGGCTTTTTCAGCTTCGGCAATAAAAAATAACTGGTTTTTCAAACTCACCGCCTGATAAGCAAAGAAAAGCTCTGTTTTGATATGCTGAAACGAAAAATGACCCAGAGGGGTGCTTAATTGTTCTGTGCGACCGGTTGAAACGCTCGTCACCGTTTGAACCAGCTCAGGGATGAGGTTGTAGTAAGACAGGGCGGATTGTAAGCTGACATAGGATGCTTTTTGTAAACGGTTGGCGATGAGGAACGGATGTGGTTTGGTTTTTTGCCAGGGCGGTGCCAAAGCGTATAAGCCGCGTCGTAATTGGATAATCTTCCCGGCTTTGACCCAGCGCGAGAGTTGAACCCGAATGGCTTGGGGGTTTACATTGCCAGCAAAAAGAACCGAGGACTCAAACACAGGGTCATCCTGAACGAGATCAAGCAAATCATCAAAAGTCATAGCAATATATTATCATAAATGATAAGTAGATGCAATGATAACAGTCTGGCGCGCTGATCAGTATATGGCTTACTGAAACCAGTCCCTATACCGCATCAAAAACAGCCTGCGGATGACTAATGGCATCTTTTTTCGAAAAGCCAAATGACATCCATGAAGATGTATTGTGGTTAATGTTGTAAATGATTGCTCAATTCCGCTCTCAGTTTATTCATCTTATCGTTTATAATGCTTTATTGAGTTATGGAAAACGAGGCTGTGAAAATAAAAACCACCCAGAACCATTGGGGCATAAAGATTCTGTTCAACCTGTTTATCGCCGTTTTATTTGGCGTTGGAACCTATCCCCAGCTCTATGTAGGTGACTTTAGTTCTCACTTGCAATATGCTAAATACTTCGCGGAAATGGGGCGCTCTCCGCTTGAGCATCTCGTTTTTCACCGCCTGGTTATTGTTGTTAAAGCTTTATTGCCTACAAATATCATTGCAAGATTAAGTTATAGATTTAGTTGGATTATTGAAACCCACGGTTGGGAAATTGCCGGTTTGCTGACAGCGGTATTGATCTACCTTGCTACAGCCTGGATTCTTTACTTTGTTTTAAAAAACACTTTAAAGTTTGACCAATCCCGCTTTAGCGAGGTGAAAATTTGGTCCTTAATCGTGGTTAGCCTTTTTGTTATGCCAATTAACTTTTTCTTTCTGCACGAAAGACTGACCCTTGGTTATTTCTCAGCAAATGTCTTACATAACCCAACTTACATTCTTTCACGTGTTTTTTCTTTGGCCTTGTTTTATTTATGCCTTCTTTGGAGTGAAAAAGAGATAGATCTTAAAACAGGGGCGCTTCTTTCTGTTTTGAGTTTATTATCAACAGCTTCAAAACCCAACTTTATGATGGGATTTGGGCCTTCCTTAGTTTTGTTTTTCCTTATAAAAAACAAAACCATCAAACGGGAAAACTTTAGACTACTGTTCTTTGTTGGTGTTCCCGCTTTTCTTGTCCTTTTGACACAATTTTTAATGCGAAGCGGCTTAGCGGATACAAGTAAATTTGTGTTTGCCCCGTTTATGGCAATTTTAACCAGAGTGCCCAATATCCCAATGGTTTTGCTCTTTGTAGTCTTGTCATTGGCTTTTCCAATCAGTGTATTCATTTTGAATTGGAAGGAAATCAAAAAAGAATCAAGCACGCAATTATTGCTTATCACGCTAATCATCAATTTTCTGTTGTTTATCTTATTCGCGGAAGTGCCCAATACAGGTCATCTCAATTTCATTTGGGGGGTGATGATGGCTGTCTTTCTGACTTTTGTTTATACGATCATTATTTGGGCAAAACAATATACTATAGAAAATAAACAGTTTTGGTCGGTAAAATCTCTGGTTCCGCTTACTTTTCTGTTGCTTCATATCGCGTCTGGTGTTTTGTATTATGTTTCTGTAGTTCTTTATCCTGGCCCGGTGTGGTGAAGCCGATTTATTATTCCTGAATGTAAGCGAATCGTTATTCTTTTGTAAAAACATTCACTTGATTAATAATTACCTTATAAAATCTAAGGCGTATTATCCGTCTATGTGATATTCTTTAAGTAAGACAAAAAGAAAAGGAGCTAAAATGAGAACTATTCGCAGAGCTATTTTTACCCTCAAGCCCTATGAGCGAGGGATTCAGGAAAGCTTCGGCAAATACCGACGTTTCGTTATGCCCGGCTTGGGTTTTCAGTGGCCGTTTGCGCAATTAGTACGCGTGCGTGATATTCGCGAACACACTATGGATATCATGGCACAGCCTGTAATCACCAAGGATAACGTTGAAATTGAGGTGGATGGAATCATGTGGGTGCGCCCGGAAGGCTCAGAAGACGCGATAAAACGCACCTTCTATAATATTGATGACTGGAAGCACGCTGTGGTGCAGCTGGCAATGACCAACTTACGCCAGGAATTTGGCGATCTGACTCTGGACGAAAGTTTGGTGGCGCGGGAAACCATCGCGGCAAATCTGTTGAAGGTTCTCAGCTCATACGCCAAAGAATGGGGTTTGGTAGTAAGCAAAGTGGAAATTCGCCAGATTGACCCGCCCGAAGACATCAAACGTGCCATGCACAAGCAAAAAACCGCCGAGCAGGAGCGCCGCAGTATGCGCCTTTTGGCGACCGGTGAGTTTGAGGCAGCTGAACAGAAAAAGTTAGCTGCTATACAGCGCGCTGAAGGTGAACGCGAGGCAGCCATTCACGTGGCAGAAGGTCAGGCTGAGGCTATACGCCTGGTAAATGAAGCTGCTGAAAAGTATTTTGTGGGCAACGCGCAGCTGTTGAAGAAAATTGAAATGGTAGAAACCGCGCTAAAGGATAACACGAAAGTTGTCGTAACCAATGAAGGCATCAACCCCACTTTGTTGTTGGGCGATTTGCCAATGAAGATTTCGAAATAGCGCTCTGGCGTTATAGATAATCTGAAAAAAACATTTATTCAGACCAAAGACCAGTTGTTACTGCTGGTCTTTTATGTTTTAAAGCAAAAGGCCATATGAGTTCCAGTAGTTTTTTATAAAGTCATTGAATAAGAAGGAGTTAGCTGTTACCCCAAAATTTCTTGACACATTAAAATCCGACTGATAGAATAAAAAATAAGTCTATCCGCAATATTGTTCGTTACAGTCTGTTGGTTTAACATTATTCGTCTTACTCATAAAGGCAGGGGCTTATGAAGACAAAGAAAAAAGAAATCATTGCGATTTGCATTGGCATCCTTTTACTGGTTTTAATCATTGGTAGCGTCATATTTATTTGCAATTTTGACAAAGTTGTCGCAAAAAAAGAACAAGCCTACGCGCCTTTTCAATCTTCCATAGAGATAGCGTTGGAACCTTTGGGTGAAACCCATGACATCCCAGCGAATTCGACACTTTCATTTGGCATGAAAGTTAACAGTCGTTATCAACTTGCCAGTGTTGAGGTTTTCATTAATGATGTCAGTTTCAGGCATTATGAGGGTGATGTTTTTTATGGGTCCAATGAGTTTTTTGATGTTTGGTCCTGGAAACCCGGTGAACAAGGCCTGTTTTATATAATGGTTTATGCTTATGATATCCAGGGCGGTTCGGGCTTTTCTAAACAAGTATTGGTTTCCGCGAGCAAGTCTTATGAATTCGTTGCGGTTGTTGAACCCCAACCCGGTGACAGCCTTGCGTCAATATCCGCAGGCAAGGGTGTTCCGATAGAGAAACTGGCAGAATTAAACCCTGGTGTATCAACAAACGAAGCGCTTGGCGAAGACCAAAAGGTTTTCATCCCTGCACCTGTTATTCCGTCCAATAATGCTGAGATAATTCCTCCCAAAGAAGCCCCAGAGGAAAAGAATACTGGTTTGCCAGGTATCGAGGAACTTGCGGGAAGTTTAAATCCGAATTGGAGCTCTTATTTGGATCTATTGGAAGAGCACAAGCTCATTCCGCAACAAAATGCCCAGGGGGATACCGCGCCACCTGAAGAAATCCCAGGTCCTGATTCTGAGCCCAATGAGTCCAATAAACCCTGGCGTTTCAAATTATCCAAATTTATGAATAATGTAGCCCAAAACATTGATCATTTTGCTGATGCTTTAAGTAAAATGGGGAAAAAAGCCCCCGTCAAGCCACCTTCCCGGCCATATATTTGGGGATCAGCAGAAACATGTTCTGCAAAAATCGAAATCCGCAATTATCATGATTACCGAAACGGTAGCAATGAAGACTATAACCCTCCAGAAGATGGTTTTCGTCTTTATAGAACGACGGGTGATGAAGAGTTTGAGCTGGTGAAAGTTTTTCCTCCCCATCACACGGACAGTATGAATACACTGGTGGTTTATGATGAAGATCTTGCTCGGGAAACCTATACCTATGTCATGTCGGCATATAATCAGGTCGGCGCTCAGCATAGTGACCCCGTTATCGTCACCATTTCCGACCCGTCTTGTAAAGCTTCAACCACTCAGCCGATTCATGCCACCGATGTCGTGTTGAGTTCTGATGGCGATCTTAAACTTGCTCCAGGCATCGACCTGGCCTATTTTTACATTCAAATGGACACCGGAAATGGCATTTACGGTGCCGCGCGACGCGAACCTGAGAACAATCAGTTCTTTATGCCGAATTCAGGGAAAGCTTTCAATATTTACAACTATCTTTATTCCTTGTTGCCTGCCATTAACCCAAGTGATGTACGGATAAAAATGGAGATTTGGGCTTGGATTGGCGATACGGCTGTTCATCTCAAGACAATCAGCTTTGAAATCCATCATACTTTTATTCTGATCTGTGGTTTACCCGGAGCAGGCTCGTGTAGCAGCAAGGATTCAGGTTGGTATCGCTCTGCTTCTACAAACTATCGGGGTGACCCAAAAACTTTGGAATACGAAGTAAAAATATTCCCCAGCCGCCTTTCGAAAATCAAATCCGCCAAAATACAAGTCGCACTCGCGCCTTTCAATCCTGCCCTTGATCATGCTCTTGGTCTTCTTTACGATGAGGACGAAAGCTTCATGTTCACCAAAAATGAACCTTATATTTTTATGGTCTCATTGAAAGATCTCTTGTATGATAATCCGATTTATGGACGGCGTCTGGAATATGCTGATAAAGAGCATATAAGCGAATTTACCCTGTATATTCGTATGAAAGTCCATTATCAAGGTGACATGCCAAGAGCAAGATACACTAATCAAGCGATAATTGAAAGCAGAACCTATGATAAGGTCATGGACGATTTGCCGCCCGTTAAAACTTTTCTGGAAAATATTTACGATATCCACATTCTTCCGGAAACCTATCAGCCTCCAAATTTTTTGGTAGCAGGTACACTTGAGGATCCTTGCTATATCATTCTTGATGATCCTTCGGGCACCTATTATAAAGGACAAAAAATCTGTTACCACGAGTATGAAAAAGCGAAGCGTCAGAATTGTGATGGTTTTGTTAAAACTTTTAATTGTGTCGCCCAGGAGTTTGGTAAAGCGCTTTTGGAAGCTTTCGATTTTGCAGGTTGGGTATATAACGAGGCCAAAGACCAGGCAGTAAAGGCAATTGCCTATATTATTCCGGGCTGTGGGGATACCTGTAAAAGCTATATTCGTGTAGGTATTGACCTTGTGGTAACGTACTTTACTGGGCTTCCTCCCAGGTTGCCTAGTTCTGAAGAACTTATTGCTGAAGGGGCCACTGAAATCTTTATGAATTTGGCAGTTGCTGCTGAATCAGCCTTTGTTGGGACAAATTTCTTTGAAACCTATTGCAAAAATGATGAAGCCTGTCGCGCGAAAATCAAAGGCTTTATCAAAGACGAACTGCTAAAGGTTCGCGCGTTAATGAACCAGGAGGCGTGTTTAGATGAAGAAGGCAATAAAGTGTGGAAAGCGATGTGTTTTCCACCTGAGGTCTCGATAACCCCAGCTCAGGGTTACGCCAATTCACCCGGATCAATCGCCGTTCGGATATATCGCAAAACAACCCAGGCCAGCCTGGAAACAAACATGATGGATGCACGTGTTCAGTATCGTATCGGTTTGACGGTAAAGGATGGCGGGAAGCAATCTTGGTATGACTACGATGAAAACCAACGCGTAACCTTTATCCCGTTGTTAGAGTGGTTTCCGGAGATCGCGCCTGGCAATAGCTTGACTCAGTTTCTGACCCTAACACCTTGCCGTGGTAAAGATTATGGAAAGTGTCCTTCGGACACGCATTTGTTCGAAAGTCAGTTTGATGCTAAATATCTGGGCAGTACTTCTGTTATTACTGTTCAGGCTATGTGCCTGAATGTCGCCGGGGCTCATAAAGACAGATATGTGCCTTGCGATCCAAATGCTCAAAGTGTCCTAACCGTTCACAATCCAAAAACTTTCTGGGAATAATGCCATGAAAAAAATGCTCAACTTAACCCTATTGATAATCTTAGTGCTTCAAATAAGTGCTTGTGGCATTAAGACAACCGCGGGTGATTTGCCAGAAACAAACCCAATAGCCTGGCTTGATGCGCCTTTGGATCGTCAAAATATTCCTTTCGCGCCATATGAGATTATTTTTCACATCTCCGATTCAATTCATATGCAGGCAGGCGAAATTTCCATAAATGGAGAAGTCATCGTCACGGTTGATGTGCCAAAACCCGATAATCTATCGGTTATACGTTACTTATGGACACCAAGCGAGTCGGGCGGAACCACGATAAGCGTGCGGGGAAAAAATGTCTCGGGTGAATGGAGCGAACCTGCTAAAGCTCTCATCTATGTTGGCGAGCTGGAACCAACTGAAACTTCAACACCAACCCAAACCCCAACGCCGGAATTCACCAACACACCCACATTTACTGCCACAGCTACTTCCACACCTACCGCGACGCCCATGGTTACACCTACGTCCGGGCCAGCACCGATTACGTTCAACAATCCACATGTAAACACAAACCTGATTTATTGGAGTAGCATAGGGGACGGGACATGCGGGCGAGAGGAAGTTGATTTTTATGTCACCATTCCTCCCGCGGCAGAAGTTAATATAGTAAAAGTGCGCTATCGTGTGATTGATCTCAGTGGCTACAGCCCACCTTCGGAATGGGGCGAAAAGCAAATGTATTTGAACAACGCTTACAATGGTGAATGGCTTGTTTCAGTAAAAAGCTATGACATGGTCAGCGGTTATGCACTGAATGATTTGGGACGCGTAGAGTATTATTTTGTGGCGATACGCACTGCAGATAATGAAACGGAGTCATCAAGCGTAAGGGACGACGTGGAATTAAAATACTGTTTACAATAATGGCAAGGCTGTACGTGAATCGAGCCTTGGTTTAGACGATGTCGGGTATACTTCAATTAAAAAAAGATAAGGAGACAAAATGGACTTTAAGAAAAGTAAAACCTATCAAAATCTGATTAACTCCTTTGCGGGTGAATCACAGGCGCGCAGTCGCTATTATTTTTATGCCGAAGTCGCTGAAAAAGAAGGCTACTATCATGTGCGTGATATTTTTCATGAAACTGGTGATAACGAACTGGAACATGCCAAAGTTTTCTACGATCATCTTGTAAAGCGTGGTTGTGAAGGTGTTATCAATGTGAATTCAAACTATCCCCTTTCAGTTGGCTCAACCGCGGAAAACCTTAAAGCTGCAGCGGACGGTGAATACGAGGAGTTTATTGATCTCTACAAGCAAGCTGCCATCGACGCTGAAGAAGAAGGCTATGACGATATCGCTGAATCCTTCCAGGAAATTTTAGAAGTTGAAGAACGCCACTATGAACGCTACATGAAGCTTTGGGAACTTGTGCGTGATAAGAAGTATTTCAAGCGCGATCACAAGGTCTACTGGAAATGCGGCAATTGCGGATACGTTCACGAAGGCGAAGAAGCCCCTGAAACCTGCCCAGCCTGCAAGCACGCGCAAAAGTATTTTGAAGTTACTTGCCTTACAGAGTAAACAGTAAAGCTGCTTTCGTTTTTTAGATAAAAGGCTCCGTTTCAGGAGCCTTTCGGTGTTAAATGGGTTGCGCGTGGCAAGGATGCCACACGCCAGCAGGCTGGGGTGAACCTTTTGGCGTTAAATGGATTGCTTGTGCAGGGGTGCCACATGCCAGTCGGTGGAGATGCGCCTTTTGTTGTCATGCGCGTATGGCAGGCACAACACGTTGGCAGACTTTTAGTTGATTACTTGCCACAGTTTTCTTGAGCATTAAGCTCAATGAAGATTTGCTGGTGATTGTCTTTCAAGACCTGGGCGGATAATAATTCATGGGCAATATTGCACCAGTGCTGATTGATGTTTGGGAATAGCGCGCTTAAATCTGCGGTCAGGCTTTCAAGATCATTAGATCTTTCGGACATCACCCACGCTTCAGCCAAAAGACGATACTCGCTACCATTCAAAGGTTCAAAACCCAGGGCTTTGGCTTGCTGATACTGTTCAATAACGTTCTCCCAGTCACCAAACTGGCGGGCGATATCAGCTTGTTGATAGTAATAACACCATTGTTGCGTGTTCACATCGCCAAAATAATGGCTGGGTAATGTGGCGGGGTTTTTAGAATCGAATGTGATTAAATCTAACTTCGAAAGCTCAGCCAGTTGCTGCCATTTTTCCAAAGGATAACGCATGCCAGGCACAGCGGGCACGATACCATCTGTTAAAAACTGCACACAACCTCTTTCGGGCATCAAAAAGCCTATAACTTTGTCGGTGCTTCCCTGAAAGTCAAGCGTGCGCAGGCTGTTGCTAATCTCTTTGCCCGGGGTGAGCTCTGGCAGATATTTTTCTTGATTTGAATCGAGCAAAACAACATAGTAATTGATTTCACGCTGGGTATTTTGGGGGTCGTAGATGATATTTAATGGGCCACTTAAGGTGGAACCTGAAAAATATTTACCAATTGGTAAATCCGCGGTTACTAAAGTGGTGCCGTGCTCTAATGCCGGAGCGCGCCAACTAAGCTGCTCAAAAAAGGCTTTTTGTCGATCCCAATAGGATAAAAACTCTTGACTCACAAGAAAATGCGAGCCAATGGCCAGAGCGCATAGGGCGGTGAAGAGCAGATTCTTCATATGATCATTGCGTATGATAAAGTCAAACAGGCCTACTGTAAAAAGCGCGATTCCGGGCATCATTGCCAGCAAAAAGCGATTCCAAGGGTAATCAATCGAAACTGTAAATCCGCCGGCGTAAAATGGAATGAGCGAAATCAAACTGAGCAAGATGCCCATTCCGGCGACTGCCAAGCCGCGATTTTTATCAGAGATGAAACGGCTCTTTTTCCTGAAGATGAAAAACAACACCATGCCAATCAGCAGAAAACCAAGCCCGGATATAGCCAGCAGGAGCCGTCCGCGGACAGCGTCAATTGCTTTGTATGCTTCTACCCAAGCCAAAATCAGGCCTTCATAAAGGGATTTCCCTGCATTTTGGATAAGTTGCCAGATGGTTCCAAAAGGCGCGCTTTTAAGCTGGTCAAGCAAACTTATTTTATAGATATACGAATCACTTTGAATAACTCTAAAGAGCACAAATGCAATGGTGAGAATTAAGTAGGGCAGGCTATCCAGCAGGACATATCTGAAAATCTTTTTTTCTTGCTTTGGGTATGATCTGGCGTGGATAATCCATAACAGGATGGGTCTGATGAACTCAAGCCCAAAGAAATATTCCACCGGCATAATGCCAATAACCAGACACACCGCGCCTAAAAATGTCCATAATCCGTAAATCCAAGCCCTTTGGCTCTTTTCAATGGCGCGCGCCATGCAATAAAAGGAAAGTATGTGAAATGTGAAAAAGACATAAAAAAGGGCGAACATGATTGAGAAGTTGTGGAATTTAAAGCCCGGGTAAACCGTAAAGATAAGCGTTACCCAAACCCAAAGCTTCCGCTGATTGGGAAAGAACTTATTCAAGGTCATCCAAAAGACAAGCGAAAGCACCCAGCGCATGATTAGCGCGAAAAATGCCCAGGCAAGCGGTGAATCTTTCAAAAAAGAGAAGAAAACCACAAAAGGTAACGCTTCAAGAGGGCGGTCTTCTGAAAAGAACATCCAAAAGCCATTTGGTCCAAACTTCTCTTGAAAGAGGATGATGTACCAATCATCAAGGAAGAAGCCCAACTTGTACCATACTATGCCGTACGCCAAAAGCGTGGCTAAAAGCAATAAAAGGGGTACGCCAAATTTATCCCAAAATCCTGGCTTGATCCTTTTTTCATCGTTGATTGTTGATGATTTCATAAAAGCCTCAAAATATTTTGATATAAACAGAATTAAATTGTAACACGCGGCTTAAAACAAGACTCGTGTTTCAGGGGATATTCTATAGGGCTAATAGACGAGCATGTGGTTGTATTGGTCACCTGAACCAAGTTCATAAATCAAGCCCTTGCCAGATTCAGAACCGAAGGATAAGATTAGCTCAGACAGTCGCAATAAAGTCCTAATCGGACTGAAATTGTAAAACGTACTGCCCGTTTTAATCCATTAAAGCGGGGGGATATTATTTGTCAACAGAAAGGGTCTGCGATGCTGATACACGAATATCAAGCCAAACAAAAACTGCAAGAATACAATATTGCAGTTCCAAAAAGTTATTTAATCACGCGCGATGAGGAAATAATCCACGTCTTGCGTAAAATAGAGACCCCAACCGCGGTCATCAAAGCCCAGGTACACGCGGGTGGACGAGGCAAGGCGGGTGGCGTGGTGGTCGCTGAGTCTTTGTTGGATGGCATCACCGCGGTGCGACGGCTTTTAGGCTCAAAGCTGGTGACTAATCAAACCGGCGCTGATGGAAAACCTGTCAACGCTGTGTTGGTTGAGGAAGGTGTGAACATTGACCAGGAGTTTTATCTGGCATTTACGATAAACCGAAGCTCGCAATGTATCAGCCTATTGGTTTCCACCGCTGGCGGAATGAACATCGAATCCAAAGAACACGCGTCTTCAATTCACCAATATGATGTTGACCCGCAAATTGGCATGCGTGATTTTGTGGCTATTCGTGTGTGTCAGGACCTTATGCTGCCTCGCAAAGATTGGCCAGCCTGGATTTCCACACTCCAAAACCTGTATCGCTGTTTCACCGAAAATGACGCCCTTTTGATTGAAATCAATCCTTTCATTCGCAGCAAGGAAGGAAAATGGATTGCGCTGGACGCCAAAATAGATTTTGATGATAACGCGCTCTTTAGACATGAAGATTTGATAATGCTCGCGGACGATCGCCAACAGACGGAATCTGAGCTTTTAGCCGCGCATTATGACCTGAGCTATATCTCGTTGGACGGTACCATTGGATGTTTGGTCAATGGCGCGGGGTTGGCGATGGCAACTATGGATGCCATCAAAGAATCCGGTGGGGAGCCAGCCAACTTCCTGGACGTGGGTGGTAGCGCGACAACAATCTCTGTCGCCAACGGGTTGGATATCCTCTATCACGATCACCGGGTGGAAGGTGTTTTTATCAATGTCTTCGGTGGTATCGTGCGTTGTGATATCGTCGCGGAAGGCATTATCCGCGCGCTACAAAAGCAAAGCAAAGACTTGCCAATTGTCGTTCGACTGGAAGGCAATATGAAGGAAGAGGCGATTGCGGCTTTGAAGGCATTCTCGTCGAATATAGACTTTGTCGACAGTTTGGATAGTGGCGCCGCGCTGATTGTGCAAAGAATCAATGAAAGGAAAAAAGCATGAGCATCTGGATTGATAAGAACTCACGTATTTTAGTACAGGGCATGACCGGTAAGTATGGTCAATACCATACCCGCATGATGTTGGAATATGGTAGCAATATCGTGGCTGGTGTAACGCCAGGTAAAGGTGGCGAAGAAGTTTTGGGTGTTCCTGTTTTTGACCGTGTTGAAGAAGCTGTCGCCCAAACCGGTGCCAATGTGAGCATTATTCTGGTGCCGGCGCGCTATGCCGAATCCGCTATTTTTGAAGCCGCTCTGGCTGAAGTGCCCCTGGTTGTGTGCATCACTGAGCATATTCCGATTCAGGACATGCTTCGCATTATGGCTTATCTAAAAGAACGCCCGGTGCGCTTGTTAGGGCCAAACTGCCCTGGCTTGATTACGCCTGGTGAGTGCAAAGTGGGTATCATGCCTGGACCTGTGCATATTCCCGGTTCGGTTGGTGTTGTTTCGCGCTCGGGTACTTTGACCTATGAGGTGGCCAAATCATTGACCAATGCCAATTGCGGGCAGAGCACCGTTGTGGGTATTGGTGGTGATCCTATTCACGGGACGAATTTTATTGATGTTTTATCAGCGTTTGAAGAAGACCCTGAAACAGAACTGATTGTGATGTTGGGTGAGATTGGTGGTGATAATGAAGAAAAAGCCGGTGAATGGCTGAAGGCGAACTCTTCCAAACCCGCTATTGCTTTTATCGCTGGTCAAACCGCGCCTACTGGAAAGCGCATGGGGCATGCTGGAGCGGTCATTCGGGGCGGCAAGGGTACAGCTGCTTCCAAGATTGAATCCTTGCGCGATAATGGTGTACAGGTTGTGCGCAAAATTGCTGATATCGGGCCTCTGGCAGCGAAGTTGTTAGGAAAGTAGGCTGTTGGAATTATAGGTCGGATGGATGAGGCCAAAGCCTTAGGCGTTTTCTAAGGCATTCATCGCATGACCGATGTAGTTGACTAAATCAGAAGGTAAAACCGAAGCGGCGTGTTTGCGTTTTTCGAGCGCGAGCATGCCGCTTTTCGCATGTAACCATACAGCCAGGCTGGCGGCTTCAAAAGCGGGAATGCCTTGCCCGAGTAATCCGGTCAGTAAGCCGGCTAAAACATCTCCGCTGCCGGCATGGGCTAAAACGGAATGGGCGAAGTTTAGCTTGCGTAATTGGCCATTGGGTGAGGCGATGATGGTGTTCGCGCCTTTTAGCACAACGGTTAATTGTTTTTCTGTCGCGAATTTTTGGGCAAGCTCAGCGCGATTCGCCTGAACCTCGTCAATGCCTAAACCAATAAGCCGCGCCATTTCGCCTGGATGGGGTGTGAGCACGGTGCATTGGGGCAGGTATTTAATAAGCCCGGGCGACTGGCTGAGAATTGTCAACATATCCGCGTCGCAAACAATGGGTGTCTCAGTGTAATTAGCTATGATTTTCCTGAAAAAACTTTCGGCGAAAACTATGCTTGACTCGCTTACGGTCAAGCCAGGTCCAATCAGAACCGCGGTTTTGCCTGGGACTACATCTTTTAATAATTCCGCACTGCTTGCCGCGATTTTGCTATCAGATTCTGGCAATAAGTACCAGATGGCTTCAGGTATCTGCCCGGAAAGCGAGGTGTGTAACGGGGCGGGAACCGCCATGCTAAGATAACCAATCCCCGAGCGTAAACATGCTTTGCCCGCCAACAGCGCCGCGCCGGTATACCGCGTTGAACCACCAATAAAAAGCGCTGAGCCAAAATTGCCCTTGTGGCTGTCATCGGGCCTTTTAGGCAAGCAGGGTTTAAGAGATTGAGGGGTAATATCTATCAGCGCGGAATGACTCTTCGTGTTCATTCCTTAATTGTACGTCAAAAACGATAAGGAATGAACAAAGACATCCTCTCTAAAACGAAGGACTTTGTGAAAGTTGATATTTTTCAAAATGCTGGCATAGGGTAAAATGAGTACATGAAACATCTAAAAACGCTTTTAATCGGGTTTGTATTAATTTCGTTTTTGGCTCTTTCAGCCTGCAAGCAAGAGCCTGACATTCCAACACCCGCGATTATTTCTGACCAAACACCAGCCACAGACATCAATTCTGAGCAGGGAACCCTTCAACCAGAACAGCCAACAGAGGCCCCCACGGAGCAAAGCTCTGTGGTCGTGCCTGAACAAGTGCAATCACAGTTGGTTTTATGGGCGCCGCCTGGCAGTGATCCGAACCTGACGCAAAGTTTCGAAGCACAATTACAGGCTTACAGCGCGCAGAATGGCTTGAGCTTTGAAAGGCGCGAAAACCTAAGCCCGAGCCAGTTAGGCGCGCAAACACAGCTTGTTCTAGCGCTGGCAAGCTGGCAAGAACTGCAAACCATGACTCAAGAAAACGCCCAGCTACAATATCTCTTTATCGGTCAGCCTGAGGGCGAGCTTATGCCCAATGTGCATGCGCTAAGTCAAACGCAGGTTTTACCTGAACAACAAAGCTTCCTGGCGGGTTTGGCGGCGGTTCTGGGCACACCTGAGTATCGGGTCGGGTCAATTACGATGAGCAATACGCCTGCTGGACAGATAGCGCGGGATGGCTTTCGGACTGGCGCGCGATATTTTTGTGGGCTATGTCGATCGCGATACACGCCCTTAATCCTGTATCCTATTCAAGCCGAGCTTGAAGATTCCGCGAACTGGCAGGGCGCGGTGGATTATTTGCTGAGCCAGGAAGTGAAAACGGTGTTTGTGCAACCGGAAGCAAGTTCTCCGGAACTTATCAGCGCCTTGAACGCGAGAGGTATAACCATCATCGCGATTGAAGGACAAAATGGCTTAGAGATGGCTCAAAACCTTTTGGGCGTCTTAAGTTCAGGCTCAGTGGCGGATATCACGCCCATTGTTGAGCGGATATTGGCTAATGAGCCCTTGGGTGTTGTAAAAATCGGGCTTGAGCTGACCCGTATAGATGAAACAAAATTGGGCGCGGGCACGCTTATCCTGTTTGAACGCTATAAAGACGACCTTTTAAATGGCGAGATAAAAGCTTTACCGCATGGTCAGTGAAGTGATACCTGGCAGGGGAATGAAAAAGGAATTTGCCTCAGGAAAAAGCGCTTTTTTGCTTGACTAATGAGGGTGGGTCTGATAAACTCACTACTTGCGATTGAAGACTGGTAAGGAATCAGCCTTGCGCAAGCGTGCGGATTTTGATATAATTTTTAGTCCGTGTTAGAAGCTTAACAAACAAAGAAAAGGGCGCCGGCGTAGCTCAATGGTAGAGCAACCGCCTTGTAAGCGGTAGGTTATGAGTTCGATTCTCATCGTCGGCTTCATTGACCATTCGCGATTGCGTCTGACTGAACAAGTCGGGCTCAATCTCAAACGGGCAAGGACAGGCGCCCCGAGTAATAAATAAGGACGGTTACCCAAGTGGACAACGGGGGCTGACTGTAAATCAGCTGGCAGAGGCCTTCGGAGGTTCGAATCCTTCACCGTCCATTGTCTGATACAAGAGTGTCAGATTTGTACGGCTGCCCTCATAGCTCAGTAGGTAGAGCGCATTCTTGGTAAGAATGAGGTCATCGGTTCGACTCCGATTGGGGGCTTTTGCCGAATAATTGAGAAATAAAGTCATTATTTAAGGAGAAAAGATGGCGAAACAAAAGTTTGAACGCACCAAACCTCATATGAACATTGGTACCATGGGCCACGTCGACCATGGTAAAACCACCCTGACTGCGGCTATTACCAAGGTCTTGGCTATGCAGGGTCATGGCGCTTTTCGTGCCTACGACCAAATTGACAACGCTCCTGAAGAAAAGAAGCGTGGTATTACCATCAACATTTCGCATGTTGAATACGAAACCGCAAACCGCCACTATGCCCATGTGGACATGCCCGGTCACCGTGACTACATCAAGAACATGATCACCGGTGCAGCCCAGGTTGACGGCGCGATTTTGGTCGTCAGCGCTCCTGATGGCCCCATGCCCCAAACCGCGGAACACGTGCTTTTGGCACGCCAGGTTGAGGTCCCCTCAATTTTGGTCTTCTTGAACAAAACCGACCAAATGGATGACCCCGAATTGCTCGAGCTGGTTGACATGGAAATTCGTGAGCTGCTCAACGACAATGGCTTCCCCGGCGATGATACCCCCATCATCAAGGGTTCCGCTCTTGTCGCGCTCGAAAGCGCTTCAACTGATCCCAACGCTCCCGAATACAAGCCCATTCTTGAGCTTATGGAAGCCGTGGATACCTTCTTCCCCGAGCCTGTTCGCGAGCTTGACAAACCCTTCCTGATGCCCATTGAAGACGTCTTCAGCATCAAGGGCCGCGGTACCGTTGTGACCGGTCGTATTGAACGCGGTCAGTTGAAACTCAACGATCCCGTTGAAATCGTTGGTTTGATGGACAAACCCTTGTCCACCGTTGCTACTGGTATCGAAATGTTCCACAAACTGCTCGACACTGGTAACGCTGGTGACAACGCTGGTGTTTTGTTGCGCGGTATCGATCGCAACCAGGTTGAACGCGGTATGGTTCTCTGTAAACCAGGTTCCATTACCCCCCACACTGAGTTCGAAGCCCACACCTATATCCTCACCAAAGAGGAAGGTGGACGTCACAGCGCTTTCTTTAGCGGTTATCGACCTCAATTCTTTATCAACACCACTGACGTTACCGGCGACGTAACCCTGCCCGAAGGCGTGGAAATGGTTCTCCCCGGCGATACAGTTGACGGCCTCAAGGTCAAGTTGATGCAAAAAGTCGCCCTCGAAGAAGGCTCAGAATTCGCTATCCGCGAAGGTGGCCTGACTGTTGGCGCTGGCAAGATCACCAAGATCATTGCATAGTAAGTAACTACAAACGGAGGATACATGGCTGCCTCCATTGAGGCAGCCATGTTAGATAAGATGGCAAAAAAAGGTAAAGATATACGACCAGTCATTCACCTGGCGTGCACGGAATGCCGCGAGCGAAATTACACCACGGTTAAGAACCGTCGTAACGATCCGGGGCGCTTGGAACTGAACAAGTTCTGCCCTCGTTGCCGCGCGCATAAACTTCATCGTGAGGTGAAATAGCTTTCTAAACGGAAAGCGTTTTAGGTCAGTAGCTCAATTGGCAGAGCACCGCTCTCCAAAAGCGGGGGCTGAGGGTTCGAGTCCTTCCTGACCTGTGATATTGATTTAGCGCCGTAGTTAATACGGCGTTGAGCTCTACAGGAGAAAAGCTATGGCAAAAACAGACGGTAAACCGAATATTTTTCAAAAAATCAGACGCTGGTGGCGCGAAACAGTTGGCGAATTGCGCAAAGTTACTTGGCCAACCTGGAAAGAAGCCTTGGCACTGACACGAATCGTGTTAATTGTTACCGTCATCATGGCAGCAATTCTCGGTTTGTTAGACTTTGTCTTCTCCAGGCTGGTTGGTTTATTGATTGGTTAGTTGAGGACTGCGAGTAAGAAATGTCCTTAGAAAACGAGGATCCAATGGTTGATGATACATTAAAAGCAACCAACGGACAAATCGAGCCCGAACAGAGCCCGGCGAAACCGAAAGATGATGATGGACGTCATTGGTACGTCATTCATTGCTATTCTGGTTATGAAAACAAAGTGCGCAAGAACCTTGAGCAACGCGTTGAGACCATGGGCATGAAAGATAAAATCTTTGATGTTGTCATTCCAACGCAGGAAGAAATTGAAGTGCGTGACGGTAAACGCCGCACGGTTGAGCGCCATGTTTTCCCAGGCTATGTGCTGGTGGAGATGATTCTTGAAGAAGAATCATGGTTCGTTGTGCGCAACACCCCTGGTGTAACCGGCTTTGTAGGCATGGGCGATGAACCCACGCCTCTGCGCGATGACGAAGTGGCACAAATTATGCGCCGAATGGAAAGCGAAGCCCCAACTTATAAGGTTACTTATAAAACGGGTGATCGAGTGCGCATTATCGATGGTCCTTTCAATGACTTTAGAGGCACCGTCGATGAAATTGATATGGAACGCTCGAAGATTCGTGTTATGGTGAACTTTTTCGGGCGCGAAACCCCTGTGGAACTGGATTTTCTGCAGGTGGAAAAGGCATAAACCGGATATTCCGGAATTACGTGGGAGGGTGAGAGCCCGTTTGCACCACAAAGGAGTTTATTAAGTGGCAAAGAAAGTAAAAGCAGTAGTTAGACTACAAATCCAGGCCGGCAAGGCCAACCCCGCGCCCCCAATCGGTCCGGCGCTCGCGCCCCATGGCGTGAACATTATGGCGTTCTGTAAAGACTACAACGCCCGCACATCCAATCGCATGGGTGAAATTATCCCTGCCGATATCACCATCTTTGCTGATGGTTCCTTCCGCTTCGAACTGAAATCGCCACCAGCCGCTGTGCTTTTGAAGAAAGCCGCTGGTATCACTAAAGGTTCCGCGACCCCGCAAAGCGATAAGGTTGGCAAGGTTACCCGCGCGCAACTCAAAGAAATCGCCGACGTCAAATTCAAAGATATGAACGCGAACGATATTGACGCCGCGATAAAACAGCTTGAAGGTACTGCCCGCAACATGGGTATTACGGTAGTTGACAAGTAAGGTTATTTAGTCAGTGTGGGAGGGCTAAAAAGCCCGATTGGACCACAAAGGAGTATTCATGTCTAAAAAAGGCAAAAATTTTGCAAACGCAACTAAAAAAATAGAGGCTGAAAAAGTCTATGAGCCCAGCGAAGGGCTCGCGCTCGTCAAAGAAATGGCATTTGCCAAATTCGATGAAACTGTAGAAGTTCACATCCGAACTGGTTTGGATCCCCGCCAGGCTGACCAGCAAATTCGTGATACCGTCGTTTTGCCCCATGGTTTGGGTAAAACTGTGCGTGTGTTGGTCTTTGCCCAGGGTGAGGCTGCTGTTGCCGCCCGTGAAGCCGGCGCGGAATTTGTGGCAGAAACCGATGAAGATCTTGCCCGCATCCAGGGTGGTTACACTGATTTTGATGTCGCGGTGGGTACTATGGATATGATGGGTAAAGTGGGTCGCCTTGGTCGTATTTTGGGTCCCCGCAACTTAATGCCTAACCCCAAAGCAGGCACCGTTGTGCAACCTGGTGACATTTCTGAAGCTATTCGCCTTGCGAAGGCTGGTCGTGTGGAATTCCGTTTGGATAAATCCGCGAATATTCACGTGCCCATTGGCAAAGTGTCTTTTAGTGCCGAGAAACTGTACGATAACATGGCAGCTTTAATGAACGCGGTTGTTCGCGCGCGACCTTCTGGCGCGAAAGGTGCTTTTATTCGCCGTGTTGCCCTTGCTTCGACAATGGGCCCTGGTGTGAAGGTTGATGTTGCTGGCGCGACCTCAATGAAGCCCTCACAACTGTAAAAAGATGTAAAAATTGTGGGTAGTATTCCACGAAAATGTGGTATACTACCCATCTCAACAATTGAATATTAGCTCTGCTAAAGAAAGCTGGTGCCGTTAACGGCTTAATTTCCCGCCGAGGTGGAGGTTCGAATAAAACCATTCTGGAATAAAATTCTTGAATCTCTTTACGTGGGACTAAAACGGAAAGAGATTTTTTATTTTTGATGGAAGGAGGAACGTTAGATTGGCGTTTACGAAACAAGAAAAAGAGCAAATTGTCGCTCAGTATAACGAATGGGTTGATAAGAGCAAAGCCGTATTTGTGCTGGAATACAGCAAAATGCGTATGCCCGATGTGAATGATGCCCGCGCTAAACTTCGCGAAAGTGATGGCACGCTGCATGTCGTCAAAAACCGACTTTTTATGCGAACCCTGGACGAAAAAGGCTACACCTATGAAAAGAACTTCTGGGAAGGCAACAACGTTGTCGTCTTCGCGTTTGAAGATGCCCCCTCAGTGGCAAAAGCCTTGCAAGAGTTAGTTAAAGGCCGCGATACATTCAAGATCCGCAGTGGTTATCTTGATAAAGCTAACCTCACTGTGCAACAGGTCAAAGCTCTGGCTGATCTGCCCACATTACCTGTCATGCGCGCGACGCTTTTGGGTACTTTGTTGGCTCCTGCCAGTCAATTGGTTCGCACACTTGCTGAACCTGCCCGTGGTCTTGCCGCGGTTATCAAAGCCAATGCCGATAAACAAGGCGCGGCTGCATAAAGTATAGACAACTATACGGTATATAGAAAATGAAGCTCGTTTTTACGAGGAAGAAAAAAGAAATAATAAAAGCTAAAAAACATTAGGAGAAATAAAAAATGGCTGATATGGAAAAACTTGTTGAAGAACTGAGCAAACTCTCTGTTCTCGAAGCTGCTGAATTAGTTAAAATGTTGGAAGAAAAATGGGGCGTTTCCGCCGCCGCTCCTGTTGCCGCAGTTGCTGCTGGTCCAGTTGCTGCCGCCGCAGAAGAAGAAGTTGAAGAAAAGACTGAATTTGACGTCATCATCAAAGGCCCAGGCCCCAAGAAAATTGAAGTCATTAAAGTCATCCGCCAGCTCACTTCCCTCGGTTTGGTTGAAGCCAAAAACATGGCCGAAACCGCTGACGCCAAAGTGCTCGAAGCTGTTGGTAAAGACGTTGCTAACGACGCCAAAGCCAAACTCGAAGCCGCCGGCGCCGAAGTCGCGCTTGCATAAGCAATCTGTTTTACAGAACCTTATGAAAAAAGAGACCCTGAGCAATCGGGGTCTTTTTTGTTGACTCAAACTTTGAAAGGGTATAATTTGAATGATGAATCACATTAATCCCACACTCAACAAGCAAGAAATTCTGGCTTTATTAAAATTGCAGAGCGATGTCAGACAAGCACGCTTGCCAGCTGGCATTGATTTTAGTCTTAGTCAAAAAACGCTTAAGCTCTTTGTTCAAAATCCGGCTCAAAATATGCAAACAGATAGTGCTGCTTTTGAAGCCTGGGCGATAATCTTGAAGTATTGGCTTTGGGACGAAATCGACTATGTTGAATTGGCTTTTCAAGAGCGAAAGGATTTATTGTTTAAACTTGGTTCAGCTGAAGCTGGTCATTATCACCGCTTTCTTTACCGGGTTTCATGCATGACACGCTATTTTTCATCATGGTTTAAAGTTGAAGATAATAAGATTGGTTACATGTTGGATTTTGACCAGTGGTTGAAGTCTCAGAATATGGTACTCAATGTTAGCCTGGTTGAGCGACAAAGCAATATTGAGAGCGAGATACCTGAAAGTCGGGTAGAATCTTGGTTTGTATTTCACGAAGGCAAGCCTTTAATAACGAGCAAATGGTCGATTGATGAAAACAAGCTTTTTAATCAACTTCCGGTGGGTGTCTTTGTTGATGAAGTGAAGAAAAGAAACGCGTTTTTTAGCGGACGTTCAGGCGCTGTTGATATCTGGGGTATTGGCACCGATGCTAAGACGTTGCATTTAATTGAGTTAAAAAAAGCTAACAACGTTGGTTTAGGTGTCATTTCTGAAGCCTTGTTTTATGCGTTTTTGCTCTATGACACCTTGATTGTTGAAAAACCGCTTTTTAATTTTCCAGAGCTTTCGCCAGATAAAATAAAAACCGATACACAAACACTCCAAAACGGAGCTGGCAGGCTGGAGAACATCTCCGTGCACATTTTGGCAGAGCGGTTTCATCCTTTGTTCCAAAATGCAGTATCAAAGTTCATTTGTGAGAGTTTGTTGCCCTGGGGAATTCATTTTGACAGGCAGAAGTATTCTTATGCAGAAAGGGCATTGATTGATTAAGACTACCGTTATTAAAATGGTATGGGAATAAAACGATGCATATAAAAGATAGGGGACAATTCGTAATATCCGTTTACATATACATATAAAAACAATCAGTTATCCGACAATTGGCGGATGACCAACACGACTTTGCCCTGCACCTCAACGATGCTTGGGTCGTCGATGATGATGGCTTGCATGGTGGGGTTGGCGGGTTGCAGGCGCACTTTGCCGTTTTCGCGGTAGAAATATTTAAGCGTGGTTTCATCGCGGTCGTTGAGCCAAATAGCAACCATCTCACCGTTTTTGGCTTGGTTGGTTTTCTTCATCACCACGATATCACCATCGTTAATCATAGCGTCAATCATCGAGTCGCCATGCACGCGCAGCGCGTAGAGTTGATCTTCAGCTTCGTGGGCGGGCAAGAGGCTGCGAGCGATGTCGATACCTGATTCGGGGTCATAATAGCTAAAATCCGAGGCAGGCACAGGCATGGGCTCGCCAGCCACGATGTTACCCACCAGAGGAATCATCACGGTTTGCACGGCGTTTTCGACTATGCGACCAAAATCCTCAATGGCTTTGCCAGCCGCGTTTTTAAGCAGGGAAATACCCCTGGAGACGCCTGAGCGACGTTCGATGTAGCCGGCGCTTTCAAGCTGTTCCAGATAATAATTGACAACGGAGGTTGAGGAAATTTGGGTGGCATCGCCAATTTCGCGAATCGTTGGAGGAAGCCCTTGTTCTTGAAGGGTGGTCTCAAGAAAGTTCAGGATTTTTTGATGTCGTGGGCCAAGCCCCTTTGTCCTTTTTGCCATATCGCCTCACAGTCTAAATCATTTTCTTTCATTCTTATTAATAGAATGGTATCAGAACATATGTTCACTGTCAAGCTGATTGTAACGTAGCGATGGGATTAAATAGCGGGAAATGCCAAATGATATCTTCCTGGTTGGAGCTGAAATTACAGGAAGGGCACGAAACTTGCATCCTTATTGTTGAGTATTTTTTAGTAGTAATTGTTTGAGTTTTACTCGTTTGTGAGGATAAGATGAATAAACATATACGATCTTTTACTGTTATCTTGAGTTTGCTCTTAATTCTTTTGACTGGTCTGCAAGCTGGGCCGGTTTATGGAAAAGCTGATTCGCCACAGTCTGGTCTAACTGAAACAACGGTAAAAAGCGAAAACCCGCAAAATGTGCCTATCCAGTTTGATATGTTCGACAGGTCAAAAGGCTGGCTTTTCTTGAATGGGGAACTTTTTATCACGAGAGATGAAGGTGACCATTGGGAAAACATCACGCCCGATAATCTGCCAGCAGGGCATTACGCGGTGGATATGGATACATCGGGTAATGGCAGCATTATTTCGCTCGTTCCAATGGATGAAGACGTTCTAACTGCTATCTATACAACGAATGATTACGGCCAAAACTGGGAGGAAAAGCAAAACAATCTGCGGTCTGTTTTGCTTGAAAATGAAGTTCTTCCGGTTAGCGCGATCTATTCTCAATGGCTGAACGATGATGAAGGTTGGTTAATGGTCAAACGTGTCAGTAGCGCTAATTTCAGCCAAGGTGTTTTGTTCCACACAGAGAATGGTGGTAAAGATTGGATGGCTCTTCCCGCTCCGGCAGGCGAGCGCTTCGTTTTTTCAATTCTCAGCTTGGGTATATGCAAAGACATGATACGAATGAATCTTTCTACTATACGATGGATGGCGGAAATAACTGGCAGGATTACATTTTGCCTGCGGATGCCTTAGAAGGCGCGCCGTTTTCGATTGAATTACCTGTATTGCTGAAAGAGGGAGGTTTTTTCCTGCCTGTGAATATCACCTTGAATCAAGACAGGCGCCAACTGGCTGTGTTTCATACCCGCGCGAAACAAGCTTCGCTTGATGAGGCTATGGATGAGCCTTTCTCACTCATTACTGCTGATACAATCGGTGATTTGCAAATCAATGATGAGACAGAGTTCTTGTCTTTGGATTCACAAACGATTAGTTTTCTAAATCAAGATCAAGGCTGGGGATTGTTTGAAGGCGGAAATTGTAACAAAGACGAGTCAGGGATTACTTGTGAAAAGATTCTTGAATTGCAAACGACAAGCGATGGCGGAAAAAACTGGCAAGCCATCACATTGCCAACTGGAAAAATCCAGGATGTGAAAACTTATGTATATGAAGGTCCACAAGAAGTCAATAACCAGATTCTTACAGGGCAAGTCGTTTACTATAATGGGCATGCTTTTGACACTTGTGAAATTCCAACTTTAACACAACTAAACAAATGGTATTCAAGCAGTCCCTATCGGGGTGTTAATATGTACATCGGAGGTATTTCGCGATTTTGTGGAAATTCAAGCCTGAACAAAGACTACATTAAAGAAATCGGCAATCAAGGCTGGCGCCTCATTCCAACCTGGGCAGGTCATCAGCCACCATGTGGCAGCTACAGAAATCCCTTTCCTTATAATGTTGACCAAGCTTACGCGTATGGCGTCCAAAATGCTGACCAAGCCAAGGAGCGCATGGCTGAATATGGCTTGTTGGATAGTAACCAGCGAGGGGGCTTAATTTACCTTGATGTAGAATACTTCAACACAAGTAACACGGCTTGTGTTGCAGCGACACAGGCCTTTGTCCAGGGCTGGACAACGCGTTTAAATTCACTTGGAATAGGCTCAGGTTTGTATATGACATCCAGTAACCTAAATCGTGCCAAAATCTATGAATTAAATCCACCTCCTGCGGTAGTTTGGATTGCGGAATGGTCATCGACACCAGGCTATAATCCTAACGCGTCACCCTATGGATTGAGACATTTGCCAGATTATCACTGGTCAAACCATCAACGCATTCGCCAATATTCGGGTGGATCGAATGAAACATGGGGTGGTGTGACTCTCAATATTGACCCGAACGTTTCTGATGGTATGGTGATGGCAATGGCGAATCTACCGCCGAAAAAGCCGACTGTATCAGCGACAATAACAGCCGAAAAAGGGATTGGTGACTGGTATAGAACTCAGGTCAATATCACGATTACCGCAATCGATGGTAGCGTTGGTATTTCTAAAGTTTATCGGAAGATTGATGATGGGCCATGGAGAGAATATTATCAACCATTCGGTGTTAATGGATCTGGACAAAAGACCGTAAGTTTTTACGCGGTGAATAATGCCGGCGTGCGTTCGGATGTGCAGTCAATCAGCTTTTTTGTGGATAACCAACCTCCGATTAATCCTTATGTCTCTGATATCGGTTGTGGGGCCATTAATGGGGTTCCGCAATCGCGTTGTAACGATGTCTCATTTAAATTGAGTGGCGCGTATGATGCGGGTGTGGGTTTAAACCCTGAAAATACCTATCAGGTATACTGGGGTACAAATCCCAATGGCACAAGTACCAATACCCAGGCTACGCCATATTATAATCCGCCAGCTGTGCCTGCCAAAACACCTTACTATTTGAGAATTCGCACGCAGGATAGTCATGGAATCTGGAGTGAATGGCAAACGATATTTACCCTTATCTATGATCCCGCGTATAAATATATCAACTGGCTCAGCCCTCTTCTAAGGAAATAAGATTTTATAACCAGGTTTTGGATATACGGTATAGAAACTTTGTGATCATTCTAATAATGCTTAAGATATGCTGAGTAGAGCATTTCTTAAGCTTTTTGAATGGAGCAATATGCTGGATTGGATTTATGCAAAACGCTCAAATTGCGATATGATAGAGCGTTGATATTGTGTAAATATAAGGTGTGTTTGTGAAAGAAAAAATTTTAAGACAAAGACAAAAAACGCAGTTGCTGAATGTGTTCAAAAAACCAATTTGGCGGGATGTGAGGGATTACATTCTGGTTATCGCGGGGGCTTTGCTTCAGGCAGTTGGAACCTTGCTTTTTATTATTCCCGGCGGCTTAGTAAGTGGTGGCGTGTTCGGTTTGGCACAGATTATCTATTATAAATTCGGTATTCCGGTGGGTATTGTGACGATGCTGTTTAACCTGCCGTTGTTTGTTCTCGGGTGGAAGTATCTTGGTGGATTTAAGTTCGCGATACGTACCGTTTTATCTATTGTCATTTCTTCTGTTGCCATCGACATCCTGGTCAACATAGAATCCTTGCACTTTTCAATTACCCAGGAACCGTTCCTTAACACGTTGTTTGGTGGTGTTTTCGTGGGTGTTGGCTTGGGTCTGGTCTATTTAGGACGGGGCACCAGCGGCGGAACAGATATCATCGCGCGTATCCTCAACAAGCGCCTGGGCACCTCAGTCTCAACCATCTATATGGCAACAGACACCGTTTCAGTTTTGTTGGCGGGCATTTTCTTTGATTGGGAAATCGCGCTTTATGGGCTTATTTTGATTTATGTTTCTGGTGTGTCGGTAGATATGACCCTGCAAGGCATTGATGTCGTGCGCCAGGCGATGATTGTGACCGATAATTATGAAGTGGTCGCCAACGCGATTGTGGAAGAGCTTGACCGAAGCTCAACAATAATCCCTGCCAAAGGTGGCTACACTAAAATGGATCGGAATATTCTCTTTTGTGTTGTCATGCGCTCGGAAGTTGCGCGGCTTAAAGAAATTGTAAATAAAGCGGATCCAGACGCATTTATGGTCATTGGGCATGCCAACGAAGCGCTTGGGCATGGCTTTAAACCTTTACAGGACTTATAGATCAGGAGAAAACGTATTATGAAAAAACTAACTCTTTTATTTATCATCCTCATGCTTTTCATGGTAGCTTGTGATCCGATTAAAAACCCGGATAATTCAGACAAACCATCAGCGGATATTCAGGTCCCGTATTACGGCACTGATGGCGAAGAGATGACTTTTATCAAGAAACCGCCGTTAGGTTCTAATTTTTTCTTAAGATTAGACGAAGAAGAAAACGAAGTTTATCTCCCTGGCAATGTGGCGGTCAAGTTGACGCGTATTAAAGATATGCGTTGTCCAATTGGCAACGAGTGCGTTCGAGCGGGAACCGTGCAGGTGGTTCTGGAAATTGATCTTGTGGGCGAAGACCCTTACGAAGAGATTCTTGTCTTGGGTGGTAGCTCAGAAGATCCGAGCTTTTTAGAGTTTTACGGAACGACTCATTTGACTTTGATTGCTGTTGAACCTGTTTCAACGTCAAAGAAAACAGTTGAGGCTAAAGATCAGGTGGTTATTTTTTCCGTAACGCGCTATCCGATCCAGTAAATTTAAAGCTCGTCGACAGGCTTACCCAACTTGAGCGCCATCTTATCGCGCAGGGCATCATCAGGCGAACGACCCGCAAACGACTCCATAAATACGGAGAGCATCATGTTGCAATCCGCAACTTCGTGGGCGATGTTTTCTTTACGTTGGCGGTCAAAATTTCGTATCCAACCATCCACGCGCGAAACGATCTCATCGGCATGCATACCCAATTTAGCGAAGTCGCTTAGTAATTGGCGTTCTTCGTCATCCAACGCGACTGGGCTAATGGCGAGATATGCTTCGGCAAGTTCGCCGACTTCAGAGAGATAAAAGAGAAGGGCGTCTTTATGCCCGGGCCAGGCTAAACCACGAGCCTTGTAGTATTTCTTTATTAGTTCAATATCCATATGACCTCTGCGTTATTTTAACTTATAATCATAGCATGGCAAATTTGAAAGAGAAAATCTCGCCTTATAGTGAAGCTGTTGCCGATAAAAGTAAAATATGGCGGGTTAAACTAAAACAGTCCTATTATCGACTTAACGATAGCTTAAATGGCGTGCCAGGTATTCTTCGCCATGCTTTCACAAATTTAGACAGAGCCAGGGTACCAGAAGCCTCGGCGGCATTGGCGTATTACGGGCTTTTTTCAATTTTTCCCGCGTTAATTGCCATTGTGACCATCGGCTCTCTGTTTGTGGATGCAGATTTGGCACGAAAAACGCTTTTTGAAGCCGCAAGCGGCATATTTCCTGTACCTGAAACAATCGCTTTTGTCGACGCGCAACTTAGCGCGGTGCTTAGAGTGCGTGGCGCGTTAACCATTATTGCTGCCATCTCGTTAATTTGGTCGGCGAGTAATGTGATTGACAAGGTTGTGCTTAATGTGAACCGCGCCTTTCCCAACAGTTCGCCGTCAGGCTTTTTTAGAAACCGGGGATTGGCGCTTATTGTGATTTTGATGGTCATGATTCTTTTTTTGGCTTCGGTCGCGCTCGCGCCACTGATTAAGGTTCTACCCGCTTTTAAATTTACCATCAAAGATGTACCCTTCACCGAAACAAGATTATGGAAATGGGTCTCGCTTGTGGTTCCACTTCTGTTCAAGTTCGGAATGTTTTACATTAGCTATACCTGGTTGCCTAACAGCCATAATATTTCGCGCAAGGCCCGTGCCTGGGGAGCCTTAGTGGCCGCTTTGCTTTGGGAAGCGGTCAACAAAGCGCTTACCTGGGCGATTTCCAAGGGCTTTGCCAACTACGAATTGGTTTACGGTTCCCTGGCGTCTGTAATGGTTTTGTTGTTTTGGATTTACTGGGTTGGATACATTTTGTTTTTTGGCGCACATCTAACCAACGCTATCAATTATCATTATAAAAACAACATGGCACGCAAAAAGTTCGATGTCGTGATGGAGGACTCAACGCTGTGATAAAGCTGTCCATTCTCATTCCAACCTTAAACGTACGCCAAATGCTTAAGGCGTGCTTGGAGTCTGTCAAACAATTCACACCTGTTGGAACATATGAAATCATCATTGCCGATAATGCTTCAAGCGATGGTACCCTGGAAATGTTGCAGATGGACTTCCCGGAAATAAAAGTGCTCACCAGTGAGAGGAATGAGGGTTTCACAAAGCCGGTCAATCGTCTTTTGAAAGAGGCACAGGGTGAGTTTTTAGTGCTTTTGAATCCCGATACCTTACTCATTGAAGATGTTTTTAGCCCACAACTGGATTGGCTTGCTGAAAATGAGCAGGTTGGTATTTGCATTCCCAAGGTGCTTAACAGTGATGGCACTTTTCAGGCGCAGTCCAAACGGGGTGATGCAAAGCCAGCCGCGGTATTCGGCTACTTTTTAGGCCTGGGCAAGTTATTCCCGCAAAATCGGGCTTTAAACAGTTACTTGATGTCTTGGCTGGATGAAGACGAGATTGCTGAAGTTGACGCGGTTTCTGGCTCGTGTATGATAATCAGGCGGGAATGCTGGGCGGAGGTGGGCAATTTTGATGAGACCTTCTTCGCGTATCAGGAAGACAGCGACTATTGCATCCGAACACGAAAAGCCGGCTGGAAGGTCATGTATGTGCCGATTAGCTCCATTATTCACTATGGTGGTCAGGGGGGCTCAGGAGCAAGGCCTTTTAAGTCGATTTGGGAATGGCACCGATCTTATTTCGTGCTTTACAGAAAACATTTTGCCAGGGAGCATTTCTTTTTATTCAATTGGTTTTACTATGCTATGATGGGCTTGAAGTTGGGCTTTGCTTTACTGGCGAATGTCTTTAAAAAGAAATGAATGTTAATTTGAGGCGTTAAATAAAAAGTGGCTGTCTGGTGTGGGCAGCCACTTTTTCTCTTATATCTTGTCGTCTCGTTTTTTTAACGGCTAAGTCTTAAGATGGCAGCGGCATCAGAGCCATGAATATCAGTGTGTTCGCCTAATGCCCAACCACGGTCATCAAAACGTTTCGCGACAGCTTCAGCAGCTTCATCGGGGTCAATGCCATAAGCGGTTAAAGTTGTGGGCATACCCAGTGAATTAAACCATGCTGATAAGGCATCAATTGTGGCTTCAATAAGCGCTTCGCGATCATCTGATATCAAACCGAAAACCCGCATGCCCAATTGCACCAACTTATCGCCTTTTTGTTCGCGTTTATACCATAAGAGCCATGGCACAACTACGGCCAGTGATTCAGCATGTACCATTCCGTATAGCGCGGTCAGTTCTTGACCAATCAAGTGCGTTGACCAGTCTTGGGGCACGCCACGTCCGACCAAGGTGTTGAGTCCCATAGCTGCCGCCCACATAAAGTTGGCGCGTGCGGTATAGTCAGGTGGGTCGATTTGCATAGCGCGGGGCGCGATTTCGATGAGCGATTGCATAAGCGATTCGGACAGACGGTCCTGCACGACCGCACCAATCGGATAGGTGATGTACTGTTCCATAACATGCATGAAGGCATCTACCAAACCGTTGCGGATTTGTTCTGCTGATAGGCTGTAGGTTACCTGCGGATCCAAAGCGGAGAAACGCGGGAAAACAGACTCGTGTCTGATAGAGAGCTTTTCGCCGGTTTCGCGACGGGAAATAACCAGTCCGTAGTTCATCTCACTACCAGTCCCAGGGATGGTGAGCACGGAGCCAAAAGGTACCGCTTTGTTTAGTTCTTGCGCGGCATTGATTTTTATAAGGTCCCATGGCTCACCCTGGGTGTAGGGTATAGCTAAGGCGATGAACTTCGTGCCATCAATAACAGAGCCACCGCCTACGGCAAGCAAGAAGTCAACCTTTTCTTCGCGAGCGAATTGAACAGCTTGCATCAGTGTAGCGTAGTCAGGATTAGGTTCAATGCCACCGAATTCAAGCACGGTAAAGCCATTCAAGGCTTGCCTGACCTGCTCGTAAATGCCGGTTTTCTTGATGGAACCGCCACCATATAGCATCAGCACTTTTGCGTCTTTGGGGATATATTGGGAAATCTTTGTAATCGCGCCCTGACCAAACAGGATACGTGTCGGATTGTAATAGCTAAAGTTGTTCATATTATCTCCGTTTCTAAATTAAACTCAATAAAAGGCCCATCTCAGGGTTGGGTGGTCGCGTGTTTAAACACGTGAGTTGTGTGCCCTGGAATGAAAATGCACATGCACATCGCGCACGAAATCAATTTCCTTGTGGAGGATATCTTCAACCTCATCAGCGATGGCGTCGCCGGCATCCACACTGATACAGCAATCAACGAAGATGGCAATGTTGATGACCAGATAACGCCCAAAACGGTGAGCTTTAATCGAATCAATGCCAAGGACACCTGGCACTTTGAGCGTCAAGTCGCTAATTTGTTTGGTGAGAACCTTGCCTGGTAAAGTATCCATGAGGTCATCGGTTGAGTCGCGCAAAATATCGTAACCCGTCTTGAAAATCATCACCGCGACCAAAGCGCCAGCCAGTGGGTCAACCCAGCGAAAACCAAGCAAGCTAAAAGTAACGCCAATAACAACTGCCAGCGCGCTGAAGATATCGTTGCGGTGGTCTTGTGCCAGGGCGATGATAGTGGCGTTGGCGGTGCGTTTGCCAACACGATGAGTGTAAATGGTCATGAAAATTTTGATGATGACCGTGCCAACGGCAATCCAAAGTGTAATTTGCGCGGTGTTTCCATCAGTAGTTTGCCCACTTAAAAAGTCAAACAGTGAATTGACCGAATCCCAAAAAATTGTAATGGCGGTGGTAATAACAAAGGCACCAACCACAAGCGCCCCGACACTTTCAAACTGACTGTGACCATAGGGGTGTTCTTCGTCAGCAGGTTTATGCGCGGCGCGGACGAAGAAAGAGACGACCACGTTGTAAACGACATCAGATGTTGAGTTGATTCCATCCGCGAGCAGTGCCGCGGAATGTCCAATGATGCCAATCGCGGTTTTGGAAATTGCCAGGATAACGTTGATAATTAGTGTGAGCAAAACCGCCTGATTGCTTTGACTGCTGCGTTGCTCTGGGGTAAGTTCTTCGGCTTTTTCGAGAGCTTCTTCAATCATTTTACGAACCCGTTTTACTTGTCAATGCCAACTGCTTTGCGCATGCGTTTAAGGTTGGGAATGGCGATGGAGCGCACTTTCTCAGCGCCTTGTTTTAGGATGATGTCCAGCTGGGCTTTATCATCCATCAGGGCGTTGTATTTTTGCCGGGCATCGGCGAAATGAGCCAAAAAATGCTCAAAGAGCTCTTGTTTTAATGTTCCATAGCCCAAACCGCCTCGTAAGTATTGCTGGCGCACTTCTTCAACGCGGGCTTCAGGCGCAAAGAAGCGGAAGATTTGGAAAACGTTACAACTTTCTGGGTCTTTCGGTTCTTCGGGCGTCTTGCTGTCGGTAACGATACGCATAATTTGCTTGCGGGTTTCTTTTTCCGAGGCAAAGATGGGGATGGTGTTGTTATAGCTCTTGCTCATTTTGCGTCCGTCAGTGCCAGGGATGGTTTGTACCGCTTCGGGGATATGAGCTTCAGGCACTTTGATGATTTTGCCATAAGTGCGATTGAAGGTTTCAGCGATATCGCGCGCGATTTCAACATGTTGCTTTTGGTCAGCACCAACGGGCACGATATCCGAGTTGTAAAGCAAGATATCGGCAGCCATCAGCACGGGGTAGTTATACAGACCAGCGTTCACACCATAATCCGGGTCACGGTCGATTTCGAGATTTTTGTCGATAGCGGCTTTATAAGCGTGCGCGCGGTTGAGTAGCCCTTTTGCGGTGGAGCAGGCTAAAATCCAGGCGCATTCGGGAATTTCGGGCACGTCAGACTGCAAAAAGAAGATGCTTTTATCCGGGTCGAGCCCTAAAGCGAGCCACGCGGCGGCAACTTCGTAAATGTCTTGTTGCAGATCTTTGGGGTCGGGTGTGGTGGTCAGGGCGTGAAAATCAGCCACAAAATAGAGTCCTAGGTAAGTTTCTGAAAGGGCGATGGCTTGTTTGTACATGCCAAAATAATTGCCGATGTGCGGACTACCGGTTGGTTTGATACCTGTAAGTGAAATACGTGCCATTAGAATCTCCAAAATGTTAGTTGGTTCATTATAAGCTAATTAGCTTAGTCTGAGCCCTGATTTTTCAAGCCCAGTTTCAATTTGTTTGATGGTTTCTTCAAAAGTGCCATCGGTGTGAATGACAAAGTCAGCAAGCTTAACTTTATCCTCCTGCGGACTTTGTGAGTTGAGGCGTTTGGTGGCGCTGATAGGGTCCATACCGCGGCCTTGGATAAGACGCATCAAACGCGTTTCGTTATCGGCGATGGTCACCCAGGTAGCATCGCATTGTTGAGCCAATTTGGATTCAAAGAGCTTGATGGCTTCAATGACGATAAGTTTCGTGTTTTTCGTGGTTTGTGCTTCGTTTATGAGCGCGTCGATTGCGTTTGTTGTCGCGGGGTGTACGATGGCTTCAAGCGCTTGGAGTTGGGCGGGATCAGCAAAGACGATTTTACCCAAGGCGTCTCGGTCGATTTGACCATCAGGCTGGACAATATCTTTACCAAAACGCGCGATGAGCGCGTTGTAAGCGGGTTTACCGGGTAGGTAGCATTGTTGAGCAACGAGATCAGCATCAATGGTTTTCGCGCCATGCCTGGCGAGGTAGCTGAGCACGTAAGATTTGCCCGAGGCAATATTGCCGGTCAGACCGAGAATGAAAGGTTTGTTTTGCATGCTCTAAGTATACTTTAGGCGTGACTGCTTGAAAACCAAAGCTTATTCAAGTCTTGAAGCACAGGTATAATTAAACTGATGGAATGGATCCTCAATTATTTGTGGAGAAAATGAAATGGAACAGAGCAAAAAGCTTGTGAATCAACTTAATTGTGATAATTGTGGTGGGCCACTCAATCCTCGGTTGGGTGAACAGCTCATTATCTGTCCTTATTGCAAGTCGACACAACATCTGAATATCGATTGGAAAAAGGACGATAAAGATGAAACAAAGTTATATACTGTGCCACAGGATGCACCCAAGGTTCAATCTTTTCCTGAACATTCAAGCAGCGCGGACCTAAAACAAGTGGCACGCAAAATTATTCGGATCATCTTTTTGATTTTCTTTTTCATCATTCTTTTCATAATCCTTTATCAGATATTGAGAATGACACTGTTTGACTCCTTTTCCGGGGGCTTTCGCGGCTTTTAGCCATTTGTTCGCTGTTATTCGTTAGCAGGATGGATGATATCTTCAATGCATCAAGCCGCCGTAGCGCGTGCTATAATTTTGCCATGCTTGATACTCTGATTCTCAGAGCCTTAAAGAAGGCTTTAGACGAAAAAGGCGGGCTTGACATCAACAACCCCTTGGTTTTAGCCGTGTCGGGTGGTGTGGATAGCCTGACTTTGGCGCACGCATTACATGGTTCGGGCTTGAACTTAGTCGTGGCGCATCTTGACCACGCTTTGCGTGCTGTGTCCGCTCAACAAGCCGAAGCTTTAGGCAAAATGATGGCAGACTGGGGTCTGCCTTATATCAGCCGTCGTGTGGATGTGAACGCTTTTGCTGAACAGAAAAAAGTGGGTATTGAAGAAGCCGCACGTATTTGCCGTTATCGCTTTTTATTTGAAATCGCGCGCGCGCGTGAAGCTCAGGCAATCGTCCTGGCTCATAACGCGGATGATCAGGTGGAAACAGTCTTGATGCACTTTATGCGTGGCTCAGGTATGGCGGGACTTACTGGCATGGCGCCGTTCAGCATTTTGAAACAATTTGATGAGACTATTCCACTTATTCGTCCGATGCTTGGGATAAGTCGTGCGGAAATTGAGGCTTACGCTCTAAAAAATCATCTTCAGCCACTTGAAGATGAAAGCAACGAGATGCCCATTTATTACCGCAACAAATTGCGCCTGCAGCTCATTCCCTACATGGAGGAGCTGAATCCCGGGTTTAAACAAAGTGTTTTACGTTCCGCGGAGGTTTTGCGGGGCGAACACGATTCCCTGCAAAGGCTTGAAGAAGTAGCGTTTGATGACTGTGTAAGTTATCAATTTGCCAAAGAAATCGTGATTAACCGAAAAGTCTTTTTGGAACTTGATCTCGCCCTGCAAAGGCGGGTTATTCGACGGGCACTCAATTATTTGTGTCCGATTAATCCTGATTTTGGCTTTGAGGATATCGAAAAAGCAAGGCGAATTATCATCAATGGCCTCGGCGCGGTGGATTTGAGCTTGAAAACAAGGCTTGAAATGGTGGGGCAGGATTGTCATTTTCTACTTCAAGGCGCGAAACCAAGTATTTTGAACCTGCCACAAATGAATGAAGAGTGTATTTATAGACTCAACATTGGTGAGATGCTTTCATTAAACCAACAATGGCAGATTAGAGCGCGGCTGATAAACAGAACCGAATTCGAGACTATTCCTGAAGAAATAAAACAGAGTTCAAGCCAGGCTTTTCTAAATGCAGGTCTTTTGAAGCTGCCTTTAACAGTCCGCGTTATGAAAAATGGTGAACGCTGGGTGCCATTAGGGCTAAAAACGGGCAGTCAAAAGCTGAGTGATTTTTTTGTTAATCAAAAAATTCCCCAATCAGCCCGTGCCACGTGGCCTTTGGTGCTGAGTGGGGAATCAGTTGTTTGGGTTGTTGGCTTGCGTATCGCGCATAACTGGCGACTTACAGGCAAAGAAACTGAAATCCTTCAGCTTAGCCTGGAACGCAAACCTTAAAGTCTAATTCGCGTCCAGTACCTCACGCAAGATATCTTTAATCCCATCAAAATTGGGGTACAAAACCTGGGCGCCACCTTCGGTTACACCCGGGGTAAGGTTGTTGTATTCAATACGATACATCGTAAATATGTCATCTCCAAGGAACTTAGACAGCGGAAAAGCGTAAAGGATGTAGTCCTTGATCTTCATGTCAGTTTGGATAGTGCGGAAAACTGCTCGTACAACATTGGGTAGATTGCTTAGATGGGCTGGTGAAAACGCTTTCTTGCCCATAGCCTTGATCACTTCCATCGCGCGGCGATTACGGTCGATATCCGAGGAGTTCATCCTGGCGCGCACGTACCAAAAAGCATCCCATTGCTCCATCCTCACCGTGCCGGGTTCAACCACACGCCAGCCACTTGCATCCAGATAACATTCGTCTTCCATGCGTTCGGTAACCTCGACATCAATAGGACCTAAGACATCCAGAATGTGCTTAAAGCCTTCAAAGTCAGCAAGCATGTAGTGATCTGGTCTAAAACCAAAGTTCAATGCCAGGGCGTCACTAAGCATTTGCCATTCGCCAAACGGGTAAGCAACGTTCAAGCGCTGTTCGCCAAGCCCTGGGATGTTCATCCACAGATCCCGCGGGAAAGAGATAAGATTCACCTTGTTGGTCTTGGTGTTGAATGCCATGAGCAACATCACATCAGTGCGAAAACCGATTTCTGGCTGATAGTCCGAGCCGAGAAGCATAATGGTCTTAACGTGGTTGGGTACATTAATACGTGTGGCTTCGTTGGAAAGATAAGGGTCATCCACATATTTGTCAGGCGTGGTCCATAGGTTGGTCAGGAAACCAGGTTGACCTTCGCGGATGCGATTGAGGCTGACCGCAACCATCACGCCAAAAATTAAAAGGACCAATACGATTAGAAAAGTTGAAAAAGCACAACCTTTCTTATTTGTTGATTGATTTTTCATACTACCTTCTTATGTGTGTCTGGTTATTTTATTTTGCTTTAGTGTAGCCGTATTCCCTGGCAATCTTGTGCAATCTTTCGTGCACATCGCGCCATTGGATTTTGGAAATACCTAATTTCTGTCTGATTGTTTCAGCATCCACGCCATTGACCAGATCGATCACCGCGCTGGTCCAGCGGAGACTGTCAAAAGAAATATTCTTCTCGAACTTAGCTTCTTCAGCAACGTCGCTTAGCAGGTATTCCAAACGGCGTTGCGACCATGGAAAGACCTGGTCTTTGATATCGTAACGCTGGGCGTAATCCTTGTAAGCCTCCACCCAGTCTTCAGAAAGCGGCAAGCGGCGTTCTTTGTAGCGAAAGCGGGGATTGGAATAGCGCACATAGAGGGCGGCTTTTTTCGGATCATCGATTTCGAGGTGTTCCACCATCAGGCTCAGACACTCACCTTTTTTAAGAGCGGTTTCCAGCACCAACTGCAGAAGAACCAAGGGGCGTGGATCGGCTTTGGCGCCATCGCGAATGGCCCGTGCGGCTTCAAGTGCCAGGCGGTACTCTGATTGGGTTAACGCGTGGGGCAGTCGGCTGGCGACTGGCTTTTGAATGATGGGGTCCGCGGGGTTGCTCTTGAGCACACCAGCCTCAAATAACCAGCGGAAAAAGGATTTAATAGAGGTAATGCGGCGTGAGAGCGTTTTGGCGCTGCAAGGCACATCTCGTTCGTTTTGCATCCAGTTCAAGTGGTTTTCGAGGTCAGCAGTGCTGATTTGACCAATTTGCTTATCGGTTGGCAAATAGCTTTCAAGCAGATTGAGGTCCGCGGTAAATGCTTTGAGGGTATGATGCGATCTGCCCTGATCTCGCAGGTAAATTCTCCAGGCCTGAATAGCAGGGTGCAAGAGGGTCGATTCTTGAATGTGGGCAGATATAGATTGATTATTAGGGCTCATTGCGCCTCCGTTGTTTCGTATAGCTATAATTTCTGTGATTAAGTTTAGCCCCAAAGCATTAGGCTGTCAAATCGCGCAGAGCGTGTTTTATTCCACGCAAAACCAAATGGCTCCTATTTACCGCGATAGAGGGCCTCGTTTAGCATGTTGGCAATCGCGTCATTATCGGGCATCAGCACCCAGGAACCCTCCCAGGTTATCCAGTTATATGCCATAGTGCTGTCTACCGCAAAGTGGCGAATGTTACTGAAATCTGTGAGTATGGATGCCATGGGCATCAGTTTTAAAACCTCGCTTAAGGGCATATTCGTGTCGATATATTCACGATAATGGCCATATAGCTCAGGGATTTTGACAATCATGTTGAGGTTGATGGCTTTTTTAACCATCGCCACGATGACATCCTGCGTGCGGCGATTGCGGTCAAAGTCGGTGGTGGTCATGCGCGATCGCGAATACCACAAGGCCATTACACCATCCATGTGCATTTCACCGGGCTCAAAAGTACACCATCCACTGGGATCAAAATAACAAGAGTCGCTCAGGGTTTCGGTGATTTCCACATCAATACCGCCCAGACTATCTACCACTGCCTCGAAAGCGTCAAAGTGAACCTTCATATAATAGTCGGGTCGGATACCAAAATTGTTTTCGAAAACATCCTGCAGCAGGCTCCATCCGCCCAAAGACCACGCGGTGTTGATGCGATTCGACCAGAAGCCCGGAATGGCAACATACAAGTCGCGAGGAAATGAGATGAGCGTGGCGGTCTTGTGTTTTGGGTTGATGGAAAGCAAAATGATCACATCCGTGCGGAATGTTTGATCTTCATAGTCATCCTGACCTAACAGCAGGATGTTAACCTGGTTATCGGGCAACTCACCGCTTGGAATAATGGGTACAGGTGTGGGTGTGAAGAGAGGTTGGGGGATATTTTCTGCTCCGCCATCTTGCAATAAGCCGGCATAGTTTTGAGGTTGAAAAGGTGTGGGTTTGGAGGAACCGTTCCGCAGGCTAATCGCGTATCGCGAACTGTTGGAATTGGCAATAACCTTAACCGCCATGCCAGATGCGAAAATCATTAGCACAACGCCGATGAGAATGATAATGGTATATAAGATAACCTTGCTTTTTTCTAACTTTTGCATAGTATAACTTTCTGTTGTCTGTTACGCTAAGGTCGCATGCCAAAACAAGCAGGCTCTCCTTGCGTTGATAAAGATGCAAGATTTGTACCTTATTTAGAGAGGGACTTTTAATGGCGATGCTTTGCATGCTATAGCGGTTGACCAAAAGCGTGCTCTTGGTTAGAATAGGTCTGTTATACGAGACTAACAAACATTTACATTGGAGTACGATTTTGATTCAAGAGATTAGCCCATTACTGAATATTCTGTTGCTTAGTTTTGTTGTCAGTTTAGGCACAGGTCTTGGCGGACTTATCGCGGCACTCATCAGACCATCACGGCGATCGTATGGCTTTCTGATGGGCTTAACCGCCGGCGTGATGATTTGTCTTTCATTCCTTGAGCTGGTACCCAAAGCGCTTGAACAGTCAAACTGGGTGACTGCCACGATTGGTTTTGCTTTGGGCGCGATGTTCATGTTTGCCTTGGATCATCTCATTCCGCATATCCGTTTTGGCGAAAAGGAAGTTCGCGATACAGTGAATATCGAGCTTAATGGCGATATTGTCGGGCCAGGCAGCGCGATGCTGGAACAGAATTGTTGTGAGAACAAACGCCTGGGCAAAGACTGTAATTGTCAGTCACAGAAGAGAAAACGGGGTGGGCTGTTCAGCATCCGCCGTAGCGACAATGGCGAACCCGTAGACCGCAAGCTGATAAATGTTGGAGTGTTGATGGCTATTGGAATTGCGATTCATAATCTGCCGGAAGGAATCGCGGTTGGCGCGGGTTATTTGCACAATCCTCAATTTGGTATTTTTGTGGCGATCGCGATTATGTTGCATAACATCCCCGAAGGAATTGCCACCGCTTTGCCCCTTTGCCGGGGTGGTATATGCAAGCGTGATGCCATCAAAATTGCTTTTCTTTCCGGATTAGCAGAGCCAATTGGCGCGATATTGGCGAGTTTGGTTCTGATCAACTTCACCAAACTCTTACCTGGCGCGTTAGCCTTCGCGGCTGGCGTGATGGTGTTCATTACTTTGGATGAGCTCATTCCCACCGCGCGCGAACACGGGCATAATCACTTTACCGCGATTGGGATTATTGTTGGGTCGCTTTCGGTCTTTATCCTGAGTGGTATCTTAGGCGTTTAGTTTCGGATGTTGTAATAGATTAAAAAAGGCATGCGCGCGCATGCCTTTTTAGATTCAGATTATGTGTTTATCAACATTTTTTATTAGGCATTATCCTGCCAGCCAACCACCATCAACAACCATGACATCTCCATTGACATACGAAGAGTCGTCGCTTGCCAGGAAGAGCGCAGCACTGGCTATCTGCTCCGCGCATCCATGTTCCGGTGAACAAGCGTAAACGTTTTGTAACCTGGCATATCCATTTGTGTTTATATCACCCATGGATGTAGCGATCTCGGTAACGATTCCACCAGGAGCGATTGCATTACAACGAATTTTATTCGGTATATACATGTAAGCAGTGTTCTTGGTCATTGAAACCAGGGCAGCTTTAGACGCGCAGTAGACAGCGCCGGCAAGTGTTCTCATAGCACCCCCGGAAGCAATATTGATGATATTGCCGCCATCTCCCTGTTCAATAAATACCTGTACAGCTTTTCTCATGGCGCACATCGGACCATAGACGTTAATTTTCATGACATGCTCGTATCTTTCGTCTTTTACATCCCCTATGGGGCTCATGTCATCCATAACGCCCGCGTTATTGACGAGTACATCAAAACGTCCGAATTCCTTAACACAAATGTCGATCATCTCTTCATTCGTGCTCTTTAGCCCGACGTCTCCTGGGAATACAAGAACCTTGCCTGGAGCATCTTCCAAAGACTTGGCAAGTGCTTCAAGTCTTTCTTTTCTTCTTGCCACAGCGACAACATTCGCGCCTTCTCTGACGAAAGTTTCTACAATGGCTTTCCCCATTCCCGAAGAAGCGCCCGTTACAACGATTGCTTTTTTGTCTAATCTCATCTTTTTTACTCCTTAATGTCAAGTACCTGAATTCAGTTAATGATAACATTAAAAGATAATAATACTACCTGTTTTTGTCAATTAATGGTCAGAAAACATGTCGAGAAAAATGCTCGATACGCAAGCTGTGGCAGAACGTCTATGGTTTATTACTGTTCTAAGAGCCATGATAAAATTAAGCTGGCAGTTGAATAAAGAAAGGCATAATATGAGAAAAACGTTCCTCACTGTATTTACTTGTCTGGTTTTAATGGTGGCGAGTGTGCAGACAAGCGTTGTTCAAGCGCAAACTGTCCTTTTTGACGAAAAGCTCTCAAACCCCGTAGCTAAAGACTCTATTGAAATGCCACATTATCACTTGCCATATCATCGTTTTGGTGAAGATATGCCAAACGTCTGGCATCATCCCTCTTTAGAAGAAAGTAAAGAGCGAGTCTACACTCCCCCAAGCGCGGAAATTATTCGACTCACCCAAAAACAAGTGCAGTCTTTTGACTGTAATACGGTAACGGATGTGCCTTATGAAGAATGTGAAGCCTTGGTAGCACTTTATGAAAGCACCAACGGCGCGGGCTGGTTTGATAATTCCAACTGGCTGCAAACAACAACGGTGGGCGATTGGAATGGCATCGTTATTGAAGATGAAAAAGTGATAAATATTTTCCTTACGAACAACAACTTGATTGGTCCTATTCCTGCTGAACTTGGCAACTTGTCGGGTTTGACGGAACTCTTACTGGTTTACAATTTTTTGACAGATGGAATACCGAGTGAGTTGGGAAACCTTTTAAATTTGGAGATTCTCGGTTTATATAATAATGAATTAACGGGAACAATACCCGCTGAGCTAGGTAATCTGTCGAACTTAGTGGAGTTTAGCCTTGATATGAATCAATTGACGGGAACAATACCTGCTGAATTAGGCTATCTTTCGAGTTTGCAATATTTCTATCTTAATGACAACCAACTGACAGGCGAGATACCTGACACTTTAGGTAATCTGGTGAAATTGAAGGGTCTTTTTCTTTCTGACAATCAATTGTCGGATACAATTCCTGCTACACTAGGCGATGTTTTGGCTTTGAGATTTTTAAATCTTAGCGACAATCAATTAACAGGCACAATACCGTCCGAACTGGGCAAGCTGTCAACTTTAACTAATCTCCATCTTTATAACAATCAATTAACGGGCATAATACCTGCTACACTGGGTAATTTATCGCAATTGCAGAATTTGAGCTTTTTTGGGAACAAATTATCTGGTTTGATACCAGCTGAATTAGGCCAGTTAACGAATTTATCGTCTTTAGACCTTAATAAAAATGAATTGACTGGCATGATACCAACTGAACTGAGTCAGCTCTCGAATTTGGTAGGCCTTCGGCTTGATGGTAATCGATTGACTGGTACGATTCCCAGCGCGTTGGGTAATTTGTTGAAATTGCGGGAACTCTGTCTCGATAACAATCAACTGACGGGTGCGATACCGGTTGAACTCTCAAATCTTTCCAGGCTAAATTTTTTGTCTCTTTCAAATAATCAACTGGTGGGCACAATACCTGCTGGAATTGGTAACCTTTCATATTTATCTACTCTAAATCTGAGTTCTAATCAGTTCACGGGCCCGATACCCAATGAATTGGGTAATCTTACAAAAGTGAGATGGCTTGAGTTGGCTAACAACCGCTTGACGGGTGAAATACCCGCCACGTTGGGAAACCTGAGCTATTTGCGGTATCTTGACCTTAGCAATAACCGATTGACAGGTACGCTGCCGGAAGAAATAGCGAATATCACGAACTTATATCACTTGGACTTGAGCCATAATTATTTGAGAGGGGACTTACCAGTCAGCTTTACAAAGCTTGTAACGCTTTGTGTTGATGGGCAACAATTGGACTACTGCAAAAAAGTTGATGGAAGCTACTATTTTACCGGCCTTGGTTACAACTTTTTCAACGTGCCCCAACCCAACCCACCGTCGGATTTCCTTTACATAAAAGACCCGGACTGGGATCAAACCCAAGGTGTCTTAGACGAGTTTATTTACTTCCCAACCATCTTGAATTAGCGGTTTTTTGATGCTTGAAACAGTATATTAAAAGCACCTGGCTTGTTATGAGAGCCAGGTGTCTTTTGTTTAGGGTGAATGTTGGGAACTTACCGTATTAAACCAGCAGTTTATCAACTCCTGCTTTTAAACGGCGTAAAGTTTCTTCCTTGCCCAAGAGGCTCGCCAGTTCGGTTGCACCACCGGGACTGGCGGGCGCGCCACTGAGCGCGGTGCGGATGGGCCACATGGTGGTGCCGACTTTATTGCCACTTTCTTTTGAGTAAGCCTTCAAGGTCTCGAAAAGGGCGGCGTTGCTGAAGTCTTCCTGATTTTCAAGCAGAGGAATAACCGCTTCAAGAATTGCCTTCGAACTTTCAAGGCTTGATTTGGACTTTTGATTTTCAAAAAGCGCGATATCGTACTCAGGTAGTTCGACCAAAAACGAGAGCATCTCAGGAATATCGCCCAGACAATCGGTGCGGATTTGGATAAGCTGGCTGATTTGCTGCAGGTCAAAGCCACGCAGGGTTTCAGAATACCAGGGTAAAGCGACTTCATGGAAGGCTTCCGGGCTTAACGCGCGGATATGTTCGCCGTTAATCCAGCGCAGTTTATCCATCGAGAATGCCGCGCTTGATTTATTGATACGGTCCATATCAAAGGCTTCGATAAGCTCTTCCATTGAGAATATTTCGCGCTCGTCGCCTGGGTTCCAGCCCAAAAGGGCGACGTAGTTGACGATCGCTTCCGGTAAAAAGCCCATATTGACGAGGTCTTCGAAGGTTGGGTCGCCGGCTCGTTTGCTCAGCTTTTTGCCATCTTCCTTGATGATATGAGGCAGGTGGATATATTCAGGGTACTGCCAGCCAAAGGCTTCGTAGAGCAGGTTGTATTTGGGTGTGGAGCTGAGGTATTCCTGCCCACGGATAACGTGGCTGATGGCCATAAGGTGGTCATCAACGACGTTGGCGAAGTTATAGGTTGGGAAACCATCCGACTTGAGCAAAATCTGGTCATCAAGCTGTTTGTTCTCGATGCTGATATCGCCATAGACATGGTCAAAGAAGCTGGATGTGCCCTCATGCGGAATGCGCTGACGCACAACGGGCTGAATGCCTTGGTCAAAGTAATCCTGGACTTCGGCAGGGCTCAGGTTGCGGCATGGGTCGCCACGCTCTTCATCGCGCTCGTCACCGGGTTCAGGCCGGTCTTCTTTTAGGCAGAAGCAATAGTAAGCGTCGCCATGCTCGATCAGTTGCTCGGCGTATTGGCGGTATATAGCTTTGCGCTGGCTTTGCACATAGGGTCCGTGACCGCCGTCTTTATCAGGTCCTTCGTCGTAGGTGATGCCGGCGAGGGCAAGTCCATTGTAAATGGCATCAAGCGCGTCTGAGACGTTGCGTTTTCGGTCGGTGTCTTCAATACGCAGGATGAACACACCCTTCGCTTTCTTGGCAATGAGATAGGCGTAAAGGGCAGTACGCAAATTGCCGATGTGCATATAGCCGGTTGGTGATGGGGCAAAACGGGTTCTAAACATAATCACTTCCATTGTTTTTCTTATAATCCTATGAATCCTACCATAAAGCCGATGTTTGGGCGTATGTTTTCGGATATTCCTTATCTGTTGAGATAGCTCTGGTAAATGCTATAAAAAGGATAAGCCCCGCGGATATCGCGAGGCTTTTGTGTTTAGAGAACCAAACAGTTTCCGAAGGCTTTAGAGGTTCTTAATCGCCAAAATGGATGACCTGATTGAAGCTTTGTGCCATTTTCCCGGTGAGTTGATGGCTGATCAGAAAAACCAATTTGTCATCAATATTCTTGATAAGCTCTTCAATGACGGTTTGGCTGTTTTGGTCGATATTGGCGAGGGGTTCATCGAGGATGAGAATGGGAGCATCACGCAAAAGGGCGCGGGCAAGCGCGATTCGGCGTCTTTCGCCACCGGATAGATTCGTCGCGCCTGATTGTAAGGGCATGTCTAAGCCAGTTTTATTTGCCCATTTCTCCAGTCCAACCCTTTTTAACATGTTTATGAGTTCGGAATCAGGTAAGTCCTGATAAACGCGCAGGTTTTCACGCAGGCTGTCTTCAAAGAACGTGGCATCCTGACGCATAACCGTAATGAGCTGCTGAAGATAGGTGATCTCATTGACAGAGGTGTTGTTTATGCTCACTGTGCCTTTTTGGGCATCGTAATAGTTCAGCAAAAGGCTCATGCTGGTCGATTTGCCCGAGCCGTTTGGGCCTGTAAGCAAAATGTGTCCGGGTGAACTGGCCTTCAGATTGAAATGAGATAACAGGGGCTTTTCTGGCGTGTAGCTAAAAACGACATCCTGAAATTCGACCTGCCATCTTATCTCTGGGGCAAGGGTCTTGTTGGGTCTTTGTTTTGGCTTATAGGAAATGAACTTTTCCAGATCTTCACGAACGGGTTTGATGGCTACAAAGTTCTGCATGTAAACTGACAGCGCCAAAATAGGCATGGAAAGCTGGTCTATCATGCCAATCGCGACAAAAAACTGCCCTGCACTAAAATCACCCCGTAAAACTAAAGCTCCCGCGAAGGCGATGATGATGAAATGCGAGAGGTAGGAGAGACTACTGGAGATAAGCCAGAAACGGTAGTTCAAAATCTGACGCCGATAATCTATCGCATAGACCAGGGCATTGCTTTCGCGGAATTTAGCCAAAATTTTGTTCTCGATGCTGAAGTTCTTGATGAGCTCAAAACTGCTGAGCCAGTCGGTAAATATGGCGAGATGCGCTTCAAAAACCTTCGCGCTCTCTTTTTGGGCTTTTTGCAGTTTTTGCTCTACTAACTTTGGCATGTAGAGGGGTGTGGTGAGCAAAAAGAGCGTGATGAGCGCCAGGCGCCAGTCCAAAACGAAAAGGCCAATGCTGACCGACAGGGCTTTGATACTAATCTCGAACATCCAAATGATGTTTTCAATGTATTGCTTCTGCATTTTTTCGATTTGGTCGGTGTACATGGCGAGATATTCACCCTGAGCTTTGCTTTGAAAGTCGGGGTATTTGCGTCTAAAAACAGCCGCAAAAAAAGCTTCGCGCAAGGATTTAACACCGTTCAGGAAAAACTTGCTGCTGAAAATGTTATAAGCATAATATGTAGCAAGCTCAAGCAAAATGAGCGCCAACAGGATGACGCCAGACCGAAAAGCTTCAGGTGCCTGGCGTGCCAGCGCGAAATCGAGTACCCTGCCTTTTTCAAATTGCACAAACACAGCCGTGAGCGATGCCACGGTGCTGATGAGGATAGCCATGGCGAGATAACGCCAATGCTTCTTAATAATGGAATTCATGGAAACCTCCTAAACTAATCTTGGGTGTTGTTCAACCGAAGACTGAGCGATAGAAGGTGGTTGTTGCCTTCTATCGGTTTAGAAGGCTAAGCGTAAACGTGCCATTTTAATCTCCAAACGTGTTTGAACAGGATTATAGCTTACTGACAGTCCCCGTTCAAGAATTTTTCGCAATAGGCTTTAATGCGCTGGAATGTTTCCTCGCTCACATAGTGTTCAATGCGGCAGGCGTCTATTTCAGCGGTTTGTTTGTCTACACCCAGGTGCATTAGAAAGCGTGTGAAGGTTTTATGGCGCGTGTAAACAGCTTCGGCGATTTGGCGTCCCTGAGGGGTTAGCGCTATTTTGCTGCCTTCGTCAATGTGGACAAGGTTTTGTTCAGCCAGTTTTTTGACAGCCACATGCACAGTTGGTCGTTTAAAGCCAAGAACACGCGCGATATCCACCTGGCGCACGGTAGGGTTATCGCGTTCAAGCAGGAGAATTGTTTCAAGGTACATTTCACTTGATTCGGGCATATCCAATGAAAGATCACTTTTCATAAAGCAATTATACCAAAAACCCTTGACAGAAAAGTTAGCACGGACTAACATTTTATAAGTTAGCTAAAACTAACAAATGAAGGAGAAACATGGTACCACTTTGTTATATGCAGAACAGAAAACGATGTCGGGTTAGGCGTGCGCGCGGAAGATGTCGCGAACGCATGGAAGCTCTTGGCTTTGTTCCCGGAGAAGAGCTGGATGTGATTTCTTCATCCGATGGAAATGTTATTGTACTTTTACGCGATGCGCGCTACGCCCTGGATAAAGAACAAGCAAAAGACATTTATGTCGAGGAGGCAGTTTGAAAACATTATTGGATATGCGACCTGGCCAAAAGGCTGTGGTCAAAAAAGTACATGGCGAAGGAAACCTGCGCCAACGCATTTTGGATATGGGCATTTTACGTGGGGCTGAACTGGAAATGATCAAAAGAGCTCCGTTAGGTGACCCGATTGAGGTCAAGGTGAGCGGTTATGACCTTTCATTAAGACAATCTGAGTCTTCATTGGTTGAAGTGGAGGTGGTCAAATGACAAAGCAGGCCTTAACAATCGCCCTTGCTGGAAACCCGAACTCGGGTAAAACAACACTGTTTAATCAATTGACCGGCGCGAACCAATATATTGGAAACTGGCCTGGTGTGACGGTTGAGAAAAAAGAAGGCAAGCTCAAGGGGCATCTGCAGGTTATCATTCAAGACTTGCCCGGAATTTACTCCCTTTCGGCAAATTCGCTTGAAGAACGCATCGCCAGCGAGCAACTGACCCAACATTCGCCCGATGCCATTATCAACATTGTGGATGGCACTAACCTGGAGCGCAATCTTTATTTGACGATGCAGATTCTTGAAATGGGCATTCCGACGGTCGTCGCTATCAATATGGCGGATATGCTCAGCAGACAAGGTGCGAAACTGGATTTAGACAAGCTTTCTAAACGTCTGGGTTGTCCCGTGGTGGGCATTTCAGCACTAAAAGGCACACATATAAATGAACTCATTGCTGAGGCATTGAAAGTTGCCAAAAGCGGACAAATACCCAAGGCTTTATCTTATAAGCAAGATTTTGAAAAGTTGCTGAGTGCTGTTGACGCGGTGCTTGGCTCGGATCTGCGCAAAGACCAGCGACGATACTGGCTGACTCGCGCGCTGGAAAACCCGGAACCACTCAATCTCAAACCCGCTAAACTGGATAAACTGAACGCTTTGGTGAAAGCCTATGAAGAAAAAGAAGATGATGACATTCAAAGTATTATCACTTTTGAGCGTTATGCGCTGATTGATCAGATGGTTGAAGGCGTGCGCGGCGGGAAAGCCCCCGAAGCCGTGAGCACATCCGATAAAATCGACCGCATCGTCACCAACCGCTGGCTGGCTCTGCCCATCTTTGTGATGGTCATGACGCTCGTTTTTGGACTTTCTGTGTGGGGCGCTGGTCCGGGCACTTTCCTGACCGACTGGGTGAACGACGGTTTGTTTGGCGAGATTATTCCGCCAGCGGTTGAAACGCTTTTGGGCAATTGGGGCGTTGCCGACTGGCTACAGAGCTTGATATTGGATGGTATCATCGGTGGTGTTGGCGCGGTGTTGGGTTTCTTGCCACAAATGATTGTGCTTTTCCTGGTATTAGCCTTCCTTGAAGGCACGGGTTATATGGCGCGTGTCGCGTTTATTATGGATCGCGTCTTCAGACGCTTTGGCCTTTCTGGCAAAAGCTTCATCCCAATGCTCGTTGGCGTAGGCTGTAGTGTGCCAGGCATTATGGCTTCGCGCACAATTGAAGAAGAACGCGACCGACGCATGACGGTCACGGTGACGAGTTTCATTCCGTGCAGTGCCAAGTTGCCCATCATCGCTTTGATTGCCGGAGCTTTGTTTGGTGGCGCGTGGTGGGTAGCACCCAGCGCGTATTTCCTGGGGATTGCCGCGGTAATCATATCGGGTGTTATTCTCAAGAAAACCAAACCTTTTGCTGGTCCACCGGCACCGTTTGTGATGGAACTACCTCCATATCGCTGGCCTGCGCTTGGCACGGTCTTGCGCTCAGTCTGGGAACGCGCGTGGAGTTTTGTGCGCAAGGCGGGAACGGTTATCTTGCTCTCAAGCATCGTCATTTGGGTTTTATCATCTCTCGGATGGGAAAATGGCAGTTTTGGCATGGTTGAAAACGTCGAAAATGGGCTTATGGCAAAGCTGGGAGGCGCGATTGCCTGGATATTCAAACCACTTGGTTTTGGTAACTGGCGGGCAGCTGTTGCAACGATAACGGGTTTAGTCGCTAAAGAAAACGTGGTGAGTACCTTCGGTATTCTATATGGTATCGGCGAAGTTGGCGAGGCTGGTGAAGAAATTTGGCATCTCATCGCCAGAGATTTCACCGCGGTATCCGCTTATGCTTTCCTGATTTTTAACTTGATTTGCGTGCCTTGCTTCGCGGCGATTGGTGCCATTAAACGCGAGATGAACAGCGCGCGCTGGACATGGTTCGCGATTGGCTATCAGACCATCTTCGCTTATGTGCTGGCTTTGGTTTATTATCAACTCGGCACTTGGTTTACCACAGGCGCTTTCACCGTTGGCACGGTCTTAGGCATCCTTGCTTTGGTGGGACTGCTTTATATGATTTTCCGCCGTCGGAAAGACTACAAAAAGCCTGAGCTTAGTGTGGCACCGGCGAAATAAAGGTGAACTTATGACGACTGGAACTTTTTTAGTTGCTTTGGCAGTTCTTGTGATTGTCGCCTTGGTCATTTATGCAATGGTGCGCCAGTCGAAGCAAGCCGCGGCGTGTGACAGTGTGTGCGGCACTTGTCCGATGGCCAAGAAATGTGCCAAAGTGAATGAAGAAAACTTAACAACAGTAGACTTCAGGTTTGAAGAGATTGTCTCGGACTCTTCAAAATAGTATAGGTTGTTTTACTCCTCAATAAAGAAGCGCTTTGAACCAAGGCGCTTCTTGGTTTAAGACGCATTGATTCCAGCTATATCGCGTTATGAATTGAGATCTCCAAGAGAATCAAATTCTACGCAGTAACACTCGACGGGTAAGATTTTTTTAGCTGAACTCAGGTTTATTAAATAAAAAGAGGAGAATCTGAGCTTAGATTCTCCTCTTTAGTCATTTGTTTAGCGATGGTTCTTAGCCCAACGCTTGCTAAACCATAAACCAGCCGCCAAAAGGGCTATACCACCGAACAGGTAGCCCAAGGCACCCAAGGTGCCGGTATCG
>Ga0255346_1000078_pt1 | contig 173269 bp, 131 predicted proteins | sample wastewater_treat_FD_194410 | JGI IMG/M metagenome (GOLD analysis project Ga0255346, IMG submission 194410) | Wastewater microbial communities from Lulu Island WWTP, Vancouver, Canada - plant22 | ecosystem: Engineered > WWTP > Wastewater > Unclassified | place: Canada: Vancouver, British...
AGTAAAGAATTGAAAGGCACGGGGTTTGGTATTTATCACGCTGTGCTGGGAATTACCTTATTGCCTGCGAGTTTAATCGCTGGGTTACTTTATGATAGGGTCAATGCAAATGCTCCTTTTTATTTTGGCTCTGTAATGGCATTTATTGCTACCATTCTAATGATCATATTTACTGTTGTTGATAAGAGAAAACAAAAATTAACTGATGCCTGATAAAATAGATATTTAAAAAAAACAGTTTTGCTAACTTATGAGAAAACAGTACATTTGCAATTGTAAATAAAACTCTTAGAAACTGCGATAATTCCCTAAAATAGTGTGGATTATAAAACTTTAGACAAGCAACAATAAACAATCAACCAAAACTTACGGTAAAAAAAGAAATCGAATAAAATTGAATAATTTTAGTAAAGTTAACAATAGGTTTTTCAATTTTTTTGAAATTTACACATAGATCATCATTAATATAAACACTAATTATGAAATTATTACTTCCTATCATTTTTTTGTTATTCTTTGTACAATGTACACAAAAACAAACAACAGATCAAGAACTTAACAATAAGATTCAAGTTGCTGTTTTCGATGGGCATGGCGGAGCGCAAACCTGTATTTGGGAAACAGTAGCAGCTGTTAAGTTAGATACGGACATGAGTGTTCGCACCATTACAACTGCCGATATTGCTAATAATGTACTCGATTCGCTTGATGCCATTATCATACCCGGAGGCGGAGGAAGTCGTCAGTTTTTAAACCTGAGTGCATTAAATCAGCAACGAATTAAAGATTTTGTTGCTTCTGGAGGTGGAATCGTGGGAATTTGTGCTGGAGCTTATCTTCTTTCAAATACACCGGATTATGCCTGCATGCAACTAAACGGGGCTCAAGCAATAGATATTGAACATGATAATCGTGGACACGGAATATCAAAATTTACACTTACAGATGAAGGTAAAAAGATATTTCCCGAGATTGCAAAGCGCGATACTCTGTTCGTTATGTATTACGAAGGTCCAGTTTTTATAAAAAAGGAAAACGATACAATTTCGTATGAAACGCTTGCTATTATGGAAAGTGATGTTCATGAAGAAGGAAACGCCCCGAAAAATATGACTAACAACAAGCCGTTTTTTATTACTAACTCCTATGGAAAAGGCCGGATTTTTAGTTCAATTGCACATCCCGAAGCAACACCTGGAATGATGTGGATGATTCCACGTATGGTGCGTTGGACACTAAATTTACCGATAAAAGAATATAAGTCGGAAGTAGTAAACCCTGATATTTTTAACCGAGAAATCCTGATGAGTATTAGCGACTTAAAACAGGAATCTGCATATTATCAGACATTTTTATACGGTTCGGCAGAAGAGAAAATCGTAGCAATGGATTGGTTGCAATCAAAACATTCATGGGCTGCAAAACGTTGGGTTCAGGGGTTATTGTTCGATGCTGACGCTTCTGTTCGTGTTCGTGCTGCTAAGTATATCGCCGATACACATTACATACATTATCTGCCGGACTTGAGAGCCGCTTATAATTCAGAAAAAGAGACGCAAACGAAACAGCAATTAAAAGAACAATTAGATAAACTGGAAAATATAAGAGATGGTTTTTGAAATTGCAATATTGAAGGCAAGTAAAAAATACATCAAAGAAACACCAAATAGCAACATTAAAAAAAACGCTACCACGCATTTTAGCTCTCGGTTTAGACTGTGGGGGATAATTTATGAGGTATGTGAATTATTTATGATATTAAACCATTAAATTAATTAACTTATGAAAACAAAAATTTTATTTATTTTTTTAATCTGTTTAGGATATAGTATGAATGCACAGGAAATTAAATTACCAGCTCCTGATAGGAGTGGCGGACAACCTTTGATGAAATCATTAAATGAACGAAAATCAGCTCGCTCGTTTTCGGAGAAAGATCTCTCCGACCAACAATTATCTGATTTATTATGGGCTGCCAACGGCTTTAATAGAGAAGACAAGCGAACGGCTCCCACAGCTAGAAATTGTCAGGAGTTAGAGCTTTATGTAATTTTAAAAAAGGGAATCTATTTTTACAATGCAAAGGAGCATAAGCTCACATTAGTAAAAGATGGCGATCATCGAAAAAGCGCTGGAATACAAGATTATGTAGCCGATGCACCGCTTAATATTTTGATTGTTAGCGATTCGGAAAAAGCGGCAAGTTCACAATACTCCTACACAAACTGTGGGTATATTTCGCAAAACATTTATCTCTATTGCGCCTCAGAGGGATTGGCAACTGTTGCGAGAGGCGCTTTCAATAAGGAAGAACTTCATAGCTTACTACAATTGCCTAAATCTCATGAGGTTTTATTAGCGCAAACCGTAGGTTTCCCGAAATAGTAAATTGCAAAGTATAATAGACGAAAAACGACTAATTAGAGATATTTAGAAGTTAACAAAACAGAGCCAACTAATTTACTGTGAATTGGTTGGCTTTGTTCTATCTTTGAATATCACAGCGTTTATTGGTTTTTGTAGTCTGTTTTTCAGAAATAGGGTAATCCAAGTTGCAAAAACAAACGGAAATGTAAGTTGCGTAAGACCGAACTTTATCATTAATAGACTAATGCCAAGGGAAAGTACAACCGATAGAAAAGCCCAAATGCCGTCTTTAACTTGATTTCCAGCAAAAACTATCGCACACAAAACGGCGTTAAAACCATAAAGCCCAAGGTTGATATTATCAATTGGTGCGGAAAACTCGAAAGCAATAATGTCGGAAACAATTGCTCCTGCAAGTCCGTAAAGTGCCGCAATGGGCGAGCTGATAAATACGGCTATAAAAAAAAGCAGTCCCGACACTAATTTGTTTTGAAAAATTACCTGTCCGAAGCTCTTGAAACCGTCTGATAGAGAGTCGCTCAAATGGGCGATAGTAGGCACAGGTATTGCCAATAAATCGCTGTAAAAATTGTTGCAGATAAAGAGTATCAACCAAGTAATTAAAACAAACGGGAAGGTGAACGCAGGGATTTTACGTTTTATAAAAAAGTGCTGCAACATAGTTGCCAACACCGAACCAACACCGACAATGATCCAAGCCCAAAACAGAGGTTTTAGAAAAAGCAGTACTGCAACTCCGACCAATGCGGCGCTAAACCCGTAGAGTCCTTTTTTGATTTCCGTTCTGTCGTATTTTAGCAGATAGGCGGTAGCTGTTCCGCATACGGTAGCTAAAAGTGCGGCAAAACCCATAGCAAGTGAACCGTAGAAAATCCCAATCAGAAACAGCAAACCCGTAATGCTATTTTCCTGAAGCATGATTTGTCCAAATCCCTTTAGTATCACAGAGATAATAGATGCAGATTTGCCGAGCAGACTGTTTTTAGAGTTGAGTTTTTTGGTCATTTTGTTTGTTTTAATTTGCAACACGCAAAATGCAACAAGTGTGTATCGCTTTAAGCACAAGATAATACAATTAGCAATTAGCAGTTAACAATTGAATTTGGGGTGGGGGGGAGAAAGTGAATGTGTGATGATAGTTAAAAGTTTCTGAAAACGAAAGAGACGGAGCATGCTCCATCTCTACAATGTTTAGATATTCAATTAGTTAACTGCTTTTGATTTTCGCCAATTACCCTTTAACTAATAGTATTTGTCGCATTTAGGCTCGAAATAGGCTTGCGAATGTAAGCAAGCGGGACATGTTTTCAGTGCTTTTTTGCCTTTATGAACATATCCGCAATTGCGACATTGCCACTCAATCTCTTCGTCTCGTGAGAATACGGTTTCATCTTTCACCCGTTGCAACAGTTTCAAGTAGCGTTCTTCGTGAATTGCTTCGGCTTTCGCTATCATTCTGTACATTGTGGCGATCTCTTTAAATCCTTCTTCTTCGGCAACATCGGCAAAGTGAGGATATAGTTTTGTCCACTCTTCGTTTTCTCCTGCAGCAGCTGCTTCTAAGTTTTCGGCTGTAGTTCCGATAACTCCTGCCGGATAAGTTGAAGTAATTTCGAGCATTCCGCCTTCTAAATATTTAAACATGCGTTTTGCGTGTTCTTTTTCTTGCTCGGCGGTTTCCATGAAAATAGCTGCAATTTGTTTATAACCTTCTTTATCAGCCTCTTTTGCAAAATAGGTGTAACGCATTCTTGCTTGAGACTCTCCGGCAAATGATTTCAACAGATTTTTTTCTGTTTGAGTTCCTTTTATACTTTTCATAAATGTTTTTTTTATTTTGATTAATAGAAATTGTGGTTGTAAAAATACATATTTAGAGATACGAAACTAAAAACGATTAATAATTTGAAATTATTCTTTGTAAATGAAGGCGAAAGCCTCATGCTTATAGTAGTGAATTACAAATAAATAAGTAGGGTTTGGTGAATAAAACAGGATTTATTGTGATGAGATTCATTTTTTCTCGACCTGCTGCAGGCATAAAAATAACTTGCCATACCTGTTTTTGAACAATAGCGTAAAAGAAAACAAAAAATTTTAATGAACTTAATAAGATTCATCATAAACATAATAAAAGCGATCGAATTCTCACTATTTCTCGTTGTGTGAGTGCGTATCCTGTTTAAATCTTAAGCATTTTTTCCTTGCCAATTTTTCTTCAATGTAATTTCCGATTGACTGCCAAAATCTTTTTCACCAAACCCTACTTAATACTGATTTATAATCGGTCGTTGCTAAAACCAAAAATCATGACTGTAACAAACTGAATTAGCTCTGTACGATGATTTAATGTTTTCTATGGAAATATCTCTGCCAGCTTATCTTCCAATTGTTTGCCACGAAGGCCTTTAGCTATAATAATTCCATCGGGGTCGAGGAGGAAGTTGGCAGGAATTGAGTTTACGCCATAAAGCCTTGAGGCTTCATTGTTCCAGAATTGCAAGTCGGATACCTGTGGCCATGTGAGGTTATCGTCGGCGATACCTTTGAGCCATGCAGCTCTATCGCGATCTAAGGATACTCCAAAAATTTCAAACCCTCTTGCGCGATATTTGGCATAGTTGGCTACCAAATTCGGATTTTCTAATCGGCAAGGCTGACACCATGATGCCCAGAAATCAATAAGCAGGTACTTCCCTCTAAACGATTCGAGCGCTACTGGATTCCCATCAGGGTCGTTTTGAGAAAAGAGAGGCGCCATCCGACCAATTGATACCTTTAATAGCTTTTCCAACTCATCGTTAAGTAAGGTGTAATAAACCGACTTGTGTACTGAGGAGTCAATGACATTTGTAATAGCCTCCACTTTTTCTATATCAAAGCTGTGAATGTTGTTGTAAAGCAAAAATGGAGCAATCACGCTGTTGCTATTCTCTTCAATGAATTTCATTATATGTTCATTTCTCTCAGTTTCAATTAATTCAGCTTTCTCCTCAATGGCTTTTTGCATATCTAAGTCGCCTTTCGCTGAAGCTTCGCGATATTGAGCTGATAAAATTTCAAATTGACCTTCCCATGACTTCAGGTCGTGCATTAATTTATCGTATAACGCCTGTATGGGCAACCCATCATATATTGGCTCATCGAAAGTACCACTTATATTCATTTTACCCGGTTCGATAAAAAAACCTAAATATTTGTCGTCAGCTTTGAAATAGAGGTAATACATCTCAGGAAAATCAATGATCCCTTTAAAGTAGAATTTTCCCCCTTTTACCATTACCGAATCAATAGTCTTAAGATCATTGTCAACGGCTTTGGCCAGTACTACCCAGTTGTCGGAGGCTTCGGGCAGATTACCGATGATTTCGAACTGATTCTCAGGAGTGCTGCACGAGAATAAAAACATTGCAAGAATAATTGCTAAAAATGATTTTTTCATAATTGATATTATCTATTAGTGATTAATTGTGAATTAGTTGATTTTTAATGTTTTTCTCTTTTTAAAAAAAGTAGTTGCGTTATAAAGATTAAAAATATAGTAGCTATAGAACTTATTAATATCCTGAAAATAATCTGCCTGATTTCGTAAAAGCTGAATACTTCAAGGATAAAAAATATCGTATGATGAATAATGACAAGAATTACTGTATAACTGAAAAACCATGAAAAGCCAAATTTTTTGATGCTTGGGTAAACAAGTGTTTCATAATCTTTACCTACAGTCAAGAGCCTGATGACCCCCGGGCGAAAAAATGCCATACAAAGGGATGCCGTTGAATGTAAGCCAAGAGAATTAGAAAAAAAATCAACACCCAGACCGAGTAAAAAAGAGGTAATCAGTAAAACCCACCCTTTGGTTTCGAATGGTAACATTAGGATATAATAAACATAAAACATTGGGAAGAGGTAGGCTCCGATTCCTATCTGATTAAATATAAGCCCTTGCAATAACAAGGCAGCGATAAATCGTATTACATTTTGTATAATCATCGCAAAGGCTCATTTTGGGGTTGCAACTGTTGTAGGCTGTCCAATTCGTTGTAAAAGAGATTATTTACAACATATACATACGATAACCTATTAAAATCTGTTGAAAAAGAGACAGTTACGTTATAAAAGCTGGCGCCTGATTCAAGTATTGCTTCTTGAACCGTACCTATAATAACTCCTTCGGGATATAAATGAGAATACCCGCTGGTAACTATAGTGTCCCCCTGAAATATCTTAACATGCGATGGTAAATCTACCAATTTCCCAAAGCGATAATCTATTCCATCCCAAAGAAGGGAGCCGACATGATTTGAGGTTTTATGTTTGGCGCTAATCCTTGAGTTACGGTTAAGCACCGACATCACCGAACTAAAATGATTCGATACTTCTACTATATGCCCAACAATTCCGGCAGGTGAAATTACAGCCATATTTGGCATTATACCCTGAAATCTGCCTTTGTCTAACTTTATGTAGTTGTTGCGCCGATTTACCGAATTACTTATTACTTTGGCGGCAATAAATTCGTATTGTGGTATTAATACATTGCTGTCGGGAGAGGGAATAGCTTTCGTTGAGGCGTCTAAGAATAGCTCCTTTGTTTGAGAAATTAACTTTGCGTTTTCTTCGGCGAGTTCCCTGTTTGTTCTTTTTAGTTTCATGTAATCCGAAAAATTACTTGCAACCAATAATATACCACCCGTTATTTCATTGGTTGTATTTATCATGACCGTTCGATGATAGTAGTTATTCCTGGCCATGAGTACGACCGAGAGAACCAAGAGCAAAACAAAAAGGAAATAAAATGAATTCTTCCAGATAAATGCGAATAGATTTTGCATCTTTACAGGGATATCAAAAACAGGTTTACTTAATAAGGAAAGTAAACTTATCGTAATTTTTCAATGCAATACCGGTACCGCGTGCAACGGCTCTCAATGGGTCTTCGGCTACATGAATAGGGAGTTTTGTTTTAAGGTGTAAGCGCTTGTCGAAGCCTCTGAGCATTGAGCCGCCGCCGGCAAGATATACCCCCGTACGGAAAATGTCTGCTGACAATTCCGGTGGTGTCATCTCGAGAGCTTGCATCACTGCCGTTTCAATTTTTAAGATGGATTTATCAAGGCAATGTGCTATCTCGGTATAATTGACAATGATCTCTTTGGGTATGCCAGTAAGCATATCTCGACCATGAACGGCATAGTCATCGGGCGGGTTGTCAAGTTCTGGAAGTGCAGCGCCGACTTCAATTTTTATGCGTTCGGCAGTACGTTCTCCAATGTTTATGTTATGTTGTTTACGCATATAGTCTTCAATATCGGCGTTGAAGTCATCGCCGGCTACGCGTATTGATTTGTTGTTTACAATGCCGCCTAAGGTGATTACCGCAATTTCGCATGTGCCTCCTCCAATGTCAATGATCATGTTTCCGGTAGGCTCTAATACGTCAATACCTATACCTATTGCAGCCGCCATAGGTTCGTGTATCAGTTTTACCTCTTTTGCGCCGGCCTGCTCGGCTGAATCTTTTACGGCGCGCTCTTCAACTTCGGTAATCCCGGATGGGATACAAATCACCATTTTAAGCGCTGGTGGAAAGATAGAACCTCTAATACCTATCATTTTAATCATCTCACGAATCATGTATTCGGCAGCCTGAAAGTTGGCAATAACACCATCGCGCAAAGGCCGTATGGTCTTGATGTTTTCGTGAGTTTTGCCGTGCATCATCTGCGCCCGCTTCCCTATGGCAATGATTCTGTCTGAACTACGCTCAATGGCAACAATAGAAGGTTCGTCAACAACTACTTTGTCGTTGTATATTATAATTGTATTGGCTGTGCCAAGATCAATTGCAATTTCTTTTGTGAAAAATGAAAATAAACCCATACTCTGATTATGAAATTTGTCAATTAGTTACTTTAGATAAAACGAATGCAAATCTACTCATTTAATGTTTAAAATGTCGTATTCCGGTAAATGCCATTGACATGCCTGTTTGGTCGCAATAGTTTATTGAGTCGGCATCACGAAGCGATCCTCCCGGTTGTATAATCGCTCTGATCCCTTCTTTATATGCCATTTCTACCGAATCGGAAAAAGGAAAAAAAGCATCGGAAGCCATTACTGCTCCCTGCAAATCGAAACCATGCGATTTTGCCTTTTCTATAGCATGTTTAACAGCATCAATGCGCGATGTCTGGCCGATACCGCTACCAAGGAGCTGTTTGTTTTTAGCCAACACTATGGCATTAGATCTCGTGTGTTTTACAATTTTGTTGGCAAACAAAAGATCTTCAATCTCTTCGGATGAGGCTTTGCTCTTGGTTACGAAATCTAACTTTATCTTGTCCTCTTCAACTAAGTCTTTATCCTGAACCAGTACACCGTTTAGCGCAGATTTGAATTGTAACTTTGGCAGCGCAAAAACTTTTTGACGCAAGATGATTCGGTTTTTCTTTTGTTTGAGAAGTTTTAAGGATTTTTGCTCAAAATCTGGGGCAATGATAACTTCGAAAAACAACTTATTTATTTCTAATGCTGTATGGTAATCAACTGCTCTATTTGTAATAATAACGCCTCCGAATGCTGATAGTGGATCGCTTTCTAATGCAGCTCCCCATGCTTCGGTCAATGATTGCCGGCAAGCAAGCCCACAGGCATTATTATGCTTGATAATAGCCACCAAAACTTCGTCAAATTCGTTGGCAAGCTGGATAGCAGCTTCAATATCATTCAGATTGTTGTAGGAAATGGCTTTTCCGTTCAATTGATCAAAAAGTTCGGTAATATTGCCAAAATAGACTCCTTCCTGATGAGGATTTTCACCGTAACGGAGATGACTTACATCGGTAATACTCTGTTTGAATACCTGCAGCTTTACCTCGCGATTGAACCAGTTAAAAATAGCAGTGTCGTAATGTGAAGAGATATTGAAAGCACAGGCAGCAAAAAATTTTCGCTCTTCAATAGTAAATCTACCATCGTTGTTTGAATAAATCTCAAGAAAATGGGAGTAATATTTTACAGATGGTACCACAACCACATCTTTATAATTTTTAGCTGCTGCCCTTATAAGACTGATTCCTCCAATATCAATCATTTCGTTGATCTTTTGCTCTATTTGAGTGTTAATTAGGGTGGTTTCAAAAGGGTAAAGGTCAACGATTACGAGATCAATCGTAGGTATTTTGTATTGTTCCAATTCATGCTGGTCGTCCTGATTGTCGCGTCGCGATAAAATACCGCCAAAAATAAGTGGATGCAATGTTTTAACTCTACCGCCTAAAATAGAGGGATAGGTGGTAATCTCTTCAACTTTTTTACATGAAAAACCTTTTTTAGTCAGGTAATCGTATGTTCCGCCAGTAGAGATTATTTCAACATCATTTTTTAATAAAGCTTTAACAATGGTATTAATACCGGTTTTGTCATAAACGGATATTAATGCGCTCGATATTTTTTTTGATGTTAAATTGTTCACAGCTTCAGTTGATTAGCTTATTCTAAGAAAAAAGATTATGTCGCAAAAGTACTGAAAAAAGGTAAAAGATTATTTTTTTTGTCATTTAGATCCGAATATATTAATAGAAAAAATTTTAGGGCCTAACTATTGAGTTTAGAAGTCTAATCCTGATTATTAAAACATCTGGGCTGATCCAAGAATTATCCAAAAACTGCAAAGATCAAATACCGAAACTAAAGAAATCACTATTTTTGCAGTCTATTATTTGAATAACAAGTAAAACTTAAACATTTTAAATCACGTTACAATGTACGGAAAAATTAAAGATCATCTTCAGAAAGAACTGGCTGCTATTCAGGAGGCTGGATTATTTAAACATGAAAGAATAATCGTTTCGCCACAACAGGCCGAAATAAAACTTGACAGCGGACAGACAGTATTAAACTTTTGTGCCAACAATTATCTTGGATTATCCAACCATCCTGCACTGATACAAGCAGCTAAAGAGGCGCTTGATACGCATGGATATGGTATGTCGTCGGTACGTTTTATTTGTGGAACTACTGATTTGCATAAGACTCTTGAGCGGAAAATAGCTGAATTTTTTGGCACCGATGACACTATTTTATATGCAGCTTGCTTCGATGCTAATGGAGGCGTTTTTGAACCCCTGCTTGGAGAGGAAGATGCTATCATCTCCGATTCCCTCAATCATGCATCAATCATTGATGGTGTAAGACTTTGCAAAGCCAAACGATTCCGCTATCAGAATGCTGATGTTAAAGACCTGGAAGCGCAATTGATTGCTGCACAGGATTGCCGTTTCAGAATAGTTGTTACCGATGGCGTTTTCTCTATGGATGGCAATGTGGCGCCAATGGATAAAATCGTTGAACTTTGTAAAAAATATGATGCATTGGTTATGGTTGACGAGTGTCATTCGGCTGGCGTTGTAGGCGAAACAGGCCGTGGTGTAACTGAGTTGTTTAATATTCGTGGCGAAGTGGATATAATTACAGGAACACTTGGGAAAGCGTTTGGAGGAGCTATTGGCGGTTTTACCACCGGTAAAAAGGAGATTATCGAAATCCTGCGCCAACGCTCAAGGCCTTACTTGTTTTCCAATTCATTACCACCGAATGTTGTGAATGCCGGTATTAAGATGTTTGATATGATGTCGGAAACGCATGAGCTGCAAGATAAGCTTCACGATAATACAGAGTATTTTATGTCGAAAATGACTGCAGCAGGCTTCGATATCAAACCTACAAAATCAGCTATCTGTGCTATTATGCTTTATGATGCAAAACTTTCGCAAGTAATGGCTTCCAGATTGCTTGAAGAAGGAATTTACGTCATAGGTTTCTATTATCCAGTAGTACCGAAAGGACTTGCACGTATTAGGGTACAGCTATCGGCAGGCCACGAACGCAAACACCTTGATAAAGCTATTGATGCATTTATTAAAGTTGGGAAAGAGTTAGGGGTAATTAAATAAGATTGGTAGCAGGATTTTAACAAAAAAGGCAGCCTTAAAATTAAGATTGCCTTTTAAAATCCGAGAAAAATAGAAGAGCCACAGATTTTCTCAAAGTCTGTGGCTCAATTTTTACAATCAAATCAATCCATTAACTACTTTATTTGTAACCATGAAAAAAAACTACTCTTAAAAAGATATAAAGGTTTGTTTAATAATACTTTCTGCTGCAATGAGTAAAATAAAAAAGGTTGCTAACAATATGTAAAATGATAGTTTTGAGTTTATTTTAAACTTATCATTTTTACCAATGGCTAAAATCAAATTTTTGATGGTTGACATACAATTGATTTATTATTTGATAATGCTTAGATGATTCGTTTTAAAAATTGGTTGCGTATAGTTCATCAAAGGATTTTTTTATTGCTGCGAAAAATTTGGAAATATAGAGTTACGCAACCAAAATTTTTATTAGTACGTCTAATATAAGTCTTTGACAAGCGTTCTTTGAATGTTTTGACTTATTTTGGCCATTTCAAAAATAGGATTCAATATTGGATCAACAAAAAGTAATAGAGGGTTGCATTAAGGGCATAGCTAAAGCACAACAGGAGCTTTTCAATCATTTTGCCAACGAGATGTTTGGGGTCTGTATTTATTACTCCTCAAATCGAGTTGATGCAGAAGATACTTTGCATGAAGGTTTTCTTAAAGTGTTTCAGAACATTAAGTCATTCAAAGGAAAAGGCTCATTAAAGGGATGGATAAGGCGAATTATGATTAACACTGCCCTTGAAAAATATAGAAAGAAAAGCCCATTATATCTTCTTGATGATCAATATATTGAATCGGCAAATGATATTAATAGAGATGATATTGTAAGTAACATTACTGCCGACGATCTCATAGGATTAATACAGGAACTTACTCCACAATACAGAGCGGTTTTTAACCTTTATGCTTTAGAAGGCCTTACGCATAAAGAAATTGCCGAAAAATTGAATATATCTGAAGGCACATCAAAGTCAAACCTTTCGCGTGCACGCACAATACTTCAGCAAAAAGTCAAAGCACATTTTTACGTTTCATCAAAAAATATAAATGCCTGACAGAAATTTAAATATTGACAAGTTATTTAAGGATTACCTGAAAAATTATCAGACTCAGGCGCCCGAAGGCGCATGGGAACGGATTCAGGCTGATCTGAAAAAAGAACGCAGAGTTGCCCCCATTTGGCTATGGCGGGTTGCTGCTGCACTTATCTTGTTGATTATGACCTTTGCTGCAGGATACTTTTTATCACAATACCAAAGAGATAACACAAAACTGCCAATCGCCGAAAAACATACACCGGCAAGTATTGAAACACCTGCTTCGAAAACCGAAGTTCGAAAGGTTGAAAAGACATATCCGGTCGAACAAGTAACTTCAACATCCGAAGAAAAAGATAAAAAACAAGTTGATACTCATGTAAAACAGCCTGCGGTAACTACTAAAGAAGATGTAAAATCCGATCTGATACCTGAAACAATTCTCCCGGAAGAGGATGTTGCCTTGGATTTGTTACCGGCCTTAGATGGTAAAGTGAGTGATGAACTTATCGAAGATATGGCCGAAACAATTAAAGAGCCTCTTTACGGGGAAAAGGAAATTTTCGATAGAATAGAATACGATGCCCATTACGTCAGGGATTTGCTCGATCAGGAAGAATATACTGATGTTTTGGCTCAAAAGGAAAAAAAATCTTCCTCAGGAAACTGGGGTATTGGCCCTCGGCTTGCTCCGGTTTATTCCTATCGTTTGCTTGGCTCAAATGCTTCAGGTGAATCGGACAAATCATACTTCAACGATGTTGAAAATAGCATAATGAATTTTGGTGCGGCTATAAGCCTTAGCTATTCATTTAATAATAAGTGGAGCCTTAAAACTGGAATGTATGTATCGCGCATAGGGCAGGAAAATAAACAGGTATTAGCGATAGTTGATGAGGGAAGATCAGGCATGTTTAAATTGTCAACTTCGTCCGGAGCGGTTTTTATTAATCCAAAGAAATTCGAATCGGTAATGATCCAACAGCAGGTCTCTTCAAAAGATACTGTATCGGGAGGCTATTTGGTAAATGGCTCATTTATTCAAAACCTCGACTATTTTGAAGTGCCGATTGTGATGCAATATAAAGTAGTGGATCAACGATTTGCAGTAAATATTCTCGGCGGACTTAGCCCGGGAATATTAGTAAACAATCGCTCTTATTTCGAAAGCGGAAAGGATAAACTACAAACCGGAATAGTTGAAAATGTTGCTCCGGCAGTTCTTAATAGCCTGATAGGCGTCGGTTTTGATTACGCGATTTCTAAAAATGTTTATCTTAATATGGAACCTTCGTTCAGGTATTCAATAAGCTCTATTAGCGCCGGCAATGATTTGCGAAACCACCCATATTCCATCTCCTGGCTTACCGGGATCACCTACAAATTTTACTAATTGTTGACCCTTTCATCACTTTTTGCTCCTCTTTTTTTAGTATAACCCTTTCACTTTTGGCTTTGCAGCAATAAAATCCTTTAGATAAAAAGGCTCGAAGTAAGCTATATCTTCAAAGGCATTTTTATTGTATTTTTTCAATGCAATCTCTACCATAAAGCTTGCGGAAGGTAAAAAATCATCTAAAAAGATGGCGTTAGGTTTTTGTTTAAAAAAGCTTTTGCATTTCGTAGCGCCATCTCCTGAAAAAATAACATGCCCCAATTGTAACTCTTCCGAAAATGAATTTTCAGTAATAATTTCCGCCTTCGTTTCTCTTACCTGCCGAATGTTAATATCGAATAATGCCGAATAGACTTCCATCCTTCGGGCATCAATCATGGGGCAGAAAAGAGTGTTTTCAGAGTATTCCGGATTGTTTTTGATATGATTCCTGCTTCCATAGGCTAAGGCCTGCAAAGTACTTATAGCTATCAATGGCTTATCCAGTGCATAACATAGGCCTTTTGCCGTTGATACGCCAATACGTAATCCGGTGTAGGAGCCCGGCCCCATGCTTACCGCTACAGCATCCAGCATTGAAGGTATTGCGCCTGCCTCTATCAAAAGCTTCTCGATCATCGCGGTGATAACCTCTGCATGAGCATTTTTCTCTTTACTTTGCTCCAATAAAGTCCTGTTTCCATCAAATAGAGCTACAGAGCAATATTGAGTAGCAGTTTCGATATTCAGGATAAGGGGCATAGAACGGAAACTAAAAACAGACTGTTAAGCTTATGATTCAAAAGCAGAGTTATTATCAAAAGTACATACTAAATTGCGGTCGCCATAGGCTTCGTCAATCCGTGTTACTGGTGTCCAATATTTATCAGCTTTGCTGCAATCTATGGGAAATGCTGCCTTTGTTCGTGAATAGGGTAGGGTCCATTCATCGGAAATAACCATACAAAGGGTATGAGGTGCGTTTTTCAAAAGATTGTTTGTTTTATCTGCATTACCGTTTTCAATTTCTAATATCTCTTTTTTTATGGAAATCATTGCATCTACAAATCGCTTCAATTCTGTAAGCGGTTCGCTTTCAGTAGGCTCAACCATAAGAGTACCGTGTACTGGGAATGCTACTGTGGGTGCATGGAAGCCATAATCCATAAGCCTTTTGGCTATGTCAATCACAGTTATACCAGCAGTTTTGTTAAACTCGTTACAATCAATGATCATCTCATGTCCGACACGGTCATTTTTCCCGGTATAAAGAATTTTGTAATGGTCATTCAGGGCATTTTTCAGGTAATTAGCGCTTAGGATTGCTATTTTGGTTGCAAGAGTTAAGCCTTTACCCCCCATCAGTTTTATATAACCGTAGGATATTGGTAGGATCATCGCACTGCCAAAGGGAGCTGAGGAGACAGCAGTTGTGGCATCTTTACCGCCGGTTTTTACCAGTTTATGGCCTGGCAGATAAGGCGCCAGATGGCTTGCTACACCGATAGGCCCAACGCCGGGGCCGCCACCGCCATGGGGTATGGCAAAAGTTTTATGTAGATTTAAATGACAAACATCTGCGCCGATAAAACCAGGATTAGTAAGGCCTACCTGTGCATTCATATTTGCTCCATCCATGTAAACCTGCCCGCCATTTTGATGGATAATATTGATTATATCCAAAACATCTTGTTCAAAGATGCCATGCGTTGAAGGATATGTAATCATCAGAGTCGCTAAATTGTCTTTGTGTTTTTCGGCCTTTTCGCGCAAGTCGTTTACATCAATATTTCCATTAGAATCCGATTTTACAACGACAACCTCCATGCCTGCCATCACAGCGCTTGCCGGGTTGGTGCCGTGTGCCGAAGCGGGGATCAGGCATATATTGCGATGTCCCTGACCCGTTTTTATCAGATATTCACGAATCACTAAAAGACCTGCATATTCACCGGCAGCGCCTGAATTGGGCTGAAAAGAGACTGCAGCAAAACCGGTTATTTCACATAGATCTTTTTCAAAATCCTTAATCAGTTCAAGGTATCCTTCAGCCTGATCTTCCGGAACGAATGGATGCATATTGTTAAATTCAGGCCACGATAGCGAAAACATCTCGGCAGCAGCATTGAGTTTCATTGTGCACGACCCAAGTGGAATCATTGTACGGTTGAGAGCCAGATCGCGATTTTCAAGCCTCTTTAAATAGCGCATCATCTCAGTTTCGGAATGATAGCTGTTAAATACCGGATCAGTAAGGTAAGGGGTGCTTCTGATCAGGTTTTCAGGAAGTTGTATTTTATCGGAAAACTCAAAAGAGATCAACGGTTTACCTAATGCCTCAGCAAAAATCTCAACAATTTTCTTTACATCTGTTTCGCTTGTGGTTTCATCTAAGCTTATCCCTATCAACGTATTGTCGTATCTGAAATTAACCTGATTTTTAAGTGCAATCCTTCTCGTTTTTTCAACCACCTCTACATTTGAAGTTTCAAAAGTGAGAGTGTCGAAAAAGAATTTATTTATCCTCTTAAGTCCAAGTTTTTCAAGCTGTTCAGCAAGGTTTGCCGTAAGTTTGTGTATTTGTTCAGCTATTGATTTTATACCATTTGGGCCGTGATAGGCTCCGTAAATTCCAGCCATTATTGCGAGCAAGGCTTGTGCTGTGCAGATGTTTGAAGTCGCACGTTCGCGTTTGATGTGTTGTTCGCGGGTTTGTAATGCCATTCGTAAAGCCGGCTGCCCGTTAGCATCAACAGAAACGCCGATAATCCTTCCAGGGATGTTTCTTTTAAACTCTTCTTTGGTGGAAAAGAATGCTGCATGTGGTCCGCCAAATCCCATTGGAGTTCCAAAACGCTGACTTGATCCAAGAACAATATCGGCGCCCCATTCGCCGGGAGGAGTGAGCAGGCTGAGGCTGAGCAGGTCGGCGGCAACAGCTACCATCGCACCGATAGAATGTGCTTTTTCAGTAAATTTCGAGTAATCATAAATTTCACCATGCTGATCAGGATATTGAACAATTGCTCCAAAGACATCTTTAGTAAACTCAAAAGACTCATGGTCGCCAATGATTAATTTTATGTTCAATGGTTTTGAACGGGTTTTAAGAACTTCAATCGAATGAGGGAATAGATTTTTGCTGACAAAAAATTTGTTTGCACCTGATTTTACTGCTTCGCGAGAACGTGAGTTGAAAGCCATTATCATTGCTTCGGCAGCAGCGGTACCTTCATCGAGTAACGAAGCGTTTGCAATGGGCAGGCCGGTAAGATCGGCAATCATAGTTTGAAATATGAGAAGAGCCTCAAGCCTGCCTTGTGAAATCTCAGCCTGATAAGGTGTATAGGCAGTGTACCAACCGGGGTTTTCAAGAATATTACGCTGAATGACCCCTGGAACAATTGTGTTGTAATAACCAAGACCGATGTATGTCTTGAATAGTTTGTTCTTTGCTCCCAACGATTTTAAATGCGCCAGATACTCATATTCATTGATCCCATCTGGAAGATTTAAAGGATGTTGCAACCTGATCTTTTCAGGGATAGTTTCATCAATAAGTTGATCTAATGTGGCAGCGCCAACCATCTTCAGCATTTCTGGATATTCACTTTCCGAAATTCCATTATGACGTCTTATAAAATTGTTAGTGAGCATGTTAAGTTTAGAATTTAAATTTATTATTAACTTTTTAGAAATCAAGTGCAAAGGTACAATTCTTTGGGTGATTTTTTCATTTTTTTTATCTGTGTAAAGATGTGTTAAATGCAGTAGCGTTTTCAATATCCTCCGTCTTCTTGGATATTTTGCAAAAATCGGCCGCTTTTTATGCCTGTTGAGTTTGGTAAGTGTCTTTGTGTCTTAATAAAAAAGATATCAAACGTGAATAATATCTTAATGATTTGATTGTTTAAAAATAAAAAATATGAAATCAAAAATCATAGCGATAGTTTTACCGACATTGCTCGGTGTTTTGGCAGTGATTGGACTATTAATATTGTTTAATCTTATTGTGTACAATGGAGATGGTTTCAATTCACCCGACAACGGTTTTTTTACGCTAATTGTACCGGTAACAACGATTATTGCAATGATAATCCAGTGTGTCTTGACCCTCCCTCTTTGGAAAAAATTTAAATCTAAGAAGAGGGTTTTGGGGATGACAATTATTCAGTTAACCGGATTACTTTGTTTAATGTCAGGCTTAGCTTTCGGATTGGTATTTTGGGAACGAAGTTTTGGAATCATGGAGCTAATTTTATTGTCTCTATCTGGAATAATTTCATTTTCCGTATATTGGAGTGTTAATCTTATAACATTGAATCTGTTAGATAAACAGATGGTGGATAAACACTTCAGAGTAATCTGTAATAACTAGAAAACTCCAACGTAAAGCGCCTGCTCGTAAGGCTGTCAAAAAAATCCTTTTTTAGCTGAACTAATTTTTGGGGGTTAGTCTTTAGATGTGGAAAATTTCTCTTTGATAAGCCTTTCCATATCCTGAAAATGCTCCTTTTCGATGGAATAGAGCGTAACTTCAATTATTTGCTTGTCGGAGGTGGTATCGGTAACATACCTTATTTGTGGTTCTTTTTTTAACGAAGCCCATGGCATGGTAAGGATAAACCCTCGTATTTTTTCTGTATCTTCCCTTGTAGAGTGAGCTTTGTCAACCTCGAACTTGAACGAGTGGCGGTGTATTGATTCAGCAGGTTGCATTTTGACAATCACTTTTCCAAGTAACGAGCTGTACGGTATATAGAGTGTTTCGCCAAGAGCTGTTTCGAGCAATAAGTTGGAGTGATCGAAACCGACAATCTTGCCTGAATAATCGCCTACTGTTATCAGCTCATTGATTGATAATTTGTGAGTTGCTTTCAAAAAAGCGCCCGCAATTATATCTTTAAGCCCTACCCAGGCGGAGTATGCAACTATTAGAAACAGAATTGCAAATAAAGCATATGCAAAAGGTTGGTTGGAGGTGTAAAGAAATTGTACTGCCCATAACAGGAACAAAACCCATATTAGCAGCTCGCATAAGGATTTGTAGCGCAGCGCAATTTTTCGCCGTTCGGTTTTAGTTATTATTAGTGGGAAGAGCCAAGTGAGTAACCGGAGGGCGATGAAGAGTATCAGCGCCACTATCAACAAAGTATAAATACCAAGGTTTGAAATATTTAAATTTGCCATGATTTGTCGTTTATAACATTCCTTTTTCGATAAGTTTTTGTTGTACAAAGGGATAAAAGGTGATAGTTACCTCATATACACCAGGATTTTTCTCGGAAATGATACCTGATCGGTTTAGGATATCTATGGTTTCTTTTATTTCGTGTGTGTTAAGGCGGCATATACGTGCCAACTTTTGCAGGTTTGCGCGCTTATGCATCATCAGTTGTATCAATATCAGATACCATCGTGGGTTTAGATTATCCAACACTGATGCATCAGGGCTTTGTGGTATGCGGATATAAATCGTATCCTCTTTTACATCGGCAATATTAGATAACCATGCATGAAGCGCTATTCCAACGTTACCGCCCGAGATGCTTGCGAGTTTTGCAAAGATTCTCGCATAATCCCATGAGCGAAGACTCTCGCCACTATACATTCTAAGATTCAGTGTTGTTGAATTATGGCGTTTCATGATAATTTTCTGAAGCTCGGCAGCGCTAAATGGGCTTAGTTCAATAATGCTGATGAAATAATTGTCAATCGGATACATTCGACGCATTAATTCATAGCTGAACCGGTTTAGGTTGATCACAAAAAGAGATTGACGGCTATACTTATTAATAAGCTCAATCAACTGACTTACAACGACAAAGCCGGTTTCGGTCTGTTCCCACCAAAGAGCCAGATCATCAATAATTATTACGCTGTTGCCCGGCAATGAATTAAACATTTTGTAATACGACCCCGACACCTCAAGAGCGCTTTCAAGCGATTTTTTGAAAAGACTTACATCTGTAGAGCCGGCATAAGGCGGTGTTAAGATGAAAGTATTTGCATCGGGATAAAACTTGTTGATGAACTGATGTGAAAAAAATGTTTTACCCGAAAAATGATCCCCTACTACTAATATGCCTCCCATGATCCCGGATCGGTAACGCCGTACTGCCTTTTCGGCTTCGTTAAGTTCCCTCTCCCTGCCCGTCCACAATTCGCTGAGATAGTATTGCTTACGTATAAAAAGCTGTTTGTAAAAATAGGGTAACTTATTGTCAATCTCTTGATCAATTGATACTTTGTCTAATATTTCAAGAGCTTCGTTTATCCTGAAACGATTTCTGTCGAGTTCACTTTTTAATCTGTGCCTGAATATGGTACCGATGCTTTGGCTGTACCAGTATTGATTAATCTGTTTTTGTATGAACTCCGCCGCTGAGTTTCTAATCTTTCTCAACATGGAGGCGCCTTTTTTTATCTCTTTCTGCCTGATTTTGGAATCCATCATACCGGCATTATCAACAAAGGAGTACAGCGTAAGCTTTTCTCCGATTGTGTTAAAGCGATTCCTGAATATCTGGACGATATTGTTTTTGAGTTCTAAAGCATTTGTTATCTCCACATCAATCAGTTCGGCATGTCTCTTTATCAGAGTTATTTTTTCCTCTGTAGTCAGCTTTTTTTCATTTTTCTTTATCACTTCAGGATTTAAAATGAAGTCAAGCGTGCGTGGTATCTCATTGGTAGCTGTTTTTAAGCGCAACAGCTTTTCCGATATGTTACTGATAGATTCTTTTACTTCATCGGCAAATTCGCTTTGCAACAGGAAGTCGAGCATACGCGACACATAAATAGTTTTCGTTTGTATCTGCTGAAATTGAATATCCTGAAAATCTATTATTGATGCATTGTCAATAACCTCAACCTGTTCGGGTAGTATTTTGCTAGCCTCTTTAATCTTGTTGAAGGTGTGCTGTATCAATTGATTGAAAAGCTCCTGAATCATGGCGCTATGTTCCAGCTCAGGGACATTTACAAGGTTGAATCCCTGCTTTGGATTAGTGATTAGTTTGTTACTATAATCGTTAAGAAATTTCTTTATCTCTTTCTGCCGTTGAATAATTTGCTCGTCAAATACCTGTTCAATATCGTCTTCAGCTTCTAAAAATGCATTTCTGAATCTCGATTGTACCGAAAAAAGGCTAAGCTCAAGCAACATATAATCAACGATTAGCTTTTGGTTTTTTGTTGTCTTTGCCGGAAGCTCATCAATCATATTTTTCGAAATTGAGCTTTGACGAAAATGCTTTAAGTGATAATTATTTGATCGGAAAACGCTAAAAGCCTTATTTAAATCTAAAGCTAATTTAGCTGTCTTATCTATGATGTTTTGACTGATTTCAGCATGATTTTCAGTATTAATTTTCATCATCAACTGAAGCCTTTCTGCAATTTCCAATTTTTTCTTGTTTATCAGTTGTTCGGGATTTTTTAAATCTTTTTCGGATAAATAGATGTTTAGATTGTCATAGATTTCACTGCTTATTGATTTGATCATCATAAGCAAATGCGATAAATCAGAACCCATGCTCTCCATCAGGTCTTGATGTAATGCGTTTAGCTTTTGCTGCGTAAATCTCACTAATATTTTTTGATAGGCTAGTAGGTGTTCTGATTCTTTATTGGATGAAAGGAGTTTTAAAAATTTGATTTTGGATTTTATATATTTTTCACTCAACGGATCATCAACATAAGATCGTAAATCAAATTTATTTAATGGAATTCTAATATAGGAAGGTGAACTAATGATGATTTTATCTATCTCTTCCCTATAATTGGTTATACTCTCTTGCAATGTTTTTTCAATGATGATAAGAGTTTCATCTCGGTAATCATTTAAAATTCTGCGAAGTCGAAACCAAAGGTTGGCATTATATTTTGAAAACAAAATGTTGATATTCCCATCGTTGGTATCTTCTATTTTTTTCAACAGACCTGAAAAGTGCTTTTCAATTGATTTGGCTACATTATCCAATAGGCTGTTCTGCTGATCGAATAGCCGGTTATAATACTCACTATTCTGATGCTTCGCAAGGTTTAGTAACTTCTCATGAAGTGATTTTAATTCAATGGATAGTTCAATTTTCCCGGGAATTTCCAGAAATTCAGTTTGAATAACCGGTTCGAAAGTTTTTTCTTCGGTGTAGGGTAGAGTTTCACTTTGGCTGATCTGTATGTTCTTTGCCCCGATATTAAGCTCCTTAAAGGTGGTAGAAGCTTTTAATAGGATTACCGTTCCGATATCCTGACAAAGAGCATTGGTCTCTTCTACAAATTCTTTTTCCTTACCGGAAACAATATTTGGTAATCCGAGAAATATCAGGTCCGAGTGTGTCGATTCAGCTTGAACGATTTCATAAAATGAACGTTTTTCGATTTGATTATTTATTACTTTAATCTCCGCCTTTATGCGCATGTTGTCGAGGATATCTTCTGTCTTCCAATAAATTATATGTTTTTGATCGTTTATTGGATTTACAATAAGAATTCGTGTTTTGGCCTTAAGCCATTTATCTGATGATTTTAGAAATTTTTGCAGTACTAAGCCAAGATTGCCATTATGTTCTGTTGTTCGCCACCAAATATCTATCTGTTTGTAATTGCCGAATCCCACTTTTTTGTCATAATCCATCAAAAGTACGTTCAGGTCGAGGGCTGAGATGTAGTTTATCGTCTGAACAAATTTTTCAGGATCCTTGCTTTGCCTACCCCAGCCAAGTATTACGGTGTTAGGCTCTATTCCGGAAAAACCATAAACACTTGAAATGGTGCGAATCCCTTCGTAAAGATCGCTACAGAAGTGTTGCCTTGAGAAGAAGCCTTTTATTGAATCCTTATTGTCGAAAGGTAAACTTTGTTTGTGCCGTGGTTTTATAGGGTCGCTTATTTCTGTTTTTATCAGATCGAAGTTTGAAAGCAGCCCTTGGTTGCCGATTAATTGTTTTCCGAATTCAATCAAATGAGGCCTACTCTCTGAATGCCCGCTGAATAGGATGATGTTGGGTTGCCAGTTGCGTTCTTCAATTCCTTTTCGAGCTATTTGTATCAGCGATGATCTTACAACTGACGACCATACGCTTTGCCACACATCGCCATAATCGAGTTTAAGGTCTTTTTTTGAGAGAAAAAAATACAAAAGAAACATCAACAATATGGCGATAGTCATTGCTAATGCATCAAGCTTGAACATTATTGCAAAGCTTGCAATAAAGCCGATGATACCAATCCATCCGGGTATTCTGAAGCTCGGCCTGAAATCAGGGCTTGCCCAGTTTTCGAGAACATAGCTGAGATTGATAAACCCATAAGCAACCATGTAAAACATTGATACTACACGAGCCACAACGTTAAGGTCTCCAATTAAAATTGCAATTTGTGCAATTATGAAACTGAGGATAAGGGCATTGCGCGGCTCGTTGTTCACTCCTACGCCTTTGCCAAAGACTTTGGGCATTAATTTATCTCGTGCTATCGCTTGCATAACTCGTGGAGCGCCTAAAAGATTACCAAGCCCTGATGAAAGAGTAGCAGCCCAGACCCCTGCAATAACTAATGGCGCCCAAAAAGCAATATTGGATAAAAAGTTGTAATCATTAAGAAGAATTTGCCTGTCAACAAAACAACCAAACATTACAGCAAGACTGAGATAGATAACCATACTTACTAAAATTGCAAGCATTGTTCCTTTTGGGATTGACTTTTTTGGGTCTTTCAAATCTCCCGACATTGCCACACCAACAGTAAAACCAGTAACTGCCGGAAAAAATATAGCAAATATTGCCTCAAAAGGAAGCCCGTCGGGGCGTGCGCCAAAAGCTATATGATCAGGCCGTACATCCACCCTAAATATCAAACTTAAAACAATGGCTATAAGTGATATGATGATAGTTGTTAGAATTACAAATTGAGACCTTAAAGCGAGCGATGTACTGATAAAAACAATAATTAAAAGGATAAGTATTGCCGCAGTACCTACTATTCGAATATCATTTAATGTTGTTCCTAATCCAAAAAAAGTACGTATCCACTCTACCCCGAGGAAATTTTCAGCAAAACCAATAAGATAAAGGGCAATACTTAATGACATACCAATAAAAAGGGTAATGCCGATAGCGCCCCCCATCGGTAGCCCAAGACTGCGGGAAAGCATATAATAAATACCACCGGTTTTAATCTTTTTATCGGTAGCTATTGATGAAATGCTCAAACCTGTTGTGATAGAAATAACATGTGCCAATAAAATAATGGCTAATGCTTTGAATATTCCGGCCTCCCCTACAATCCAACCCAGACGAAGGTACATGATAACTCCAATGATAGATAAAAATGATGGAGTAAATACGCCGGTAAACGTTCCAAACTTTTTGGCCTGTGACATGCTAAATTATTTTTTTGTTGGTAAAAGTATGAAAAAAATTGTTAAACGCTGTACAAAATTGTTCCTGATTTTAACTTAACAGCGACCAAAATAACCATCATATTGTGATAAAAGATTAATTTGAGTTGTTTTTTTTGACTAATGTTTTTGCCGAAATAAATAACCAAAACTCTTATTTTGTTTAGAGTTATCAAACAATATTGCGATAATAATAAGGATTTGCAGTTTTATTCGAAAGGTAACAGAAGCATCTAATTGTGTTGTAATAGTCTATTAATATTATTTTTGCTTGTTTTAGAATCATTAAGACTACTTTGAAACATTGAAAAATGCTTATTGGACACCCTGATAGGAAATTTAAAAAAAAAACGCAATTTCTATACGAGCTTTCGGAATAATTATAATTCCGATTATGTCAAATGAAATAAGGGTTTTATATAAAAAGTAAAACATAAACCATCATGAAAAAAACTTTTTCTCTTCTTTTTGTCATTATTCTCTACGCAAGTACAGTTTTTTCTCAATCTCTTCCACGTATGTTTCATTTTTCGGATGACAGCTTACGATTGATCAGAGGAGGCGTTGAATCTACAGGACTTTATGATGAATATGTAATTGATACAATTTGGCTTAGTTTTAGTCAGCCCAACTATTGGCAATTGTTAACTTCCAATTATAACTCGCAGACCAACATCCCTGCCACGCTTGTTTACAAGGGCGCAACTTTTGATAGCGTTGGCGTTAGGTTTAGAGGGATGACCTCTTACTTTTTTGTGCAAGGTCAAAAGAAATCCTTTAACATTGAACTTGATTGGGTTCATAACGATCAACACATCGAGGGCTACGAGACCCTCAAACTTCTTAATAGTTACGGGGATCCTTCGATATTACGGGAAGCTCTTTATCTGAAATACAGCCGTGAACATATTGCCAGTGCAAGAGGTAATCATGTTCAGTTATTTATCAATGACCAGAACTGGGGTATTTACGTCAATGTACAAAAGTTTGACCGGAAACATGTGAAAGAATGGTTTGTTGACGCTGATGCAACACGCTGGAGAGCCGAAAAAGTGGGCGGTGGTGGCGGTTTTGGAGCCGGTAAGAGCTCGTTAAATTGGCTCGGCTGGGATACTACGACCTACAAGCAATATTACCAAATAAAAAAATATTATAAACCTAATCCGTGGGACGACCTTGTAAATACATGTTACGTGTTGAATAATACACCAAGTAATCTGTTAATGGATTCATTGGCTAATTATTTAGATATTGACGGATCGCTGTGGTTTCTTGCACACGAAATTCTTTTTACTGACGACGACAGTTACATTGAAAAGGGGGGTATGGATTATTACCTTTATTTCGATGTAGGCTCTAACCGAATGATACCAATTGAATATGATGGCAATAGCTGCATGAGTGTTCAGAAAGCCTCACAATGGTCTCCATTTTATAAAGAAAACAATACAGCGTATCCTCTGATGAACAAGCTGATGGCTGTGCCCGAAATCCGACAGCGCTATTTAGCACATATCAGAACGTTAATGGAAACAACATTTGACTTGCCCGTTATTCAGGGATTGATTGACGATTGGGCTGCAAGAATAAGTACAAATGTGCAGAATGACCCGAAGAAAATTTATTCATTTACGCAGTTTCAATCGGAATTATCAAAGTTGAAACAGTTTTGCTCAACACGACGTAATTTCATATTAAATAATACCGAAGTTAACCGCACAGGGCCTGCAATTTCCAATGTCATTTATAGTGTTGAGGGGCAGAACTTTATTAAACCAGACCCATTTCAACCGGTGGATATCACCGCAAACGTTACTGCAACACAGGGAGTGCATAAGGTGATTTTATATTATGGAACTGGTTTGATAGGGAAGTTTACTCGTGTTGAGATGTTCGATGACGGTAACCACAACGATGGTGTTGCAGGTGATGGTATTTATGGAGCACAGATACCCGCTCATGCATCCAACCAATGGGTTAGGTTTTATATTGAAGCATTAGCTAATGATACATGGAAAACGGCAAAATATGAACCTCAAGGCGCTGAACACGATGTATATATTTATCAGGTTAAACCTGGTCAGATCTTAGATAGCCCCGTCAGGATCAACGAGCTTATGTCGAACAATGTTTCTGCTGTTACCGATCCTGCCGGTGAATATGATGATTGGGTAGAGCTGTTTAACACTACTGCCGAGCCGGTAGATCTGAGCGGATATCATCTTTCCGATAAACAGAACCAGCTCGATTTGTGGCAATTTCCACAGGGAACGATCATTAATGGAAATAGCTATCTGATAGTGTGGTGCGATAATGATTTAGGGCAGGAGGGGTTACATGCCAATTTTGCTCTCTCCAAAGATGGAGAACAGCTTTACCTCTCAACTCCCAATCTTTTAGTAGCCGATGAAGTGGTATTTGGTCCCTCTGATCCCGATATGGCTTATGCCCGCGTACCTAACGGTACAGGAAATTTTGTTTGGCAAGAACCTACTTTCAATGGACCTAATGATCTTCCATTCTTTAGCCCAATGGTGATTAACGAACTAATGCCTAACAATACAAATTCGATTCAAGATCCCGATGGAGAGTACGACGACTGGATTGAGTTTTATAATTTCTCGTCCGACACATGCGATTTAAGCGGTTATTATCTTTCTGATAATGCAAATCAGCTAAACAAATGGCAGTTCCCTGCCGGTACCACCGTACAAGGTCATGGATATCTTATAGTATGGTGCGACAACGATCTGACCCAGCAAGGATTACATACTAATTTCAGCCTGAACAATAGTAGCGGTGCAATTTATTTGTCAGGCCCTGATATGGAACCGGTTGATGAGGTGGTCTATGCTTCAGGTAGTCCTGATATAGCTTATGCAAGAGTGCCTAATGGGGTAGGGGATTTTGTTTGGCAACAGCATACCTTTAATGATCATAATGGCCCGTTTATCGAATGCGATGTTGTAGTTAATGAATTAATGGCTGATAATGTTTCAGCAGTGCAAGATCCTGATGACGAATACGACGATTGGGTAGAGCTTTATAATAATTCATCTCAGCCATTTGATCTTAGCGGGTTTTATCTTTCTGATAAGATAAACGAACCCAATCGTTGGGAATTTCCTGAAGGAACGGTAATTGAAGGTAATGGTTATCTGATTGTGTGGTGCGACAATGATTTGAATCAGGAGGGGTTACATGCCAACTTCTCATTATCCAAAAATGGTGAAAATGTGATTTTAGCATCGCCTTATATTCAAATTATTGATCAGGTTACCTATGGCTTTGCACCGACTGACACGGCTTATGCCCGCGTGCCTAATGGTGTCGGCAACTTTATTTGGCAGCATCACACTTTCAACGGACCTAACAACATCGAATTTGACTGTCAGGTGGTAATTAACGAATTGATGCCGGATAATACGCAATCAGTGCAGGACCCAAACGGTGAGTACGACGACTGGATTGAGTTTTACAATAACTCGACAGAGCCTTGTGATTTGAGTGGATGCTATCTTACCGATGATTATTATGTGTTGAATAAATGGCAATTCCCTGAAGGAACGGTAATTGAAGGTAATGGTTATCTGATTGTTTGGTGCGATAATGATTTGGGGCAGGAGGGATTACATGCTAATTTTACTCTGGACAATAACAGTGGCGCTCTTTATTTTTCTGACCCATTCCAACAAATAGTTGACGAGGTAGTTTATGAGGGAGCAAGTCCTGATTCTGCTTATGCGCGTCTTCCTAACGGTGTTGGAGAATTTGTTTGGAAAGCACATACCTTCAATTTAACAAATGATTATGGAATAAATGTTGAAGAGAGACAAGCTTTTGATGGGCTATTTGCCATATTCCCGAATCCGGCTACAAAAAAATTAACAGTTATAGTAAATGATGATGATCCCGTATTGATAACAATCTATAATTTGCTTGGCGAGAAAGTGCTTCAAGTATGGGTTGATCATCAGATGGAGATAAATACTGCCGAATTTCACCGGGGAATATATTTTGTGCATAAACAATTTGGTGGCATGGAAAAATTGATTTTGCGTTAAGACGAAATTTAAAGGTATTGATATTCATTAAGCTGACATTATAAATTAGATTGTATCACTGTATCTTCGAATGCCAAGCGCCACTCTATCTCCTGCAAAATCTTAATATGCTTACCACAATTGATTAATCCTACTTATGCTTAAACACAATTCAGCTAATAAGTTCAGGAAGCGGTCTGGTAAATCCTTTTCTATGATTGCCAAAACAATGGTTGGCCTTGAAGAGACGCTTTTTAATGAGATTGTTGCTGCTGGTGGGGAAAAAGTTAGGTTGCTCAATCGTGCTATATCTTTTAATGGAGATACAGCCTGCATGTACCGAGTCAATTATACTTGCCGTACAGCTTTACGTGTTTTGAAAATCATTGCTGAATTTAGTGTTAACAATGAAGATGAGCTTTATAATGAAATCTTTAAAGTTAATTGGTCCGACTACCTCAATGTTGAGCAAACTTTTGCAGTAGATGCAATATTGAGTAAAGCCTCCATAACAAATTCCCATTATGCAGCTCAAAAGGTAAAAGACGCTGTTGTTGACCAGTTTCGTAAAAAAGAGGGTAATAGACCTTCAGTAAGGATATCGAATCCTGATGTTTTGATCAATTTACATCTTACTGGCAATTGGTGTACACTATCTCTTGACAGCTCTGGCGAATCGTTGCATAAGAGAGGTTATCGTAAATGGCAGGGCGATACGCCGATTAGTGAATTATTGGCTGCCGGAATGATAATGATTGCCGGCTGGAATGGTCAAAACCCATTTTACGATCCTATGTGTGGCTCTGGTACATTGCTAATCGAAGCTGCAATGATAGCCGCTAAGATCCCTTCAGGATACCATCGTAAAAGTTATGGGTTTATGAATTGGCTTGATTTTGATAATGATACATGGACTAAAGTGAAAGATGAAGCGAATGGTAAAATAGTCGAAATAAAACAGCATATTATTGGGTCGGATGTAAATCAGAAAACATTATCTTTAATGAAGCAAAACGTTGCTGCCGCTGGTTTTGATGATGTAATTCTTTTAAAACAGGCGGCCTTTGAAGATAGCTCTCCACTCGTAAACCAATCAGGTACGATTATCACTAATCCACCCTATGGCGAGCGCCTTCAAAAACGGGATATAAAAAGCTTTTATAAAACGATTGGTGATGTTTTAAAACAGAAATATGCCGGCTGGGATGCATGGTTGATCACGTCGGATTATGAAGCTTTAAAGTCGGTTGGCTTACGCACATCACGCAAGATAAAACTTTTTAACGGCCCTCTTGAATGTCGTTTTGTGAAATATGAAATGTATCAGGGAAGTCGTAAGAAAGTCATTCCCGAAGATTAGACTTCTATTGAGGCTGCAGCTTTACCATCGTAGGCCCATTTCAGGTAAATGGCGCCCCATGTAAATCCCCCTCCAAAAGCAGCAAGGATCAGGTTATCCCCTTTTTTAAGTTGTTTTTCCCATTCCCAAATGCAAAGTGGAATAGTTGCTGAAGTGGTGTTGCCATACCGCTCTATATTTATCATCACTTGTTCTTTTTGGATACCCATTCGGCGAGCCGTTGCTTCTATAATGCGCATATTGGCTTGATGAGGAACCAACCATGCAAGATCTTCAGGGCGAATATTATGTTTTGTCATCATTTCAACGGCAACATCCGCCATTTTTGAAACGGCAAATTTAAAAACAGGTTGACCTTCCTGATAGATATAGTGTTCACGGGCATCTACTGTTTCGTGGGAAGCTGGCTTTACTGAACCACCGGCTTTTTGATGAAGATGGATCCTCCCTGATCCATCCGATTGGTGTATAGAGTCAATTATGCCAACATCCTCTGTTGTCGGTTCTAAAAGTATAGCGCCGGCGGCATCGCCAAAAAGTACGCAGGTGGTTCGATCGGTATAGTCAACGATAGAAGACATTTTGTCGGCGCCAACCATGATTACTTTTTTACACATACCTGTCTCTATGTACATAGCTGCTGTGGTAAGCGAATAGATCTGCCCCGAACAGGCGGCATTGATATCGAAATGAAAAGCGTTTTTTATACCAACCTTGTCGGCAATAATGTTTGCTGTTGCAGGAAACTGCATGTCCGGTGTTACGGTTGAGCAAATCATCAAATCAATTTCATCCGGATTGGTGTTGGTTTTCTTTAGCAGTCCTTTTACTGCTTCGACTCCCATATCTGAGGTTCCTTTTCCTTCTCCTTTTAATATATGTCTGGTTTTAATGCCGGTACGTGTCATAATCCACTCTTCATTGGTATCTACCATAGTGGCAAGTTCATCGTTAGTGAGCACGTACGGTGGTACATAACAATGTATCCCTGTAATAGCGGCTTTTATTTTAGTCATAATCTATTGAAATGCTGTTAATTGGAATATTTGTAAAGCGCCTCTTTGACTTTATCAGAAAGTCTGGTTGTGGCGATATTATATGAGAGCTTAAGCATGTTTTTAATTGCTATAGCGCTTGATATACCGTGTCCGAGTACAACGGTACCGTTAAGTCCAAGTATTGGGCTGCCGCCAAAGTTTTCGTAATTGAACCGCTCGAAATAGTCATCGAGCAGGTTGCGCTTTTGCATGATGCGATAAAAGGCTTCAATTTGCTTTAGCAGGATGTTTCCGGTAAAGCCATCACAAACAATGACATCTGCCTTGTTATTGAATAGGTCACGGCTTTCGATATTACCTACAAAAAAGTACTCCTTCGATTCATGCATCATCTCATAAGCCGACTGGGTAAGCAGGTTCCCTTTGCCCTTTTCTACGCCAATATTAAGTAGGCTCACTCGAGGCTTTTCGATCCCCATAACCTCTTGTGCATAAATAAAACCCAGATGCGCAAACTGCGAAAGTACGTCAGCTTTGGTGTCAGTATTTGTACCGATATCAAGTAAGATGGAAGTATTTCCATTTTCCTGAGGGATATGTGCAAAGGTTGTCGGTCTGATGACACCCTTGATTGGTCCTACGCTATACATTGACCCAACTAACATGGCGCCTGAGTTGCCAGCGCTTGAAAACGCATCAATCTCGCCCTTTCGAAGCATACGCAATCCAATGACAATACTGGAATTTTGCTTTGTCGAAATAGCTTTCAGTGGTTTTTCACCCGATTCTATTACTTCCGATGAATAAACTGTTTCAATGCGCCCGGGAGGAATATTTAAATCGGATAGTTTAGTAGTGAGAAAGGCTTCATCGCCTATTAGCACGAGTTGTACATCATGCGGCAGCTCGTCAAGGGATAGAAGTGCACCCTTTATGGTAACTTCAGGGGCAAAATCACCACCCATCACATCCAGGCCAATTCTCATTTAGTTACTGATTATTAAAAACACTAAATTGGATAATCAATTATGCTTCAGTCTTTTGAATGAGTAACTTGCCTTTGTAATAAAGATCGCCATCAACCCAGTATGCTCTGTGATAAATGTGTACGGTACCTGTTACCGGACACTTTGCCAAGGTCGGCATGGTAGCTTTGTCATGTGTTCTTCTTTTATCCCTCCTTGCTTTGGAGACTTTGCGTTTTGGATGAGCCATTTGTTAAAGTTTATATAATGTTATTAAAATTCAGTTATTTGTCATTTAGTTTTTTAAGTATCTCCCATCGGGGATCAACTTCACGGTTTTTTGAATGTTGGCTTAAAAGTATCAACATCTCTTTGTTGCATGTACTATTCCCGTTTTCATCGTCGGGGTGGATACATTGCATTGGTAACGACAGACTGATGAATTCATAAAGGTAATGTGCCATATTAAGTTGATGTTCCGTCTCAGGGATTATGATAATTTCATCAGATACATCTTCCCATTGATCGCCAAATTTGAAAATCAATTTGTGGACGACATTCACAGGATAATTGATCACGTCGAGGCAACGATCGCACTCCTTTTCAACATACCCTTTGATGTCAATTTTAAAAACTAACATCCTCGGCTGTCTGTCCAACTCAAGATTGACTTTCAGTTCCCCTTTTTTGAACTCCGAATAGTCTATTGCTTCAAAGAACTTTGATCCAATTTCGTAGTTAAAATGATGAATGCCAACCTTTAAACTTGCAAATTCAATATTATATTCTCTAAGGTAATCCATCACAAACCCTTAAAAAAATTGGGCTGCAAAATTAGAAATATATCTTTATATAAAAAGTATCTTTAGATGTCATCTTTTTTTATACTATCAATAATTTTGTAAATAGTTAATTATGAAATAATTGAAAGTAAATAAACCTCGAAATTAACCCTTTAACAGGACGAGTTTATTTGTTTGTTTGAATTTTGTGAGTAGAAAAAGTTACAAAATCGTAACCTGCTATTAAGCTTCATTTATCAAATGTAATTGTAGTATTTATCCTAATGCATCATCGTTTCGCTTTATAAAATGTCTTTTTCGGATTTAAAATGAATGTATTTAAAAGCTTACGAATGCTTTTACAAGATGTCGCTAAACCGGAACTGTATAACTTTGTTTTTTTAAAAAGTTGTTTCGGCTATCTCATTTTTATGAGATGCAGGTTTTAGTTTGATCAAAGCATACATTGAAATGGAACTTTTTTATAGACATTATGGCAACGGGCAGCCATTCATTGTTTTGCATGGCGTTTTTGGGGTTTCTGATAATTGGGTTTCTTTTGCCAGGAGAATGGCTTCTGACTTTGAAATTTTTATTCTCGATCAACGCAATCATGGTCGTTCGCCACATCATCCTGTACATAATTATTTTGCCATGTGCTATGATCTGAAGGAGTTCATTGACAGGCAACAGATAAGGAATCCGATAATATTAGGTCACTCTATGGGAGGTAAGGTGGCAATGCTTTTTGCTCTTAAAAATCCGGAAATACCAAAAGCTTTGATCATCGCTGATGTGAGCTTAAGAAGTTACCACAAACAACAACTACACCTTAGCATGATAGATGCCATGATGAGTGTTGATTTTGATAAAGCAGAGACCAGAGATGATATTGCCCGACAGTTGTCTGTTGCGATAAAAAACCAGCGAATTTTGCAGTTCGTTATGAAAAATCTTTACAGACGTCAAAGTGGCCAGTTTGCATGGAAGCCTAATTTAGAAGCTATAAACTCGAATATGGATGAGATTCTCGATGGAATAGAATCGAAAAATGTTTTTACTAAACCTGCGCTATTTATTCGTGGCGGCCAATCCGATTACATCACTTATGATGATTTTGATCAGATTTATCGCAATTTCTCTAAAGCGGAGATCGAAACCATTGAGAATGCCGGACATTGGCTTCATGCAGATCAACCGGAAGAATTTGAAAAAAAGATAAGGCGCTTTTTAACCCAAACTGATCAATAGAAAGCTTTTTTGGGGCGAACTATTGATTTTATGAAGATAACTAAGATTTAGTATTTGTTCAATACAATTTTTATTCTGCTGATAATTAGCACTTAATTGTTTAATGTTCTCAAAAACTAAATTTGAGTCAAATTGACATCAACTATCTTTAAAATAAAGATAAAATCAGTAGTTTGTGTAAGATAGTTGTGGAGAGGTGTCTAACTTAACTGGCCAAATTGTTGAAGAATACAGTTAAAAAATACTTTTTGCTTGACTATTCTTCTTTTTCTATTTCCAACAATTTTTCTTGCTTTATATCGCTTTCAACTTCTTTAGCAGCCCTATTTTCGCAAAATTTGCAAAGCTCGGTGATATTTTTCAATTCCCTTGCTTGGGCAACAGTACCCTGAAAAATCTCTGTTGTTACATCCTTATTAATGGCATGGCAATCCTCGTAAATATGATATTTTGTTCCCGACTTTGTCCAATAGACTTCGTTTTTTCCAGTTAACTCTTCAACTCTTTGAGTTTGTTCAGTATATTGTTCAACTGATGGCGGATTAAAATCTATTCCTGTAACTCCGGCTATTATCAAAGCTAAACCAGCAATGCCACCAAGGATTCCCTTTTGTTTAGCGTCAAGGTTTTTATTTGTAAGTATAAAAATAACAAGCGGTAAAAATGCGATAATGGCAACTACCAACCCTAACTGGCTCTGCATAAAAAACAGAAATTTGTTTTTCTCTGATGCAGGGTCTAACCGATTTGACTTTTTCCATAAAATGGAACCTGTGATTGCCAATGCTAAATCTATTACTATCAGAATTATTATCCACATCATATTGATGGGTTGCCTAAACAATAGGGAGATCGCTACAACCTGTGCGCCAATGGCCAATAGCCAAAGTATAGCAGATATTACACGCAACCGAGTGGCTTTGCTTTTGCTTTCGGCAGTGGGTTTAAAGGTCTCGGTAGTTCCGATATTCGATGAGTTGTTACCTCCAACGTGAACGATTTTTTTCTTTGCCATATCATTAAATTTAAGTTAATATTAGAAATTTACTCATAAGTCTTTCCGGTAGTCTCTTTGTTTTTTTATGAATGTTGTCCGGAATTAATAATTGCTGACAATAAATTTATACAAACATACAAAAGTAGATTTATTTTCTTTACATCTTGTAGTAAATAGATTTTAAAACCTTGTTAATGAAAAATCAAAACCCATCCCTTGAATTTAAGAGTAGAGCGAGTGATCTGTTATTCTTTTTTTTATAAGTTATTATTACGACTTGAAGTCCAATCTTCGTGGAACTTCATTTTTGTCTATTTTTACACTCAAAAATTTGCCTTTAATGAGCGAATCATATATTCTACATCAGCTTAAAAAGTTTAGAAATCAAATTGAGGGTGATTTACTAAAAGACTACTCAAGCCGAATCCTTTATGCTACTGATGCATCAGCATATAGGGAATTGCCACTGGCAGTAATAAAACCCCGAAACAAAGAGGATATCCGTAAATTAGTGCTTTTCGCAGGTAAGCATGGAGTCTCCCTGATACCGCGTGGCGCCGGTACATCTCTTGCCGGTCAGGTAGTGGGTAATGGTATTGTGGTAGATGTTACAAGATATCTGAACAAAATTATAGAAATCAACCCGGAGGAGAGGTGGGTAAGGGTTGAACCTGGTGTTGTTCTCGACGAGTTGAATATTGCATTGGCTCGCCATGACCTCTTTTTCGGACCTGAAACCAGCTCTTCGAATCGTTGTGTAATTGGTGGAATGGTTGGTAATAATTCTTGCGGTGCCCATTCTCTTATTTATGGAAGCACCCGCGATCATACACTCGAAATAGAAGCTATTCTGAGCGATGGCTCTATGGTAAAATTTAAAGCCTTATCAAAGGAGGAATTTCAACAAAAACAAATTGGCGAAACACTTGAAAACAAACTTTATCGAAATATTACCGATATCTTGTCTTTGCCGCTAAACAAAGAAGAAATTCGTAAGGAGTATCCCGACCCTATGGTGAAGCGGCGAAATACGGGCTATGCAATTGATTTATTACTTGAGTCGGAGCCGTTTAGTGAATCAGATGTTCGTTTTAATTTTTGTAAGCTTTTAGCAGGATCAGAAGGAACGCTTGCCTTTATTACCGAGATAAAACTGAACCTTGTTCCGTTGCCGCCAAAGGTAAAAGGATTGATATGTGTTCATTTTAATTCGCTCGAAGAGGCATTTCAGGCTAACCTTATCGCACTAAAATACATGCCTGGCGCTGTTGAGCTTATGGATAATGTTATTTTACAACAAACCAAAAATAACCTTGAACAGGCGCGTAACAGATTTTTTGTTAAGGGCGACCCAGCCGCTATTTTAATTATTGAATGGGCACGGGAAACTAAAGAAGAGATTGACGATGTTGCTGAGAAGATGGAATTGGATATGCGTGGAGCGGGGTTTGGATATCATTTTCCTCGAATATTCGGTTCGGATATATCAAGGGTATGGGCATTGCGTAAAGCAGGGTTGGGGGTGTTGTCAAATATTGCGGGCGATGCAAAGCCGGTGTCATTGGTTGAAGATACTGCGGTAAATCCGAAAGTATTACCAAATTATCTTGCAGAATTTCAACAACTTCTTGATAGATATGGTTTAAAAGCGGTTTATCATGCCCATATTGCAACAGGCGAGTTGCACCTTCGACCGGTACTTAATCTAAAAGATCCAAAAGATGTCGAACTTTTTCATACTATAGCATTTGAAACGGCAAAATTGGTAAAGAAATATCGCGGATCGCTCAGTGGTGAACATGGCGATGGCAGGCTGCGCGGAGAGTTTATCCCTCTGATGATCGGACAACACAACTACAACCTCCTAAAAGAGATTAAACAAACCTGGGATCCGAACAACATTTTTAACCCTGGAAAGATTATTGATACCCCCTCGATGAAGACGAATTTACGTTACGATCCCGGGAAGAAGACTCGTAAAATCAGGACCTATTTTAACTTTTCCGATGACCAAGGGGTGATGCGAGCAGTGGAAAAATGTAACGGGTCGGGCGATTGCCGCAAAACAGAAATTATTGGCGGTACAATGTGTCCGAGTTTTATGGCTACGCGAAATGAAAAAAATTCAACAAGGGCACGAGCCAATATTTTACGTGAATTTCTGACACTCTCGCCAAAGAAAAATCCTTTCGATCATAGCGAAATTTATGATATAATGGATTTATGCGTATCGTGTAAAGGATGTAAATCTGAGTGTCCGTCAAGTGTGGATATGGCAAGATATAAAGCTGAATTTTTACAACATTGGTGGGATAAGCATGGAATACCTTTGCGAACACGTGCAGTAGCATATATATCATCTCTTAACAGGATCGGAATGCTCTTTCCTGCTATTACCAATTATTTGTTTACTAATAAATTCATTGCCAACTTATTTAAAAGGGTATTGGGAATTGCTCCAAAACGATCCATTCCATTGCTATACCGATATACACTATCTCGGTGGCTTAAAAGGAACAAACATAAATTATTGCCTCACCGGAAACCAATAGGAAGTGTTTACCTCTTTATTGATGAGTTTACCGAGTATAATGATACCGAAATCGGTATTAAAGCAGTGGAGTTGCTCACACGGCTTGGCTATGAAGTAAAAATAGCTGTTCATAAAGAGAGTGGCAGGGCATTTATTTCGAAAGGACTGATAAGAAAGGCCGCCCGACTTGCCAATTTCAACGTAACAACTTTTAAAAATATCATTGATGCTCAAACTCCGTTAGTTGGTATCGAGCCGTCAGGAATACTCTCTTTCAGAGATGAGTATCCGGATTTGGTTGATCCAGAACTTAGGCCGGAGGCAAAATTATTAGCCCAAAATGCGCTTATGTTCGATGAGTTTTTCGAAAAAGAGATAAAAGCCGGAAAAATATCCCGCGACCTGTTTACAATGGAACATCGAAAAATCAAACTGCACGGTCACTGTCATCAAAAGTCGCTCGCCTCAATTGAACCTACGAAAGCGATGCTTTCTTTACCTGAAAATTTTCAGGTAGAGGAGATTAAATCGGGATGTTGCGGCATGGCTGGTTCGTTTGGCTACGAAACTGAGCATTATGAACTTTCAATGCAGATTGGCGAGTTAGTACTGTTTCCGGAGGTGCGCAAAGCGTCAACAGAGGTGATTATTGCTGCTCCGGGTACATCGTGCCGACATCAGATAAAGGATGGTACTGGCCGAACGGCTTATCATCCGATCGAAATAATGTATCAGGCGCTCCTTAAAAAATAGAAATGGAATAACTAAGAGCTATTTTAACGATTGATCATGAACTGTAAACGACTTGCAAGACTACTAATAAAAAAAACTCCCCGAAGAACGAGGAGCTTTTGCAAGTAGTAAGTTATTAATTAAAACGTGCAATATGCACCTAAGGTAAACGATCACTTTTAAATAATTATTTTATGCAACAGGATCAGGCATTACAAATAACTGTAAAAGAGGCGTCGCCGGAAGATCAGGAAATGATAATCGGTTTTCAGATTGACATGGCTTGGGAAACTGAAAAGGTAAAGCTTGATGAGAATACCATAAGACTTGGTGTGCAAAATGTTTTCAAAAATCCAAATCTTGGACGGTATTATGTTGCAAAAGCAAATAATCTTATTGTAGCCTCCCTTTTGATCACTTATGAATGGAGCGATTGGCGTAACTCTATTGTATTGTGGATACAATCAGTATATGTAATCCCAAAATACAGGAAAAGAGGTGTGTTTAGGAAAATGTATGAAAATATCAAACAACAGGTTGAAAGAGATAATGAAATAACCGGTATCAGACTATATATGGTACATAACAATAGAATTGCAGATCATGTTTATGAAAAGTTGGGCATGGATGGTAATCGTTACCGCTTGTTTGAGTGGTTAAAAAAATAATAATCTAACCACAAAGAACGCAAAGGTTTTACACAAAGAACGCAAAGAAAAAACTCTGCGACCTAAGCGCCTTCTTTGCGAACTCTGCGGTTAAAAAACAATAATGAAACCGCAAAGAACGCAAAGGTTTTACGCAAAGAACGCAAAGGAAATTCTGCGACCTAAGCGCCTTCTTTGCGAACTCTGCGGTTAAAAAACAATAATGAAACCGCAAAGAACACAAAGGTTTTACGCAAAGGACGCAAAGAAAAAACTCTGCGACCTTAGCGCCTTCTTTGCGACCTCTGCGGTTAAAAAACAATAATGAAACCGCAAAGAACGCAAAGAAAAAACTCTGCGACCTTAGCGCATCCTTTGTGAACTCTGCGGTAGAAAAATAATTCACTATGATTGAAAACGAATTGACGAATAAATAGTTGATACGAGATACAATTTTTATGATATAAATATTGGAGATCAAGTATTAATTATTTCAACTACTTAACAGAATAGCCGCTATCTATGTTGGTAGATGATAAAAACGAGCGAAAAGACCAAACAGTTAATTCTCCAACTTGATGAAATACGTTTTACTGACGTGTATGGAATACATGTCTAATTATTTTTGAAATGACAAACTTATGTTATTTGTTTCTTGCGAATATTGTATATTTGCTTCGTAAATTAGACGTTGGCAGAAATATTAAAAAGACACCTTGTAAATGGAAGAGAAATATAAACAATACGAAAAGACAATTAAAAAGAAGCATAGTTTCGCTTGGACACCGAAATATGCTTCAGAATTTAGCACAAGACTAAGTGCTAAGGAATTTATTGCAATCGCAGAAAAGACATTTAAAGATTTAGGTTGGGACATAGTTTATCAAGACGACAAATCAATTGAAGCAAAAAGAAGCGAAAAGTCATTAGGGACAGAGCGTTGGACAGAAGGAATTACAGCAACTTTTGATTATGGAAAAATTCAAGTAAAAAGCGTGACTCTTGGAAATGAAATGTGGGATGTTGGTAGAAATTCAAAACGTGTCCAATTATTCATTTACGCATTTCAAGAAATAGAAAAATCCTTTGATAGAGAAGAACTTCAAAACCTTGTAAATGAAAAAGAAACTGTAAATAATTGGGACGATTATGTAGTTCCTGATTCTTTACCCAAACCTAAAGAAATTAGAGAACCAAAATTTTACATTCATATTGTTGGATGTTCAATACTTTCAATCTTAATTGCTTTTTTACTTGCAAAGGTTTCCATAAGTGGATTTTACATTATTGGACTTTTTGAGTTTTTAGTCGGATTTGCAATAGGTTTTACTTTTAAGTATTTAATTAAGTTTTCAAACTTCACTAATTACGACAAACTCCATTATGTAATATTAGGGACAATTGGTTTGACATATTTATTAAATCAATACTTTCAATACGAGATAATATTATATGAGAACAATTATGACCGAATTGGTTTTTTTGAGTTTCTAAAAATCAAATTTGAACAAGGACTTACAATCAAAACACTAAATACAGGGTGGATTGGCTTAGTAATTCATTGGATTTTGCAACTTGTTATAACCTACTATGTGACAGTAATGGCAGTTATAAGAAATTTAACGAAATACCAACTTGATAGAGTTCAACCAGAAGTTGTTGACTTTGCGTTTTACCACTTTGTAAAGGACAAAACCGAAGACCAAATAAGAAAGGAATTAGCATTAAAGGGTTGGACGGAAACGCAAAATCAAGACGAAGTTTTTGAAGCTATCGGAGCTTTACAAACAACTCAAGACGTAAATAGAATGCAATGAAAAGAAATACTTCTGCCAACAGCAAGGCTTTGCACAATGGCGGGGTTGAAACAGATATTATAGTTTGCGGTTTTTATGTTACTTTGTCGTGGCTTGACAGAGTGGTTTTCAAAAATCCGCCATTGCGCCAAGCGCCAAACCGTTAGCAACCGCAAGTGGCGACAGCTTAACTTGTAAAATCCGAGGAAAGAAAATCTTCACAGAAACTTAACACCTTTTCTCTCTTAGTTGTAAGTAAGATGAATATTTTTGTATTTATCTGAATTTTAGATGTGTGAAAACGAACTCAGCTTTTTTAGTAATCTTTTCGATTGCGATTTTTTATATCTGTTGGGGAGTTTCTCAACTGATAAGCATCAAAACGCGGTACTCACAACTATCAAGTTTACTATTTTCCATTGTTTTTACAGGCATAATCGGATGTTTTATTCCAATATATTTTAAAAACAGATTTCGTTGGAGTTACAACAAACAAAGTTCAAACAAAATAATAGGTTATCTTTTCTTGGTTTTAGCCATTTTGTTGTCAACAATATTATCAGGAGCTTTTGTTAAAATCATTGAATTAAAATATTCTTGGGGTTTAATTCTGAAATATATACTTCTGTTTTTCCCGATGTCTCTTGGAATTGGCTTGTTTGCGTTTTTATTAATTCCGAACACGATAAACGATTGGAAAAAGAACAATATAAAAAGTGTATTGTTAGTTATTTCAATCAGCATCTTTTTCTTTTTCTCATTTTACATTGACTCACTGTTTCAAGATATAGAGTTAGCCGTTACTATGGGATTTATTGGATTGCTATTAGCGCTGGGTTATCTATTTCTTAGAAACTTTTGGGTTGTTTACTCAGCGCTTTTTATAATAATGTTAGTTAACACATTAGCCGACAATAAGTATGATGAGTACAGTTATTGGGTTGTAATTATAGGTTCTTTACTCTCCTTAACAATATTGACGTTTGACTTTATTAAAAACAACAGAATAAAAATCACTAACCTATCAATAGAATAAGAAATGACAACGGAAAAAGAAAAATCACTTCAAGCTCACTTGGATAAAGTGGTTGATGGCAAAAAAGTATTCGGGACATCATTTGCTTTTAAAAAAGATACGGAAACTTGGCAAGGGGCATCGGGTAATTTAACTACAGACCGGCCTTACTTTATTGCAAGTACCACGAAACTGTTTACTACTGCAATAATTATGAAACTGAGAGCAGAAGGCAAGTTAAGTCTTGAAGATAAAATAAGTAAATACATTGACGCTTCAATTTTGTCGGGATTACACTTTTACAAAGGCAAAGATTATTCCCAAGAATTAACCATCAGACACTTGCTTTCCCACACATCGGGACTTTCTGATTATTTTCAAGACAAAGGAGCAAGCGGTAAGAGTTTGGAAAATGAATTAATGGCTGGCAATGATCAGTTTTGGACTTTTGAAGAATCAATTGATAGGTCAAAAAAAATGTCTCCTCTCTTTGTGCCCGGAACAAAAGGAAAAGCAAAATATTCGGATGCTAATTTTCAGCTTTTAGGAAAAATCATTGAAACCATAACGGGTAAATCGTATGCTGAAAATTGTCAAGACCGCATTATTCAGCCACTTAGTTTAACAAAAACCTATCTCTATCAAGATGCAACCGATGAAAAACCAAAGATGTTATATCATAAAAGCAAGGAGTTGAAAATTCCCAAAGCAATGACCTCTTTCGGACCAGATGGTGGAATGGTTTCGGTTTCTGCGGATATGCTTGTTTTTATTGAAGCATTTTTCACAGGCAAATTATTCCCACTATCCTATATTGACGAATTGCAAGAATGGAACAGAATTTTTCCCCCAATGCGTGCAGGTGTTGGCATTCATTTGTTTAAGCTTCCTTGGATTTTTGATCCTACAGGTGCAATTCCATATTTTATAGGGCATTCAGGACTTTCAGGCGCTTTGGCATTTTACAGTCCAAAAGAAAATATCTATATCGCCGGAACCGTAAACCAAACAGCACACCCCGATATCTCTTATAGGACAATGATTTCATTAACTCAACGAATATTGAAGAAATGAAAGATAGAAATAATTCAGTTACAATTTTTAATGCCCGAATAATCGGGATTTTCTTTTTATTGGCTTTTTTAGCCTACGGTATCGGAAGACAATTGTTTGAAAGTGCTGATAAGCCTGAAAAATATTTAGGCGCATTACTAATTCTCGCCAACTCGGCAATGGTCCTGTTTATCGGGATTTTATTGAGAAAAACATTGACCCGATACAATCCAATAGTTGGCAATATTTATTTTTTTACAAGAATTTTTGAAGCCTTAGCTCTTTCGACAATATTATTGAAAGGTGTTGTATCCGACGACTTGGGATATTTTCTTGCAATGTTGGTTTTAGGGATTGGCAGTATTCCAATGTGTTTGACATTGTACAAACATAAAGTCTCACCATCTTGGTTGGCGATTTGGGGGGCCATAGGCTATGCTGTTTTTGCTTTTGGCTTTCTGATGGAGCTATTTGGAAAGGAGTGGAGCATCTATTTTCTCGGTCCAGGCGGGTTGTGGGAAGTGGTTTTCGCAATTTGGTTAATCGTTTGCGGAAGTAAAAATATAAAACCAACTACTCGTTAACAAGTGGTTGATTTTTTGATAATAACAATATAAAAACTTATTAAATAGGAGATAGAAAAATGAAAATTAGTAAACGAATGATTTATGGAATTCTATTAACAGCAATAGTATTCTTATTAGCAACCTTAGCGGGTAGAAACATCAATTTGAATATTAACTTTCTTCCCTACTCGTTTGTAACGCACACGACTTTGCTGATACTTTCCATAACTTTGATTTGCGGTTTAAAAAAGCATGTGAAGTATAATATGGCATGGCCTAAGTTTAAAAAGACACTAAAGCCAATACTATTCGGGTTCTTGGCAGCGATAATCGTCAATACTTTTATGGTTGCTCTGACAAAAGGTTTAGGAGGCGAAGTCGAATCTCATTTTGCATTTGATTTGATGTCCCCATTGCAGGTTTTCCTCTTTATATTTATCTATGCAAGTGTGGCAGAAGAGGTTTTATTTCGGGGCTTTCTTCAGAACATATTAAAGCCACTAAAAAATAAGGGGATAAAATTATTTAAAAGGCATATTAGCGTTCCGGTAATGATTGGTGCCGTTGCGTTTAGTTTAGCGCATCTAATTCTGATAACGTCGGGCGCGAACACTTTTTTTATCGTTAGAACACTAGTTTTTACTTTTGTTCTTGGATTAATTGCCGGTTATTATCAAGAAAAATATGATAACAATGCGTATGCAATTTTTGTACACATGGCAGGTAATTTCATGGGTGTAGTAGCGGCAATTTTAACGAGTTTAAGTGTCTGATTTAAACTTAAACACAACAAACTAAATTTGAAATGAAAAGAATACTATCGGTATTATTAGTGTTGCTAATTTTTACAAGTTGTACAGATATGAAAAGCGTTTTTATCAAAGATAAATCCGAACTGATAGAAAGGAATAAAGCTCATAAGATTGAAGTTTTTACCGAAGAATTAATAAAAGATCTACCTGAACCTTTGAAAAAGTACCTTCGGATTTGCGGGTATGTAAATACGCCTGTTCCTATAAATGCCAATGTGTATTGGGCTGAGTCTTGGTTAAAAATGTCGCCGGAAAAAGAGTGGAGAAAACTTCATACAACGCAATTCAACTCTGTAAAGCCAATAGGAAGGTCAGCCTATATGAAAATTTTAGGTATGCCTGTGGCGGCTAGAGATCTATATCGTGATGGGTATGGGGAGATGAACGTAAAGCTACTGAATTTGATAAAAGTGGCTTTCGATAACAGTAAAGAAGTGGCACAATCGGCATTGATAACGACATTCTGCGAGTTTATGCTTATTCCGGGCTATCTGCTTTTGGATAATGTAAAATGGGAACAGATAGACGATTATTCGATTCGGGGAACAGTTGTGGATAATGGGATTGAAGTTTCAGGGATATTTTACTTTAATGAAGAGGGGCTCTTTACACATTTTGAAACATTTGACCGATATTTTACGACAGGTAAAAACAGTTACAAAAAAGTCAAGTTTTCGGTTGTTGTAGAGAGTTATAAAACTCAATATAAATTGAAAATAGGCGAGAAGGTTAAGGTTATGTGGCATTTGCCGGAAGGTGATTATGAATACTATAAAGGTACTATTGACAGAATTGAGTTTAATGTGGTTGAGTATTGAAGAAAGGGAATTGTAAAGTCAAAAAGGTGTACAAATATCTTAAGTATAATATTTACGAATGTTGTAACTTTGTTTCGTAAATTAGACGTTAGCAAACATAAAATGACTGACGGTTAACACAGGGCTGACCACCCATTATGAAATGAAATTGAGACCAATACTCAATATAAAAAAAGGGGAGAAAGCTGAAAATCCTATAAGAGTAAGCAATAATTTTAAATTTTAATCAAAATGAAATCATTAAAAATTTACCAATTTAAAGGAATTGTATTTATTATGTTCCTAATTTTTTCAAGCAATTTGTTTACAGGTTGCAAAAAAGATGTACTTGTTTCAAATGATGACTTACAGCCTATAATGACTTTTGAAAACATCAAGGTCAAGGTGCTTGAAGACAGGTTGTATTTTGAAAACCGAGCAGATTATGCCGAAGCAATTGAAATACTCTCAAATATTGAGGAAAGCACCTTTGATTTGTTTGAAAAAAGCATAGGTTTCCAATCAATGAGAACAGTGCTAAATCAAAAGGAAAGAGAAGCGATCAATATTGAAGATGAACTTTTAGCAACACTATTAAATCCGCAGGGGATTATTCAAATAGCAGAAAACATTTTTGAAATTGACGCGTTGAATGAAATAGTGACTGTGTATTCAGCACCTGAAACAAGAGAAAAAAATGGTAAACGAACTTTCAGTACGAATGATGATGTATTTGACAGACTAGACGGCATAGAAGCGTTATATACAAAGTCAGGTTGCCCATCTTATAAAGAAAAAGTTAAAAACTGGGCAGTTTGGGGTGGCAATGTGGAGTGCAAGGTAGTTTATCAGAAAGCTGGAATTTATTTTTCTTTGCAATCAAAGATCAAAAAAGATCACTGGGGAGGTTCTGCTTATATTAGTTTAACTTGTCCAAGTGGCAGTTCGTATACCCAAAATCGCAGTGGAGCATCTCAGCAATCAATTCCTTCGAATTCACAAGGTGGTTACGGCAGAGTGTATAACTATAGACCTTATAGCAGCATGAGAGGATTAAAACAGTATTATTTCTCTGTAAATTTTTACTGTGATGATTCTGTTTCAGGTTATGGGCCTTATTCTACAACATTGACAATAAATTGTAATTAAGTTCGTTTTTTAGGGAGTTGGTTTATTCCAACTCCCTATTACACATAAATATATGAGATTAATTTGTTTTGGTTGTCTGTTTTTTTTAATATTTGGTTGCACCAAAGAAATAAACATTGAATTACCTATGCAAGATTCAAAAATAGTAGTAAATTCTCTATTTACTAATGATGCTCCTTTATCTGTATATCTTACAAAAACAAGAACACCTTTTAACGAGAAGGAATTATTTATTGAGAATGCCAGAGTCATTATTTATTCAGAGAATATAACTGACACTCTTCAGTATATGGGTGAAGGAATTTACATGTCAAGTCATTTAGGGCTTGCAAATTCTGAATATAGAATAGATGTAATATCTAATGGTTTTGAGAAGGTTACCGCAAGAGATTATATTCCTAAGCAAATGGCACTGCCCTTAATTGTAAGTGGTTTCCGTGACAGTGTTGGCGTTAATGAGCATGGGGATTACTATTCACAATTTACTATAACATTTTTGGATGATGCTAATGCAAAAAATAATTACGAAATTTTTATAAAACATCTTCTTTTTGAAGATGAAGTATGGGATAGAGGTTGTTTTTCAAATGACCCCATTATCGTTGCTGAGGGTTTAAATGATTACTTTCCTAATACAGTAGTATTTTCCGATGCCTTTATTAGTGGAAAGGAAAAAGAATTGGCAATAAACTATTATCCAGTTACATATAGTAAGCCAACAGGAGGGCAAGGCGAATTGGTTGACCCAAACTATAAAGTAATAGTTTATTTCAGAAATACTTCAGAGAATTACTATAAATATAAAAAAAAACTGGCAGTTCATTTAGCGGGCCAGGAATTTGATTTTTGGGCAGGTTCTGGTGAGCCAGTTCAAATGTTTTCAAATGTTGTAGGTGGTTATGGGATATTTGCAGGATATACCGAAAGAATAGATACTATACAAAAACTAAAATAATTACACATGAAGAAAAACATCATTTTATTATTATTTGCCTTTTTGCCGATATTGGTTATTGCACAAGAAGTAAAGAGAAACAAAAGCATTGAAATTATTGCAGGGTATGCAAATTATAATTACAATTTGAATGGTGTGTTTTTAAGTGCAGGTTGCTCAAGAGGTTTTAACAAATATTTATATCTAACAGGAAGTTTAACCTTGTCAAATGGAAGTCGCAATAGAGATAATTCATTTGTTAACGACCAATTTCATGCCTCTGCCCTACAGATTGGCTTAAGGGGTGTTTGATTTCTTAAAAATACATTCAATAAGATTATCAGGGATTGCTGGCTATTGTTTTTTAGAAAAAACAGAAGTAGCTTTGCCTGCTAATATGCCTGTTTCAATGAGTTATTTAAAACCATGTTTTACAACTTCATTTCATTATACTATTTCATTGAATGACAAATTTCAATTGGGATTGATTTATTCAAGAACTCATATATTCTCATCTGGCCTATCAAAAGGTAGATTAATTACAAGTGGAATAAGTTTAGGTTATCAATTTTAATTTTTTATGAGAATCCAAATTTTCTTATTCTTTATAATTTACCAAAGCGGTCTATTTGCTCAAAATATTACCGTTAGTGGTTATATTGAAGATATGCAAACAGGAGAACGACTAATAGGAGCAAGTGTTTTTGAGGCTTTGTCAAAAACTGGCACAACATCAAATAGTTATGGGTTTTTCAGCATTTCCTTTACTCAAGGCGATTCTGTTCGCTTATTTTTTTCCTATGTGGGCTATGAAACCTTTGAAATAACTGCTATTTTGAAAGAAAACAAACAACTCAATATCAAGCTTAAGCCCAATTTGATGCTAAATGAAGTTGTTATTACTGCTAGTCAAGATATACCTATCGAGCAAAAAACTGAGATGAGCATTGTTTCCATTCCCATTAAACAAGTTAAGTTACTTCCATCGTTGGGTGGTGAAAGTGATGTTTTAAAGGCAATACAGTTAATGCCTGGCGTTCAATCAGGAAATGAGGGTACCAGTGGCTTATATGTTAGAGGTGGTAGTCCTGATCAAAACTTAATGGTGTTAGATGATGTCCCTTTGTATTACGTGAATCACTTAGGCGGGTTGGTTTCAATTTTTAATACCGATGCAATTAGTAACATAAATCTTATCAAAGGTGGTTTCCCTGCACGTTACGGCAATAGGTTGTCTTCTGTTATGGATATAAGAATGAAAGATGGCAATTTAAAAGAAGTTAAAGGTAACGCAATGATTGGCATGGTAGCCTCAAAAATATCCATTGAAGGACCAATCAAGCAAGATACAAGCTCATACATTATTTCATTTCGTAGGTTTATGTACGATTTGATAACAAGACCTTTGTCTAAGATAGTATTTGATAAGGTATCTGCGGGTTACACTTTTTATGATTTTAATGCCAAATTTAATTATAAGTTGTCTGATAATGATAGGTTATATCTGAGTGTTTATTCAGGAAAGGACAAAATGACTATTAAAATGAAAGATAATTCAGATAATAGTAAATACATGAACAGGTCATCTTTGGGTTGGGGAAACAATCTAATTGCTGTAAGGTGGAATCACTTATTCAACACTAAACTGTTTAGCAATACTACTATTTCGTATTCTCAATACAAATACAATACTGAGTTTGAAAATAATAATAAAACAGGAACAGATAAAGAAACTATATTTAACAGGTTTACTTCCGGCATAAACGATTTAGCGATAAAGTTTGATATTGAATACTATCATTCAACAAAATATAAATTAGTTTTTGGTGCCAATAGTATTTATCATACTTTTATTCCCGGTAGCGAAAAGTTTAAACACAACACCAATAGCTCTGCCATTACTGATACTATATTTGGGAATTATTCATTACATGCCCTTGATAATGCCATTTATATAGAAAATATTTTTCAATTAGGAAAAGGTTTTTCAATAAATGCTGGTGGTAGGTTTTCTCACTATTATGTAGAAGATACAAATTTTGTTAATTTGGAACCTCGGATTTTAGTGAATTGCTCTGCAGGTGAGAATAATTCGATAAAAGCATCATATTCTCAGATGTATCAAAATATTCATTTGTTGACAAGCTCCGGAACAGGTATGCCGACAGATCTGTGGTTGCCAGCGACAAAAAATGTAATCCCACAGAAATCCACACAATACGCTTTAGGTGCAGCTTCAACTCGAAAATTTTACAATCAGAATTACGAAATATCAATAGAATTTTTTTACAAGGAACTTCAAAACTTAATTGCATATAAAACTGGGGCTAATGTTTTTGGTTCTACTGTTGACTGGCAAGATAAAATTGAGAAAAACGGCAAAGGTGCTTCAAAAGGGATTGAACTATTGATTAATAAGAAAACTGGCAAGATTACAGGGTGGATTGGCTATACATACTCAAAAACAACTCGTCAATTTGAAAATATTAATGATGGTATTTCATATCTCTTTAAATATGACAGACCCCATGATATTAGTATTGTTGTCATGCACAACCTTAATAAAAATATTAATTTTTCATTAACATGGGTATATGGCACAGGAAACGCCATTACATTGCCAGTTAGTGCATACTCTATAATGACCGAAACAGGTTTAGAGCAAATATATGTTTATGAAGGTATAAATACATTTAGAATGAGAGATTATCATAAAATGGATATTGGGTTCAATTTTAATAAAGAAAAAAAATGGGGAACAAGAACATGGAGTATAAGTGTGTATAATTTATATAACCGCAAGAATCCATATTATTACTTTTTTGAAAAAAAATCGAATAATAGTGATGAAGTTGTTTTAAAGCAATTAAGTATGTTCCCGATTATGCCTTCAGTAAGTTATAGTATTAGTTTCTAATAATATGTATATGAGATATTTACGTGTGCTAACAAAGGCTAAAATCAAGCGGGCAGATGATAATGCAAATTTGAAGGGCAGTACATCTAATAAACTTTATCGCAGGTTGACAGGGTAGTGCTCCGAAATGCCCGCCAGCTTTTAGCCTCAGGCGTTATGTGGCATAATAAGACGACAGCAGAAACTATAATATTAACAAAAGAAACAGATGAATAAAATAAAATTTTTTATAATCGGGTTAACTATGATTTTGACTATTAATCAAGGATACTCACAAATTAGTTATTCGATAAAAGCTGAGACAGGATTTTTAATGTATCAAAATAATACAATACAGGTTGACCCTGGTCCAAATTGGAAAGGTTATAATTTGTACGAACAAAACGGTATAGATTTTAATATTGTAAACGGTATTGATTTTGAAAATAAACTATTTGCGGGAATTGGTATCGGATACTTAAATTTTGAAGGGATAAACGGATTTTATGCATTTACAGACTTTGAATACCTGCCTTTAAAAACCAAACTAACACCACTTGTTAATTTGAAAATCGGATATAGTCACATTTGGAATCAATATGAAAATGGCACGGGAACAGGACTTGTTGAATTATCGACAGGACTAAATTATAGACTGACAGAGAAAATTGATATTTATGCAAAATCAGGTTTTACCATAACACAACAATCATTGTTAATTCCGATAAGACTTGGCATTAAATTTTGATGAAAAAGAAAGAATTACGCCACATAACGGGCGTTTGATACAATGGAGGGTAGCGTGGTTAATTGAACATTCTGCCTCGCATCAACTTTTGCGGTGTATTGACAGTTTTGTGTTCCGAAATCCGCTACTGCACACACACGCAAACCGTTATGTGCCATATTAAAAAACGATTGTTTAAAAGTAGATTTTATGAAAAATATTCTAATGATAATTCCCCCGGAAAGGTTTAGAGATGAAGAATTATTTGAGACTAAAGAAGAATTAGAAAAGTTTGGTCATAAAATTTCGATAAATGCACCAAAGAATTCAAGACTATTTGGCCAAACAATAGGGAAGCTACTATTAGACAAAAATGATTAATCAACCATAACAATAAAATACAATGTCATTACAAGAAGTCCTTGAATTTCGCCGTTCTGTTCGCTACTTCGACGAAGCGAAAGAGCTAAACACTGAAAAGGTGAAGCGCTGCATCGAATTGGCAACGCTTGCACCCAATAGTTCCAATATGCAATTGTGGGAATTTTATCACATAACCGACCCTGAGATGCTGAAAAAAATATCCCATGCTTGCCTGGATCAAAAAGCAACAGAAACAGCTAAACAAATTGTGGTTTTCGTAACTCGCAGAGATTTACATCGTAAACGTTCAAAGGCTAATTTGGAATTTGAAAAAGGGAATATTGCTCGTAATAGTCCACCGGAAAAACAAGAGAGGCGATGGAAAGATCGCCAACTTTACTACAACCGCTTGATACCGTTTATGTACGGTCGTTTTTTCGGATTGCTTGGAATTTTTAGGAAGATTCTTACTGCATCTATCAGTCTTTTCCGTCCAATGGCAACATCGTTTTCTGAAAGTGATATGCGTGTGGTTGTACATAAAACTTGTGGTTTGGCGGCACAGACTTTTATGATTGCAATGGCTGAAATCGGTTATGATACGTGTCCATTGGAAGGGTTTGACAGCCGTAGGGTAAAAAAGTTACTCAAACTGCCTTGTAGCGCCGAAATCACTATGGTGATCCCTTGTGGAATTAGAAAAGGAACATGTGGAATTTGGGGAGAACGGTTTAGGGTACCGTTTGAGGAGGTGTACAAAAATATATAGTTAGATTTAGTAATAACCCAAATATTAGAATAAAATCTTCATAAAAACTTAACTCCTTTTCTTTCGTACCTAAGTGTGATATGGGTATTTTTGTATCAAATACAAATTATAACTGTATGAGAACAAGAAATCTATTAGTTTGTTTATTGCTCATCCTTTCGGCAGGCGCTTTAGTTGGTGGAGGCGCTTTTTTGGTGTTTCCCGAAGGATGGATGGAAATGACACCCGAATTGGTTTTGCAACATTCGCCTTTTAAAAATTTTCTTATACCCGGACTGATTTTGTTTACTGTACTTGGGTTGATGCCGATTTTTGTTGTTTGGGGACTGATAAAACGCAAGGATTGTAAGTTTGCACAGGCTTTAAACCTACTTCCCGATATGCATTGGGCTTGGACTTGGTTGGCGTACATAGGTTTTGCACTTATTATTTGGATTTATATGCAAGTCTATTTCCTGCAAGGTTTTCACTGGCTACACTCGTTTTATTTTTTCTATGGTGTTTTACTATTAGTTATAGTGCTTTTAAAGCCGCTACGTAAACGCTATTCTGTAAAAAATAAAACTAATTGATTCGAACAAGTATTTATGAGAAAATTAAAGAATACCATACTTCTTTAACTGTTATATGGGTTATTATGTTACTTTTATCACTGTTATGATTTTCACAAGTTGTGCCAATAGCGAAAATTGTTTTTGTTAAAGATAAATCTGAAATTATTAGAAAAAATAAATAATAAAGCCAATTGAATTAAAATTAAAATGAAAGAGATAGCAAAAGAATTTAAAGCCATTTTCGATCCTTTTTATCAAGCGCCTATAGAGGTTTGGGAATATTTTGTACAACATGGCGAAGTTGTCGAAAAGCAAAAAAACGATATCCTAAAAAGATACAACGAACGAGCCGACGTTTTTTATTTTATTCTCAAAGGTTCGGGCGGTATTTTGTTATTTTCAAATAACAATTACATCTGCATTGACCTGTGTTACGAAGGCGATTTATTGGTTGATTATATGTCTTTTCTTACCAACCAACCTACTGAAATTGAAGTTATTTGTTTTGAAAAATGCAGACTATTCAGCATTAGTCGTGAAAAATTTTTTGAGCTTTCACAAACCAATTACGGTAGAATTATTTGCCAAACAGCAGCCGAAAATTTGTTCATTCAAAAACAGATGCAACAAATCGAGATTTTAACAAAAACAGCCAAACAACGATATAGTGAAATGCTTGAAAAACAACCACATATATTACAACGAACACCCAATAAACACATTGCTTCCTACCTGGGAATTACACCCGAAAGTTTAAGTAGAATTAGAAAAAAACTCCTGTAAATTCATTTTTTATCTTAGGGTAAGTTTTTTAATGATCATACAAGTTAATTTTGCAAAAAATTAATTAAAAATGAAAGTAAGTATGAAAAAATTGTGGATTGTATTACTTATGTTTTTGTCAGTATCGGTAGGTATTGCACAAAATGATTTAGTGGAAACAGTAAGAGGCGTAGTGGTTTCGGGCGACCATACTCATGAGTTGATTCAGGCGTCAATATATGTCGAGGGGAGCGAACCCGGAATAGGAACGATAACGGATGAACAAGGTAATTTTACTTTCAGCGTTCCCGTTGGAAGACAAAAATTAAGATTCAGTAGTGTTGGATTTCTTTCGCAAACAATTGACATATTGGTAAATACAGGTAAAGAAGTTGTGCTGAATGTAGTGTTGGAGCCCTCCTCTGTTGAGCTACAAGGCGTAGAGGTGGTGGCAAGACACGATAAAAGTCGTCCGATTAACAAGTTGACTGTAACAGGAGCAAGAACTTTCAGCACGGAAGAAACCTTTCGGTTTGCAGGTTCGCTGGGTGACCCGGCTCGTATGGTGCGTAGTTTTCCGGGAGTTATTCCTGCCAACGATTCACGAAATGATATTATCATCAGAGGCAACTCCCCCATAGGCGTTCAGTGGTCGCTGGACGGTGTGGAGGTTCCTAATCTGAATCACTTTAATACAGGCATAGCTATGACGGGTGGACAGGTTACCATGCTTAATACCAATTTGCTCTCAAATTCAGACTTTTACATGAGTGCGTGGCCAGCATCCTATGGCAATGCAATGGCGGGGATATTCGACTTGAAAATGAGAAAGGGTAACAGCAAAAAACATGAATTTTGGGGACAAATGGGGTTTAATGGTTTTGAACTCGGTTCGGAAGGCTATTTTTCAAAGAAAAGTAATTCGTCCTACCTTGCATCGTATAGATATTCTATTCCTGACTTGATGGAGAAGATAGGATTTTATACAGGTATAACACCAAAATATCAGGATTTTACAATGAAACTTGATTTCGATATTAATAAGAAAAATAACCTTTCTGTAATTGCATTATACGGAAGTAGCGGAATTAGCTTTGTAGTATCGGAAGTGGAAGATGTAGATATAGATGAGAATTTATTAAAACAAATGGACCAACGTATAAAGATAGATGCGAAAACATACGTTCTTGGAACTACGCATACCATTGATTTTACTCCGAAAACAAAGCTTACTACACTACTCTCTTTTGTAAGAAGCGATACCCATATGCCGGTTGATACAATGTCTCTGATTCAGCCGAATGCAGAGTGGAAATTGGTATGGGACGAACAAGCATTAGAAGATAAATATTCACTCTACTCAAAAATAGAACATCGTTTTTCTTACACTTCATTAATAGAAGCCGGAGTGAAGTATGACTTTTATGATGTAGATTATTTAGAAAAAGAGTCGGTATCTGATGAAATGGAGGTCTTTACTAATGTTGACGAAGAAGGAGCTTTCGGTCTTTGGCGTGCTTATGCGCAATACAGGCAAAATGTAACATCGAAGTTGCTGCTCACAGGTGGTTTACATGGGATGTATTTTGATTTGAACAAAACTTATGCGGTAGAACCACGGTTTGGTATTCGTTATACACCTGCTTTAAAACATACCTTTGCATTGGCGAGCGGATTGTATAGTCAGATGATCCCACGTTCGTTTTATTTTATCAGAACGCTCACTCCTCAAAATGAAATAGAATACAGCAATAAGAATCTGGGATTTATGAAGAGTGCACATATTGACTTTTCATATAGCTGGGGCTTTGCTCCCGATTGGCATGTGAAAGCAGAGGTTTACTATCAGGACCTGTATAATATTCCTGTGAAAGACGACCCCAATGATAATTATACTATCCTACAAGCTGGTGGAGCTGGCGAAAATGTGATTATGCGTGAGGGAAATCTTATTAATAAAGGTACGGGGAAAAATTATGGGATCGAGTTTACAATTGAAAAATTTATGAGTAAGAATTATTACTTGTTGTTTAATTCTACTTTGTACAGATCAACATATACCAACGGATTTAATAATAAAGAATGGAGCACTATTTTCGACGGAAAATATCTGTTTAACCTTGCTTCAGGTTATGAACTGCCACTTAAGAAAGGGTGGACAATTTTTGCTGATATAAAAGGTTCATTGGCAGGTGGTACACGCTACACTCCCGTGTTAGAGGAGGAGAGTAAAATAGAGCGTAAAGTAGTGTTTGATAAAAATCGCACGAATGAACTGCAACTACGAAACTATTTCAGAACAGACTTACGAATAGGTTACAGGAAAAACCGGAAGAAATTTACAGATGAACTTGCTCTTGACCTACAAAACTTAACAAACCAAAGAAATATTTACAATTTGATGTATGACATTGATGAAGGCACTTACAAAGAAATGCTGTTGCAAGGATTTGCTCCAATGTTAACGTATCGAATTAATTTTTCATTGTAAATCAACGCTCTCGGAGTGAGGGACACAGAAAGTTTTTTAATTTGTTGAAATGGGGCTGCCTCAATAGTAAAGACAGCTTTTGGGTACTTATAAGGCACCATCGAGTTTGGACGATTTAGCTGTTCGAGTGTCAATTTTTCGAACTAAGCGGGCGCAGTTTTGGTTTTTTTTTTGCTTCGATCAAGACAAAAAAATGAAGGGGTATTTGTAGCATACGAATAAAGTAAATTAAGAATAACATGAGCAAAAAAGAAAAAGATAAAGCAGTATCGGGTTGCCAAACCCATCACCATCACCACCACACCCATACAGAAAACCTGCGAGGAAAAAAGCTGTTATGGGTTACACTGCTCAATTTTTCAATCAGCTTGGTACAAGTAGCAGGTGGAATTATCTCCAACAGCCTTTCCCTTATTTCGGACGCGATACACAATTTGGGTGATACATCCGCTATTTTCATTGCCTTTTTGGCCGGGAAACATGCGGCTAAGAAACCTGATGCTCAAAAGACTTTCGGTTACAAACGTGCTGAGATTTTAGCGGCTCTTTTTAATGGAGTGGTGCTGATAGCCATCTGCATTTTTCTTTTTATGGAAGCCTATAAACGCTTTATGGATTCGCAACCTATCAAGGGCGGAATCATGCTTACAGTAGCTGTTTTCGGACTGTTAGCTAATTTGATTTCAGTCTTGGTGTTGCAAAAAGACAAATCGCACAACCTGAACGTACGTGCCGCGTACCTGCATCTGTTGGGCGATACGCTCTCGTCGGTAGCGGTTATTGCAGGCGGTATAGCCATTCTCTTTTGGCAAGTTTACTGGCTTGACCCGCTCATAACGGTTGCTGTGGGAGTTTACATCATCTACCACACCTGGGGCGTGGTACGTCAAACGGTAGATATTCTGATGCAGGCAACACCCCGCCACATCGACCTTCAAAAAACCCAACAAAGCGTGGAGACCTTACCGCAAGTGGAAAATATCCACCACCTGCATGTGTGGTAAATGGATGACGAACAAATTCACCTGGAAGCCCACCTCAATATCTCTCATAACATGCCCCTTAGCGATGCCCAAGTCGTTCGCCACAAGGTAGAAACCTTATTGAAAAACAAATTCGGCATCAACCACATCACCCTGCAAATTGAATACAAGGGGTGTGAGGATAATGATGAGTTGATAAGTCGGGGAGGTGAGACAACGTAGTAGGGGGAATGTATTTATTGTGTTGATTTGCTGATGTGTGGAGAAAATTGGTGGAAAATTTTTGCCGACGCATATTTCAACATTGTCAAATTGCACGAGCTGACACCTGGTAAACTTTTTATGGATTGGCATACGAACAATGAACTATTTTTGCTATTTTTGCTAAATGTTTTACAGACGAAAAATTATATTAGCCTTGCTACAAGTTTTTGAAGGACAGGTAGATAAAATCAGTCTGCAAAAATTACTTTTCCTGTTTACAAAGAATCAAGCCAAGCCTGAATACGACTTTGTTCCGTACAAATATGGTTGTTACTCTTACTCTGCTCACGCAGATTTAACTTCAATGGTTAGTAAAGGGATTTTAACCGACCTTGAAAAAGCATATAAATGCAACGAAACAACAAATTACTTTAACACACTTAAAGCGGACGACAAAAAGTTAATGTTGTACGTTAAAGACCAATACGGAAAAATGAATGCAGATGCTCTGATGAAGCACGTTTATTTAAATTTCCCATATTGGGCAATAAATAGCGTGAAAGCAAAAGAAATTTTAACGCTGCAACAATTTGAAAAAATAAACAATAGTCGTCCCAAAAGCGAAGAAACTATTTTGTTTACTATCGGCTACGAGGGAATTTCGTTAGAAGCGTATTTAAACCGTTTGATTAAAAATGACGTAAAAGTTTTGGTTGACGTTCGCAATAATCCATTGAGTATGAAATACGGTTTTAGCAAAAGTCAATTACAACGTTATTGCAATAGTTTAGGAATAGAATACGTACATTATCCCGAAGTTGGCATACAATCCGAACAACGACAAGAATTAAACACACAATCTGACTATGATAAATTGTTTGCTGTTTACTGTCAAAATAACTTGAAAAAAACAATCGCTTCGCAAGTTAAAATTTTAAATTTGTTAAAAGAAAAAAAGCGTATTGCTTTGACTTGCTTTGAAGCGAACATTTGCCAATGTCACCGCAAACACCTGGCAGAAGTCATTAAAAATCTGCCGGACTTTAATTACGAGGTAAAACACATTTAAAAATGGCAAAGACAAAAGTTTTAATTACAGTCAAAACCTACCCAACCATTTCAAGTAAATACGAAGAATTAGTTTGTACCGCAGGTTTCACAGAAAACGGAACTTGGATAAGAATTTATCCGATTCAATTTCGTAAAAAGTCTTACGACCAGCAGTACAAAAAATATGATTGGATTGAACTTGATTTGGTTAAGAATGAAAGCGATTTTAGACCGGAAAGTTATCGTCCATATTCGTACGACAGAGAGATTAAAATTCTCAACCATCTTGACACAACACATAATTGGGCTGAAAGAAAGAAGTTTGTTTTAGGTAAAATCTATTACAACTTGGCAGAATTGATTACGGAAGCTCAAAACAAAAACATCTGTACTTCATTGGCTGTTTTTAAGCCGACAAAAATTTTAGATTTCACGATTGAAGAAGTTGAGCGAGAGTGGGATAAAAAGAAACTAGCCAAACTTGAAGCTGAACGCAGACAAGGAAATTTGTTTAAACAACCCGAAAATCCGTTTGAAGTTGTGCGAAAATTACCCTACAAATTTTCTTACGTTTTTGAAGACAATCAATGCAAACAAAGCCAGTTGATGATTGAAGACTGGGAAATCGGACAACTTTATTGGAATTGCCTTGCACGACACGAAGGTAGCGAAGCCAAAGCAGTTGAAGATGTAAAGAAAAAGTACTTTGATGACTTTGCGAAAACAAAAGATTTGCATTTGTTCTTAGGGACATCACAGCTTCATCATTACGTTTCTCACAATCCGTTTATGATTATAGGAACATTTCACCCCAAAATAGAAACGCAGACATCTCTATTTTAACAAAAGCACAGTTGCCAATGTTGGTTGCCCAAGCCGTCCGCCACAAGGTAGAAACCTTATTGAAAAACAAATTCGGCATCAGCCACATCACCCTGCAAATTGAGTATAAGGGGTGCGAGGATAATGATGAGTTGATAAGACGGGGAGGTGAGATTAGGTAGGGAGATTGCTAAAAGAAAGACGGAGAGACGGATACAATACGAAAATAGAAATTTTCGCAATCCATTTCGCTTGCGGAACCGTGTTAAATTGTTACTTTTGAGCTTTAATTGAAAGTCATAAAGTTTTAAAAAAGAAAAATATAAATGGCTAATAAAAGCAGAAGTGTTTCGCAAACAGAAGAACCTTTAGAAAAACAACTCTGGAAAGCAGCCGATAAGTTGCGAAAAAATATCGATGCTGCTGAATATAAGCATGTTGTGTTGGGATTGATTTTCCTGAAATATATCTCCGATGCGTTTGAGGAACTGTATGCCAAGCTGAAAGCGGAGGAAGAATTGGGTGCCGATCCTGAAGATAAAGATGAATACAAAGCTGAAAATGTTTTCTTTGTGCCACAAGCAGCCCGTTGGAGTATGCTGCTGTCCAAAGCAAAACAACCCGATATCGGTAAATTTGTGGATGATGCGATGGATGCCATCGAAAAGGAAAATCAGTCATTGAGAGGCGTTTTGCCCAAGGTATATGCCCGACAAAATCTTGATCCGACCAGTTTGGGTGAACTGATTGACCTAGTCGGTAATATCGCTTTGGGCGATACCAAAGCCCGCAGTGCTGATGTGCTGGGACACGTTTTTGAATATTTTCTCGGGGAATTTGCCCTTGCCGAAGGCAAAAAGGGGGGACAGTTCTACACGCCACGGAGTGTCGTTGAACTGTTGGTCGAAATGTTAGAGCCCTACCGGGGACGAGTTTTCGACCCCTGTTGCGGTTCGGGTGGTATGTTTGTCCAAAGTGAAAAATTTGTCACCGAACACCAGGGAAAAGTGAACGATATCTCCATTTACGGACAGGAAAGCAACCAAACCACCTGGCGTTTGTGTAAAATGAATCTGGCAATTCGTGGAATCGACAGTTCACAGGTGAAATGGAACAACGAGGGCTCCTTTCTGAATGATGCGCACAAAGATTTAAAAGCGGATTACATCATTGCCAATCCACCTTTTAACGTGAGCGACTGGGGCGGCGATCTATTGCGTACTGACGGACGCTGGCAATATGGCGTACCGCCGGTGGGAAATGCCAACTACGCTTGGATCCAACATTTTTTGTATCACTTGGCGCCCAATGGACAAGCAGGATTTGTACTCGCCAAAGGTTCACTTACCAGCAAAACATCCGGCGAAGGAGATATCCGAAAAGCTTTGATTGAAAATAACTTAATCGACTGTATCGTCAACCTTCCCGCAAAACTCTTCTTGAACACGCAAATCCCTGCATCATTGTGGTTTATGAGACGTAATCGGAGTGGTCATGAAATCCTGTTCATTGATGCCCGAAATCTCGGTCACTTAATCAACCGCCGCACCCGCGAACTATCCAAAGAAGACATACAGCAAATCTCAGACACATACCATAACTGGAGAACACGTGAAGGTTATGGTGATATCCCCGGCTTCTGCGCCTCCATTCCCATCAGCAAAGTAGCCGAACTGGACTACGTCCTCACTCCCGGACGATACGTTGGCTTACCCGAGGAAGATGATGATTTCAACTTTGAAGAACGGTTCACCACCCTCAAAGCCGAATTTGAAGAACAACTAAAGGAAGAAGCAAGGTTAAACGAAGTAATCTTAGAGAACCTAACTAAAATAAAACTTTCAGAATGATTGGTTACATGTACATATTAAAATGTAGTGACGGTAGTTATTATACCGGGAGTACAACCAATTTGGAATTACGGTTGCAGCAACATCAGAATGGTGAAGGTGCAAACCACACAAAAAAACGGTTGCCTGTTGAATTAGTATATTACGAAGAGTATGCAAGAATTGACGAGGCTTTTTACCGGGAAAAGCAGGTGCAAGGTTGGTGTAGAAAAAAGAAGGAAGCATTAATTACCGGAAAACCTGAGCTTTTACCAAAATTAGCTATTGCTTACAGAGATTTAAATAACGGTGGTTTCGAGCATTTCGAGCATTTCGAGAGCCTCAATGCCCTCAATGCCCGAAATGCACCGGTACCTGAAGTTCTCGAAACGGTGCCTGAAGTTCTCGAAACGGTGCCTGAAGTTTTCGGAACGGTGCCTGAAGTTCTGGGAACGGTGCCTGAAGTTCTCGAAACGGTGCCTGAGGCTCTGGGAACGGTGCCTGAAGTTCTCGAAACGGTGCCTGAAGTTTTCGGAACGGTCCCTGAAGTTCTCGAAACGGTACCTGAAGTTCTGGGGACGCTACCTGAAGTTCTGGGAACGGTGCCTGAGGCTCTGGGAACGGTGCCTGAGGCTCTCGAAGGCACCGTTCCTGCTAACCTTTCAAAAACTAAGATAAATGAGTGAGTGGAAATTTATAAAGTTACAAGAGGTACTTGATTTTGGAAATGGAAAAGTTAAACCTCAAAATGAAGGGAATATTCCAATTTATGGAGGAAATGGTATTTTGGGTTACGGAGATGATTTTAACTATTCAGGGGAAACCATTATAATTGGTCGTGTTGGAGCATATTGTGGATCAGTATATTATGAAAATAGACCTATATGGATTTCAGATAATGCTTTATCAGCAAAACCCAAGGGCGATAATAATGCAAAGTTTCTTTATTATTTTTTAAAAAACAGTGACTTAAATCAATGGGCAGGTGGTTCAAGTCATCCTCTTGTTACTCAAACACTACTAAATTCGTTAGAGTTTTCAATATGTGTCAATCCAAAGGTGCAAGTTGCAATCGCTTCCGTTCTTTCCAGTCTTGATGATAAAATAGACCTGCTTCACCGCCAAAACGCCACCCTCGAAAAAATGGCAGAAACGCTCTTTAGACAGTGGTTTGTAGAGCGATGTCCTGAGCCTGTTGAAGGGGAAGAAAAGGAGGAGTGGGAGATAAAAAAACTAGGAGCAATTGCTGAAATTCAGAATGGATTTGCATTTAGTAGTAAGGATTACGTTGAATATGCAGATACACATTTAGAAGTTTTTAAAATGGGACATATTCAAAAAGGTGGAGGGCTTCGAACAGATCCTAAAAGAGATTATGTACCTAGAAGCGAGAGGTTAAAAAGATGGATTTTAAATAAGGGAGATATTGTAATGGCAATGACAGACATGAAAGATAATGTTGTTATTTTAGGTGTTCCTGCGATGATTGATAAAGATGATAATTATGTTTTAAACCAACGAGTTGCCAGAATATATTTAAAGGATAAGTCGAATTTAATCAGTAATTATCTGTTATTCATTCAATTAAAAGATGTTGACTTTATTCAGGAACTTCAAAGTAAAGCAAATAGTGGTGTTCAAGTGAATCTTTCTACTGAGTCAATTAAAGATTCTGATATTATTATTCCTCCGCTTGCGATCCAAAAAGAAAAGTCACCCATAATAGATGATTTGTACACCAAAGTAGAATTAAATCAAACCCAAATCCGCACTCTCACTGCCTTGCGTGATACTTTATTGCCCAAGTTAATGAGTGGTGAGGTGAGGGTGGAAGAATAAAAAATAGGAGTTATGAAAATTAGTAAATTATATATTGAAAACTTCAAATGCTTTAATGGCGCTTTTACAATTGAATTTTCAGATAATGTGAATATTTTAGTTGGCAATAACGAGGTTGGCAAATCAACAATTTTGGAAGCAATTCACTTAGCATTAACAGGCGTGTTAAATGGTCGTTACTTAAGGAACGAACTTTCTCAATATCTTTTTAACAATGAAGTTATTAAGAAGTATTTATCAGAGATTAAGGCAGGTTATAATCCTAATTTACCATTTATCTTAATTGAGGTTTTTTTTAAGGAAAATGATTATGCGAAGTTTGAAGGTGATGGAAACTCGGATAGAAGCAAAGCAACTGGCATTTCATTTAAAATAGAATTTGATAATGAAGCATACAAATCAGCCTATGAAGAATTACTAAAAACGGAGTTTGAAACCATTCCAATTGAGTTCTACAAAATAAGTTGGATGTCTTTTGCAAGAGATGGAATTACTTCAAGAAATATCCCTTTAAAATCAGTTTTAATTGATTCTTCCTCCTACAGATATCATAATGGGTCAGATATGTACATTTCTAGAATTATTAAAAATAATCTTAGTGATGAACAAAAGGCTGGGATTTCTCAAACTTTTAGGAAACTCAAAGAAACGTTTATGAATGATGATTCCATAAAAGCAATTAACGAACAAGTTGAGAAAAATACACAAATATCAACAAGTAAGAAAGTGGAAATTTCGGTTGACTTATCAACAAGAGATGCCTGGGAGTCTACTTTGATGACCTATTTAGATGAGATCCCATTTCATCAAATTGGCAAAGGTGAACAATGTATTGTAAAAACAAATCTGTCATTATCACATAGAAAAAGTGAAGAAGCAAACCTTATTTTACTTGAAGAACCAGAAAACCATTTAACCCATTCAAAATTAAACGAGTTTATAAAAAGTATTACAAGCAATAATAATCAAAAACAAATTATTATATCAACCCATAGTAGTTTTGTTGCTAATAAATTAGGTCTAAAAAACTTAACTCTACTCAATGTAAATAAAAAATCTTTTAAAAGAGAAAAGTTTAATTTTGAAAATTTAGAAGACACAACAAATAGGTATTTTAAAAAACTATCAGGTTATGATACACTTAGATTAATACTGTGTAAAAAAGCAATATTGGTTGAAGGGGATTCTGATGAGTTGGTGGTGCAGAAAGCATACATGGATAGTCACGAAGGGAAATTACCAATTGAAAATGATATTGATGTTATTTCTGTTAAAAGTCTAGCATTTAAAAGGTTTCTTGAAATTGCAAAAGAGTTGAAACAGCAAACAGCAGTTGTTACAGACAATGATGGTAATTATGAAGAAAATGTCATAAATAAATACAAAGAATATAATAATGTTGATTGTATTACAATATTTGCTGATAATAACGAAGGACTTAACACACTCGAACCTCAATTTGTTGATGCAAATAAAGATAAATTAGATACACTTTGCAAAGCAATTGGGATTAATAGTTCTAAATACAATTCTGTTGATAAAATTGTAAGTTACATGAAATCTAATAAAACGAATTGGGCTTTGAACATTTTTGAAACATATGAGAAGGTTGAATATCCAAATTACATTAAAAAGTTAATTGATTGGTGCGATGAAGAATAATAAACTCAATATATCTGTTGCTGGTTCAGGTAAAACAACTTATCTTGTTGATAAAGCTTTGTCACTTGATAAAAGCAATAAAATATTGATTGTAACATATACAACTGATAACTTAGAAGAAATACAAAAAAAAATACTAGCAAAGCGAAAGTTGATACCTTCAAACATTACCATTCAAGGATGGTTCTCCTTTTTATTACAACATGGAGTAAGACCTTATCAGGGTGCTATGAATGATATGCTTTTTGAAAATTACATTAATGGGATGTTATTAATTAATGAAAATTCAAGTTTCAAAAAAGATTCGAGAGGAAATATCATAAAAAATAGAGCAGGTTATCCGATAAGTTATGGGGAAAGCGATTTCCGAGATTTTTACTTCACTAAAAATTGGAAAATTTATTCAGACAAAATTTCAAAATTTGTTGTAGCCTGTAATGATAAAGTGAAAGGAGAAATAATTTCGAGGATATCACGTATTTATTCGCACATTTTTATTGATGAAGTTCAAGATTTAGCAGGTTATGATTTAGAAATAATTAAGTTGTTATTTAAGTCGAATATTGAAATCCGCTTAGTTGGGGACCCAAGACAAGTGACATATTTAACAAATCATTACAGAAAATATCCAAAGTATAAATATGGAAAAATAAAAGAATTTATTCAAAATAAATGTAAAAACTTTATAGATAAAGACACAATAGATGAAACATTGTTGAAAAAATCTCATAGGAATAATCAGGCAATATGCGATTATTCTTCAAAACTTTACACTAAACTTGAAAAATCAGAACCTTGTGATTGTAAAATTTGTAGAAGCAATATTACTGAACATGAGGGTGTGTTCTTAATTAGACCTGAAAATGTAAATAAGTATCTAGAAAAATTTAAACCGACTCAACTGATTTGGGATAAACTAACAAAAGTAAACACATTGTATCCTGTTATAAATTTTGGAAAATCTAAAGGTAAAACTTATGAAAGAGTTATTATTTATCCAACTGAATCAATTAGAAAATGGATTTGTAATAATCAAAGTGATTTAAAAGATGCAACAAAAGCAAAGTTCTATGTTGCTTTAACTAGAGCTAAGCATAGTGTTGCAATTGTATATGATTACAAAGAAGATGAGCAGTTTGAAGGAGTCCAAAAATATAGTATGTAAATCAAACTAAAATACACATTTTTATAATATTGCTTGATACTTTGTTGCTGAAGTTTATAAATGGTAAAAGTAAAAATATAAGCTATGAAAATAACTAACGAAGAAGCCGAATATCTCTTAAAACTACCTAAAAAAGTACTTGAAAATGACACACTCTTAGATTCTTTGACTATTGATCAAAAGTTCCCGTTTAATGCGCGTTTTGAGTTAGTATTAGAAAAAGCTGAGGCTATAAATCGTTGGCATGGGCTATTCCTTTATCAGTGGATCAATTTGAAATCAAGGAGTTAAATGATGATGTTAATTTTAATAGTACCTTTGCAGATATTTTAAAGCTATTTGCAAGAACAGTGAATGTCGAAACAAAAATCTTAGTTAATGAATTACTATTATGAACTGGATTGACAAAAACATAAAGGAATATTATAATTGGTTGCGTGAAAGAACCGTTGTAACCAATGATGAACAGACCGGATGGAGTACGATTATGACACCTTTCCTTGGTTTGTTTAACGACAATATTGAGATATACGCTAAATTGGATAATGGGAAACTGATATTGTCTGATGATGGAATAACATTGTCCAACCTTGAACTTGCCGGAGCTTCAGTTCTACGCTCTCCCAAACGTAAGGAATGGTTAGATATGATTTTTTTGAACTATGGGATAGAGGTTAACGCGGATAATGAACTCTTGGCAATTGGTTCTGAAAGAGATTTTAATCAGAAAAAACATAATCTGATTTGTGCTATTTCTGAAGTTTCTGATATGGCAATGATGGCAAAACAAACCGTTTCTTCTCTATTTAAAGAAGATGTAAAATCCTACTTAGATGAACAGGATATTATCTATACCCCTCACTTTATAGCCAAAGGTTCTACAGGTATTGAATTTACTTTTGATTTTCAAATTGCCGGACATCAAAGCGAGTTAGTACTAAAATCCTTCAATTCTTTGAATAAAATGAATGTTCCAAACTTTCTTTTTGCTTGGGAAGATATTAAGCCTGCACGTGAAAGAATTTCCGGTAAAGAGCTAAAAGGATTGGCTATTGTAAATAATGTGGATAGAGAGATAAAACAAGAATACTTGGATGCTTTGGTAAGTAAAGGAGCAGGGTATATTTTATGGGATCAACGCTACCAAGCCGAGATGTTGAAAAAACTAGCCGCATAAAATGACAAGAATCACAGAAAATACCATCGAATCTTTTACCATCGAGCTATTTAAAACCCTCGGTTACGAGTACATCTATGCACCGAATATTGCTCCTGATAGCAAAACACCTGAAAGGGAAAACTTTGAGCAGGTTTTATTACTTGGTCGTTTGCAAAAAGCTGTAAATCGCATTAATTCATCCATCCCTGCTGATGTACAAGCTGAAGCCATTAAAGAAATTCAACGTATTTCCTCACCTGAACTATTGGCTAATAATGAGACTTTTCATCGGCTTTTAACCGAAGGTATTCCCGTTTCAAAACGAGTAGATGGAACAGAGCGTGGCGACCGTGTTTGGTTAATCGACTTTAAGAATCCGCATAACAATGAGTTTGTGGTTGTCAATCAGTTTACGGTAGTTGAAAATAATCAAAATAAACGTCCCGATATTGTATTGTTTGTCAATGGTATTCCATTGGTAGTCATGGAGTTGAAAAATCCGGTAGATGAAAACGCTACTGTTCGTTCGGCATTTAGACAAATTGAAACTTACAAAGCCATCATTCCATCGCTTTTTACATACAACGGCATCGTAGTTATTTCTGACGGTTTGGAAGCCAAAGCGGGTTCTATTTCTGCTGGATTTAGTCGCTACATGGCTTGGCCTGTCTGCGTGCAACGCACAGGCAGCAAAACTACTGACGGCAATAAGTTTCTTTACAATAAATTCTTTATTTATGTAATAGAATGTGAAGACAAAAGCTATTATATCGGACAAACATCCGACATTATTGCAAGATGGGAGCAACATCGCAGTGGAATGGGTGCTGATTGGACAAAAACACACAAACCGATCCGAATTATCCATTATGAAATATTCCCAACCAGAGAAGAAGCAGTCCGCAGAGAGAAAGAATTAAAAACCGGATTTGGGAGGAAATGGATTAAAAGAGAAATAGCAGCGGGCAGAAATAAGCCTTTTTCTACAAAAGAAGAAGAAATTGAGATTAGAGCTAACAAAAAAACAGACACTTCTACATGGCATAAAGGCTATATTAGTGAATTAGAAACCCTGATTTTGGGTATGCTCAATAAAGAGACGCTGATTGACTTAGTCCGCCATTTTGTTGTATTTGAAAAATCAGTCAGTTTGCGTGCACCGCACAGGCAGGAACAAGAAGATCCCGAAACGAAAATCACAACTATCACTACCGTTAAGAAACTGGCGGCTTATCACCAATACTATGCCGTTAATCGTGCTGTAGAATCCACATTACGAGCAGCCGGCTACCATTCCCTTCTTTTGGAGGGGTGGACAGCGAAGCTGGACGGGGTGGTACATTCCCCTCCTCTGGAGGGGTGTCAGACCAAGTCTGACGGGGTGGTACTTTCCCCTCCTTTGGAGGGGTGCCCGAAGGGCGGGGTGGTTAATAAACCTGACTCCTACCGCGACTCTCAAAACTACTTCGACCTTCCTTACAATCCAAATCTTAAAGAACGCGCACGTGCATTGCGTCAAGCAGGTAATTTATCGGAAGTACTTTTTTGGAATCAAGTTAAGAACAAGCAATTTAAAGGATACGACTTTGACAGGCAAAAAATAATTGGCAATTATATTGTTGACTTTTATTGCATTAATTGCAATGTCGTGATTGAAATAGATGGAAGCAGCCATGATGATAAAGTAGAATATGATGCAGACAGAGATGCTTATTTGGAAAGTTTAGGATTAACAATTATTCATATTCCGGCAGCAGATGTACTGCAGAGAATGGATGCGGTTATGGAGATGCTTTTTAACCACCCTGCCCTAAAGGACGGACGTTTAATGCAGGATCCTCCTGAAAGTTACGGTTTACCTGGTGTAAAGCAACAACCTATTGGCGACCGCAAAGGTGGTGTAGTATGGCATACCCAAGGAAGCGGAAAATCACTTTCAATGGTTTTTTATACGGGTAAAATTGTATTGGCATTGGATAACCCAACCGTTGTGGTTATTACCGATCGAAATGATTTGGACGACCAGCTTTTTGATACATTTGCGGCTTCTAAACAGCTATTACGTCAAGAGCCGGTACAAGCCGAAAATAGAAACCAACTTAAAGAGCTTTTAAAAGTTGGTTCGGGTGGTGTTGTTTTTACAACCATTCAGAAATTCCAGCCCGACGAAGGAAACGTGTACGAGATGCTATCCGACCGTGAAAACATTGTAGTGATTGCCGATGAAGCACACCGTACCCAATACGGTTTCAAAGCCAAAACCATTGACGATAAAAATGCACATGGCGAGGTAATCGGCAAAAAGATTGTTTACGGTTTTGCCAAATATATGCGCGATGCATTGCCGAATGCTACCTATCTCGGCTTTACAGGCACACCTATTGAAAGCACCGACGTAAATACTCCCGCTGTTTTCGGTAATTACGTAGATATTTATGATATTGCGCAAGCTGTTGAAGATGGGGCAACTGTTCGAATTTATTACGAAAGCCGCTTGGCAAAAGTAAATTTGAGCGAAGAGGGTAGGAGACTAGTTGAAGAATTTGATGATGAGCTGGATCAAGAGGATTTAACGGATACTCAGAAAGCAAAAGCCAAGTGGACACAGTTAGAAGCTTTGGTAGGGAGTGAAAATCGAATTAACCAGATTGCAAAAGACATTATCGAACATTTTGAGTTACGGCAAACCGTTTTTGAAGGCAAAGCAATGATTGTTACTATGAGTCGCCGCATAGCAGCCGATTTATACAAAGCCATCATCAAGTTAAGACCTGAATGGCATTCCGATGAATTGAACAAAGGCGTAATCAAAGTAGTAATGACTTCCGCATCTTCCGATGGTGCCGAGATTGCAAAACATCATACCACCAAAGAACAACGCCGTATATTAGCTGAGCGCATGAAAAATCCGGATGATGAATTAAAACTGGTTATCGTTCGGGATATGTGGCTCACCGGTTTTGATGTGCCATGTCTGCACACCCTTTACATTGACAAACCAATGAAAGGACACAATTTGATGCAAGCCATTGCAAGGGTAAACCGTGTTTACAAAGACAAACCGGGCGGTTTAATTGTAGATTATTTAGGCATTGCAGCTGATTTGAAAAAGGCACTTTCGTTTTATTCTGATGCCGGAGGTAAAGGCGACCCAACTATTTTACAGGAACAGGCTGTTCAGTTGATGTTGGAGAAACTGGAAGTAGTTTCACAAATGTTTAGCGAATTCCCCTCCTTTGGAGGGGTGGACAGCGAAGCTGGACGGGGTGGTACATTCCCCTCCTTTGGAGGGGTGGACAGCGAAGCTGGACGGGGTGGTTTTAATTACGAAGACTATTTCGATGCCGATACTTCCAAAAAGCTTTCAATGATTTTAGCCGCCGAAGAGCATATTTTAAGTTTGGAAGATGGCAAAAAACGTTATATAAATGAAGTTACGGCATTGTCAAAAGCCTTTGCTATAGCTATTCCTCACGACCAAGCTATGGATGCCAAAGATGAAGTTTCTTTCTTTCAGGCAGTAAAGGCACGTTTGGTAAAGTTTGATAGTACAGGTTCAGGAAAAACCGATGAAGAAATCGAAACAACCATCCGACAAGTAATAGACAAAGCATTGGTAACCGAAGAAGTAATTGATATTTTTGATGCCGCAGGATTAAAAAAACCCGACATTTCAATACTTTCAGAAGAATTTCTTTTAGAACTGAAAGGAATGAAACACAAAAACATTGCCCTCGAAGTATTGAAAAAATTACTCAACGATGAGATAAAATTGAGAGCGAAAAAGAACCTTGTTAAAAGCAAAACTTTAAAGGAAATGTTGGAGAACTCCATCCGGAAATATCACAACAAAATTCTTACGGCTGCCGAGGTGATTGAAGAACTGATAAACCTCAGCAAAGAGATCATTAATATGGACAACGAAGCGAAAGCAATGGGATTATCAGATTTTGAATATGCCTTTTATACAGCCGTTGCAAACAACGATAGTGCAAAAGAATTAATGGGGAAAGATAAGCTTAGAGAGCTTGCCGTTGTTCTTACGGAATCAATCAGGAAGAATGCAACGATTGACTGGACAATCAAGGAAAGTGTAAAAGCAAAACTAAGGGTTGCCGTAAAAAGATTGTTGAGAAAATATGGCTATCCACCCGATATGCAAAAATTGGCAACTGATACCGTATTAAAGCAAGCCGAATTGATTGCAAACGAATTAACAAATCAATAATTGATTTGAGATACAATTTTATTTTAATGATATAAATATTGGGATAGTGTCTTGAAATGACATGCTTATGTTATTGGTTTTATATTTACGAATGTTGTAAATTTGCTTTGTAAATTAGATGTTAACACTATTTTGCGGTTGCTCCAACCCTCTTTGCGCAAGGTTAGAATTTGTTTCAAAACCATAGGATCAAGTTTATTTGCCATAGCTTATCTCGTTTGTTTTTGAGATAGGATAGACTGGTCTTTTGGGGTGGCACAAATCAAACCGGAATATCCACAGATGTTTATTAAATTTTAAATTTATATCCATTTTAAATAATTTACTTTCATTAGGTTGAAGCTTTCATTTGGTTAATTTTGCAGAAATTTCAAACACATAGAACTAAAGGTTCTACTTTAATAATTTGATTTACAATTTTATATAAATTTTTATGTCCATTACATTAGACAGGTTTAGCCTGAATAAACAATTGAAAGTAACAGGTCAGATACAAAAGGTTGGACTTATCGGTTGTGGGGCTATTGGGCAGGAGATAGCTTTGCTTATCAGTCAGAAGGGTATTGAGGTGGTTTTTATTGATCTTGATGAAGAGTTAATTGAAACTATTCTCAAAAGTATGTCGGATCAACTTGATATCATAATCAACCGCTGGGGAATGACAGGTAGTGAAAAAAAATTGGTTATGTCGCGTATTAACGGTTCTATCCATTACCACGATCTTGCCGATTGCGATATTATTATCGAAACGATAAATTCGCAGAAGCCTGGAGCGAACTTAGAAGAACGGTTAGAGGTTTTAAGAAAAGTGGAGGCAGTAGTAAAACCCGACACAGTGATCACCTCTAATACTGCGACAATGATGATTTCCGACCTTGCCATTGCACTTGAGCATCCGGAGCGCTTGTTGGGCATGCATTTTATAAGTCCGGTGTCAAGAATTAATTTGGTGGAGGTTGTGTCGCATTTTCACACCAATGAAGCCTCCTTCCTCACTGTAAAAAAGTTTGCAGGAATGATTGGCAAAAAAGTTATAAAAATCAATGAATCGCCTGGAAACATAAGTACAAGAATGATAGTAGCCATTATCAATGAAGCTTGCGATATACTTACTGAGGGAGTTGCTTCGGTAGCTGAAGTGGATGAGGTGATGATGGAAGTTACAGGGAATACCGTTGGCCCATTCGAAATGGCCGATCGTTACGGAGTGGATAAAATTCATAAATGGATGCAAAACCTTTACCATGAGTTTGGTGAATTGAAATATAAACCTTCACCGATTATCTCTAGGATGGTAAGGGCAAAAATGTTTGGAATGCGTGTGGGAGAAGGTTTTTATAAATGGGATGGGAACATGAAATCAATAAAAACCGGTAGTATCAAAAATTTAGGACGTGACATGTTTTAATGATTTAAACTGTAATAAAAAGAGACAATGAAAATTATCGTTTTAAACTGCGGAAGTTCATCAATTAAATATCAACTTTTTGAGATGCCTCAGGTTGAGGTGCTTGCAAAAGGAATTGTAGATAAGGTAGGCCTAAAAGGGGCATTGATCAAGCATGAACGTAACGACGGAAAGGAGTTAAAAGTAGAAGGCGAGATATTGGATCATAAAAGCGGGATAGAATATTTGCTTGGCGTTTTGACAGACTCTGAATTTGGTAGCCTGAAAAGCTTAAAGGATATTGACGCCGTAGGCCATCGTGTTGTGCATGGCGCTGAAGATTTCAGCGGGAGTGTGGCAATAACTCACGAAGTAATACGAGCATTGGAAATCTCCACGGATTTGGCTCCTCTGCATAATCCGCCAAACCTCAAAGGGATTTATGCTATGCAACAGCTTTTGCCTGATGTCCCTCAGGCGGGTGTCTTCGACACGGCGTTTCATCAAACTATGCCGGAATATTCGTATCTGTACGGAATTCCTTATTCGCTTTACGAAAAACATAAGATACGCCGTTATGGGTTTCACGGAACCAGTCATAAATATGTATCGGCCAGAGCTTGTGAAATATTAGGAGAAGATATCGCAACTAAAAAAATTGTAACCTGTCATCTTGGTAATGGAGCTTCGATGGCGGCAATACTGTATGGTAAGTCGGTAGATACCTCAATGGGTATGACCCCGATAGAGGGTGTGATGATGGGCACGCGCTGCGGCGACCTTGACGTGGGGGCTTTGTTCCACATGATAAATAAAGAAGATATATCCTCAAAAATTGCAAACACTTTAGTCAATAAGTTTAGCGGAGTATTAGGCGTTTCGGGAGTATCATCCGATATGCGTGATGTAAAGAAGGCGGCTGATGAGGGTAATCACAGGGCTAAGATGGCTCTACAGATGTATGCTTATCGCGTAAAAAAATATATCGGCGCCTATGCTGCTGCAATGGGAGGCGTAGATATCATTGTATTTACCGGAGGAATTGGAGAAAACGATTGCGATACCCGTGCTAAAGTAATCGAAGGTCTTGAATTTTTGGGTGTGGATTTTGATTTTGAACTTAATAAGGGCTTACGAGGAAAAGAGGTCGTACTTACATCGCCATCATCTAAGGTTAAGGTTTTGGTAGTGCCAACAAATGAAGAGATGATGATTGCAAAGGACACCTACAACATCGTTACCGGAAACTAAATAAAATAGTTTTTTATGAAGTTTCAATCCCTGTTTAGCTCATCAAACTAATTACAAATTCACAAATAAAAAACTTGAATTCATGCCTTTGTGGCTAAATAATTCTGATAACTCAAATACTAATTCATATCTCTATTCTCAAATCAAAATCAGACAAGGACTAATTTTAGAGAGCTTTTTTTTGTTAGTTATTAATGTTTTGAGGTATATGTGTCTAATTAGGTAATCTTGTCCGATCAGGTGTTGATATAAAACTTCAATTAATGCCAAACGACATATCAATGGGTTTTTTTAAAAGGTGGTGGATCAGTATTCGTCCCTTTTCGTTGCCGGCCTCTACTATGCCTGTTGTTTTTGGGTCGGTGCTTGCTTATGTTTATGGCAACGTCTCTTTTAATTTCTGGTTTTTTTTACTGGCTTTTTTCGGGATGGTTTTCCTTCATGCCGGGGCCAATATCTTGAATGACATTTTTGATTATAAAAATGGTTTTGATAAATATCCAACCCTTGTAAGTGGAGGTGTAGTCAGAAAAATTATAACTATTAAAGAGGCTTTTATTGCTACAATAGGATTTTTAACAATCGGCGCTTTGATAGGCTTCTTGCTGGCTTGGCTGGTTGGTCTTAAGTTACTTCTCATTGGCATTCCGGGTCTTTTGATAGGAATCTTTTATACTAAAGGCCGAAAGATAGCGCTGAAATATCACGCACTCGGCGATTTGGCTGTTTTCCTTAATTTTGGCATATTTGGAGCTTTAGGAGCATGGTTTGTACAAACAGGAACATTATCGTGGATACCGGTGCTGTGGTCAATGCCTATTGCTACCCTCGTAATTGCAATCCTACATGCTAATAATTGGCGTGATATTACCAGCGATGCGGATGGTCATATCTATACAATTGCATCCGTATTGGGTGATAAGAAATCATTAAACTATTACGGCTTCCTGATTTTTGCACCCTTTTTTATGGTGCTTGCCCTTATTTTTATTCCCTATTTTCTTTTCCCGGAGTTTCCTGCTATGCCATTTAGTTTTGCTATTGTACTTTTTTCTTTGCCTTCGGCTTTAAAACTTTGGCAAAAAGCTTTAAATAGAAAACAACCAAAAAACCCTCTGGATTTTATTGTGTTGGATGGCGCTACAGCACAGTATAACCTGATATTTGGATTGCTTTGTACAGGCGCTTTGGTTATTGAATCATTGTTTCGTAATTTTTTCTGATGAGGCATAAAAGGGATTCTCTGTCATCTGCTAACAGAATAACGTTACTGATAACTGTTGCAGGTGTAGTACTCTTTTCGGTCATGTTTATTTTTAAAAAAACCGACTGGTTTGGTTTCTGGTATTGGATGAGCGCCAATCTTATAATTCTCTTGTCATTTGTATTCTATACCGACAGCCAAAATCTGAAATTATTAGTCAATGATTTTAAAGAAAATCTTGTAAAAAAGGCAATACTGGGATTAGTTTTTGCTTTGATTCTATTCATGATATTTTATTTTGGTAATTATCTTCTTGGTATTTTGTATAGTGGCGCTGGGGTTGAGATAAAAAGAGTTTATGACTTTAAGCAAAATGCCTCCGACCTTCGTATCCTTATTCTTATGTTGCTCATTATCGGGCCGGGCGAGGAGCTTTTTTGGAGGGGGTTTGTTCAGCGAAGGTTAGAAATAAAAAAAGGAAAAAAGTCAGGATTAGTTTTAGCAACAGCCCTATATACTGTAGTCCACATTTTTACCGGCAACATAATTCTTCTGATTGCCGCTCTTACCTGCGGGATTTTTTGGGGATGGCTTTATCAAAAGTATCGTTCAATGATTATAAATATGATAAGTCATTCATTATGGGACGTCATGGTTTTTATCATACTTCCCTTTGGATGATAATTGTTTAAAAACTCTTTTTTCTGTAATCATTTTTTTCTTTTACTTTGAACAATATTTAGAAAAATATTGATCAAAAACTATGTCGGAGCATTCTAAAAATTTTGCCTCATCTTCTTTGGATAAAAGCATTCGATTTTTTCTTTGGTCAATAATTATATCTTCGGTGCTGATCAGAGGGTTTCTTGCCTGGTATGTTGAGTTGGGCAATGATGAAGTTTATTACTGGACTTACGCTCTTTATCCTGATTGGAGCCATTTTGATCATCCGCCGATGGTAGGCTTTTTTATCTGGCTGACAACCCTAAATCTTCACTTCGACAGCGAATTGTTTTTGCGTTTGAGCTCGGTAATCCTTGGAGGAGTAAACATTTGGTTGGTCTATAGAATTGGTTGTAAGTTAAAAAACTGTTTAACCGGGCTTTATGCTGCCATTTTTTTTACCGGTTCGGTGTATTGTTTTGTAATTACCGGCATTTTTATCATGCCTGATACTCCTCAGTTATTTTTTTGGTTGCTGAGCCTGATGATATTAATACATGTTTTACCCGACAGACAGTTGACTGCAAGAAGCCGTCAGTTGCTTTTACTATTAGGCCTTACCATAGGGTTGGCTATGCTATCGAAATACACGTCAGCATATCTATGGGTTGCAATTGGGATTTTTATTCTCTTTTATAATCCTAAATGGCTGAAAACTACTGAACTGTATGTAGCTATCTTGATTTCGGCTGTAATGTTTTTGCCGGTGATTTATTGGAACTATAAGTACAATTTTATAAGTTTTACTTTTCATGGTGAGCGTGTAAACTTATTTACTTCAGGTGTTAGACCTGATCTCTTTTTTACTGAACTTGCCGGACAAATTTTATATAATAATCCGATAAACTTTGTGGTAATTATTATTGCCCTGATAGCTCTTTTTAGAAAAAAATTTTCATTGAACACCGATTATAAAAAGATCTTATTGCTTACCTCTTTGCCCCTGGCAGGTCTTTTTTTACTTTTTGCCCTCTTCAGGCCAACGCTTCCACATTGGAGCGGTCCGGGGTATGTTTCGCTAATCCTTTTATCTGCAATATTTTTAGCAGAAAAAAACAAAGAAAAAAAATTAACGATCCCAGTTCCGGCAGGTTTAAGTGTGATTTTGTTAGTAGTTGGTTTAGGTATTGCTTTGGCGGAGATAAAAACAGGTTTTATAGGTCAGCCAGCTACAGACGATCCGACAAAATTAGGTAAGAACGATGTTACATTAGACCTCTCGGGTTGGCGGAATTTTGGCAGTCAGTTCAGGCAACTTCGACTTGAAGATATTGAGAGCGGGGAGATGTCGGTAGCCTCGCCAATAGTTGTAACTCGGTGGTTTCCGGCCGCACACATTGACTATTATGTTGCAAAGCCTTCGGGGCAAAATGTGATTGGCATAGGAGAGCTTAAAAACTTGCATAAATATGCTTGGATCAATCGCTTACGGCCAGAACTTTATCCTACGTCAAATGCATATTATATTACCTCCAGTCGCGCATACAAAGCTCCCGATCCATCCTTATTAACATATTTTGACGAGATAAGTGAACCCGTGATAATCAAAGGATTTAAAGGTAAAAAGCATGTGCAGAATTTTTTTGTTTACAGGCTGAAATACTGTAAATCTCTTCCTCCAGATATTTTAGAAAGTATGGGTTTTGAACGGGATCTTGAAAATAAATTTGACTAAAAGTCTTTATTTAAAAAAAATTATATCTTTACGGAGTAATAATATAAACCATAAAAACAATTTACTATGAAAAAAGCTGTATTAATTTCATTAAGCCTTGTAATATCTTTTGCGGTATTTGGGCAACAAAAAATCAAAATTAAAGAGGGTTTAAAGGATTGCCGAGTTATTGAACGTGTTTATACCAATCATTCGAGCAATGGCCAGCTTCCAAAGCCCTTTCCGGCATCGGTGCCAAGCGGCGATAGGGCTGTTGTGCTAAGGCAGTTGGGAACATCGGCAAATGGTTTTGGGATGTTAGGCGTCCGCCAGAACCTATGGGCTGATCCTGCAATAAATGCAGTATCTTTTATTCACCGAATGCATATCCCCCCACACGGTCCTGGGTCAGGATTTCTTGCATACGATTTATCGCTTAATGGCGGTGAAACCTGGACGAACAATATTCAGGTTTATGAAGCTCCTTCCGCTGATTTTAACGGGCGTTATCCGCAGGGTGGAATTTATAATCCACTGGGGAATACTGATCCAGACAATGCTTATCAAGCTTATTTTGCAGCAGTGCTGGACGGATCAAATAATGGTACCTGGGGTGGATATGGTTATGGCGTTCATAAATTTTCGGGTACCGAACCGCCTACACAACACAATGTTGCAGCAACACCTGAGTTTCTTCAGGGTGTGCCCGAAGCCTATACAATTACAAGTAAAGGGTTAGCAATGTGTGCTGATCCTTCAAACAATGGTGTTGGACAACCTTTTGCAGATTTTTTTATAATCACCAAAGGATATTTTAATCCTGAAATTGGCGATTTTGAAATGGATCGTTTTACCGAATACATGCCAGCTGGCGGTGTCAGCCCTGTATCGGGAACTGCTGTAGGTGTGGCAGACGCCAAAGTTGCTTTTTCCCCTGATGGAGAGATTGGATATATTTCCTATCTTTCGAACAATGGCGAAAATACCGTAGAGTCAGAGGGGTGTTATCATCCTATTCTTTATAAAACTTTCGATGGTGGGGATTCTTGGGATGGTCCTTATAATGTGCAATTAGGCGGTGCAAGTGGACTTCCCGTGGTTTTAGAATATTTAACTGACGAATTGATAGAGATACTTTTCGAACCCCCTTATCCTGATCGTGAAGACATTCCGTTTACTTCAGCTTTTGACCATGGACTTACTGTTGATTTTAATGGGAATCCACACTTGATTTTTAGTGTTGGAATTGGTAGTCAGGATTGGTCAATCTATACTTCACATGCCGGCGTTGAGGGGTGTGGTGGTATGGTAGCTATGATTCATGCTTTCTCTACCGACAAGGGTGAAACATGGTACGGTAAACTGCTCACCTTATTGAAGACGTTCCGTGGTGAGTTTCCGATGGCCGGCAGCGATCCATCAAGCGAAGACAATCGGCCTTATCTTGCATCTACACCAGATGGTACAAAACTATTTTTCTCGTGGATAGATACCGATATTGAAGATTACGGCGAAAATGATCAACCGGATATCTATTGCGTTGGCTATGATGCGATAAATAATACCTATTCCGAGGTATATAATGTTTCCCAATTTACAGCAGCCTGGTATAGTTCTTATATGGCTACCGGCTCAAAGTATGCTTTGGATATGGGAGATGGTACATATAAAGTACCGTTTGCGTTTCAACAAATTGATCCACTTGATTTAGGTAATCCTGTACAATACTGGTTTGTGGATAATTTTATACTCACCGATGCCGACCTCAGCGTTATACAAGGAACAAACGAGTTAGAGGCTTTCAATTTTAGCGTATCGCAAAATTACCCTAACCCTTGTAAAGGATATACCTTTATTGATGTTATTACCAAGACTAAAGCTGCCGTTAGCGTTGAGATTTCGAACCTCATTGGACAAACAGTATGGAAGATGCCTGTAAAGTTTTATAATGAAGGTAAACATCAACTCCGACTTGATATCCCTGAACTGAAAAAAGGTGTGTATCTATGCAATGTGCAAGTAGATGGAAAAAGAATTTCTAAAAAGCTGATTATTAACTAATAGTTTATAGTTGTAATAAAAGCCCGAGCGAGCTTTTGTTACAACGGTTATGATAGTTTTAAGTGTACGAAGTCTTTCGGGACTTCGTACATTTTTTATTGTTTTACAAAAAAAAAGCCTATGAAAAGCCTCCCTGGTAGTTACCAATAATGTGAATGTTATCTCACATTTAAGCACATTTGGTTTTTGCCGAAGCAAAAATCAGAAGCTAAAAAACCAAAAGAGATTAATTAGCCCCGTTAAGAAAAAATATTGAAACAAATAAAATTATCAGAAAAAATAATGTATTACTTTTGACAATCGTAAAAATCCAACATTAATGAAAATAAGAATCGGACTGATTGTTATTTTTACAAATTGTCTAACATTTGTTTTTGCACAAAATTTTTGGGAGCAACTTTATTTTCCTGATACTGTTACAATTCGATTTTTAGCAACAAATGATTCCGGATATGCTTTTATGGGAGCTGGCAATAGCCAGCAAACAGGAGATGTTTACCGTTCAAAAGATAATGCACAAAGTTGGGAACTAGTATATAACAATTATGGTTTTAGTGTTCAGACTATAGCTATTAGTGCGGTTTGGAATATTTATAGTAGAAGAACTGGTTCCGATAGATTTTTGTTTTATGAAGACAATTGCGACACATGGGATGTAATTGAATTACCACCACCCTCATACGGTAATATTATGAAAATCCTCTGTGTGGGTCAGGATACTATTTGCGTTAGTTCATGGGAATCGGAGGGGGCATTTATTGCTAAATCGTTTGATACGGGTGGAACATGGAAGCATATCTTTGTAACCGACAATCAAAATGGATGCGTTTCTGACATAGCAATATCAAGCAATTATAGAGTATTTTGAAATGGGCAAGTTTAAAAAATAAAGATGGTCTGCAAAAACCAACGGGCTGACCACCCAGCGTGACAAAAAATATTATTATCGAACTTCGATAGTGGAGACCAGATCCCACTAAAAAAAACGGGGCGTAATCCGAAAAGCCTTATGAGTAGGAAAAAATTAAATCAAACAAGTATGAAGAAAATTGTTTTAAGTTTAGCATTAGTGTTTGCTGTTTCAGTTTTAATGACTTCTTGCTACACATATACTTTTTCAGTGGGCGAAGGCGCTAAAACAGGTGTTGAAATTAAAGAGAGAAACCATTATTTAATTTATGGTTTAGCTGCAATTAAAACTTCCGACCCAACGAAAATGGCTGGCACTGCAAAGGATTACACCGTAACCATAGAACACACATTCATTGACGGTTTATTGAATGCTTTAACTGGCGGACTTTATACTCCAACTACGACAACAGTAAAAAAATAGTTTTTACTATAGTCAGGGTTATGTGGTCATAGCCCTGACTTTTTTTTATTAAAAGAAATGAGGAAAGTTGCTCTGATAATAGGAATAGTTTTGTTACTCATTGGTTTTTTTCAAGGTTTCAGATATTTATTTGATTACAATATTTTGACACAATATGGAAAAGGCTACGTTTGGGGTTCAATATTTTTGTTAATCGCAGGTTTAGTGTTAATCTTTTTTGGACTTAAAAAGAAGAAAAACAGCCCATAACACAGTGTATATGGCAATAACAAGTGAAGGGTAAATCGAAAGTCTGTGCTTCCAAGTAACTTTGTTATAAACGGATAGGTAAATGCTTCTAATTTGCTACTGCAAATACTTGCAAACCATTAGCAACAAGGCGAAGGCTATCTCACATTTAAGCACATTTGGTTTTTACAAGGGCACAGGCTGGAAAATCAAAAAACCAAAAAAGGTTAAATCTTTTGCCGAATAAAAAGGCAGGAGTCGCCATAACTGAGAAACCGAAAATCATTGTTGAGAGCATATTCATAAATTTCTTTCCAATAATCTCCAAGCCAGGCGGCAATTAATAGCAACAGGGTTGAGCGCGGCTGATGAAAATTTGTTATCATTCCGCATATCAATTTAAAAGTGTAACCTGGTGCAATCATCAAACGGGTAGAACCATTTACGGACTCAAGCTGATTTTTTTTCAAATAATCTAAAACATTAATGAGAGCGGCTTCTACTGAGGTATCATTTTTTGTTTCAAGATGAAAAGGATCGTATTGATGAATGTTAAAACTTGCATTGTTATCGTTTTCAAGCTTTGCACCAAACCAGTAAAGACTCTCTAACGTTCTTACTGAGGTTGTCCCGACAGCAATAATATTTCCTATATTTTCTAAAAGATCTTCAATCAGCTTTCGGGTTACAGTTATTTGCTCGGAGTGCATTATATGTGCTTTTATACCTTCTGTTCCAACGGGTTTAAATGTTCCAGCTCCAACATGTAAAGTCAGGTTGGCTGGTTTAATACTTTTTGCCGACAGGCTTTCGAGAACTCTATCGGTAAAATGCAGGCCAGCCGTTGGAGCGGCTACTGATCCATATTTTTCGGCATATACTGTTTGGTATTGATATTTATCGCTTTCAACAGGTTCTCTGTTAAGATAAGGTGGAAGAGGTACTTCGCCAGCATACTGTAAAAGTTCTGAAAAGGTTAGATCTGCTGGTTCCCATGTAAATCGTATTTCAAATCCGTCAGCAAGTTGAGAGATTTTTTCGGCTTTTATAATCACTGTTGTATTACCGTGATTGAATTTACCGCTCAACACACCTGATTTCCATCGTCGTGCGTTGCCTAAAAGGCATTTCCAAAGCGCCGTGCCTTTTTGTTGAAAAGCGATCTGAATGTCAGGGAAAAGCGTTGAAGGTTCTAGGCAAAATATTTCAATTAAAGCGCCGGTTTCTTTCCTAAAAAAAAGACGGGCGTTTACCACCTTTGTATTATTGAATACTAAAGTGGAATTATTAGGCAGATAGGTGGCGAGATTTTTAAAATGATCAACCTGAATATCAATCCCGTTAAAAACAAGTAGTTTCGACTCATCTCGTGTTTGCAGAGGAAATTTTGCGATTTTATTTTCGGGCAGTTCGTACCAAAAATCCTCTATCTTCAATTGAACTAATCTATCCAACGCCATCATTAAGTGTTAAAAATATCGGAGATATCAATGTTTTTTTCGTATAGATGCATAACGTCATCTAACTCAACGATTGAAATTTTGTCAATCTTATTGGACGCAGGCAAATACCATAATTCGATGTAAAAGTCAAAAATCTTGTAAAGTCTTATGAGGTAATATAGATAAATTCTGTCCATTAGCTCTCTGCCGTCATTAAGAATTAATGTTACCCGTTCTACGGCAGGCAGTCTCATAAATTCTTCAGGGCTCATCGGTTATTTGGTATTATGTTTAATTGAAAAGGCTAATTTTACACGCTTGTTTTAAATAACTGTTACTTATCATAAAAAGTTTTGGGCAAATAAAATCAAATTCGATGATACGAAAAAACATACCCAATTTTGTAACGCTGTTAAATCTATTAAGCGGATGCGTTTCTATTGTTTTTGCTTTTAGCGGCGAATTACGTTTAGCATCATATTTAATCGGGATGGCAGCAATTTTTGATTTCCTTGACGGAACGTTGGCCAGAGTATTAAAGGTTCGTTCAGAAATAGGCCTGCAACTCGATTCATTGGCTGACGTCATCTCCTTTGGATTAGCTCCTGGATTTATCATATTCCATCTTATGAATAATTCAAGCAACGCTCCTCTGATTTTGGTTTACAACATAAATTTTGCCCTTTTTGTTGCCTTATTAATTCCTGTATTTTCAGCGTTTAGGCTTGCCAAATTCAATATTGACAATCGGCAGAATGAAAATTTTATCGGAATGCCAACACCGACCAGCGCTATCTTTTTTGCATCATTACCATTAGTTTTACATCAGGCATCCATATCAAATCATACTATGGTGAAAAGTTTAATAGAAAACTACTGGGTTTTATCTCTGCTTGTCATTGTATTTTCATATTTAATGGTCTCTTCAGTTGTGTTAATGTCGCTTAAATTCAAAACACTAAGCTTTACAGCAAATTCAACACGCTATATTTTCTTGTTTGTAGCTTTGGTTTTGGTTTTATTTTTGAAGTTTTATGCATTTCCTATTGTGATCCTTTTTTACATTTTGTTGTCTGTTCTTTTCAATCCTGCAAAGAGGAGTATCATTAGTAAAAGGCAAGGCGCTAACCATAGCTGAAGATGCCGGTATTAATGCAGGGAAAAGAACATGCGATCGGATATCATGCTTATCTGAAAAACCAAAATATAACAACTTGTACATTGAAGCTGATTAGATATTTATTTCTTTCTGTTTTGATATTCGTTTCACTCTTTGGAAAAGCTCAACTAAACGTTGACTTTTTTAGAAAAAAAGGTGTTGATGAGCTGAATTCAAAAAAATTCACTGAGGCTATACAAACGTTCAATATCTTAGTTCGTGGTAGGCCTGATTTGTCGGAGCCCTATTTATTGCGAGGAAGAGCGAAGCTTGCTTTAGGTGATTTGAAGGGCGCTGAATTTGATTTTACCCGTGCTATTATGAATGATAATTATAACCCTGAAGCTTATTATTACAGAGGTGTAGTAAGTTCCAACCTTTTCGATTATTTCAGTGCGTTAGAGGATTTTAGCAAATCTTTAGAACGTAGGCCTAATAATCCTAATGTTCTTTACAGCCGTGGGATAACCAAAATCAGGATGAAAAATTTTGAGGGAGCAATCAGTGATTTTGATACCTTAATCATCTATCGTCCTGATATTGAACAGGCATATCTTAGCAGGGCAATTGCAAAAGCTGAAAATGATGATCTACAAGGCGCTATACAAGATTGTAATAAGGCTATCAGATTAAATATCTATTATGTAGATGCTTTTGTAAAACGGGGGTTGTTTTACAAAATGATGGGTGAATACCAGGAAGCAATCAGAGATTTTGATCAGGCAATTAAGCTTGAAGCCAATAATACGCTTGCATATTTCTATCGCGCGGCTTTGCATATCAATTTACAGGATACGATGGCTGCAATACTGGATTTTGATCGTGTGTTAGCATTAGATCCTTATAACGACCTGACTTATTATAATCGCGGGTTGATTAAAGCGAGCCGGAAAGAGTTTAGAGATGCGCTGACAGACATGGATATGGTACTAAAAATTAATCCTAAAAATATTTTTACCTGGTATAATCGCGGAATCATCAACTTAAATCTCAAAGAGTATAATGCCTCTATTGATGATTTTTCCGAAGCAATAAAACTCTTTCCTGATTTTGCAGCAGCTTATATGGGCAGGGCTTCCGCAAAGCAGGAACTAAAAGATTATCAAGGCGCAAACGAAGATTATGAATATGCTATAGCCATTATTAATTTATTGAATGATGATGATTTTAGCCTTCTGGATCAGAAATATTCAGCCGATTCCGACTACCTTAAAAGAATAATTGAATTTGAAGCTGATTTTAATAGTTACAATATTTTGGAAGGAAGAATTCAATATCAACATGTATTAATTGAGCTTAAACCTAATGTGATGATCTATTATTACCCTTCGGAAAAGGTAATCCTGGATGAGAAAAAGAGAGGCTATGTATATGAACCACTGAAAGAGTTTAAATACAATTCCGACTTATTTTCGCTTGGAATCAATAGCGAAAAAGTTTCACTCTCCGTTGCCGAAGCCAAGATGATTTCTGATCAGGTAGATAGTATCATGTATTTTAACCCGTTTGATGCCGATAATTATTTTGTTAAAGGCGTTCTGAACTGGATGTTGATGAACTATTCAGAAGCCTACACTTCATTTAGCCGAGCCATTGAGTTAAATCCTGATTATTTTGAAGCCTATTTCAGTAGAGCTACCGTTCTTTTTGAATTGATTGAGCTTCAATATTCCTTTGACTATACCGAACCGACAATCTTTCTTAGCGCCGATGGGTCTGCCCTTTCGCAAAATGAGAGAGAAAATAAAATACCCGATTTTGCATCAGTCATTTCTGATTACGACAAAGCTATAAAACTTAATCCTAACATGTATTTCGCATACTTTAACAGAGCAAATATTAAAAATAGAATGCTTGATTTTGAAGGTGCAATTAAAGATTATACCATTGCTGTTGCTTTGAATCCGGAATTTGCTGAGGCTTTTTACAATCGGGCGCTTACCTTGATCTATCTTAACCGCAACGCAGAGGCTTGTTTTGATTTGAGCAGCGCCGGCGAGTTAGGTATTGTTGAAGCATACAACGTTATAAAAAGATATTGCGGAAAATGATATCAATTTCACTGCAAATGTTGAATGTTCAATAATTTGGTGGGATTTAGCTGAAGACTGGTTATTTTGGTCATTGTCAGATATTAACCATGGGTTAAAAGATAAGCAAACGCTATTAGCTCTTTATTTTTTCGGGTTAGTACAGGTTGGAAAAGTTACGGTTGCTGGTTCTGTAACTTTGATCATATAAGCTTTTCCTGGAATAAAATAAGGAATTTGATAAACACCCTGCTGTGGCCAAATAACTCCCTGTTCACCTATTTCTTTAATAATTATCAGTTTATCACCCAGTTGATCGGTGATAGTTGAAGATAGAATATTGCATCCTGAAGCTACCGGCATGATATTCCAGCCAAAATCAAAATTCACTGTTTTAGGTTTGAAATCGTATCCAATGACTTCAAGTGTTGTTGGCGAGGTTAGTTTGACTTGATAACCATTTTGATTGGAAAAATCATTAATGGTATTAATACCATATTCTGGCCAATAAGTTTCCAACATATTTTGGGCTATTGCCAATTGATTGGAAATCTGTGTCATAAGTATTTCAAAACTACTTGATAACGGAGTAACGAAAGATGAAATTCCTTGCCAGCCTGTTTCCATCTCTATTTGATGTTTTCTAAAAATGGTTAGCATGAGTGTGTCTAATGCTGGCCCGTAACAATTACCTTGTCCTACTGTAGTAAGAATAAGGAGTGTTGATCCATTTTGAAGATCAAGAATTCCGGGAATATATTCTGTTATGAGATTATTGGGGTTTTCAAATTGTCCGTCGCCCGAAGTTTGCCAAAACAAAGAAGTGTAGTTTGGTACAACAGGGTTTGTGAAAAATGTTGAGGGTTCGGTAATGGTAGCATCTTCACCAATAAAGACCTCTGGCTCGTATAGATTGAATGAAACCTGAATGTTTTTTTCAATATTGGGACCGCAATTTTGAGGAGTGAAAGCAGTTAGTTTCAGTTGGATGGGAATGCCTGAGTAGTCAATTACAGGGCCTGGAAAATATATTGGATTCAACGATGTAGAATCGTCAAAACTGCCATCGCCTGTAGTAGTCCATTGAATTGAAGTATAGCCTGTTGCCTCTGAGTTTAGCTGTAGGGTATCTCCTTTACACAATTCCAGTCCGGCTGCTGTTAATATTAGGGCAGTAGTTTCTGTAACGAGAGTAATGGGTAACACTAAAGAGACACTTCCTGTACAGGGGGACTTAGCTGTTGCAGTGAGCGTGAGGTCGAATGAATTCGTTTCAAGGTCGTTAGCGCCGGGATAATAAATTGGATTAAGAATATTTTTATTATTGAAAGTTCCATCTCCAGATGTTGACCAAGTTAATGAGTTATAGAATTGCGCCGAAGCATCCATCTGCAAGGGATATCCTTTACAGAAAATACCGGTATTTCCTGGATTCAACTTTGGCATTGACTCAATAATTATCGTCGTGTTGCTTGAAGCAGGAAAAGCCTCGCAGCCAATGTTTCCAAAGGCAGTTACGGTTACAACGGTACCACCATTGAGTTTATCATTAACACCAGGCGTGTATGATGGGTTTAAAATGTTTGGATTATTAAATACCCCATCCCCATTAGTTATCCATAATATCGAACTATAGTTTTTAGCAATAGCATTTAATGATATTGCCGTGTTTTCACAACCTTTCTTGTTTACTGGTGAATTAACTGTAGGATGAGTTACAATGGTTACAAGTGTTTGTTTGCAAACATTTTGGGTACAAGGGGCAATAGAATTCACGCAACAAGTGAGCTTAAAATATCCTAAAGAGAGATCAAAACTTCCTGGAATGTAACGGATAGTAGTTGAATTTGGATTTATTATTGTGCCATCACCATTAGTTGTCCATTCTATGGAGGAGTAGTTGGTAGCCTCAGCGCTTATCCACATCTCATCAATTTTGCAGAATGAGATATTTTCAATTAGATCAAGAGATGCAATGGGGTTGATCTTTACCGATATATCAGTTGTAGCAACCTCAATGCAGGGCGCTTTTGGTAGAGCTGTAGCAATAAGGGTTATATTTCCATTTGCCTTATCGGCTGTCCCTGGTGTATAAACCGGATTTATCAATGATGGGTTGTTGAAGCTCCCATCTCCACTGCTTGACCAAAGAATCCCTGAATTGTTTTCGGGAAAAGCTGTTACTGACACTGTTTGATCCTCACAAATTGTTTGATCAGGTCCGGGGGTTATCCATGGAGGCGTATTTACAATAACTTCAATGTTATGTTGTGAGATATTTGTTCCGTCGCTTACAGAGAGAAAATAGGTAGTAGTAACTGTTGGGTTTTGGGTAACCGTTTGTAGTGTGGAATTCAGTCCGGCAGGATCTGATGTCCACAAATAGGTGTAATTACCGGTAGTTCCTATTAAAATATTTGCACTTAAGGTTACTTCATCGCCAATACATATAGGGTTAGGCGTAGCCGTGGCGTAGGCGTCAAAAACTGTGAAAGTTGCAATGTTTATTATGCCACTTAATCCAAGAGGATACCATTTATCAGTAGTAACAAATGAAGGATCAAAAACGACTAAGGTTACATCATATTCTTTTTGAGTTGCCCAACAGAACAACTTAAAATATATTTGTTCACCAGGTAAAAAACCATCTTTTTCTGTTGTCGAATCATCATCTCTATAACAAGGGAAAATAATATTCTCATCGCCAAGCCAGTAATCGGCGCCTCCACATTTTCGATTTCCATAATCGTCGGTATAAAATGCTCCGATAAAATCACCTGGCTCTAAAGGGATATCGTTAATCCTTGGGTTTGCTTCTAAAAAAACAATTATAAAATGTGGATTCTCTGTTTTATTTTGATGGCTCCAGATTGCTGGAAGTTCATAGGGAGCTCTAACATTTTCAGGAAAAGTTACATAAGATTGATTCTGATATTGTTGCCCAGCGCCACTTTGTTGACAGTGTGCTACAACAGTAGTTAGAATGAACAAAAAAAGTAAAAAGCTTTTTTTAAACTCTCTAAAGGAGAATTTAAGTATGATGATTGTTTTCATCTGTTTTAATGTTTTTTGCGAATTTCAATAACTTAATTGCCTTTAATCAATTGAATGCTAATCACTAAGGATGCTATTATGATATTTTTAAGGACATGCTAATAAGATAATACGCATCAACATTGTAACACAAAATTGACTTGGCCCCGACAATTAAATTTTTTAGATATTCGTGCATGGTTACTGAACAAAGTTAAAGTATTTGTGGCTAAAATTACCTTTCGTAAGCTAATACAAAATTAAAAAAAAAGATTCGATTGATATTTTGATACATCACAACATTTTTCGCGATAAACCCGCTAAACAATTATGATAAAAAAACAAATTAATCTTTTATCCAACCGGTACAAAACATATCATATTATTGAATTTTTTATTTTTCAAAATGATAAAAGATGTATTTAATAATTTGCATGTGTTAAGTTGGGTAATAAATAATCTGAATAGATAGTTAATAATTACTGAATCTCCTGAAGAGTTAGAGTATGAAAAGAGTTATTTTGTTGATATTAAGGTTGATATATGGTCGCTTTAGTTATGTTTTTCAACAATATGGCATTGGCCTGAAAACTCGGAACTTAACCCGGCAAAAGTATTTTTTACCTTGTGCTGGGTTAGATGCGTTAAATCATTACAAAGGGGCCATTCAGCCATCCGATAAAATTTCAGTATTTAATACTGACAAACGGATTGATTTTCAAAATAATAAATTTGGAATAACTTTTAGGTCATTGTTAAGGAAAAACAAAAGGTACAGTTGTTACGACATTACTAAGTATCTGGATTTTTATTGGCAAAGGTTAGGATACAGAGAAAGGGTTTTTAATACCGGAATACGATTTATCTATCATTTCATTGATAAAAAGTTTTTTTTTGGAGAGATGTTTTTCTCCGATGCTACCAAAGTTAATGTTGAGCAGGTAGCCGCTTCCCTTATTAAAAAATATACTAATCAGATGGTGTCAACGACTGAAACTTTCAAAATTATGGCTAAGAACGGATTTATCTTTTTTGAAAATACCGGCATCAACCTTTCGATAAAGTATATAGATACCACAAACGATTTTATTAATAAAGCGTTAGAGACAATATGCGATTTAAATCTTTCAGAAAATGTCATAATTAAAAATAATTTGGAGGATTTGCTTTAATACTAAATCTAATTTTAGGGTTTCAAATAGTACTTTTCAGCAATATCAAATAAAGAAATTCGTTTTTGAAACACTTTATTCAGATTAAACCTCGTAGCAGTTGGTTTGGGTAATGGTTAAAATGAATTTTATTTTCTTTGCAGGCTATTGATTAATTTTGGTTTGTATTGATGACAAGTAAGTTTTATACTGTTTTGATTTTCTTTTACTGTTTCGGGATTGTTGGTTTCTCGCAACAGCTACCACAGTATAGTCAATACATGTTTAATAAAATTGCATATAATCCAGGGGTTACCGGTACTACTAACGGTATTTGTGTTGGAGGTCTTATCCGTCAGCAATGGGTGGGATTTAAAGAAACCAACGCAGCGGGAAATTCTTTTAATGTTGCTCCCGAAACTTATGTGTTTACCATAAATGCACCCGTTAAAGCGCTACGAGGAGGTTTGGGTGGCACCATTATTCAGGATAAGATTGGGCACCAGGACGATATATCGGTTAATCTGACTTATGGATATCAAACAATGTTAGGCGCTGGTGATTTGGGCATTGGATTGCAATTAAGTATAATTAATAAATCATTGAATTTTAGTAACCTCGAAGCTCCCGACGGTAAAGGTTCTGATCCTGTTTTGCAAAGTGAAGCAGAAGAGTCTGATATGTATTTCGACGGTGGAGTTGGATTTTACTATAGCGTTCCCGATAACTATTATCTCGGCCTTTCGGTGCTGCAATTACGAGAAGCAAAGAAAAATGATGGAACAAGAATGCGGCTTAAACGCCAGATAAATGTCATAGGTGGCTATGAATTTACCTTGCCGAATACTCCTTCTATTGACATTTTGCCTTCAGTGATGTTAAAAACCGACGGTACTTCGGCACAATATGATTTTTCAGCCTTACTCAGGTTCAATAATAAGATATGGGGAGGGCTGACGTATCGCTTACAGGATGCCGCAGCCATTATTTTAGGAATCCAGTTCAAAGAGTTGAGCATAGGTTACTCTTATGATATCCCAACTTCAGCAATTGGTTCTTTTGGTAGCCATGAGGTTAGGGTAAATTATTGCTTTAAAGTTGAGATTGATAAATATAAACAAAGTTATAGAAATACAAGATTCTTATAAAACAAACCTTGTCTTTTATCTCTTTTGAAAATCGTTTGCGAGAAATGTCTTAAAAACTAATCAGAACTTGTTGAAAATAAGGAATCAAAAATAATTAACAATAATAAAAAATGCATAAAATCGTTAACCTGACTGTAAAATCAGCAGCACACATGAAGAGATTATTGTTTTTTTTTCTAGCCCTAATTTTAATTAGTGGGTGTAAAAATACAGGAAACGGTGAATTGGTAGGTGTTACAAAGCGCCCATCATTCAGCCAGCCAGACCCATACGGGATGGCTTTCATCCCACTCGGAAGCTTTGTTTTAGGGGTAGGTGAAGAGGATATTCCATATGCTCAGATTAATAACCCAAAACGAGTTACCGTCAATTCATTCTATATGGACGAAACCGAGATCACCAATAACGAATATCGTCAGTTTGTGCATTGGGTCCGAGATTCTATTGCCAGAGACCTTCTTGGGCAGGTAAATCCGGATGCCTATCTTATTGAAGAAAACAAAAAAACAGGTGAAGTTTATGATCCTCCGTTTTTAAATTGGGGAACCGATATTAAATGGGATGACGAGGAGACAGCTCAAACTTTAGAAGAGATGTACCTTCCTGAGCAAGAGCGTTTTTTCAGAAAGAAAGAAATTGACACGCGAAAATTAAAATATAAATATTTCTGGATTGATTTGCAATCTGCTGCACGTAAAGATTTTACCAACAAGGGAGACCCCGAAGATGCAAGTTTTGCCAATCGTGAGATTGGTCCGGACGGGAGGACTAAATATGTAAAAGAAGAAACTATCAATGTGTATCCTGATACACTTTGCTGGATTCATGACTTTCCTTATAGCTATAATGAACCTCTTACCAAATCTTATTTCTGGCATCCCACCTACGATAATTACCCTGTTGTTGGTGTAAATTGGAGCCAGGCCAGAGCTTTTTGTGTATGGAGAACAGCATTGTTCAACAGTTATTTACAGGGAAAAGGACGGGCTGGCATTAATGATTTTCGCCTTCCTACCGAAGCCGAATGGGAGTGGGCTGCCCGTGGAGGGTTCGAGGCTAATCCGTTCCCTTGGGGAGGGCCATATAGTAGAAATGATAAAGGATGCTTGTTGGCAAATTTTAAACCTAATAAAGGAAATTATGTTGATGATGGTGGTGCTACTACTGTAATTGTGGGGCATTATCAGGCAAATAGTTTCGGACTATTTGATATGTCGGGGAATGTAGCTGAATGGACTAACAGCGCTTTTGATGAATCGGCAAACTTTTTTACATGGGATTTAAACCCCGACTACAGTTATTTAGCAAAGCCGGATGATCCTATTTCCATGAAACGAAAAATAGTAAAAGGCGGATCATGGAAAGATATTGAGTATTATCTTTTAGTCTCTACAAAGGATTATGAATATCAAGATACAGCTAAATCGTATATTGGCTTTAGGTGTGTTATGTCCTACCTAGGCAGGTCACGAGGTGATAACCCACGTCGTGCATCAAAAGTTTATTAGTTAGTAGATAAAAATAAAACTGTTTTAATATTCTTCAAATCATTTAATTAAAATATCCTAATTAAAATATGGAAATGACTACAAAAGTAAAATCTAAAGAATCATTTAGTGAAAAGTTGGAAACACCATTTTTCAGAAGGTTTATGTCAGTCGCTTACGGTTTAGGTGCATCTGTTGTTATTCTTGGCGCGCTTTTTAAAATCAATCACTATGCCGGCGCCAATGAAATGCTTTTGATGGGTATGATGACCGAGGCTATTATTTTCGCACTCTCTGCTTTACAAAAGCCTCACGTTGAGCCTGATTGGAGTAAAGTGTATCCGGAACTAATAGAAGATTACCATGGAATAAAACCCGACACTCCTTTTGAAAGAAAATCAGCTTCTGTCAGAACGGGAAGTAATCAAATGACACAACTGGACTTGATGTTGAAAGATGTTAAATTGGATGACAGTGTGATTCATAGCCTCGGTACAGGGCTTACAAAATTGAGTGAGAGTGCATCGAAACTTAATGATCTTTCTAATGCAAGCATTGCCACAAATGACTTTGTTGCCAACATGAAAACGGCTTCTCAATCGGTTTCTACGTTGGCCAAAACCTATAGAGATACATCAAACGCATTAGATAACGAGCTTAAAGCTACAAACGAATTAACTCAGCAGGTACAAGAAGTATCACATGCCGCATCAGGATTGAAAAATTCTTATCAGGAAGCCGCTCGTACATTAAGAGAGGATATTCGTGCCTCCGAGGACTTATCTCTTGTCATTAAGACCACATCAGAGTCTGTCTCTAAATTGTCGGATTCATACTATATGTCGGCCGAAGGCATTTCAAGAACAATTGAGGAGCTTAGAAAATCGGCAGGTAATAGCGATGCATTTAACGAACAGTTGGCCACACTCTCTGAAAAATTAGCCTCGTTAAATAAAATTTACGAATTGCAACTTGTGAATTCTGAACGACAAGTCGAAGCTTCTAAAAGAATGCAGCAAACGCTTGATAAATTCCTATCCAACCTTGAGGAATCTTCTAATAAAACTGATCAATATCAGCGTGAGATGGAGATGTTAACCAAAAGAATGGCTTCTTTAAATAGTGTTTATGGCAATATGCTTTCCGCCATGAACATTAAATAGCTTTTTCGAATAATCTAAACCCAAAATCAATGGCTGGTTATAAAGAGACCCCACGGCAAAAAATGATCGCTATGATGTACCTTGTACTCACGGCATTACTTGCACTTAATGTTTCCAAAGAAGTGTTGGATGCGTTTGTTGTTGTAAATGAAAGTGTAGCTCTTACAAATGAAAATTTTTCTGAAAAATTAAATGAACTCTACAATACATTCGACAAGCAGTATCAAATAAACCAAAATAAGGTAAAGCCATTTCGTGACAAGGCGATAGAAGCAAAAAGGCTTTCGACTGAAATGATCAATTACATTGACGATGTTAAATGGCGGCTTATTGAAGTTACTGAAAGAGTTCCTTATGACTCGGCAAAGCTTATTCCGGTAAAAAAATTGGCAAAACTGGATGATTTTACTACTACTACTAACTTTTTTATGGCAGGTTCAACGGATGGAACTAAAGGAGAGGGTATTAAACTAAAAAATAAAATCATCAACTATCGTGAAAAAATACTAAGTCTTGTTGATGAAAAAAATAGAGGACAAATTAAAATCGGCCTTCAGACCGATGGGAATTATTTGGATCGTGATGGAAATCATCTGAACTGGGTTCAATACAATTTTTATCATACCGTATTAGCAGCGAATCTGGCTATTTTAAACAAAATGACCACAGAGGTTTATAATGCCGAATTTGATGTGGTCAACTATCTGTTAGCTTCAATTGATGCCGCTGATTTTAAATATGATACGGTAGCAGCCCGAGTTCTTCCAAAAAGAGACTATGTATTTATTGGCGACCGATACGAAGCTGAAATCCTTGTAGCCGCCTATGATACCCGTCAGGACCCGGAAGTTTACATACTTGAAGGCGCCGATAGAATGACTGATGAGCAAATAAATAGAGCCAGACCCATAGCAGGTCAAAAAGGAGTAGTTAAAGTTAATTTCCCAGCACAAACCGAAGGGCTTAAGAGGTTTGCTGGAATTTTTAGGCTTACTACCGGCACAGGTGAAGTGAATAGCTATCCATTTTCTGCTAACTATGTAGTAGCAAGGCCTACAACTACCATTTCTGCAACTAAAATGAATGTATTTTATGCCGGTGTTGACAATCCAATCTCAGTCTCTTCCCCCGGTGTGCCACTCGAAAATCTTGAAGTAACAATTTCGGTAGGTCACATACGAAAAGATAACAAACCCGGAAATTATATCGTAACGGTTCCCGTTGATAAAAAAGAGGCAATTGTTACTGTTTCGGCACGAATTGATGGCCAATTGAAAAAACAAGGTGATAACTCTTACAGAATAAAAAGAGTACCCGACCCAACCGCCTTAATAGCAGGATATAAAGAGGGAGCTATAAATCGAAACGTTTTGGCGCAGGTAAATGCTATTGAGGCAAGCATGCCGCAGGATTTTGAATTTGACCTTAATTTCAGAATCACCTCTTTTAAAATGACAACCCTCTCAGGGTCAATAGTTACTGATTTTAAATCGAATAGTAACCGACTTACCGATGAGATGAAAAACCGAATCAGAAATGCTAACAGAGGCGATAGGGTTTGGTTCGAAGATATTATTGCTCGAGGGCCAGACGGAACAGATCGCCCGCTTAACCCTATTTCATTAACATTAAACTAATAAAGCAATTCACGATATATGAAAAATCACATAGTAAAAAATTTACTGTTAGGAATTTTCCTGTTAGTGTTAAAAGTTTCTTTTAGCCAGCCTGGCAGTCAAGTTCAGTTAGTTACAGAACCGCGAGATAGAGCATATGATAGAGTTCATATCAATGATCTGAAACCAATACCATATTCATATTTGCGCGAGTCGGATGTATTTTGGGAAAAACGGGTATGGACTTCTATTGATTTCAGAGAAAAAATGAACCAGTTTTTTTATTTCCCGCAAACTCCCCAAGGCAAGTGGAGAAGCTTTATGCAAGTAGTATGGGATGCTATGCTAAATGGCGATATTACTGCTTACGATGCAACGGGAAGCTCTGATAATTTTGAAGAAATGTTACCGGTGCCTGTCAGCCAATTACAAACAAATCTTACTACACAACAAACAATCAGGCAGGAAGATCCAAATAATCCCGGAACATTTATTACGCAAACAGTTGATATTGAATTTGACCCACAGGATGTGAAATTTCTATGGGTTAAAGAAGACTGGATTTTTGATAAACAACGTTCAGAAATGCAGGTGCGTATTATTGGTGTTTGTCCTGTTAAAGAAGATATAGATCCTACAACGAACCTTTTTAGAGGGTATAAACCTTTGTTTTGGCTTTATTTCCCCGAAATAAGACCTTTATTGGCGCAAAATGAAGTGTTTAACTCTGGTAATAGCGCACGTCGCTTGTCATACGATCAAATGTTTATGCAGCGTAGGTTTAGCAGCTATATCATTAAAGAGGATAACGTATTCGATCGTAGAATAGATTCGTACACCTCCGGTATTGATGCATTACTTGAATCGGAACGGATTAAAAACGAAATCAGAGACTTTGAACAAGAACTTTGGGCCTATTGATTTTTCTGAAATTATTCCAAAATGACATACTCCCTGAAGGCTAAATACTCAGGGAGTTTTTTTATTTTTGTAAATTCAACAAATCGGCGAGTATGTCATACGAATTTTTGAAAACGCCAATCGAATACCTTAAAGGGGTTGGCCCAAAGCGTGCCGCACTACTCAGATCGGAATTGAATATTTCTACATTTGACGATCTTCTAAATTACTTTCCCTTTCGGTATGTTGATCGTAGTACTTTTTCGAATATCAATGAAATTGATAATGATCAGACTTATTTCCAATTAAAAGGCAAAATACTTCAACCACAGATAGTGGGCGCTGCACGTGCGAAAAGATTAACAGCATATTTAAAGGACGATACAGGCATTATTGAGCTGGTCTGGTTTCAAGGGATTAATTGGGCGTTAGAAAAAATTAAGGCCGACGTTGAATACATTGTTTTTGGTAAACCAAATTATTTTAATGGCAAATTTAACCTTTCACATCCTGAGATTGAACCGGTAGAGGATTTTGATATTTTAAGTTCGCAACTTAGGCCTTTTTATCCTTCGACCGAAAAATTAAAATCAAAAAATCTCAATAGCCGTGGTATTGCTAAGCTCACGAAATTGCTGATTTCGCAAATAGAAACTTTACCGGAAACTCTTTCGCCACAGGTAATCAATAGATTTAAATTTGTTTCTCGCCATACTGCCGTTATTAATATTCATTATCCTGAGAATAAGGAATTGCTCAATAAAGCAACTACAAGATTAAAGTTTGAAGAGCTATTTTTTATTCAGCTTGCATTACTCAGGTATAAGTATGTTAGAACAATAAGGCTTAAAGGACATGTTTTTAAACTCGTTGGCGACAATTTCAATACATTTTATAAGCGCTATCTCCCTTTTGAGTTGACTAACGCTCAAAAACGAGTTATTAAAGAGATTCGGGCTGATATGGGAAGTGGCCATCAGATGAACCGATTGCTGCAAGGTGATGTTGGAAGCGGTAAAACATTGGTTGCGCTTATGTGTATGTTCATTGCTATTGATAATGGTTTTCAGGCCAGCCTTATGGCGCCTACCGAAATTCTTGCCCAACAGCATTTTAAAACTATCAGCGATTTACTGCTCGGAATGGATTTAAAAGCAAAACTTCTAACAGGATCAACCCGAAAGGCTGAAAGGCAGGAAATACACGATGGATTAGAGTCGGGCGTCGTGAACATAATTATTGGTACACATGCTCTTATTGAAGATACTGTACAATTTAAAAATCTTGGATTAGTAATTATTGACGAACAACATCGCTTTGGAGTTGAACAACGTGCACGGCTTTGGCAAAAAAATGAGATGCCGCCCCACGTCTTAGTGATGACTGCTACTCCTATTCCACGTACACTGGCCATGACGGTATATGGAGATTTAGATTATTCTGTAATTAACGAATTACCACCCGGTCGAAAACCTGTTCAAACCTATCACTATTATGACAATAAACGACTGATGCTATATGGTTTTTTAAAAAGGAAAATTGCCGAAGGGCAGCAGATTTATGTTGTCTATCCACTAATAAAAGAGTCGGAAAATTTGGATTTAGCCGATCTAATGGCAGGTTATGAAAGCCTTTCTCGAACTTTTCCTTTGCCTGATTATGCGATTAGCATTGTGCATGGCCAGATGAAAACTGATGAAAAGGATTTCGAGATGCAGCGTTTTATCAAAGGTGAAACTCAAATTATGGTAGCTACTACAGTGATCGAGGTTGGAGTGGATATTCCCAATGCTTCGGTAATGGTGATAGAAAATGCAGAGCGTTTCGGCCTATCACAGCTTCATCAGTTGCGCGGGAGGGTTGGACGTGGAGCACAACAGTCGTTTTGCATATTAATGACAAGCTATAAACTTACGGCGGATGGCAAAAAAAGAATTGATACAATGGTAAAAACTACTGATGGTTTTAAAATTGCCGAGGTGGATATGAAACTACGAGGCCCGGGCGATATGCATGGAACCCGGCAAAGTGGGATGCTCGATCTTCGATTAGCCGACATCATTCGCGACGAAAAAATGTTACGATATGCCCGCGATTTAGCTGCCGAAATCCTTAAAAGCGATCCTGATTTAGTAAAAAACAACAATCATATTCTTAAAGAAAGATTAAGCCAATTAAAAAAACATCAGAAGGATTGGAGCTTAATCAGTTAGCTGACTATATAGAACATTATTCGGGTTAATATGCTCTTTCGTTTCGATTTTCGATGTAATTGATGAATGATCGGTTAACCACCTTGTTACCGCCAGGAGTAGGATAATTGCCTGTGAAGTACCAGTCGCCACGATTATTTGGAATGGCTGTGTGAAGGTCTTCTATTGACTGATAAATGATCTCTATTTTGGAATTTATACCATGTGGTGTAACAATTTCAGAAATTTTTTCAGAAATCTGCTGTGCAGTAAAAGGCTTGTAAATATTTTTTACATAGTTTACGATCTTTTCTTTGGGCTTTTGCTCCTGGGCTTTTGCGTTTTTGTACACTTCGTTTATAATATATTCTTTCCGTGTGTCATGCAATAGTTCTATTGCAGCTTTGAAAGCTACAAACTCACTAAGTTTTGTCATATCAATACCATAGCAGTCGGGGTATCGGATTTGAGGAGCGGAAGAGGCTATTATAATTTTTTTAGGCCCTAATCTGTCGAGTATCCGAATTATGCTCTGTCGGAGTGTAGTGCCTCTGACTATTGAATCATCAATAACCACAAGATTATCAACTCCCTCTTTGATTATTCCATAGGTAACATCGTACACATGGCCTGCCAGATCGTTACGGCTATTTTCTTGAGTAATAAAAGTGCGAAGTTTGATGTCTTTGACGGCAATATCTTCAATTCGTAAAGAACTACTTAATATTTTATTTATTCTTTCGGCATTTGCATCTTTTCCCAGTTCTAAGATTTGGTCAGTTTTGAGTTTGTTATAAAAAATATTAAGCTCTTGTGTCAATCCTTTAAAAGCAACAGCAGCAGTGTTGGGTATATAAGAAAATACCGTGTTCTCCAAATCATAATTTATGCTTTTAAGGATGGATGGCATAAGTAGCTTTCCTAAAGTTTTTCGTTCTTTATAAATATCTTTATCGGTTCCGCGGGAGAAATAGATTCTTTCGAAAGAACAAGCCTGTTTTTGTTTTGGTTTGGTGAATTGTTCTTCAGTGATTCGCCCATTCTTTTTGATGATAAGCACATGACCGGGCTTTAGCTCTTGTATTTGTTCTGCCTTAACGTTAAAAGATGTTTGTATAACCGGACGTTCGGAGGCGGCAACGGCTACTTCTTCATCAAAATAATAAAATGCCGGCCTGATACCAGAGGGATCGCGCATGATAAATGCATCGCCATGGCCAAGCAGCCCGGCAATAACATACCCTCCATCCCAATATTTTGCAGCTTGACTAAGTATCTTTTTAATATTAAGATCCGAGGCTATTTTATCCGTTATCTCTTTTTTAACCAAACCCTTCTTTTTATATTTCTGATAATGAATCTCATTTTCTTCATCCAGAAAATGGCCTATTTTTTCCAGAATGGTAATAGTGTCCGTGGTTTCTATCGGATATTGCCCCAACTCAATCAATTGGTTGAATAACTCATCTACATTGGTCATATTGAAATTGCCGGCCAATACAAGGCTTCTTGTCATCCAGTTGTTTTCACGTAATACGGGATGTACGTTTTCAATATTATGCCCTCCATATGTACCGTAACGAAGATGACCAAGAAACAGTTCGCCGGTGAAATCTATGTTTTTTTTCAGCCAACCAACATCATTTAGTAGTTCGGGGTGGGATGATTGGATTTTGCTAAACAACCGATAGATATGGTTGAAAATATCAATTATGGGAGTCGGTGAATTGGAACGGTACCGGTTGATATATTTAACGCCTGGCTCGATGTCAAGTTTGAGATTTGCAAGCCCGGCGCCATCCTGCCCTCGGTTGTGTTGTTTCTGCATCATTAGATGTATCTTCAACAATGAATAAAAAGGAGTGCCGTATTTAGCCTGATAAAATTCCAATGGCTTGAGTAATCTTAAAAGCGCAATTCCGCATTCATGATGTAAAGAATCGCTCATAGTATGACTTTTGAAATAAAATTAATACTTCCTTGACGGCACAAAGGTAATTCAGAAAAGAAAACAGATATTATTTGATTTTAAAAAGCAGAGGGAAAGTAACAACAGTCTATTTTTCAAAGATTCTGTAAAAGATTAAAAATAAGTCTGCCCTGAAAACAAAGTTTTTTTGATACTCGCATAATTAATATTTGAACATATTGCATAGTTTCAATGGTTTACATATTTAATATTTGTTCATGGTTAATGATCAAAGTTCAAGTATTTGTGGTTAAAGATATTTTTTGGAGTGGACTTAAAAATCCAAACTTAATGAAAAGTAAAACATTGGTGTTTTTTTTACTTTTCCATCTTCGATTCCCCATGCCAGATCACCTTTAATAAAATAGCCGAGTAGCTTTGTTCGCGCTCCAAATCCTACACCTCCAACGATAGGGTCTTTTTCGTACTGTACTTTAATTCGGAGAGGTCCAAAATATTCGTATTTGGTGTAAAGCACGTTGTTTTCATCATAAGGATTCCACCCTGACCATGCTGTTCCCAAATCTCCAAAACCTACTAACTGAAAAATTTTCAAAATATCGGAGTTGATAGGTCTATTAAGAAGATAGGTGAAGAGCGGGAACCGTAACTCGGAATTTAAAACTATGAAATTATTGCCATTACGAGCATTTTGCTTAAAACCGCGCATATTGGTGGCAAGCGTTTGGTAAGTCCATTTTTGATCTGGGTCAATTCGGGTTGTAGGGTCAAATTTTGCCGCTATCCATCCATCAGTTCCTCCCATGAAATAAATCAAGCGGTCGCTGCCAAAGTTTGTGCTTCCGGCTATACGATTAGCCCAGATAAAAGAACGATGAAGGCGTTTGTAGGTTCTTATATCAAATCCTAAAACAGCCAGGTTATTACCCGAGCGATCTATCTTCTGATTGTACTCCCCAAAGATCATAAACTTGTTGCCTTGCGGTAGGTTCAATCCAAGCTCTCGCGAATCGTCGTAAATAAGCTGAATTTTGGCGCCACCCCAGTTAAACATGACATTTGGCGCTTTGAGTAACCGTTCATAAGGACCTGTAATAATATAATTCTCATTACGGGCAAGTAGTGTAGTTCGCAACCTTAAAACACGATTGAATGGCCAGGTAACAATGTAATAGCCCTCATAAATTTTTTGTCGAATAATATAGTTTGAGCCGATAACCTCTTCAAGATTCCTATACTGAAAAATGATCTCTTTGTCAAAACGATTTTTTAAATTGGCAAAATGCAAGAAAAATTCCTTGTTAACCAGATCAAATTCTAATCTCATGCCTCCTATAATCCGGTAATCTTCCATCAGGTCGGTTATCCCAATTTTAAAAGTAGGACTAAACCCGGGATTTGAGTAATAAGGAGAATTTGTGAAAGAAAAAGGCTGATACATCTGATTGAGATAAGAAAAATCAAGCTGAGTAACAATTTGATTTATTGAATATTCTGTGTAATAATTACGCTGAATGGGAAAAGTAAATTTCTTGGTTGAGTCTGATTGTTTTAACTCTTTGCGAAAACGATCCATCATTGCATTTAAGCTATCGGGCATGTTTATGCCGATTGTGCCTTGCATTTTAAACTCCGGATCAAAGGTTGCCACTTGATCATTCAATAAAGTGTCTATCAGATATTCAGGATCAAAATCAGCGCTTGATGCCGCATCTCTCATTACGTTTTTAAAACTTTTTCTTGCGCGATGTAATAATGGCCGATCATGTGTGTCTTCAATGTTATCAATCCCTTCACCTATTTCGCCCGACAGCAGCCCAAAGGATTTTGTGTCGGAAATTGTTTGATCAGCATAATAGGTTGCGGTAGTTTGAACCGGTTTTAAGTGTTCCGGTAATAATAGATTTTTCTTGAATAGCTGCTCAAATCTTTTATTATTTATTATAAATGCATTGGATATTCCTTTTGGAGAAATGTCATGAGATAATATGCTACTTGAATAATTGGTTATTGGAAATGAATGGGTGAAATAGCGATAATGTACTGCGGTATCCACGTAAGCTACGGTACTGTCAATTCTTCCGAGATATTGATTGTAAATGCCATTTTTATCACTTAAGTAGGTCAGATAATTTTTTCCGTAAGTAAAAGGTTGTTTTGCGTTAGCATCTTTAATATTTGTAATTATTCTCAGCGCCTGGCTTCTGGTTGAGTAGTTGTAAAGAAATATGTTGTAATTCTTGCTTACGGTTTCAAAATCGGATTTTTCTCCCATGATGAGGGTATCGCTTTTGCGGTTTGAGCTAAAGACAATTTTGGTTGAGTTTTCTATAAACCTTGGGTTCAGATCGTCATAAAAATCATTGGTTAACCGCTCGTAACTCCCTGAAATTAAATTAAAGGTAAAAATATCGCTTTGTCCTTGTTGTACGGCTGACATCAACAAAATTTGCCCGTTGTCGGAATATGAAAAGTCCAGTATTTTTTCAAAACCGAAAAGGTTACGTTGCGACCATTTTTTTTCAACAAGGTCATAAAAATAGAGTTGATTAAGTCCTTTATCTTCAACGATCGCACTAAGAATTCTTCCTGTCGGGTGCCATGAAAGGATAGGATAGGAGTAGTCAACCTTTTCATCAAGGAGATAGCCTCCTGTTCGAAGCTTTTTTAGCTTACGTGTCTTGTAATCATAAAGCCAGATATGATATTTGCCGGTTTCGTTGGTAACAAAGGCTATGTGTTCGCCATTGGATGAGCTTTTGAGTTGTGAAAAAAAACGTTGATGATTGTTTCTTTTTAAAATGCGCCTGCCTTTGATGCGTACATCGTCAGGTATGGGATCAAACTTTTTGGCTTCGGCCGTGTAAATATTATTAAAATAAGTGAACCACTCAGCATACAATGATTTAACTGTTTTGCCCAAAACATATTGAAATCCTGTATTGAGGTTACGGCTCACCCTAATCATGTTAACAATATTTATCACATTATCATTGCCGTATTTGTCGGCAATAAATTTCCAGAACGAATGACCTGCATCTTTTACATACAATTCATCACTTACCAAACGATTGAAATTCTTGTATTTCCCTGATACAATGGCGTTTCTTATCCGATTATCAATATCGGTATTCCACTCTTCGGCAAGATATGAAATCAATCCAAGGGTAAACCATTCAGGCATTGTTTGTAAATACGAATTGATCATTTGGGAGCTGATATTGCTGCCAAAGATGGAATTCTGCAGCAGAATATGAGCGATACCTTGTCTGATTTGTTTTTCGAAATTAATGATAGAGCCATCAAAATAAAGAACTACTTTGTTGCCAAGAATATGTGATACTCCTCCGGTATTGTACTCTATATTGGCATTTACGCCAAGATTAGTTTGTTTAAGCTCATTAAGGTTGTTGAAAATAATAAATTGAACCTTCCCGCTTATGTAGGTTCCAAGTTTGTTTTCCATCTGTGGCAGCTCAATGGTTACATATTGCGCGGTATGCTCGGCAAGTTCTTTTCCATTTAAATAAAAATAGATATCAAATCTGTCGAACTTGTAATAAGTCCAAAAGAAGTCTTTGTATTGTACCCGGCTACGCCCAAATTCCATCTGATAGCCTTCATAAAACTGCCCTTTGCCAAATTGTGGCAAAAGGAATAACAGAAGCCCGACGATGAGCAATCGAGGCTTCGGCAAAGCTAATAAACGCGTATAAATTGGCAGCATAATTAACCTATGCAGAATTATGAACTTTTTAATCTGGTAAACGTTTCACACTGAATTTTGAATATTGATAACTTTGTAAATTTCAAAATATTTTGCCGGAATAACGGCATTAGTTTTAATGATTAAACAAAGTAATCCTAAAAATGATAAAAATTGAACGTTTAGTATTTAATCCTTTTCAAGAAAATACATACCTTATTTATGATGAAAGCGGCGAGTGTGCAATAATTGACCCTGGATGTAGCAATGTCCAGGAAAATGATGAGCTGGACAAATTTATTTCAGATAATAGTTTAAAACCAGTCGCACATCTTTACACACATTGCCATATTGATCATGTCCTAGGTATTTCTCATGTAAATAAACAATATGGTCTATTACCGCTGATGCATCCTGAATCGCTCAAGATATTGCAAACCGTTCCATCACAGGGTCGGATGTTTGGTGTTGATATTGACCAAATCGTTCAGCCAATGAATTTTATAAATGATGGCGATACAATAAAAGTTGGGAGCTTTGCTTTGGAAGTGCTTTATACTCCGGGTCATGTTGATGGTCATGTGTGTTTTGTAAATCATTTTGGGAGATTTGTAATTGTTGGAGATGTACTTTTTCTGGGCAGCATTGGACGCACTGATCTACTAACAGGCGATTTTGATCTGCTGGAAAAGAGTATCAAAACAAAATTGTACACACTTCCACAAGATTATGTAGTTTATCCGGGACATGGACCTCAAACTACTATCGGGCATGAGATGTTTAATAATCCTTTTGTTAGAGGAAAATAAGCCACAGCGATAAAATACAAATGATTTTTACAAAAAATTAATTATTAAGAAAACAAATAACCAAAAAACCATAGTAAAGAAAATAATTTTGAAATGGTAGGTTACATTACCAAAAAGGAGAAGTTGTCGTCTATAGTACAGGATACTGATGGAGCGCTGATGTTGTAGCCTCATGAGTCGTAACCAGACTAACACGGAACCAGTGTCTCTAATCAATAAATTTCGTTATCCCTTTTTTAATAACTGATAAGAATTATTTTGCCAAAAGTGTTATCCGCGCCACGATGGAGATAAAAAAAACATTTTCTTGATCATTTTGATGTAACATCAGGAGTGGTATCTCTTTTTAATGCCTTGGCACCTTGCATACTAATTAAGGACAAGGCTTCGTACTTATGATATTCATAAATCATTTCTTAATTATTTACTAATTTGCAGCCCTTTTCTAATGATTAATTTTAGTGAATAACGAAATATTAAAAATAAGAGAGCAGTTCCCAATTTTAAATCGTATGGTTTATGGTAAGCCATTCGCTTATCTTGACAATGCTGCCACAACTCAAAAACCGACAAAGGTCGTTAAACGAGTTAGCGATTATTATGAATGGGAAAACAGTAACGTTCATCGTGGTGCGCATTTTTTAAGCCAGGAAGCTACTGTTGCTTTTGAGAAAGCACGTACCAGCGTGTCGCAGTTTATCAATAGTTCAAATTCATCGGAAATTATTTTTACCAAAGGAACCACTGAATCCATCAACTTGGTAGCCAATTCTTATGGCAATAAATTTCTAAAAAAAGATGATGAGATACTCATAACAAGGATGGAACATCATAGTAATATTGTTCCTTGGCAGATGTTGTGCAGTCGGACTGGGGCTAAGCTTAAAGTATCTCCTATTGATTTTTCTGGTGAGATGATCATGAGGGAGTTTGAAAAATTGCTTAATACCAAAACCAAGATAGTTGCCATTACTCATGTTTCAAATTCGCTTGGCACTATTAATCCTATAAAAGAGGTTATAGAAAAAGCCCATGATGCTGGCGCAGTAGTTCTTATTGACGGAGCGCAGGCGGTGTCGAATCTAAAAGTAGATGTGCAAGAGTTGGATTGTGATTTTTATTGTTTTTCAGGACATAAGATGTATGCTCCCATGGGCATAGGCGCTCTTTATGGTAAAGAAAACCTGCTTGATAAAATGGATCCGTGGCAGGGCGGTGGCGAGATGATTGCGCAAGTTACTTTCGACAAGACAACCTATAATGAAATACCTTTTAAATTTGAAGCAGGCACTCCAAATGTCTCCGGAGCGTTGGGTTTTGAAGCTGCAATACATTTTCTCAGTAATATTGGCTATGATTTTATAGTTAACCATAAAGACGACCTGCTAAATTATGGACATAATAGGCTTGCTGAAATTGCAGGTCTTAAGTTTCATGGAACAGCTAAAAGAAAAACTGGATTAATTTCATTTAATATCGAGGGTGTTCATCCTTATGATGCAGCTGTATTATTGGATAAATTGGGTGTGGCTATTCGTACAGGACATCTATGCGCACAGCCAACTGTTGATTTTTATAATGTTCCAGGTTTTATCAGAGCCTCATTTGGCGTATATAATACCCGAGAAGAGATTGATTTGCTCTGCGACGCAATTGAAAAGGTAAAAGAAATACTATCCTAATGAAAAGTTTAAAAAATGAATATAATTGAAGAAAGAGGGAATCAGATAGTTGAAGAGTTCAGCGTTTTTGACGATTGGCTCGAGAAATATAATTACTTGATCGAGATGGGTAAGGATATGCCATTGATTGATTCGAAATATAAAATTAAGGATAATCTTATCACCGGTTGTCAATCAAATGTATGGCTTCATCCTGAATTTAAGAATGGTAAAGTGTATTTTTATGCTGATAGCGATGCGGTGATCACCAAAGGAATTATAAATATGCTTATTCGAGCGCTTTCGGATGCTACCCCTGATGAGATAATCAATGCTGATCTGGGTTTTATTGATGAAATCGGATTGAGTGAGCATCTTTCGCCCACGCGATCAAATGGCCTTGTTTCGATGATTAAACAAATGAAATTGTACGCAATGGTATTTAAAACCAAAACTTAAACAAAACAATCCTAAAAAGTGATACAATGAGAGATAAATCTGCCATAAGGCACGACATAATTGAAGCATTAAAAACTCTATTTGACCCTGAGATACCGATTAATATTTATGATCTGGGTTTAATTTACGAAGTTATTGTCTCCGACGATAAAGATGTTTATGTTCAAATGACGCTTACTTCGCCCAATTGTCCGGTAGCTGAGAGTCTGCCTATGGAAGTAAACGAAAAAATACTTTCAGTACCTGGAGTTAAAAGCGTTGAGGTTGATCTTACTTTCGACCCACCATGGGATGAAGATAAACTCTCGGATGAAGCCAAACTTGAACTTGGCCTTCTGTAACTAAATATTGATATTGACTAATGAAAAAAGTAATTCAACTCTATGCTTATTAATAAAGCTTTAAAATTAGGTCATTATATTTTCGATGATTTTTTAATAACGGTTTAACAAAAGTTTTCTAAAAAAAAATATGGACAGGCAATCGTGGAAATATTTGTCTGAAATCAATAATCCTGCTGATCTTAAAAAAATTGATGAGTCGTTACTTCCTGATGTTTGCGATGAGTTGAGGGAATTTATTATTGATGCCGTTTCTGTCAATCCTGCTCATCTCGGAGCGAGCCTTGGCGTTGTTGAGCTTACCGTAGCATTACATTATGTTTTTAATACACCTGACGACAAGTTGGTATGGGATGTTGGTCATCAGGCCTATGGGCATAAAATATTAACAGGCAGGCGCGATGTTTTTCATACTAATCGCAAACAGCATGGTATCAGCGGTTTTCCTAAAATGTCGGAAAGTGAATATGACGCTTTTGGAGTAGGTCATTCCTCTACATCTATTTCGGCGGCATTAGGAATGGCCGTAGCTGCAAAAATGAAAGGCCTCTATAATCGGCATCATATTGCTGTGATAGGAGATGGTGCTATAACTGGCGGAATGGCAATAGAAGCGCTTAACAACGCTGGTGTAAACAATCCTAACTTACTTATTATCTTGAATGACAACGGTATTGCAATAGATAAAAATGTAGGAGCTTTAAAAGAGTATCTTGCAAATATTGCAACTTCAAAAATCTACAATCGCTTTAAAGATAAAATTTGGCATCTTCTGGGTGGAGGAACTAAATATGGTGCAAACACCCGAGCCATTGTCAAACAGGTTGGCAATGCTGTAAAAGGCAGTATCCTTACCAAGAGTAACCTCTTTGAGGCTTTTAATTTCAGATATTTTGGCCCTGTTGATGGAAATGATGTGTTGAAATTGACCAAGTTACTCCGTGACATTAAAGATATTACAGGCCCAAAACTATTACATATCGTAACCATCAAAGGTAAAGGATTGGAGATGGCCGAAAAACAACCCGTTATTTATCATGCGCCACCTTCTACTTTCGATAAAAAAACCGGAGAACTTATTAATAACGATGTTGATCATCAACAGGTACCACCTAACTATCAGATTGTATTTGGGAAAACGATAATTGAACTGGCATTACAAAACCCAAAGATTATAGGTATTACTCCGGCAATGCCAACCGGCTGCTCACTCGATTTGATGATGAAACAAATGCCTCACCGCGTTTTTGATGTAGGAATTGCCGAGCAACATGCCGTAACCTTCGCTGCTGGTTTAGCTACAGAAGGTTTTCTACCTTTCTGCAATATCTACTCTACTTTTATGCAGCGAGCTTACGATCAATTGATTCATGATGTTGCGCTCCAAAAGTTAAATGTTGTCTTTTGCCTTGATCGTGCCGGATTAGTAGGTGAGGACGGCCCAACACATCATGGCGCTTTCGACCTGGCTTATTTAAGAGCAATTCCTGAATTAACAATTTGTTCCCCAATGAACGAACAGGAATTGCGTGACATGATGTACACAGCTCAACTAAATGACAAAGGCCCTTTTGTTATTAGATACCCAAGAGGAAAAGGTGTGATGACAAATTGGCAATTGCCGTTTTCTGAAATTGAAGTTGGTAAAGGTCGAATTGTACGACAAGGAAAAGATGTTGCAATTATCTCTATTGGCCATATCGGAAATGAAGTAATCAAAGCTTGCCACGAATTAGAGAAAAAAGAGATAACAATTACACATGTGGATATCAGATTTCTGAAACCTTTAGATAACGACCTTTTAATCAATATTTTCAGGGATTATAGCAATATCGTTACAGTAGAAGATGGTACGATAAAAGGAGGATTGGGATCGGCAGTGATTGAACTTATGAATAAAGAGGGTTTTAATTCAACTGTTGTTTCACTCGGTATTCCCGATAAGTTTATAGAACATGGCACACAACGGCAGTTGTGGAATGACTGTGGATATGATGCTGTTGGAATCGAAAATATAGTACTTCGATTAATCAAAAAAATAAAAGCATCGTAATGAGCTGGTATGAGATAACAGTACTTTTCTTAACAGGGCTTTTTGCCGGATTTGTCAATACCCTCGCTGGTGGTGGTTCCATTGTTTCTTTCTCAATTCTATTAATGTTTGGATTACCCCCTTCCATTGCTAATGGCACTAATCGAATCAATGTACTGACGCAAACTTTTATAGCCAGTTCAAGCTTTAAGTTTCAAAAAGTCTTAGACACAAAAAAAGCGCTTTGGTTAGGTGTTCCGGCATTATTTGGCTCGGTGGCTGGCGCCTGGATAGCTATTGATATTAATGAAAAAGTGTTTGAACGTGTTGTCGGAGTGATATTGTTGGTGATGTTGGTTTTTATTCTTTACAAGCCTGAGCTGTGGCTGAAAGAGAGAAAAGACCTTGTAAACGCAAAAGTAACTTGGAAGCAGATCTTAATATTTTTTCTTATCGGTGTTTATGGCGGTTTTATTCAGATAGGGGTTGGTTTTTTTCTGATGGCAGGAATTGTTCTTAGCGCTGGTTACGAACTTGTTAAAGCCAATGCTATTAAGTCGTTTATAATTTTTCTTTATACCCCTGTCGCTCTTATTGTATTTATTTTAAATAATCAGATTAATTGGGCGTACGGTCTGATGATAGCTTTAGGAACTATTGCAGGGGCTTATTTTGCTGCACGTATGGCTGTTAAAAAGGGTGCTAAGTTTTTAAAATGGGTTATTATTGTCATAATCCTGATTACTTCCGCCGACCTATTTGGTATTATTGATATTAAAGGAATTGTATCATTACTCAATTGATAAATTATGAAAAGAAGATTTTTATTTCTCGTACCAGTAGCTTTTATACTGATTGTATCATGTAAAAACGTAGTTGACGAAAAACAAACTGTTCAGGATCAATGTCCTGAATGGGTAATAGTTATTCATGGAGGCGCCGGTTATATAAATCAGGAAACTTTCTCTGCTGAAAAAGAGTCTCAGCATAAGGAACGGATGGAAGCAGCTCTGTTGATGGGCGGTGAAATTCTTAAAAATGGAGGTTCCAGCCTCGATGCAGTTGAAGCAGCTATCAGGATAATGGAGGATTCGCCATTTTTTAATGCTGGTCGTGGCGCCGTGTTTAACGCTGATGGAATTAACGAAATGGATGCTTCAATAATGGATGGAAAAACCGGTAAAGCTGGAGCCGTTGCAAATGTTACCGTAATAAAAAATCCTATTTCAGCAGCCCGAAAAGTTATGGAACAGACTAAACACGTTATGTTGATTAAACAAGGAGCCGAAAAATTTGCTTCCGAACAGGGATTGGATATTGTTGATCCATCATACTTTTTCACTCAAGAGAGCTGGGATGAGCATATAAACGGCCTTGAAAAAGAAGATTATGGACATAAAGGAACGGTTGGATGTGTAGCTTTAGATAAAAATGGAAATCTGGCAGCCGGCACTTCAACCGGCGGGATGACTAATAAAAAGTTTGGACGTGTGGGCGATTCGCCGATTATCGGAGCAGGAACTTATGCCGATAATAATACGTGTGCAGTTTCTGCTACAGGGCATGGAGAATTTTTTATCCGTAACGTGGTCGCTTACGATATCGCTGCAAGAATGAAATATCGAAACGAAAACCTCAAAGATGTTGCTGATGACATTGTAAACAAACAATTGAAGGATATTGGTGCAAATGGTGGGGTAATAGCTTTGGATAAAAATGGAAATTTGGCTATGCCTTTTAATACATCAAGTATGTATCGAGGCTATTTGAAAGCTGATGAAACGCCAAAAGTTTTTATTTTCCACGATAGATAAAATTTTTTTGGGTATTGCTCGAAATATATGAATGATGATGGTGTTTTGTAATTAAATAGTATGCAGATTGAAAACATCATATTTGTAAAATCAATCAAACTCAAATATTGAAAATTTGTAAATTTGTCTTGAAAAAATGACTTTTGTTTTATAATAATCCATTAAAATCATGCAAAAAAATTTCATTTGTCCTTTCTGTTCCGGGCAACTTTATCTGAACGAACGGATAGTCCTCTCCGCACAAAAACATGATGGTACCCGAGGGTTGATTTTATTAACACCCGAATTGGGAGATTACCGAGCTATTAAGCATCCTACATTTAAAATAATCGCCGGTGAGCATATTGATTTTTACTGTCCCCTGTGCCATAAAAACCTGATGGTAGAGCGAAATGATAAAAAATTTACACAGGTAACTATGATAGAGACAGGGGACGAATTTGAAGTTTTCTTTTCGCAAATTGCCGGTGAAAAATGTACTTACGTTGTGGGCGATGATTATTTTAAAGCTTATGGCGAAGATGCCGATGAGAACACTAATTTTTGGGGCGTAAAACCAAATTATTGATTATTTACAGGTTTTTTAGGTGTTTTTTGGTAGTTATGATTTAAAAATGTAGATAAATCCTGTACTATATGAAGATTGCTTTAATTACCGGCGCTACCTCTGGAATTGGCGAGGCTATTGCTTTAAAATTTGCCCAAAAAGATATTAATGTAATTATCACTGGACGTAGGCTCGATAAGCTTAACGCTTTGAAGTCAAATATTACTTCCAATACAAAGGCAAATATACTCGCACTTAAAATGGATGTTACTGATCGTGAGTCAGTAGAGAGAGAAATTAATGGTTTGCCTGATGAATGGAAATCAATTGATATACTTGTGAATAATGCCGGACTTGCCGTAGGCCTTGATCCCATACAACATGGTAATCCCGATGATTGGGAACAGATGATTGACACTAACCTGAAAGGGCTTCTTTATGTTTCTAAAGCTGTATTGCCTTTAATGATTGCCCGGCAAAAAGGCCATATTATTAATATTGGATCCATAGCTGGTAAAGAGGTTTATCCAAAAGGCAACGTCTATTGTGCCACTAAACATGCTGTGGACGCTTTAACTAAGTCAATGCGTATTGACCTGCTTGGCAATGGGATAAAAGTTACTCAAATAGCCCCCGGATTGGTTGAAACGGAGTTTTCTTTAGTCCGATTCAAAGGTGATGAAGAGCGGGCCTCAAAAGTATATCAAGGATATAAGCCATTAGAGGGAAAAGATATTGCTGAGATAGCCTTTTTTATAACTACACTGCCTGATCACGTTTGCGTAAATGATATTTTGATGACACCACTGGCTCAGGCTAATTCAACTATTGTGGATAAAAAATAAAATTGAACGGTGAAGATAAACTAAAAGGACCTTCAGATACTTTTATATCTCTTTATCAGCCAGATAAGTAACTATATCTTTTAAAACGATTATACCGGTCATTTTTTCATCTTTCCTACCATGGTTTGTAATGATAATCGCATCATAATATCTGTTTTTAGGCTCTTCGCGGTATGATTTCTTAAAAATCTCAATGGCTTCATATACTGATTCTTTGCGTGATATTAGTGCAAAATTCCCACGATATTCGGCATGGAGCAGCACTTCGCGGATAGTGGTTTCGGTGGTGGAGACAGTCGTTTGGTTGGCAAGCCAATAGGTGATGTGGTTGCCATTAAGTACATCAATAATTAAGTTATTTTGCAAAATAGGAATAAAGGTGATTTTGTGCTTTAGCATTATATTTAATGCTTTGCTAAGATAATCATCTACAAAACAATACAGTACTTTTTTTTCAAAGATGTTTACTTTGTCGGGATGCTGAATGATGTTCCATATCTCTTCCACTTTCTCAACAATTTCATCCACTGGTTCGGCAATAGGTCGGCCATCAAACCGATCGCTATGAACAATAGCATTACGTAAATCTCCGATAGCATAAAGATCATCTAAGAACCGTTTATAAATAGCGTTTTTGTTGGCAGCAGTATTTAGTAACATCCTGAATGGCCCATGATTGCCATTATTGTAGTTCTTTTGAAGATGCCTCTCTATAGCGTTAAAGCAGGCCAGAAAACGTTCAGCATTTTGACTCATAATTCCGCTTTTTAATTATTTACGTAACACCCCTATTTTTGAGCTTACAGGAATTAAAAAAAGATATTAATCGTTTAAAACATTAAATCTAAATTCATTTCCTACTTTTGTCTCTATTTAATAAATATACAACGTATTTATGATCTGTTTCTTTTCTAACGAATCATCGGTTATTGCATTATCGAAAAACAATCCGCTTACCGATAATGAACTTATCAGGCTGAAGTGGCTTTTGAATGGTGCTGAACAGATAATTTCAGATAAAATTGATGGATATTTTATCGGACCACGTAAAGAGATGGTTACACCATGGAGTACAAATGCTGTAGAGATAACTCAAAACATGGGGATTAAAGGGATTGGCCGGATGGAAGAGTTCAAAAAAGTGGAAAACAAAAATATTGCCTTCGACCCTTTGTTATCATCGCTTTATACCGGACTTGATCAGCGGTTATTCACTATTGATAAGCTGCCGAATCCTATTCTCTTTATCGAAGATATAGCGCTTTATAACGAAACTGAAGGACTGGCGCTAAGCAAGGATGAGGTAAAATATCTTGATGAACTTAGTGAAAGAATAGGACGAAAACTTACTGATGGAGAAGTTTACGGCTTTGCACAGATTAACTCGGAGCATTGCCGGCATAAAATTTTTAATGGTACCTTTATTATTGATGGTAAAGAGATGCCGCACTCTCTTTTTTCGTTGATTAAAGAGACTTCCAGGAGAAATCCCAATCATATTGTTTCTGCATATAAAGATAATGTGGCTTTCATAGAAGGCCCTCAGGCTGAGCAGTTTGCTCCTGTAAGGCAAGATGTGCCTGATTTTTTTAAAACGAAAGTTATTGATACCGTTATTTCGTTAAAAGCCGAAACCCATAATTTCCCTACTACCGTTGAACCTTTTAATGGAGCTGCAACCGGTTCAGGCGGTGAAATACGCGACCGAATGGCGGGTGGAAAGGGTAGTATGCCCCTTGCAGGCACAGCAGTATATATGACTTCCTATCCAAGGCTTGAAGCAACTCGCCAATGGGAAGAACAATTTGTTGAGCGTCAGTGGCTTTATCACACGCCATTGGATATTTTAATCAAAGCTTCAAACGGTGCAAGCGATTATGGTAATAAATTCGGACAACCGCTTATCTGTGGAAGTTTGTTAACGTTTGAATTTAATAGTGATGACAAAAAATGGGGTTATGATAAGGTCGTAATGTTAGCGGGTGGTATAGGCTTTGGAAAAAGAATTGATGCTCATAAAGAGAAGCCTCAACCTGATGATTTAGTGATTGTTATGGGTGGTGATAACTATAGGATTGGAATGGGAGGCGGTGCGGTTTCATCGGTGGCAACAGGTCAGTTTGATCATCAAATCGAATTGAATGCAGTACAACGCTCAAATCCGGAGATGCAGAAGAGAGTTTACAACGTGATCAGAGCTATGGCAGAGTCAGATCAAAATCCTATTATAGCCATACATGATCACGGTGCTGGCGGACATTTAAACTGCCTTTCTGAATTGGCAGAAGAGACCGGTGCTGCAATAAGAATTGAAAAACTACCAATCGGTGATCCTACATTATCGGATAAAGAGATTATCGGTAATGAATCGCAAGAACGAATGGGGCTGGTCATAAAAGATAGAGATGTGTCATTGTTAAAACAAATTGCCGAACGCGAAAGAGCTCCGTTTTATCAAGTCGGAAAGATTACCGGCGACTTACGGTTTACATTTCAAAGGGAGAATTCTCAAATACATGCAATGGATCTATCTCTCTCGGATCTATTTGGAAAAACGCCAAAAACTATTTTAACGGATAACATTATTAACGATCAATTTGTTGAACTTCAATATGATATTCTTGAAATTCAGGACTATCTTGAAAATGTGCTTCAATTAGAATCTGTAGCATGTAAAGATTGGCTCACAAATAAAGTTGACCGTTCGGTAACCGGAAAAATAGCTTTACAACAATGCGCCGGCGAACTACAATTACCATTGAATAATCTTGGCGCTGTTGCTATTGATTATCAGGGTGTTAATGGCATTACTACTTCCATTGGCCATGCACCGGTTGCCGCCTTGATTGATGCGGCTAAAGGATCGGTTCTTGCTATTTCAGAAGCTTTGACTAACATTGTCTGGGCTCCTCTTAGGTACGGTTTGAAAGGTGTTTCATTATCTGCAAACTGGATGTGGCCTGCTCGTAACGAAGGAGAAAACGCACGTCTTTATTCTGCGGTTGAAGCTGCAAGTAAATTTGCTATTTCGCTGGGAATAAACATTCCAACAGGAAAGGATTCACTTTCGATGACACAAAAATATCCGGACGGACAAAAGGTGCTTGCTCCGGGCACAGTGGTGATATCTGCTGTTGCAGAAGTCTCTGATGTTAAAAAAATTGTAAAACCAGTATTGTCTAATGATGAAAATACGGAAATTATCTATGTGCCATTTACTAAATCGGGATTTGAATTAGGCGGTAGCAGTTTTGCCCAAATCCTTGGAATGCTTGGGATGACCCCTCCAGATATTTCTGATCCTGAATATTTTAAGAAGAGTTTTGAAGCCATTCAAAACTTGCTTAATGAAGGCTTAATTATTGCCGGACATGATATTTCGTCAGGTGGATTGATTACTGCCCTCCTCGAAATGAATTTCTCAAACCTGAAAGGCGGACTGGATATAGATCTTACTGAATTATGTGAAAAGGACTTGATACGATTACTTTTTAGCGAAAAACCCGCTGTGATTATACAGGTTAAAAAAGATCAAGAAGTCTTGTCGTTACTCAAATCTTCCGGTATAGTAGCTTTTAAAATCGGTAAGTATGTTTCGTTACGAGAGGTTAGAATTCAAAATTGGGGTACCGTTCATCATTTTGATATTGACTCGTTGAGGGATATCTGGTTTAAGACCTCTTATCTTTTCGATCGTAATCAAACTAAGCCTATGTTTGCCTTGGCTCGTTACAGAAATTACAAGAAGCAGCCATTAATTTTTAACTTTTCGGATATTTTTTTAGGGAAATTTTCTCAACTCGGAATAAAACCTAAAGAGATGGGCGGGAAGAAGATTAAAGCTGCGATTATTCGTGAAAAAGGGGTAAACGGCGATCGTGAGATGGCATGGGCGCTTCACCTTGCCGGCTTTGAGGTGAAGGATATCCATACCACCGATCTTATCAAAGGTACAGAGGGATTAGAAGAAATAAATTTCATTGTTTTTGTGGGGGGCTTTTCCAATTCTGATGTGTTTGGATCAGGTAAAGGATGGGCTGGCGCATTATTATACAATGATAAAGCCAACACTGCAATTCGTAATTTTTATAGTAGAGCCGACACATTAAGCCTTGGTATTTGTAATGGCTGTCAGGTAATGACCGAGTTAGGCCTTATCTATCCCGATCATAAAGAGCATCCTAAAATGAAAAACAATGATTCAGGCAAGTTCGAATCGGCTTTTCTCACTGTTGATATTTTACCTAATAATTCGGTGATGTTGAAATCATTGACAGGTAGTCGCCTTGGTATTTGGTTAGCTAACGGAGAGGGGAGATTTCATTTTCCGCAGGACGAGTCTAATTATTGCATCCCAATCAAATATTCGTATCAGGAATATCCGGGTAATCCTAATGGTTCGCCATTTGGTGCGGCAGGTATTGTCTCATATGATGGCCGACATTTGGCTATGATGCCACACATTGAGCGTGTTATTTTCCCCTGGCAGTGGCCCTATTATCCTGAAAAAAGAAAAACTGATCAGATGTCTCCATGGTTTGAAGCTTTTGTGAATGCCAGAGAGTGGCTGACCGAAAAACTAAAAGCGTAACATTCGGTTTTGTTCTTAGTTACCTAATAGATATTTTATTCTTTTGTTATTTCTTGATCCTATCAGGGTTATCAGCCAGAAAGTTTTTCCATCCTGCATAAGTTTTTCCCTTGATACCTTTTGTTCGTTTAAAGTAATGACACATTGCCGCAGCTAACCCATCGGTGGCGTCCAATGTTTCCGGGTTTTTATCAAATGTTAATAAACGATTTAACATAGCGGCTACTTGTTCTTTGGAGGCGCTACCATTTCCGGTTATTGATTTTTTAATTTCCAAGGGTGAATATTCAAATATTGGGATGTCGCGATATAGAGCCGCCGCCATAGCAACACCTTGCGCACGGCCGAGCTTAAGCATTGACTGAACATTTTTTCCATAAAAGGGCGATTCAATCGAAAGTTCATCAGGCTTATATTGTTCAACTAAACCAAGTGTACGTTCAAATATCCTTCGCAGCTTCAGTGCCTGGCTATTAAATTTTGATAGTTTGATTACACCCATTGCCAACATCGTAACTGACTTTCCATTGTCGCTTATTACTCCATATCCCATAATGGTGGTTCCGGGATCAATGCCAAGTATTATGCGCTCTGGTCTATTTTCCATTATCCGAATTAGGTTTTATGCAAAAATAAGCAGCCTATGTAAAAAATCATTTTAAAATGTGTTTATTGTGAAAAATCTTTGATAAGCACATTCGCAATTTTTAAATCCATAGAAAGTGTGATTTTGATGTTTTCAGATATTCCATCAATAAGGTGAACTTGAAAGCCGGCAGCTTCATAAACAGAAGCGTCATCAGTAAACTCTTTTCTATATGGCTGACTATAGGCTTTGATAATAAGCTCAGATTGAAAAGTCTGTGGAGTCTGAACCAAACAATAGTGGTTACGATCAATGGAATAACTATGGTTGCCCTCAATTTTACGAAGTGACCCAGGAAGAGGTATTACAGGGATAGAGCTTCCAAATGTAGAGGCGGTTTCGTAGCCATGCATTATAAGTTCTTTAGTAATTAATGGCCTTACGCCATCGTGAATAGCAACTAACTCACCTGTGCCAATATATTCGAGGCCATTTGTTACTGAATAAAAACGCTGGCTTCCACCTTTTACAACTCTATGCGATATAAAAAAACTATGTTCAGAACAAAGCCGGCTCCATGTTTCAATATGGTCGGGAGGTAATACAACAATGATGTTAATGTCCTTGCATGAATGATAAAACCGAGAGATTGTATGCATTAGTATAGGCAGTCCTGATAGGGTAATAAACTGCTTGGGAATGCCGTAATTCATTCTCTTGCCCGATCCGCCAGCAACAATAATCACAGTTTTATTCATACTTGCAGGGTGCTGTTTTTCTTATTTTAAAGACATTTTTAGTAAACTTGAAAACAAAAAAGAGACACACTTATTTCCAAAACTATTTTTTATTCATTCGAATAGCGTTTTTTTTATTAATGGAAAAGGCTTTTAATCTTTATAATATCAGCATAGCATCACCATAAGAAAAAAACTTATATTTCTTTTGAACCGCCTCCTTATATGCTTTCATCAAAAAATTGTAATCTGCAAATGCAGCTGTAAGAATCAACATATTCGACATTGGGAGATGAAAATTTGTTACCATTGAGGTTGCAAGTTTGAAATCATAAGGCGGATAGATAAATTTGTTGGTCCAACCACTATAGGGCTTCAAATGTCCTGAAATGGTCAGGGCAGATTCTATTGCTTTTATGGTGGTTGTTCCTACCGAACAAATTTGTTTTTTATCATCTTTTGCCTTGTTTACTATTTCAACACATTTTTCATCCACATTCATATCTTCCGAGTCCATTTTATGTTTCGAAAGGTCTTCTACTTCAATTTGGCGGAAATTTCCCAAACCGGCATGGAGTGTTAATTCGGCAAAATTTATTCCTTTTATTTCGAATCGTTTCATAAGCTCACGGGTGAAATGGAGACCTGCCGTTGGAGCTACTACTGCTCCTTCGTGTTTGGCAAAGATCGTTTGATACCAGACTTCATCTTCAGGTTTTACCTCCCTGTTTATAGCTTTAGGTAGTGGCGTTTTACCCATAGCTTGCAACATTCTTCTAAATTCAGGATAGGGGCCGTCGTAAAGAAATCGCAAAATTCGGCCACGTGAAGTGGTGTTATCAATCACTTCAGCTACCAGCTCGTCTTGTTCGCCAAAATAGAGCTTGTTGCCAATTCTGATTTTTCTTGCAGGATCAACTAAAACATCCCATAACCGCGTTTCGATATTAAGTTCTCTAAGTAGAAAAACTTCGATGCGTGCGCCGGTTTTTTCTTTGATGCCGATAAGCTTTGCAGGAAAAACTTTTGTATTATTGAGTACAAAAACATCCCCGTCATCATAATAATCAAGAATGTCAGAAAAATTCTTATGCTCAATAGATTTTGTTTTACGGTCGAGAATCATCATTCTGCATTGATCCCGATTTTCAGGTGGCTGAGAAGCAATCAGTTCGGATGGTAAATGGTACTTAAACTGTGATAATTTCATAATTTTATGAAGTTAGAAAAGAATATGTTTTTGTAAATGACTGCAAATATAGATGAATAGAAAGGCGAAGTCAAGCATTTTATCGTTTTTTTTTAAAAAAGTAAGGTTATGTAGGCTATGTTTGCTTTTACAAAATAAAAAATTATAGTTTTTAAATTCAATTAGCGAGTAGCTAAAAAATGCAAATTTCAAAGACAAATCTAACCGAATCTGATGCTAATCTTTCCTAAATGTAAATTAATTGTACCCAATTAGATAGCTTATAAAAAAGAGAGTAACGCCGGATCCTTAAATTTTTGTTTATAAAAAGATATTTCTTTAAATAACATAAGTGTGTACATTTCAATAGTTGCTGCTGTGAGGACTACAAAAGATGGAGCAGCGCTTTTTTTTGATATTATCAAGATTTTATAACCTTTTTTTTTAGAGTTAAATTTTTTGTTTCATTAATTGTGTCAATTAACTTGATATTTTTATTTTTGCACCCGTAAAAGAATTTATTAACCCATTAAAAACTTAATTTTATGAAAAAGGTTCTACTTGTAGTTCTTTCTTTTTGTTTGGTAACCATTGCTTATTCGCAAAAAAGGGTACCTATATCAAAAGAATTAACAAAAATGTCGTTAACAAGAGTGTATGAAATGCCTTCTGATCTTGAGGCTCCTATGGTTAATTTCAATTATACTTATCCGGGGCTTATGAAAGAAGCAAAGATGTTGGGTGATGAAGCCGAAATCATTGAGACCATCTATGATCTTCAGACTAACTCTACTGTTGCTAACAGGTTTGTTGTTTGGGATGATGGGACTATGGCGGCAGTTTGTACGCGTGGTGTCGAAAGTCCTGGTGGTTTTGCTTTCCCTGACAGGGGTACAGGCTACAACTATTTTGATGGCTCTTCATGGGGGCCTAAACCATCAACGAGAATTGAGTCTAAGAAAGCCGGCTGGCCTTCCATTACAAAATGGGGCGCTAACGGAGAGTTTGTCGTATCACACCAGGGAGGAGGTAATCCTTTACTTCTCTTGAAAAGAGAGACAAAAGGTACTGGGGCATGGATAGAAAGTACATATAATGGCCCCAATGGTACAGCTGCTCCACAATATTTGTGGCCACGTATGATCAGCTCCGGACAAAATAATGAGTATATCCATCTTTTTGCCCTCACAGCTCCAACAGGAAATGGTGGAACTCCATATATGGGACAGGATGGAGCATTACTCTACAACCGCTCAACAGATGGTGGAGAATCATGGGATATTCAGCATCAGCTAATTGATGGCGTGGGCTCTGATTATTATCTGAATATCAGAGCTGATGATTACACCATGGCTTTTAAAGGAAATACTGTGGCATTGTTGCAATCAAGTGCTTGGAAAGATTTGTTTTTACTTAAATCAACAGACAATGGTGAGTCCTGGGAGAAAATCATTATTTGGGAACACCCATATCCATTCTTTGATGTACAATCTACTTTAACAAGCGATACTTTATATTCAGTTGATCAATCAGCTAGTCTTGCTATTGATGATAATGGAATGGTGCATGTAGTATGGGGTATCTCTCGCGTGGCTCGTTTAGAATCTGCACCACCCGATCCGGGTTCCTACAGCTACTGGCCATATACCGATGGTATTGGATACTGGAACGAAAGCATGGGGCAAATTCCAGAAGCTGATAATCCACACCGTACAATGATGCCAGAATATCTTGAGGAAATGGGCATGTTAGTAGGTTGGACACAGGACGTAAATAATAGTGGTTTTATATTTGATTTTGAAGGTACTAACGATACGCCATTTAATGCATATCGTTCCCTCGGAATTTCTACAATGCCAACAATCGCAATTGAAGGTAGCATGATTATGGTTGCCTATTCGTCAGTAACAGAAACCTATGTTACTGCTGATGGTACAATGAACTATAAGCATATCTGGACAAGATTTTCCTATGACCTTGGAGAAACATGGGGTGATTTCTACGACTTACAAGGTGATAATATTTTCCATCTCTATGATGAATGTATTTATCCTATTCTTGCTGATAAAACTAATGGTTCAGGAGCTTTCCAGCTTATCTATCAAGCTGACAACCTTCCAGGATTATATCTTGACGAAGACCATGACGCTGTTGTCAACAGGGTAATCCATAACAATATGAACTTTACCGTTGGGATTGAAAAACCTGCGAACATGGTTTCACCATTCAAAGTTACCGAAGCCTATCCAAATCCTGCAACCAGTTCGACAATTGTTGGTGTTGAACTTGACAAAGCTGCAAATATTGGATTTGAAATATTTAATATGACTGGCCAAAAAGTATTTGAACTCCCTGTTAAATCAATGAATGCCGGGTTTAATACTATATCTTTCGATGTTTCAGCATTAACATCCGGAATTTATTTCTACACAGTTTCAAATGGCGCTGAAAAAGTATCACATAAACTTATTGTAAAATAATTTTTCAGAATATTTAAAAGAGGCTGTTTCAAAAATGAGGCAGCCTTTTTTGTTTTTGATATTATTAATTGATTGAATTATTTCTGTAAAGATTATCTATTTTAGCGGGATAATAACGAAAGGATATAAGTAAGAGGATAGTAGCATTTTTTAAGGAAGTCATATTGGCCTAATCTGATAATATTTCAATTTTGAGTTGAACCAATTAATAATCTCTGAAGATACGCTGAAGGTCTTTTTTAAATATGCTCGCCAATTTTTAATTAACCATCAATATTTTATAGTATGATAAAAAAATTGTTTTTAATGCTCGTGTTAATCTTCTGTGGTTTTATTATTAATGCCGATCCTGTTGAAGATTTGATTAAAACATCAGGGGATGCTGATAAATACAAGGGAAGTAATGTATTAGTTCTTTTCGATAGTACACGGGTAGATGTACAACAGACTGGCCTTAGTCATTTTCATATTCATCAATTATTTAAAGTACTAACGCAGGCAGGAGCATTGGAGTTGAGAGTAATAAAAGTAGATTATGATCCGATCTCGGCTGATGCAGAGATTAGGCTGTTAAGAGTTTTTCGCAGAAATGGTGATGTCGAAATCCTTGATTTAAAAAATGTAAAAGATTATGCCGCACCTGCTCGGGGAATTTACTGGGGTGCACGCGAAAAAATGATTGAAGTTGGAAGGCTTGAGCCAGGTGATGTAGTCGAATTGAAATACTTTAAAAAAGGTTTCACCTATGCACTGTTGATGGATGACGATGATGATCGTTTTATCCCACCAATGCGCGGTCATTATTATGACATTGTGCCTTTTTGGAGCAACCACCCGATGCTCGAAAAAGTATATATAGCACAACTTCCGGCAGATAAACCCTTACAGTATCAGTTCTATAACGGAGAGTGTCAATCATCATTGAGGTTTGAAAATGGAAAACATATATATACATTTTCCATGAAAAATTTCATGCCATTGAAACGAGAACCAAATATGTTAGATTTTTTTGACGTAGCTCCAAAACTTATTCTTACCACAAGCCCTGACTGGGAAGCAAAATCAAGATGGTTTTACAACGTAAATGAAGATTATGGCAGCTTTGAACCAACCCCTGAAGCTGAAGCATTCGTAAAAGAATTACTTAAAGATGCCAAAACAGAGTTAGATAGCGTCTCTATTTTAACGCATTGGGTTGGCGATAATATGCGATACTCCGGTATCTCGATGGGTTCAAATGAGGGATACACCCTTCATAATACCGAAATGAACTTTCGCGATCGTTGTGGTGTTTGCAAAGATAAGGCGGCTTTACTCATCTCCTTTTTACGGATTGCCGGATTTGAAACTTATGCTGCAATGACAATGGCTGGCTCGCGTATCGAAGATATACCTGCCGATCATTTTAACCACAGCGTTACGGTTGTTAAGCTCTCCGATGGCAAATTCCATCTGCTTGACCCCACCTGGGTTCCTTTTATTCGAGAACTTTGGTCAAGCGCTGAACAACAACAAAACTACCTTATCGGATTGCCCGAAGGCGCTGATCTTATGATAACTCCTGTATCACCACCTGAAAATCATTATCTGAAAATAAAAGCCAGATCAAGCATTATGGCTGACGGAACGCTTGAAGGAAGTCTTTCTGTTGAAGCTGAAGGACAAACAGACGCAGCAGTGAGGGGTATATTTATCCGTGAGTATAAATCAGAATGGGATAAAGCATTAGAAGCCGAATTGTTGAAAGTTCACCCTGCTGCCGTGATTACTCAGATGGACTATGGTGATCCGATAGATTACCTTTCCGGCCCAATTACTATTAACATTTCATATCAAATTAAAGGTTATGCCATTACCGGTGATAATGAGATAATATTTACCCCTTTACTGGCTACACCATTCATGAGTCGTGCAATGGGACATCTTTATTTTAATACCGATCAGGAAGAGAAAAAATATGGTTTTCGCGATCGTTGCAGCCGGTTAGTTGAGTTGGAAGAGACAATAACTTTTCCTGATAATTTTAAACCGTTACTCCCCGATGTAAATAAAACTACATCAGGAAATAGTGCTCGTTTTTCGGGGGGTTACCGAATAAAAGGGAATTCAATTCAGTTGAATCAAGAGATAGTATTAGGAAAGAGAATATATGAAGCTGCTGATTGGAACGAATTTCGCGAAGCGGTGAAGGGTCAGAAAAAAATATCTGAAATGCCTGTTGTACTGAAAAAATCAAATTAGTTAACTACAAAATATTCAAAACCGATAATGATGAAAAAAAATTGTCTGATTATATTAAGTCTCTTTTTTGCCCATTTCTTGTTTTCGCAAAATGAAAACGCAGATGCGATTTTTGAAAAGTTTATAAAAGAATTTACTCTCGAAGCTGATGGAAGCACGAGTTACCGGGAATATAAGCAATTAAAGCTTATTACTCAATTCTCCTTTAACAGACTGTATGGCGAAACATTTATAATTTACAATCCGGAATTTCAAAATTTGAAAATTAACGATGCATATACAGTAATGGCCGATGGGTCAAAAGTAATAACGCCGCCTAATGCTTTTAATGAAGTTTTGCCGCGAGATGCTGCCTTTTCAGCCACAGCTAATCACATGAAAGAGATGGTAGTTACACATACTGCTACCGAAATGGGAGCTACAATATTTCTTGATTATACGCTTACCTCAGCAAAAGGTTACCTGCCTGGTTTTATGGGTAATGTCCTTATACAGGAGTCATCGCCTATTGCTGAACTGGAGGTTATTGTCCGCATCCCTTCCGATCAGGAACTTAATCATCGGATGATCGGGCTACGAACAGGACCGGAAATAAAGATTGAGGCTAATCAAAAAGTATATGTGTGGAAATTTAATGGGGTGCAAGCCTCTCCAAAGGAACCCCTTCAGGGAAAATATCAACTTTCAGCGCCGAGATTACTTTTTACAACAGTTATAGGGGTAGCCGAAACAATAAATTGGCTGACCAACCAGCAGGCTTTCGAACTGCAAATAAATGATGAAATGAAAGCCTGGACAGATAATCTTAGAAGTAAGCAGACTGAAGAAATTGAAACATTGATGACAATACAAAAAGCTGTAGTTGAAAATATCGTTTTCGAAAGATACAATCCGGAATGGTTAGCCTATCGAGCAAGAACACCTGAAGAGATTTGGAAAAGCAATGGAGGAAACAAATTGGAAAAAACATTGTTGCTTGCTACATTACTTAAATACGCCAACTTTAACGCTACACCTGCAATTGTTGGTCCGAAATCATTATTTGACGAAAAAGCTATTAATCTTACCATTTTTGACGATTTTGTATTAATAGTGAATACCAAAAGTTTTGGTACAATTTACATGTCGGCAGTGGAAATAAGCAATCAGTCGCTTGAATATAGCCTGGCACAAAATATTTTCATTCCCCTTTCTAAAGGTATCTCACGTGCGCCGGTCGAACCTGTGAAAATGGATAATAAAATAAATATTAAAGGAACAATTTCTTTTAATGAAGAATTAAAACCATCGGGGACAATGGAGGTAGAATTGACTGGCGCAAACAATCCCTTCCTTTTATTGCAAAATGATAAAGGAAAGTTTAAATCGTTGATCTCGAACAAAATGATAAAAGACGATGATGCAATTTCTATTAAAAACAGCAATGTAGCAAAATCGGAACTTTTGGTCAAAGTTGAGTCAACAGAATCAATATCTGATAATAATGGTTACTATAGTTGGCAGCTGCCGGTAATAACCGGCGGTTTTGAAAAATGGCGAATAGCTTATTTAGACAAAACACGGCAGAGCAATTTGTTTTTGCCCTATCCGATCGTGGAAAAATACAGCTATACAATTACACTTCCGTTAGATTACACATTAATAAACAAACGCTTTAACGAACGTCTGAAAAATAATGTAGGAACCGTTTCTGTTGAAATAAAACCTAAAGGAAATCAGATAGAAATCAACAGAGAGCTTAAGCTAAACACGCAAATGATTTATCAGATTGATTATAATGAATTTAGAGATATGATCAATTTCTGGCTTGATAAGAATCTGAGTACGGTTGTTTTCAAGAAAAAAGATTGAAAATGGCTTGTTGAATACAATACTAAGATTTACATAGATAAACCGAACCTTTATGGTATCACCTTTTACTTAACTTGAGGGAAAAGCTAAACTTGTTGAATAGCAGTGCTTTATTAAATTTATTTTTGGATTTGAGGTATCGCACATTTTCATTATTATGTGGAGCTATTTAGTTATTGCTGAGAATCAAAACGTTACAAATAAATGTTTTTTTTAGGTTGTTCGTGATAGTTAAGAAAGTTTAACAAAAAATTTTTTTAAGGGAAACTTGCACATTTTCAATTAATTAATTCAGGTTTCAAATACTTTAATAACGATTTTAAGAATTAATTAGTCTTAATTTAAATTGCGCATTGAATGATTACTTATTTTTGTCGCGAAATTCTATTTTATTAATCATTAGGATTTAAAATTAGAAATTTTCATTATTAACATTTAAAATTGATTGTTATGAGTACAATGGAATTTAATAGCCAACTTGCAAGTTTACAAGATAATCTTACCTATTTTGCACAATCGCTCACTCAAAATGCTGATGACGCAAGGGATCTCGTTCAGGAGACATACCTTAAAGCGCTTACCTATCGGGATAAATTTGAAGCTAATACTAACCTTAAAGCGTGGACATACACCATAATGAAGAATACCTTCATTAATAACTATAGGCGTAACGTTAAGATGAGTACAAAGTTTGATAATACTAACGACCTTATCTATTTAAATTCCGGGAGTGCATCGGAGGAGGCAACACCTGATTCGATTTTATCCCACAAAGAGATATCAGAAGTCGTTAGTAAATTAGAAGACGAGCATCGGATTCCATTTCAGATGCATCATCAAGGATATAAATACAAAGAGATTGCTGAACATCTTGACCTCTCGATTGGCACAGTGAAGAGTAGAATTTTCTTTAGTCGAAAAAAGCTGATGAAGGCTTTAAAGGAAAATTAATGAATAGGGGCAAAAAGGGGATTAAAAGTCCCCTTTTTTGTTAGACAAATACAGGTTTAAATAAATCGTAATAAGACGGAATTCATATTTTTGCAAAGTTATCGGGTTTATCGTTTACCCTGTCAATGGAGAGATTTGATAGATTGCAACCATAAAAAATGTTGAAACAATATGTTTTAAAGGCTCGCCGATCAATATTTCCCCTTGTTTTATTAATTAAAATTATTAAGAGTCATGAGTTATTTATTTACTTCAGAGTCAGTATCGGAAGGACATCCTGATAAAGTTGCCGACCAGATTTCGGATGCTCTGCTCGATGAGTTTTTAAAACTTGATCCAGAATCGAAGGTTGCTTGCGAAACTTTGGTTACTACAGGGTTAGTAGTTTGTAGTGGCGAGGTTAAAACCAGCGGATGGGTTGATCCTCAAGAGGTTGTTCGTAGGGTAGTTAATCAGATTGGTTATAACAAGGCTTCATATCGTTTCGATGGTAATACATGTGGAATCATTTCAACGATACACGAGCAATCGGATAATATAAATAAAGGTGTTGTAAAGCAGGTTGCAGAAGAACAAGGTGCCGGCGACCAGGGTATGATGTTTGGATATGCTGTGCGCGAAATGGATAATCTGATGCCAATCTCTATTGAGCTGGCTCATATAATACTTCAGCAATTAGCGGCAATCCGGCACGAAGGTAAAGTGATGACATATCTCGGCCCTGATTCAAAATCGCAGGTAACTATTGAATACGATGATGACAATCATCCTATCAGGATTGATACTATAGTTGTTTCGACGCTTCACGATGAATTTGACACAGATGAAGCTATGCTCAGGCAAATTACCGATGATGTAAAGAAATATTTGCTGCCAAGAGTTATCAGTGAAACTCCCGAGAAATACCGCCATCTTTTCAAAGATGATTATAAACTTTTTGTTAATCCTTCAGGGAAATTTGTTATTGGAGGTCCAAATGGTGATACAGGCTTGACAGGCAGAAAAATTATTGTGGACACTTATGGCGGCAAAGTTGCCCATGGCGGCGGCGCTTTTTCAGGCAAAGATCCTTCAAAGGTTGATCGTTCCGGAGCCTATGCTGCTCGTCATCTGGCAAAAAACCTGGTTGCTGCGGGAGTTGCTGACGAAGCGCTTATCCAGGTAGCTTATGCTATAGGTATAGCAGAACCGGTAGGCCTTTTTGTAAATACTTTCGGCACGGCAAAAGTAAAAGATAAAAATGGTAATAAGTTGAGTGATAGTAAGATTGCTAAAATCATTAAAGCCAATTATAAATTAACTCCTTTTGAAATTATAAAGCGTTTTGAGTTAAAAAGCCCAATTTACCTCAAAACAGCCACTTATGGTCATTTTGGAAGGGATTGTTATCATAAGGAAGTAGAAGTTTTTTATGAAGATGACAGCACCTTTGTAAAGGTGATAAACAATAAAAAAAAGATTTTTAAGAAGGTTAAGTATTTTGGCTGGGAATGTCTTGATTATGTGGATGTTTTTAAAAAGGCCTTCAATATATAGCCTCAATTCTGTTGTCCTTTCCCTATTGGATATGGATGTCTTTTAATTAGCTGAAATTACTTTTCGGAGTGGTTTCAATGATTTTGATTACAAACTTTTTTTAAAAACTCTATAACTAGTGGCTGCCCACGCGATTAATTCTTCAAAGCTTTGAAAATCTATTTGATGTGCTAACCATTCGCAAACGATGATCCGCTGGTAACAATTGTCAATATTTAATTGGCGAAAAAAGTTTAAGTTTTCGTTTGGGTCAACTACTTCGTCGCGATTGCCGATCACAATAAAACGTGCCGGGCATTTTCCAAGAGCTATTTCGGGGATATATGCATCAAGTTGATTGCTGTATGTCATCGCAGGATTGTACAAAAGGCAAGGCAATCCTAAATCCTCGCCTAACCAAAAAGAGATGTATCCCCCCAGTGAACTGCCGATTAAAAACTCTATTTTCCTCTCTATAATTTTCTGACGGAGGTTTTGATAAATATTTTTTTCAATCCGATAATCAATTTTAGGTGCAAACACTTCGAACCCTACTTTTTCCATCATTTCATTTTTTTGAGAAACCGGCAAGCTATCTAAGCCATGAAGATACAGTGTTTTGATTTTAGACATGAAATTTATGTTTTATTAATAAGTAAAGTCAATAATATAAAAGTTGTAATTTGATTATTTGAACTATTAAAGGTATCCGCCAAGGACAGCCGTTTTTTTGTAATTTCTTTTATTTCCATTCAGATCGAAAGCTTCAAAAAGAATAATATATATGCCGATAGCAGCTTTTTGCCCATGATCAGTAATTCCATTCCAACTAAACGTACCTTCTGTTCCTAAAAGTTCATTTTGGATAAGCTTCCGAATTAACCGTCCTCGTGTATCGAAAATAGTGATGGAGGCAATAAAGCCGGGCGATTCAAACATATAATTGATGTTCAACACATCATCTTTTCCATCCATATCCGGAGAAAAAATATCGGGTTGAATAGTTATAGGATCATCAATAAATGTTACATCAGAGTATTGAGAGTTTTTATATCCTGGTGTGGCAAATCCAAAATCTTCAGCAGCAGAGTGCCAGTTAGTAATATCATTTGATGGACGCAACGGGTTAATTCTTTCTAATGATACTCCCTTGTAGGATTTAAGAAGTGGGATATGCATATTCTCCGAATATTCTACCCGATCAATAACCTCATGTCCTTTCGTTGCAAGAATCACTATACCATCTGCATTACTGTATTGTGGCAAAGATTCCATTTTAGTAAAATTATCCGGGTTTTCAGTATAATATTGCTGTTTTACAACATCGGGGTTGGTGGTAAGCGTCATATAATTTTCCGGGAAAAGTAAAAGCCCATTCTTACTGATATTTTTAGGTGTGCTGATTTCACCGGTACTTTTATCCTCTGTGGCTAAAACCAACGTACTTAGATCAAGTATTTTATCGGAAATATTAAAGATTTCCACAAAATCAACACCTTTGACAATATCCTCTCGAGGATTAAACAATATTTCATTGATCACAATGTCATTAGGATTCACAGGTCTGGGGATTCCGAAATATGTTATTTTTGATTTGTCTATTAAGTTCCCTGCGCAATCGAAAAGGTCATTTAACACCTCAAGAGCATAGACAACATCTTCTTTCAAAGGATTTTCCGGATTTAGAATGATAGCTACCCTTGAATAATCAGGTTCTTTTACTATTGCTTGTGTCGGATATCCGATGGAGGGGGAGATGTGATAACTCTGAGGAACATTAAGTAATAGGCTATCCATTGGTTCGGAGAAATGTAAAACAATTTCTGTTGTTGAAATATATTCTACTCTGGCAGTTTGAGGAGCTAAAATATCTGGGTTGTTTGCTTTTACAGAGTTTGGCGCCCCCGGTGTTCCGCCTGTCGAACTGATAGAGGCAGTCCAATTGTTCTTTCCGCCGCAAGGGTTTTCCGGATCAATTTGTTCGAGCGACCAGCCTCCGTCTTTTTTGTTTGTATCATACCATTCGTCCGAATAGGTAACAGTTGAAATAACCTGGTCTAACATGTTTTTCAAAGTAATCGTCTGGCCACTATTTGGTAGTTGAAATCCTGAAAATCCATAAAAAAGGGCATATTGTGATAGCTCTTGAGCTGAGTTTTCGTGCCCGACAAGCAAATATTGATTAGGTTGTAGCTTTAATTGGGAAAATACTTTAATGGTGTTTCCAATTATTAATCTCCATCCCGATATATTAATTTCTTTGTCAGTAGTGTTTAGGATTTCGATAAATTCGACATTTGGCAATCCCACAGGGGGATCGGGGTCTGCCATTATTTCATTTATTTGTACATCAAATGCCGAAGCTCGAAACCACATAAATTCTGATTCGATAGTAGGCGCAGTATTTCCGTTTAGATCAGCAATATTTTTAATCGTGATCGTTAGCGGCATCCCGTTAGGGAAAGAACGGTCAAAAAGCAACATTACTTTCCCTGGATTTTGGGTGTCAAGCTGAGCGATCATTGGGTTTTCAATACTATGGCTTACAAAATAATTCTGTGTGTTGATAGCTTGTGCGGGTAATAATGCCTCATTAAAATAAATGTCGAGGTTATTTGCGCTTGTTGCATCAATGTTAACCAATTGAGGTGGTTCGTTATCAATAATATGTGGCCCCGCATAAAATTGGTCGAAACAAAAATTTTTGATATTGCTTACTGTATATTTACAATAAACACCCAGAAATGAGGATGTTAATATTTGATCATCAAAGCCTGTAGCTTCTTGTTGATAAACTCCATACCCTGTATTATCCTTTTCAATTGTCCAGTTCCCATAAACATCACGACGAATTCGAAGCCATAGTTGAAAAGCGTTTGCAATCAAACCGTCAGTTCCTCTGCAAATCAGAGTTAGTGTTTCGCCGTTTTGGCGATATAACTCAATGGCATCATTAGAGAGGTTTTCGCCAAATCGTAAAAAATAACCATTTAATGGACCATTAAGGCTTTGTTTATCGCTGGCTAGATAAACACGCGCCATATTGTTGTCAGATGGAGCAAAATTCATCTTTATCCAAAATTGCCACTCAGTTTCACCGTTCATTTCATAGTGTGTTGATAAATGAGAAATTCCTGCTGTGGCAGCGTTTAACTGCAATTGAAAAGAACTGTTAACGATAAAATCATCAACATCGCCATACCACGGCGGGTCAGCAGTAAAATCCCCATCACTAAAATCATCATACATTTGAGCCGATAAAAAGAGCGGTATTACTAAAAAAGTTATAAACCAAAACCTCATGACTATTTTGTTTTAATGTTTGAGAAAACAAAAACTTTTTGGCATTTTTCCAGATAGCGCAAATCTACAAAAAAAGAAAATCTCTAACTAAAAAATCAGCCCTGATAAAATTAATTTCTGATAAACATTTTCAGAAATTGTTGTTTATTATTTACCTACTGTTGTCATTAATTTTATTTGGCGAAAAGAGTACTTTTGCCAATTGTAAATATTTAGGCCCCATAGTTCAACGGATAGAATTTCAGATTCCGGTTCTGACGATGTGGGTTCGAATCCCGCTGGGGTCACTAGTTATAAAAACAATGGCCAAAATAAAACGGACGGTATTTTATTATTTGACATCTGTTGTTGTTGTTGCTAATTAAATATGTCTTTTCGGAAGTTGTAATTTTTTGGAATTTGATGCCCATTTTGTTATTAACAATTATACGTAAAACAAATAGAATCAAATGGATAAGTTTAAAGACAAAAATTAACTTTCAAATTTATTTTGCTTCTTATTTCATTCTTTTATTTTTTTTTACATTTGCACAAATTATAATTATTAAAACTATGAACATTCCAGACAATTTAAAGTACACTAAAGAGCACGAATGGATACGTATGGATGGTGATTTTGCCATTGTTGGCATTACAGATTATGCTCAGAATGAATTAGGCGATATCGTTTATGTAGAGGTTGAAACTGTAGGTGAAACGCTGGAAAAGGAAGAGACTTATGGCACTATTGAAGCTGTTAAGACAGTTTCTGACCTTTTTATGCCTGTAACCGGTGAGATAATAGAATTTAATGAGGAGCTTGAGGACAATCCTGAAATAATAAACAGCGATCCTTACGGAAAAGGGTGGATAATAAAAATAAAACCTGATAATCCATCCGATATTATGGATTTGTTAGATTCTGCCGGATACAAAGATTTGATTTAAAGAAAAGCTGTAACATCATATAGAGTAAACTATACAATATGTACAAGCACCGTTTCGTTTTTATTTAAATGCAGACAATTGATTAAAAATACTACATTATGGACGCAAAAAAAACTGATAGAGCCGACCTTGAAAACAAAAAAAATATTTTTTTACAGATAGGTCTAGTCATTGCATTACTCTTCGTACTTTTGGCATTCAACTATAAGTCTTACGAAAGAGCAACCGGCTTTGATATTCAAGTTCAAGTGGATAATGCTCCCGAAGAGATTATCCCCATTACTAAACAAGAGGCAAAACCACCTCCACCTTCACCCCCAAGGCAAATTACACTAATCAATATCGTTGAAGATAACGTAGAGGTAGAGGATGCTATCGAAATTGATGTTGAAGCTACGCAAATGACAGAGATTGCTGATTTTATCCCTCCAGTAGTAACGAAAGGAGAGGAGGTGGTAGAAGAGCTCGAAATATTTACTGTAGTTGAATCAATGCCTGAATATATTGGAGGTGATGAGGCAAGAATGAGTTTTTTGCAGGAGAATATTAAATATCCACAGTTGGCACGTGAGAGTGGAATTCAAGGTACAGTATTCGTAACTTTCGTTGTGGAAACTAATGGTAGCGTAACTGATGTAAGGGTTTTACGTGGTATAGGCGGTGGATGTGATGAAGAAGCCGTTAGAGTAGTTAAGATTATGCCAAAATGGAAACCAGGTATGCAGCGCAGTAAACCAGTGCGCGTACAATTTACTATGCCTATTAGATTCACACTACAAGGATAACACTCGAAGTAGATACCCAATAGTATTAATAATAACTGAATAAAAATTTCCCGGATATTTTAAATATTCGGGATTTTTTTATCTCTATTTTAGGGTGTAACAAAACGATATTATAGTAAAAGCAATGTTTGGGATAGGATTTTGAACTTATATTAAGCATTTGATAAACACTTAATCGTGGTTGGCTACATAATTAATATTTAGCTCAATTGGGCTCTCTATTGATTAATTTCGGATTGAAAATAATTGGATGAAATCATGTCGTTTAATATCTGATTATGATCAAAGGCCAATTCTGGCAATCTGTTTATTGGAAACCAAGCTGCTCCACTTGCATCATCACCTCCAATCACCGATGAATTTTCAGGTGTAGTGAAACCATAAAAAACAACTGAGATTGTTCTGCCACGTGGATCGCGGTGCGGATCGCCGTATGATTTAAATTGGTGGAGGTTGATATTTTCAAGCCCTGTCTCTTCTTTAAGTTCGCGCCTGCCAGTTTCTAAAAGAGTCTCTTCCATTTCAATAAATCCGCCCGGCAGTGCCCATTTTTCTCTAAAAGGTTCTTTCCCTCGTTGAATAAGGAGTACGCTCATTTCTTTATCAAACATACAAAACACTATGATGTCAACTGTTACAGAAGCACGAGGATAATCATAAACATATTGCATAAAGTAAAAGATTTAGTTTAAGTGATTAATGTAATGAGGTTTGAGTTCACTTTTAAAACAATTTTTTCGGATATTCGTGTATTTGTGGCTAAAAGTACTTTTCGGAGCGGATTTAAGGGATAAAAGTCGGAATTTCTATTTTAGTCCATCAACAACAATGACAAATTCACCTTTGATGGCGCTTTGTTCAAAATGAAGGATGATCTCTTGCAGGGTGCCTCTTATTGTTTCTTCGTAAATCTTAGTCAATTCACGCGACACTGATGCTTTTCTTTCTTTACTGAAATAACCGGCAAGTTGTTCAAGTGTCTTGAGTAGCCGATGTGGTGATTCGTAAATGATTACAGTAAACGGTAGTTCGCTCAAAAATTTTAATCTTGTAGTCCGTCCTTTTTTTGTTGGCAAAAATCCTTCAAAAAAGAACTTATCTGCCGGTAATCCCGAATTTATCAATGCAGGTAACAGGGCTGTAGGTCCAGGTAAGGTTTCAACAGGGATGGCATTTTTTAAACATTCTCTGATCAGTAGGAAGCCTGGATCGGAAATAGCAGGCATACCAGCATCGCTTACTAACGCAGCTTTTTTTCCTTCAGCAATTTGTGAACAAAGCTTATTCACCAATTGATGTTCATTGTTTTGATGATAAGCATGCAGGGGTTTTGAAATGTTATAATGCTTCAATAACACTGCCGTGTTGCGGGTGTCTTCAGCAAGTATAAAATCAACTTCTTTTAAAATTCGCAACGCCCGTAAAGTTATATCCTCGAGATTACCTATAGGAGTTGGTACAATGAACAGCTTCGACATAAGGATTGTTGATATATAAGATTATAAAAGAAAGTACGTTAACAAGTAAATTTTATGTTCCTTTCTTATTTTAATGTTATTCACCTTTTACGATGAGCAATTTTAAACACAAAATTACAATTTATTTACCCATCCTTTTTGCCTTGGTTTTGATTTTTGGAATAATTATCGGGATTCGGCTTGTGCCGCGGGATACGGTTAAAGGTAATATTTTCTCAGTTGATTTTTCTAAATATAGTAAAGTAGGTGATGTTTTGCGTCATATAAAACGCGATTGGGTGGATACCGTTAACTTAGAAAAACTTGAGGAAGATGCTATTATAGAGATTTTGGAAAATCTTGACCCCCATTCGCAATACATTTCTGCCAATGAATTTGATCAGGCCAATGAATACTTAGAAGGTAACTTTGAGGGAATTGGAGTTCAGTTTAGGATTGAAAAGGATACTGCTATGGTAATAATTCCAATAGCTGGAGGACCCTCCGACAAAGTTGGTGTTAAGGCTGGCGACCGGATTGTTATAGTGGATGGAGATACTGTAGTTGGTTCCGAAATTACTAGTGAAAACATCATGAAACGATTGAAAGGCAAGAAAAACACAAAGGTTAATATTCAAGTCTTTCGTAGAGGTGAGTCCCAACTTCTTGAATTTAATATTACACGTGGCGTTATTCCAACCTACAGCCTTGATATCGCATATATGATTGATGCAAATATTGGCTACATTAAGCTGAGCAAATTCTCTTCAACAACATCGGAGGAATTTTCAGATGCTCTTAGTAAGCTTCTAAATGAAGGAATGACAAAATTAATTCTTGATTTACGTAATAATGCAGGTGGATATCTACAAGCTGCGATTGATGTTGCAGATGAATTTCTTGTTGACAAGCAACTTATTGTATATACAGAAGGGAAAAATAGGGCTACTAAATACGCTTTCGCCACTAAAAAAGGAAAGTTCGAGCAGGAGCCTGTTATTATCTTAATTGATGAAGGCTCGGCATCGGCAAGTGAAATAGTTGCTGGAGCCATACAGGATAATGATCGAGGAATAATCATCGGCCGGCGATCCTTTGGTAAGGGCTTGGTTCAGGAACAAATCACGCTTTTTGATGGTTCGGCCATTAGGCTTACTACGGCCAGATACTATACACCCACTGGAAGGTCTATTCAAAAACCTTATGGTAACGGCAGAGAAGAATATTTTAACGAGTTTCATCAGAGATTTGTGAACGGTGAAGTTTTTCATGCTGATAGTATTCATTTTGATGATTCGTTGAAATTTTTTACAAAAAAGGGTAAGATAGTTTATGGCGGCGGAGGAATTATGCCAGATATTTATATCCCGATTCGAAATGCTAAAGAGTTGGTTTATTACAATCGGTTGATAGGAAGAGGATTGATTTATGACTTTGCATTGGATTATACAGATGCTAATCGTAATTCCCTTAATCAATATGATAATTTAAGAAAATTTGCCGACAACTTCAAGGTTTCAGAGGCCATGTTCAACGATCTTATTAGCTATGCCGATAGCCAAGGTCTTGAAAGAGATACTAAAAGTATTAATGCCATGAAAGAGGATATTAAAGCGCTTTTAAAAGCCTTAATAGGTCGTAATATATTAGACAACGAAGGTTTTTATCCTACTTTTAATGAAAAGGATGAGATATTACAGGAGGCAATAAGACAGTTTAAAAAGATCATTTAGCTTTAATGAATCGAGTTTATTTGGAAGCGTTGTTTGTACTAATATTATCTCAAATGTTTAAATCAAGATTTGTCATTTTTTTTGGCAAAAACGTTTCCAGTTGCTCTCACCGCTTTTATCGCCCATATCCATAGCTCTTTTAAAATCTTTACATGCCCCCTCTGTATCTTTAAGGTCAAGTTTACAAACACCTCTCAGGTTTATTAATCCAGCATTGGTTGAGCCCAATTTTAAGGCATAATCAGCATCGGCAATGCTTTTTTTTGTGTCTTTCAAATGATAATAACAAAAGGCTCTTATTTGATACCCCGAAGTGTAGTCTGGCACTTTTTCAAGAAATTCATTTAATTTCTCAACCGTCTTTTGATATTCTTTGTTTTTGAACAGCTCAGTTGCCTCATTATAAATTGGAAGGTGAGGTTCGGTGTTCAATTTATGTGAAAGAAAACTGTGTTGTTTTTTAATAAGACTATCCCTCGGATTGTATTTTAAACCAACTTTAATCAGCTCAAAGGCTTTTTCCAAATCATTTTTATTTATATATAAGCTGCTAATATGAATCCATGCCTGGGGTTCTGTTTTATTCTCATCTAAAAAATTATTGTAAAGATCTATTACTTTACCATACTTTTTTTTCCTTTCGTAAAGCGATGCCAACAATTGAACATTGCGATAGTAGTTTGGTTTAAGTTCAGCCATTTTTTCCGAATAATATATGGCGCTGTCGTATTCTTTCAGGTTATTGTAAGCAGTGGCCAAAAACAACTCACGCCGCGCATCCCAAGGTGATGAACGATCGTTTTTTAACACCTCGATAGCTTCTTCGTTCCTCTCTTCATTAATTAAATAACGCGCTTTCAACGTCTCTATGGGTTCTCCCCATACACTTACTTGGGGTAAAAAAGGAAACCCTGTAAGTATATTATCGGCTGGTTCTTTTAAAGCGCCTTTAATAATTTCTTGATAAACAATCCTTTGGGTTTTTGTTGATTGGAAATTAATGTACAAAATCCATGTTGACACAGCAAGCATGATGAAGGCTATTATCCAGATGACGTTTAGGAAAAGTTTGTTTGATAAAAGCCTATTTTTAGTTTCCTTCGTAGGATGATCATCAATTTTTTGTTGAAAAGAGGTGGCAACACCGGCTGCAACAAAAAATGCAAATAATGCTGTGATTTCAGGGCGATCAGCAGGAAAATTGAACAGGGCGTCAACGCTGTAAAAAGCCATTCCCACTGCTGCGATAAACATATATTTTCCTAACTCATCAATTTTACTTTCACCTTCGTCTTCAATGCGTTTCTGGTAGGTGAATCTTTTTAGGAAATTCCATGCTATAAGCAAAAATAGGCTTAAGAAAAGTAATCCGCCGAAAATGCCTGTTTCTGCAGTGATCTCAATAAAGTCGTTGTGTGTTTTATAGAGGTATATGAAACCTCGATTTTTTTGATTTTCAAGCTTTAAACTCTGTATTTTCCAGTTGCCCGTACCAACGCCGAGCAATGGTTTTTCTTTAATCAGCTCCCACGACCATCGCCAAGCGTCAACCCTAAGTCTACTCGCTGTTTTTGGGTTTCGCAAGGTTGCCATCTGGTCAATAACACCTGATGTATGCCGGCTTTTCTTCGATTGCGGATATAGATTTTCCTGAGTAAAAGTAAAAAGACCGTAAGCCAGTAATAGAGAAACAAGATATGCAACTGTCAGATTTAGAGCCTCTCTCTCTTTTTTATGAAAATAAGTTACAAGATGGTATATGATAAAGAAAATTGAAATGACAGTAAGACCAAGATAAAAGGCTCGTGTAGCCATGAAAAAAGTAGCTACCACCCCTAAGGTAAATATTAGCCAACTAATCCATTTCAACCATTTTTTTTCAAAAACAAACAGATAAAGAGCAAAAGGCAGCTTTACAAAAATTGCTGAAGCAAGGATGTTTTTATTTGAATAGACAGTCTTGATGTCAGTGATTGCTTTGATTTCGCCCTCAATAAACTTATTAATATTATGAAAAACAGAAATTGAATCGAAAGCAAGAAGCCCTGCCATTACGATTATGATCAGCCTTAAAAAACGAAGATCGTACATTAAAATCATCGATATATTAAAAGCTGAAGCAAATATTGTAAAGACTTTTGAAAATTGTAGTACCGATTCCAGAATGTTTATTGATTGGGTGAAAGAAAGTAAAGTAACACCAAGCAGGGCTGAATAAACAATTCCAATAGGGTCAGTTAAAAAGCCCTTGAAAAATGCCGGATTTTTTTTGAAATAGCCGCTTGTCAAAAAAAAGATAAAAACTGCCAAATTCAGTACAGCGGTCATAAAAAACTTTGGTGTGTTTGTATCAAGAGATTTCCAATTAGGTGTAAATGTCGGGATAAAGATGTAGGCCAAAATAATTATCCCATAAATGATTTTGATAGGTTGAAATTGATTATCTGCTGATTTTTTCTTAGTCCTTTTGATTTTAGATTTTTGCATTGATTTTATTTTTGAACAATAGACTTCTGTTTTTATGTTTCATCAGAAACCGAATCTTGTTTATCTAAACTTTCATAAATTGAGTTGTTGCTTCGGTAATCAGGTACTATCTCTTTTAATAATGCAACAACTTTGAAATTATCATTTGTTGTCAGGGTCTTTTCCAGATCATTCAGTTTATTTTCGAGAAACTTATGGTTTGTTGGGCTTACTTGGGCTATTGTAATACGAGGATGGTAGGTGTTAAGAGTGTTTTCGGTAGTAAACAAAAGCTCTTCGAACAACTTTTCGCCAGGTCTTAGCCCTGTATATTCGATTTTGATGTCTTTGTCGGGTTTCAACCCCGACAGTCTTATCATTTTACGGGCAAGGTCAACAATTTTTACGGGATTTCCCATATCGAATAAAAATATTTCACTTCCATTTCCCATCGCTCCAGCTTCTAAAACTAATTGACATGCCTCTGGAATTGTCATAAAATATCGTGTAATTTCAGGATGAGTTACCGTTACCGGGCCACCCTCTTCTATTTGTTTTTGAAAGAGTGGAATGACGGAGCCGTTTGATCCTAATACGTTTCCAAACCTTGTAGTAATAAATTTTGTCTTTATTTGATTATCTTCATGAAGGCCTTGGATAAACATCTCGGCAATCCGTTTTGTTGCGCCCATCACGTTGGTAGGTTTTACCGCCTTGTCTGTCGAGATCATTACAAACTTTTCAACGTTATGTCTGATTGCTGCTTTTGAGAGTGTTTGAGTTCCAAAAACATTAACCCTTACAGCTTCTACCGGGCTTTCTTCCATCATAGGCACATGTTTGTATGCAGCAGCATGATATACTATTTCAGGTTTAAAATGATCGAAGACCCATTCCATTCTCCTTTCGTTGGTTACATTGGCAAGAAGCACCTCGGCACGGTCAGAAAAGTCGGTGAAGGTGTGCTTGAGATTAAGATAAAGATCATTCAGCGGCGTTTCAGCCTGATCAAGAAGGATTAATTTTTTGCTGTTGCAGTGCATCAATTGCCGCGAAATTTCGCTCCCTATACTGCCTGCTGCGCCAGTAACTAGGATAATTTTATCCCGGTTTTGTTCAAGTACTATGTTTTTCTCTAATATAATTGGCTCGCGCATTAGAAGGTCCTCAACCTTGATATTACGTATCTGTTTAGTTTGTAATTCTCCATTGATCCAAAGGTTTACAGGCGGTACATTTTTAATGACTATGTTGTATTGTAAAAAAGCATCGGCAAACTCACGTCTTTTTGATGGAGCAATATTTTGCATTGCGAAAATCAGCTCCTTGATTTTTTTCTTTTTCAGATATTGTGGTGTAATGGCCGAAGGATTTAAAACAGGAATACCTTCAATGCTCTTACCAATTTTTCCGGGATTATCATCAATAAAACAAACAATATTATAGATGTTTTCCACATCGGCATTAAGAGTATTTTTTGTAAGGATCCCGGTTTTTCCAGCTCCATAAATGATAACATTAATAGTATCTCTACCCCCTTTTAAAAGATTAATCCACACTATCTTTGCAACAAGCCGGGTGAATATCATTAAAAACAATGTAGTAAGAGTATGTATGATAATGATACTGAGAGGGATTACCTTTTTGATTGGCCAACCGTACAGGACAATAATAAAATTAAGAAAAATAACAGTTAAAAATACGATGCCGGCAGCTTTGAAAATCCTGATTACATCATCGGTGCTTGTATGCCGGATAATCCCTACATACGAACGGGAAATAATAAAGGCAATAGCGGAAATTATTAAAATTATCGGCAGGTATAAAGGCAATTTCCACTGACTGATTTCTGTAATAACAAAATTGAAACGGATTAGATAAGCTGCAACAAATGAAAAAGCAACGATGATCAAGTCTGTAACCAAAACTACATAACCTGAAATAAAACGATTGGAATATTTGAGTAAATGTTTTCTAATACTCATGTTTTGTATTCTATAAGGTTGACATTTATATTATTATAAGTGGCATTTTGTCAGTTTGATTTACAAAACTACAATTATTTTTTTTGGAGCGCAGAAAAAGAAAATCCTAAAACGTAACTTAAGCTATAAGCCAATAAAAAGACGGAGCCTTAAAGTTAAAATAAAGAACAAAAAAATTAAATCTAAAATTTTAAGCTTAACACTTCGTAAGCCCATTATAGTTGGAAATTCCGGATTAAATGATAGTGTTGAAAAAATGAAAGCTGCTTCACAAGTTGGCCCTAATGTTTCAGAAGTGTTATCAGCATTATACCGTAATGGAGTCGGTTTTATAGGTCAGATGTTTGAAGATGTTAAACGTTGGATGCAACATGAAAACTACTCCAATCCCGAAGTTTCAACCCTGTTGCACACGAACGTTTACAGTTTATGAAAAACTTTAGACATTTTATGCATTATTACCATTCACTATTCGTTTAATTTAATCAATCTTAATGTTACTCTTTCTAAAGTGATATTAAGGCGGTTTATTTTGGCATGATTTTCGACAATGCGAAAAAAATTAGTAAACAAAAAAATATTCTTCAATGAGCGACTCAATCGAAAAAGTAAAGTGTCTTATCATAGGATCGGGGCCGGCTGGTTATACAGCTGCTATTTACGCAGCACGTGCCGACTTGCATCCAGTGATGTATCAAGGTATGCAGCCCGGCGGGCAATTAACCATAACAACAGAAGTTGAAAACTTCCCAGGATATCCTAAAGGTATTCAGGGACCACAGATGATGGAGGAGATAAAACAGCAGGCCGAACGTTTTAACACCGACATACGTTGGGGTGAGATTGTTGAAATAGACCTTTCAAAGCGTCCTTTTAAAGCTAAAGCTGACGACGGGAAAGAAATTTTGGCAGAGACGGTAATTATTGCTACCGGTGCATCGGCAAAATGGCTTGGTTTGCCATCGGAGCAGGAGTATAACGGATACGGAGTATCGGCTTGCGCTACTTGCGATGGCTATTTTTATAAAGATAAAGTAGTAGCCGTTGTTGGTGGAGGTGATACCGCAGCTGAAGAGGCCTCCTATCTTGCAAAATTGAGTAAAAAGGTATATGTTATCCATCGCCGCAACGAACTGAGGGCTTCTAAGGCTATGCAAAAGCGGCTTTTAAAACTTCCTAATGTCGAAATGGTGTGGGATAGTATTCCTAAAGAAATTACCGGTAAACAGGAGGGCTTTTCGAAAGCAGTTACAGGGGTAATCGTAGAGAATGTTAAAACCGGCGAGATCAAAAATATTGAGATAGATGGCTTTTTTGTTGCTATCGGACATCAGCCCAATTCAAATATTTTTAAAGGTCAGTTAGAAATGGACGACGCCGGATATCTTATCACAGCGCCAGATTCTACAGCTACTAACGTGCCTGGAGTGTTCGCAGCAGGAGATATTCAGGATAAGATATACCGGCAGGCTGTAACTGCTGCCGGGTCAGGTTGTATGGCAGCTCTTGAAGCCGAGCGTTTTCTAGCCGATCAGGATTAACCTAACTTAAGCGTTTGATGATGAGTAAATGATTAAGTGTTTCTAATAAACACAACAGTACCTAACGTATTTAATCGTGAGTACCATCACTATACCAGTGATCCAGCCGAAAGGGCTTTATTTTGATTAATTCGGGTTAATGTATAAAAATTTTGACTTATTCGAAAAGGCTTCTAATCAAAGCAGCTTTTTCGCTTTCATCTCTATCGAGTCTTAAACAAATGATGATGATATTTTTCTACTTTTGTGAAAAATATCAATTGATGAAAAATATTAATCTTGATGCTACTGGATCTTCCCTTTCAGCAGGCGAGAAAGAGATTGAAAAAGTGCTTCGGCCCACACATTTTAACGACTTTGCAGGACAAGCACAGGTGGTGGAGAACCTGAAAGTGTTTGTACAAGCTGCTAAGCTACGAAACGAAGCGCTTGATCATGTGCTTTTGCATGGGCCGCCAGGATTAGGTAAAACTACCCTCTCCTACATTATTGCCAATGAACTTGAGGTGGGAATAAAAGTGTCATCAGGCCCTGTATTGGATAAACCGGGCGATTTAGCCGGATTACTTACCAATTTGGAAAAAGATGACGTCCTTTTCATTGATGAAATTCATCGCCTAACACCACTTGTGGAAGAGTATCTCTATTCTGCCATGGAGGATTACAAAATTGATATTATGATCGAAACAGGCCCTAATGCCCGTAGTGTGCAGATATCTTTAAACCCTTTTACCTTGATTGGTGCAACCACCCGCTCAGGATTGCTTACTGCGCCTTTACGGTCGCGCTTCGGAATAAATCTTCGTTTGGCTTATTACGATGCAGTAACTCTTATGGGAATAGTAAAACGATCGGCAAGTATTTTAAAAGTTGATATTTTGGATGAAGCTGCTGCTGAAATAGCCAGGCGTAGTCGTGGTACGCCACGTATCGCCAATCTTCTTTTGCGACGTGTGCGCGACTTTGCTCAAATAAAAAGCGACGGTACAATAAAAATGCCTATTGTTCAGCTTGCCTTAGAAGCGCTTAATGTTGATAAATACGGCTTAGATGAAATGGATAATAAAATTCTTTCGGTTATAATAGACAAATTTGGTGGTGGCCCTGTTGGTCTTACTACAATAGCAACGGCTGTTGGTGAAGATCCAGGAACTATCGAGGAGGTGTATGAGCCATTTCTGATAATGGAAGGTTACTTGATGCGAACACCAAGAGGTAGAGAAGCTACCGAAATAGCATACCACCATTTGGGCAAGACAAAAAACTCTGAACAAGGAAGATTGTTCTAATTCCAAATTATTAAGAATATTATCCTTTTAAACTTGATCAAGCACTTGAGAATGTTTGATCGAGTTGCTATTTTCAAATATTTTATCAAATATTTCTCAACAGAAATAATCATTAGTTCAGCCAAAAGGATTTTTTTTATTTGATTTGAGTTTAATCTTTGTCGGCTCTATTCACTTATAATGAAGTAGATTGCAGCTCATTAGATATTGATTTGCGTAGATAGAATTATTCCAAATTTAAAAATCTTATTAAAATAAGGCAAATTGTTTTTCGATAAGTTTTACTTTTGTTGCTGTTAGCAATAAATTTATTGTTTAATGTATCAATTAAACTCATTTGCGGTATGGAGAAAATTCCAGCTATTTTTTGGTTAGCGCCAGTTGTTTCGGTGCTTGCTCTGTCGTTTGCTTATTACTTTTTCAAAAAAATGATGGAAGCGCCGGAGGGTACGGATGTTATGAAAAAAATTGCCACTCATGTGCGTAAGGGTGCGCGCGCATATTTGCGTCAGCAATATAAAGTGGTGGGTATTGTATTTATTATCATTACTGTTGTTTTCAGTATAATGGCTTATGGTTTGGGGATACAAAATCCTTGGGTCCCTTTTGCATTTTTAACGGGTGGTACCTTTTCTGGTTTAGCAGGTTACTTTGGTATGAAAGCGGCAACCTTTGCTTCCTCTCGTGTTGCCAATGCTTGTCGTACTTGTCTTGACGGTGGTTTGCGTCTTGCTTTCAGAAGTGGCGCCGTGTTGGGTTTGACGGTCGTTGGCTTGGTTTTACTTGATATTTCGTTATGGTTTATAGTTCTTAACCTTGCTATTCCAGAAACTACTCCTGGAATAAAGCTTTTAACAATTACTGCAACTATGCTTACTTTTGGTATGGGTGCGTCAACACAAGCTTTGTTTGCACGTGTTGGAGGCGGTATTTATACAAAGGCAGCCGATGTTGGGGCTGATTTAGTTGGGAAAATTGAAGCTAATATTCCTGAAGACGACCCTCGTAACCCAGCAACCATTGCCGATAATGTTGGAGATAATGTAGGAGATGTCGCTGGTATGGGAGCCGATCTTTTTGAGTCATTTGCCGGATCAATTCTCGCCACCTCCCTGTTAGGCGCTGCAGCTTACCTCTCTTATGGCGAAAAAATTCAAATAAATGCTGTATTAGCTCCGTTACTTATTGCCGCAGTGGGAACATTGCTTTCCATCCTCGGCGTATTTTTGGTAAAGACTAAAGAAGGCGCTACTCAAAAGCAATTACTAAGGGCCCTCGGTTTTGGTGTAAACTCTTCCGCATTTTTCATTGTAATATTTTCATTTGTAATACTCTATTTTCTTAATATTCCAAATTATGTTGGGCTGTGGGGGTCAATAGTTGTTGGCCTTTTAGCAGGTATTGGCATTGGGCAATCTACTGAATATTATACTGCATCAGCCTATAAACCAACAAAGATGATTGCTGCCAGTAGCCATACAGGTCCTGCAACGGTTATTATATCCGGAGTAGGTATTGGTCTTATTTCTACTGCAATACCGTTAATTATCGTTGTTGTCGCTATTACGCTTGCCTACGGTTTTGCCACTCCAAATCTATTTTCCTTTGATGCTGAAAGCATTAACTATGGCCTTTATGGTATTGGTATTGCATCAGTAGGTATGCTTTCTACTTTAGGGATCACATTAGCTACCGATGCTTATGGCCCAATTGCCGATAATGCCGGTGGGAATGCCGAAATGGCACACCTTGGCAAAGAGGTTCGCCAGCGTACTGACGCGCTTGATTCATTAGGAAATACTACTGCTGCAACAGGGAAAGGATTTGCGATAGGAAGCGCTGCTTTAACAGCGCTTGCGCTTTTAGCCGCTTACTTCGAAGAAGTGAAGATGATGTTTGTGAATTTTCTGGGGCGCTCAGATGAGTTGATCAATGGCGTTCCTGCTAAAGATGCCCAGTTCATTGACTTCATATATTATTATGATATTCATTTGATGAATGCCAAAGTGTTGGTAGGTGTAATGATTGGGGTTATGTCAGTTTTTCTGTTTAGCGGCCTTACTATGAATGCTGTTGGTCGTGCAGCAGGGAAGATGGTTGATGAAGTCCGTCGTCAGTTTCGTGAAATAAAGGGTATTATGGAAGAAAAAGCTGAACCTGATTATGCACGTTGTGTTGAGATATCAACAAAAGGCGCTCAGAGAGAAATGCTTATTCCATCCTTGCTTGCTCTTTTTATTCCAATATTTGTCGGTTTGATATTTGGCGTGCCCGCTGTAACCGGTTTGTTAATCGGCACCATAAGCGCCGGTTTTGCTCTTGCAATCTTCATGGCAAATGCCGGCGGCGCATGGGACAATGCAAAGAAATACATTGAAGAGGGGAACTACGGCGGAAAAGGGTCGGACGATCACAAAGCAGCAGTTATTGGCGACACCGTGGGCGATCCGTTCAAGGATACCTCAGGGCCAAGTCTTAATATTCTAATCAAACTTATGTCTATGGCTGCCGTAGTAACTGCTGGAGTAGCAGTTTCGTACCACTTGCTTTAATATTTGTTGAAAAATAGTAAAAGCCGTTCTGTAAATACTTGATATAGAGCGGTTTTTTTAATGTATCAAATGATTAATAATATCATTTTAAGTAAAAACCTATTATTTACTATCTTCGCACCATCGTATTTTATTTAAAAAGAATAATTTAATGGAAAATTACAAAAAGTATAATAATCTGATTGGATGGAGTATTTGGTTGATAGCTACGATAGTATATTTTTCAACTATTGAGCCTACAGCAAGCTGGTGGGATTGTGGCGAGTATATAGCTACTTCATATAAACTCCAAGTAGGGCATCCGCCGGGAGCTCCGTTTTTTCAGTTGGTTGGCAGGATTTTTTCTTTATTTGCATTTGGCAACGTTTCCAAAGTTGCATTGATGATTAATGTAATGTCAGCTCTATCTAGCAGCTTTACGATATTATTTCTTTTTTGGAGTATAACCATCATTGCGCGTAAGTTAGCATTGTTAAATGGTAGCATGACTACCGGAAAAATGATAGCCGTTTTTGGAAGTGGTGTGGTAGGTGCATTGGCATATACGTTCAGTGATTCATTTTGGTTTTCAGCTATCGAAGGCGAAGTTTATGCGTTGTCTTCTTTATTTACCGCGATAGTATTTTGGGCTATCCTACGATGGGAAGCCGAAGAGGGAAAATCGCACTCATCACGATGGCTTTTACTGATAGCCTATTTGATAGGACTTTCAATTGGCGTGCATCTGCTCAGTTTGTTAGTTATCCCGGCTATAGTTTTTGTGCTTTATTTCAAAAAATACAAGCCTTCGCTTAAAGGCATGTTGGTAGCAGGCGTTATATCCATTATTATCCTGGCCTTTATTATGTATGCCGTAATTCCTGAGATTGTTAATCTATTTGGCCACACAGAAATACTTTTTGTAAATACTTTCAGGCTACCTTTTAATTCAGGTACTATTTTCCTGGCAATACTTCTGGTTACTTTAATTGTATTATTTATTAAAGTTACCACGATAACTAACAACACTCTTAGAAATGTTACAATAGGATTATCATTAATACTTTTTTCACTTATTCTGGCTGAAAGCACCTCCGCCGGTGATTTCTTTTTTAGGTTGTTAATGGGTGGTTTGATAGCGGGCGGCATTTATCTCTTCCGTCATAAGAAAGCATATCTCAATTTGGTAGCGCTTAGCTTCGCTTTTTTACTAATAGGTTATTCAAGTTTCATTTTGATAATCATCAGAGCAAATGCGAATACGCCAATAAATGAAAATAGTCCCGATGATGCTATTGGGCTTTTATCCTATTTAAACCGTGAACAATATGGCAGTATTCCTTTGGTATATGGCCCTTATTACAATGCAAAAGTTATTGATTATAAGGATGGCAGCCCTTTGTATATCCGCGATACAAAAGAAGGGAAGTATAGAATTGCCGATTTACGTAAAGACTCAGAGCCTGTTCACGATCCCGAATTCTGTACACTGTTTCCGAGGATGTGGTACAACTTAAAAAATACGCAGATCAATGAATACAAACGTTGGGGGAAAATAAAAGGTGTGCCTGTCAGAAGTGTGAATGAACGAGGGGAAACAGAGGTGATTTACAAACCTACATTCGCGGAGAACTTGAGATATTTTTTCCGCTATCAGGTGGGGTTTATGTATATGCGTTATTTTATGTGGAATTTTTCGGGTAGGCAAAATGATATTCAAGGGCATGGTGAAGTGGAAAACGGAAATTGGATAACAGGATTTAACAATTTAGATGCTAAAAGACTTGGAGATCAGAAAGACCTGCCGCCAAGCATGCAAAACTGGGGTAACAATAAGTTTTATATGTTGCCATTACTATTGGGACTTATCGGTCTGTTTTTTCAGTTCAACCGGGATTATAAAAATGGAATTGTGATAACCTTGCTCTTTATTATGACCGGCTTAGCCATTGTTGTCTATTTAAACCAATATCCAATTCAACCCCGTGAGCGTGATTATGCCTATGTCGGCTCTTTCTATGCATTTGCCATCTGGATTGGCCTTGGAGTATATGCTATTTTTAATTCGTTGAATAAATTTCTTAGTCAATCTCTATCGGCAATACTTACCACTATTGTTACTTTAGTGTTAGTTCCAGGAGTTATGGCTAAAGATGGTTGGAACGACCATAATCGCTCTGGCAAGTATGCAGCTCTCGATTTTGCAATTAATTATTTGGAATCGTGCGAACCAAATGCTGTTATTTTTACTAATGGCGACAACGATACTTTCCCTCTTTGGTATGCACAAGAGGTGGAAGGAGTGAGACCCGATATCCGAGTGGTAAATTTTATGCTCGCCTCAGGAGAATGGTACATACACCAAAAGATGAGAATGGTATATGATTCACCACCCTTGCGGTTTACTATCAGTAGAGAAAATTATGATAAAGGGGTTAACAATTATGTGCCTTACCTCGATCGTATTTCGGGCAGGTGGGAGTTAAAAGAGATTATTGATTTTATTGCAAATAACGATAACCGCACGAGAATACAGCTTCAGGATGGAACCTATATCAATTATCTTCCTACGAAAAACCTAAAAATTACCTTAGATGCTGACGATCTTATCAGACGGGGAATTGTAAACGAAGAAAAAAGAGACAGAATACCTCAGGAAATCTCGTGGGACGTAAATCAAAAAATCCTATATAAGAATGACTTGATGATGCTCGATTTTATTGCAACTAATAATTGGGAACGACCAATCTATTTTACCAGTCCATCTACTGTTGAAGGAGTATTTGATTTGACCAAATATTGCCATTTAGAGGGGCTTGCTTATCGGTTTATGCCGCTTCTTGCCGATCATCTTATGGAAGGGATCGGAGGTATAAATGTTGACCGATGCTATGATTTGTTGGTAAATAAAGCTCGCTGGGGTAGGCTTAACGAACCCAATGTATATGTTGACGCTGAAAGCCGTCGAAATTCCATTATGCCAAAACAGAATTATTTACGACTTGCATCTGCACTTGTTGATCTCAATAAAATGGATTCTGCGGTCAGGGTACTCGATACCTGTCAGAAATACTTTCCTAACGACAAGATATATTACGATATGTACACCTTGCCAATGGTGGAATATTACTACGCAGCGGGAGCGCTGGAAAAAGGTAATGAGGTCTCAACTATTATTTTGAATAATTATGAAGCTGATCTTCAGTACTATGCTAAGCTTAGTAATTACTTCCGGGAATATTATTCGCAAGAGACCGAACGTGCATTTGCTATTCTACAGCATCTTGCATCCATTGCACGGCGTTACGACCAAGCCCCCCAAGCCGATAAGATAGAAAGCTCATTGAATTTGATATTGGAAAATTTTAAAATTTAAGTTTCCTAAATCTAAATTCAACCGTTTTCTCCGCAATTTTGTTCTATTTGGCGTTTTTTCAACTAAATTCTTATTGTGCTTATTACAAGCATTTAATTTGGAATTATCTAAAGCGAATAAATGGCTCCTGACGAATGATCGGTTGTGGCGGCGGTTACGGAGGCAAGGCAGTTTGGCTTGTTGAGGTATCGCAGCAAACCGAGAAATGCAAAAATTAATGCCTCCTTGAAATTTATAATCTTATCTTCAGGGATAATCAGTGTATTATTATTAAGATCGCCGATTCTGTTGATCAAAAATTTGTTAAAAGCGCCGCCGCCAGTTACTAATATCTTTCCGTCTGATATTTTATTTGTTTTCAGTGAAATTTGATAAGCGATATGCTCTATCGTAGTACGAAGTTTGTCTTTTACAGGTGAATTATCATCATCAAGCAAAGGGAGAAATTGTGCTTGCAGCCATTCCCAACCGAGCGATTTCGGGCCTTCGACAGCATAAAATGGCAAGCCGTTTAAAGCGTTAAAGAGGCTGTTACAAAAAGTTCCGGAAGAGGCTAATGCTCCATCTTTATCAAATTCTACCCCAAGCTTTTGAGATAAATAGTTCAAGGCAATGTTTACCGGACAGATATCGAAGGCTTTTCTTACATCATCTTCTTCGAATGAAATATTTGAAAACCCTCCTAAGTTAAGGCAAAAGTCAAATTCACCAAACAGCATTTTATCTCCGATAGGTACTAATGGAGCGCCTTGCCCGCCTAAGGCTACGTCCTGCGACCTGAAATCACAAACAACTGTGATGCCTGTTACAGCGGTAATTTCAGCTCCGCTGCCGATTTGAAAGGTCAGGCCGGCTTCAGGCTGATGAAAAACAGTGTGTCCGTGCGAGGCTATAAGATCGGGGTGAAGGCTGTTGTCGAGGATAAAAGTATTTGCCAGTTCGCCAAGATACCTTCCATATTCATTATTGAATTGTACGAGTTCCTGTCCGCTCATAGATACGGCAGAGCGTAACCTGCTTTTCCAGATTTGCGGATAGTCGTAAGTATGGGCTACAGGAATCTTAAAGCGCCATTTGTTGTTTTCTTCCCAAAAAAGACAATATGCTATATCGAGGCCATCCAGCGACGTGCCCGACATAAGACCAACAACTCTGTACGATTTTGTTTCACTATTTTTCATTTTAATTCTTAAAGTATCTCCAATAATTTTTCAAGTTTTATCCCGCGGGATCCTTTAATAAGAATTGTTTTATCAGTTAATGGGTTTGTTTTTAAATGTTCCTGCAACTCATCCACTTCTAAATAACTTTCTATTGGCATCGCTTTAACGAGATCTTTAAAAATCATTCCAACAAAGATAATCTTCTCAACTCCCGAAGAAATAGCTAAATTAATAATTTTCAGATGCTCATTATTAGCCTCGCGCCCCAGCTCAAGCATATCGCCGAGTATCATTACTTTGTTGCTACCCGGGAATTTTGAGAAGTTTGAAATTGCTACCTCCATACTTGATGGATTTGCATTGTAAGCATCCATAATCACTTGATTATTTTTGGTACGGATAAATTGCGAACGATTGTTATCCGGTTTATAGGTTTCAACGGCGCTTTTTATCAGCTCTGGTTCAACATTAAAATAACTGCCGACTGTAATAGCAGCTAAGATGTTATTAATATTATATGCCCCAATCAATTGGCTTTTTATTTGAAACTTAGTCTCCTTGATAAATATTTCCACTGACAGGAATGGCGCTTCAGTAATTATTTGCCCTTTTACTAAGGCATTATCCTTTTGACTGTAACCGATCTTTTCAATTTCGTAGGCCAGGCTTTCAAGCAAACTGTCATCCTGATTTATAAATACAACACCGTTATTTTCTCGTAAATATGTATAGAGTTCTGATTTGGCATTGATAACCCCTTGAAAGTTGCCGAATCCCTCTAAATGAGCTTTACCGATGTTTGTGATAAGCCCATGAGTAGGGTTAGCTATCTTACAAAGATTGGCAATTTCGTGTTGATGATTAGCGCCCATTTCAATCACAGCAATTTGAGTATCAGGGCAAATGTTTAGCAGAGTAAGAGGGACGCCAATATGGTTATTGAGGTTCCCTTTGGTAATCAGTGTGTTGAATTTTTGGGATAATACTTTTCCTATCAGCTCTTTGGTGGTTGTTTTTCCATTAGTTCCGGTTATGCCAATTACCGGGATTTGCAATTTCCGGCGGTGATATCTTGCCAGATCCTGCAGTGCAGTCAGAGTGTTGGGGGTAAACAGCATCTGCTTCTGTTCTTTAAGTAAAGGATCATCAACTACGGCAAACGATGCGCCATTGTCAATTGCCTGGCGTGCAAATTGATTTCCATCAAAATTGTTTCCCTTTAGGGCAAAAAAGATACTTCCCGAAGTAATACTTCTTGAGTCAATGGAAATTGCGGGATGCTGACAAAAAATTTTATATAACGATTGAGTATTAATATTTTTCATGTGAGGTTTTTCATAAACTGCAAATTTACATGAAAACCTCTTTCTTGAGAGTTGTTATATATTTTTGGTTGGTATCATTGATAAATTCAGGGCATATTAAAGGAAATAAAAAAATCCGTTACTTTAAACTGTAACGGATTTTTTGAATTTTGTTAATTTATTTAGATGTTATTGGGCCGCCAACACGATCCATTGCACACCTAAAGCCTATATAATTAGTGGCAGTTCTTTCATCCATAAATCTTCTCACACCGGGGCTTAAAAAATATGCGCCATCTCTCCATGAGCCTCCTTTTACTACTCTCGAATTATTACTGATCATCGAAGATCTCCCATAATCGTACATTACGATAGTTGTATCTATCATAGCTGCATCATTAGTTAATCGCCATTTCGATTGATCAATGACCGACATTCGGTCTCCGTCCAAATAGTCTCTATTGTCGGCCTGGCGATAGTTTATACGATTTGCGGCATCATTTATACTTATGTTTTCGTAACGCATTCTTCCAAGGCTGTCTTTTTCGGCAGGAACGCCGTCCTGCATTAGTAATTTTTGAAATACATTACCTCTAAAAGGGCTTAAATCATCTACATCCTTGTGGCTAAGCGGACGATAAACATCAGCTACCCATTCGGCTACATTTCCTGCCATGTTGTAAAGTCCGTAATCGTTAGGCGGATATGTGCCAACCGGTGCAGTGATATCGGCGCCATCGTTCAATGAACCTGCTACACCCATATAATCTCCCCGGCCTCTTTTGAAATTGTCAAGATATTGGCCATAAGTACGTTTGTCTGAAGTGCTTCTAACCATTCTGCCATCCCATGGATAAATTCTTCGTTCGGCGACGTTTTCGTAACGAGCCACTATTCCTAAGGCTGCGAATTCCCATTCTGCTTCGGTAGGGAGACGATATTTCGGTAGTAAGATACCATCTTCTAACCTTACACGTCGTTCGCCGGTTCCGGTTGGACTAAGATCAATTAACGCCTTGTTAACTAACCCGTCGTATTGTCCTTTCAGATATGCATCTGTATTGAAGTTATCATAGTCTTCCTGATCTGGATTAACAGAAAGAATACCTTGACGAATGAGCAACATTTCGTTCACACGATCGGAACGCCAAGAACAATAGTCATTGGCTTGGATCCATGTTACACCAACAACCGGATAGTCATGATAGGCCGGATGTCGAAGGTAGAGATTGGCTAATGGCTCGTTATACGAAAGGCGTTCGCGCCAGACAAGGGTATCGGGCAATGCGTTATTATAAACTTCCGGATAACTAACAAATACTCTTTGCAACCAATAAAGATACTCTAAGTAATCGAGGTTTGTAACTTCCGTTTCGTCCATATAAAAAGAACGAACTGTTACCCGTCGGGGGGGATTGTTATACTCCAACATGATATCCTCATCATTTTGCCCCATGACAAAAGTGCCGCCTTCGATGAACACTAAGCCAGGGCCTGTTTCCTGCTCACGATAACGAGATACTTCAAATCCTCCATTCTTCGGGTTGTTATACTCCCAGCCTGTTGTAGGGGATACTTTGTTTTTCGAGCCAAAAATTCCTTTACAAGATGGCATTAAAAACAGGCTGAAAATGATTATTGCAAAAAAGGACAAATACTGATTTTTAAACATGCTTGACAGTTTTATAAAAACACGTAACTAACTAAAAACTCGGACATTTTATTGCCCCTCTTCTTCTACTTTTTTTATCGCAAGCGAAAATCCAACTAAAAGATATTTCATGGGCGCTACCTGCAGCAGCTCCAATTTGGGACAATGTATAATCATAACTATAACCTAAACGGTATTTTTGGTGCTGCAAACCTAATAAAAATATTACGGCATCAGGATTTTTAAAGGCATGACGCAGCCATAGCCCGACTACTAAAGGCTCATAGGTAAAGTAGCTGCCTATATTAATATGTTTAAAATTACCCTGTTGTTGGTATAAAATGTTCGGAGATACTACTATTTCCGAACTTGAATAACGGCTATGATATTTTTCTCCGCCAAAGTTTGCACCTCCATGCAGGGTGATTTTCATTTTCATTTTGTAAACATGCTCCTCCAAAAATCCAATTTCGGGTTGTGTAGGATGATGTACAGCGCCTCCGAGAAAATATTTTTCGTTAAAACCGATAAGGAAACCACTTGCAAAGTCAATATATTTAACATCCTCAGCTATGCCGACCACTGGGGTTTGATTGTTGCTCTGCAGGCCAGACGGCAAAATCATATTTTCAAGATTCAACCCACGTTGTCCATATGTAGCTTGTAGTGCCATGTTTGCCTCTACTTTGGGGCTAATGGTAAGCCGGTAAGCATACATTCCCGAAACCATCAACTGGTTGATAGAGACCTCCCCCTGTTTGTCGTAATTTAACTGTAAACCTAAACCACCGTTGAGAAATTCGGAAAAGCAATCGAAAGAAAAGCTGGAGGAGGTAAACATCCCGGGCAGCGATGGCCATTGGTTGCGATAATTTAAATTTATCCTCGAACAGTATTCAGAACCGGCAAGAGCAGGGTTGAGATATAATGGATTGGCATAAAACTGAGAGTAAGGAAAATCCTGTGTGCTTGCCGTAAATAGGATCAAGAAAAATATTGCTGTAGAAAAAATGTTTTTTTTCAATTGTATCATCCAAAAGCAACCTTTACGCAACTATTAATCTCTCTATTAACTCATTTAGAGGAACGATATTTTATTTTAATATACTTGTTAACGGCTTAAGCAATAAATTTTTCAAAAACAACTCTAATAATTATCCAAAGACGATAACAAAAAATATTCAGCAATATTAGCCTCTTTTTATTCGTTTTTCAAGATACTATTTTAGAAGATAAATTTTCAAAGCGCTATGAAATTGCAGAAAGTGCCGGAAGTTATTGCTGAACAAATGAGACTGGTAAAACGTTGATCACTATTTGATAAAAATAACACCTATGCTTAAAAAACAATTGATCTTTCTTTCATTTTTTGTCTTTTCAATATGTTGGATTACGGCTTTGAAAGGTCAAAATACCATTACTCCGTTTACCATTAAATGGAATGTACCCGTTGAGGTAAATATCTCGGAAGGCGAATTTTTTAAATATCTCAATTTTGATGATGCCAGATATTATGAGAATGACGAGTTTACCCCGTACTTTAGCAAAGTGATTAAAATAGAGGGAAATCCTTCATCCTTATCGGCTCAATTACAAAGTCCTAAGTTCATAGCTATGGAGAGCAACGAACTGCAGTGGTTCAATTCGCTCCATTTACTTAGAGAAAGTATTGATGTTAGGGCTGATATAGGCCTTTCAAGAGGAGAATCATTTGCGATTGTTACTCTTTTACCTTTTCGAATAAATCCTGAAAATGGACAAATAGAAAAGTTGCTTTCAGGTGAAATTTATTTAAATTACTCGCAGTCATTTGAGAAAGAGGTTTTAAGCAGCAATTTCACAAATAACTCAGTATTGTCGTCTGGCAACTGGTTTAAGATCAAAATTGACCGGACCGGTATTTTTAAAGTAACCTATGACCAACTTGCAGGAATGGGTATGAATGTCAATTCGTTAAAGTCAGCTAACATAAGAGTATTTGGCAATGGAGGAGGAATGCTTCCCGAAAGCAATTCAGCGCCACGTTTTGATGATCTTCAAGAAACGGCGATTGAAGTATTTGATGGCGGTGATGGGATATTTAACCAGGGTGATTACTTTGTGTTTTACGGTATTGGCCCCGATGTTTGGAACTTTGTGCCTATCCTTTTCCGGTTTGCGCATAAGAAAAACCTTTATGATGATTGGGCTTATTACTTTATAACAGTTGATAAAGGTACGGGAAAGCGTGTAGCTGCCCAACCGCCATCAACATTGACAGCAAATTATATCTCAACCTCAATCAGCGATTACACGTTTCATGAGCTGGATGAGGTAAACCTCATAAAATCGGGGAGGGAGTGGTATGGTGAAACTTTTGATTTGATCAATACCTATGATTACAACTTCTCTTTCCCTAACCTTAAAAAAGATGTACAACAACATATTAAGATAAGAACTTATGCCAAATCTATTCTTACCAGCTCCTTTGTAGCAAATATTAACGATAATGACCAATTGGTTATATCCATCGGCGGCACGCCGGATAACCCCGAAGGACTATATGCAAAGGAGGGAGTAGGCGAACTAAAATTTTATGTTACTAACGATAAAATTAACGTTGGATTAAAATACAATAAGCCTGCAACGAATGCGGTAGGGTGGCTTGATTACATTGAACTTAACGTAACGCGTGAAAATATATTTACTGGCGGCCAAATGGCATTTCGGGATGTATGGTCGAAAGATTATGAAAAGGTAACGGAATTTCAGCTTCGAAATGTAAATTCGGGTGTTACTATCTGGGAGGTTACTGATCGGCACAATGTTACAAGTATTCAGGCTACTCTTTCGGGAAACATGATGAGCTTTACATTACCTACTGAAGAATCAGTGAGGGAGTTTATTGCTTTCGACGGAACGGAATATTACGATGTGCAGCCTGTTGGGCCTGTCGCTAACCAAAATCTCCATGCGATTTCCAATATTGATTATGTGATAGTAACACATCCCGATTTTTTACCGGAGGCTTTACGGTTGGCAGATTTTCATACATCATATTCTGATTTGAATACGTATGTGGTAACACCGGATTTGATTTATAACGAATTTTCGTCAGGCTCAATGGATCCTACAGCCATTAGGGATATGATGCGTATGTTGTACGAAAGAGGTAAGACAGGTAAAAAACCCCGTTATCTTTTGCTTTTTGGAGACGCCTCATACGATCCGAAAGAGCGTTTGAGCAATAACACTAATTTCATTCATACCTTTCAATCGGTAAACTCTGATCATTATGTTTACTCTTATGCAACTGACGATTATTTTGGATTTCTTGACCCAAATGAGGGTACGGGCGATAACCAAATGCTCGATGTCGGCATAGGACGTTTTGTTGTCAGAACTCTTCAAGAGGCCAAAATGGCTGTGGATAAAACAATTCATTATGCCACCTTTTCTGAAAATTATGGCCCCTGGCGTAATGTAGTAACCTTTGTAGCAGATGATGAAAATCAAAATATACATCTGAAACAGGCTGAGCAACTTGCGGTTTACGTGGATACAACATATAAAAATTATAACGTAGATAAAATTTATATTGATGCCTATTTTCAGGAATCAACTACTGGAGGCGCTCGCTATCCGTCAGTTAATAAAGCTATAAACACTCGAATAGAAAAAGGAACTTTGATTATTAACTATACTGGCCATGGTGGGGAGCTTGGCTGGGCACACGAGCGTATCCTCGAAAACGCTGATATCAACAGTTGGAAAAACTATAACAAATTAGCCGTTTTTATTACAGCAACCTGCGAATTTGCTAGATATGACGACCCTGGGAGAATTTCAGCAGGAGAGTACGTTTTCTTAAATCCTTCAGGTGGAGGAATAGCCCTATTTACTACATCAAGACTTACTTATGGATCGCATAATCTAAGCTTAATCGCAGGCATTTATAAATACGCTTTTGAACAAAACGTACAAGAGTTTTATTCAATGGGCGACTTATTACATATTGCAAAGTTGGAGAGCCCTGACTATCTTAACGATAGAAAATATATCCTTCTCGGCGATCCGGCGCTGAAAATAGCCCATCCTTACTATAACATCGAAACTACACACATTAACCAACGCCCTATCAATGAAAATAATGAGCCAGATACTCTAAAAGCGCTCTCGACAGTTACTGTTTCGGGTAGAATAACTGACGAATTTAATAATGCAGTATCTGATTTTAATGGAGTTTTAAATATCACCGTTTTTGATAAAGAGACTGAGGTAACCACATTGGGACAAGACCCGGGAAGTTACCCCAAATCCTTTATGTTACGCAAGAATACCCTTTTTAATGGAAGAACCGAAGTGATAAATGGAACATTTACCTTTTCATTTATAGTACCGAAGGATATTGCATATCAATACGGATTTGGAAAGATTAGCTATTATGCAGATGATGGGGATAACGATGCTTCAGGATTTTATGATAATATTGTTGTCGGCGGCTACGATACTACTGCCAAGATGGATAACAAAGGACCGGAAATTAAGCTATACATGAATGATACAACTTTTGTAAACGGGGGTATAACGAATGAAAACCCTATCTTGCTTGCACTGGTGTTTGATGAAAGTGGAATAAATACCGTAGGGAATAGTATAGGCCATGATATTACAGCAATATTAGACGGAAATTCAGATAACCCTTTCTTATTAAATGATTTTTATCAGGCTGATTTACGTGGATTCCAAAGCGGAAGAGTTAGATATCCATTTTATAACCTTACTCCTGGAAAACACGAAATAAAATTCAAGATATGGGATGTGTTCAACAACTCTTCAGAAAGTTTTATTGAGTTTGAGGTGATAAGTCAATATAATATGGTTATCGAGGGTGTGAGAAACTATCCGAATCCGGTTACTGACTATACATATTTTGTTTTTAACCACAACAAAGCTGATAGCGAATTAGAGATCACCTTAGATATTTTTGATCTATCCGGAAGGAATGTTGTTACGTTGAAGCAATTTGATACCAGTACCTCGTTTACCATCAATCCTATCTATTGGGATGGAACCAATGGAAATGGTATGTTTTTACGAAAAGGGATCTATATTTATCGCATCATTGCTAAAGATAATGCCGGTAAAATTGCTTCAGGATCCAACAAATTGGTTATTCTCAAATGATATTTGAAACAATAAGTCTAACTAAATAATAATGACTAAAAAGCTTTTGATATTTACGATATTGTATCTATCCACTCTCTCATTTTTAATTGCACAGCCTTCGGTTTTAGATGAGACAATTCAATGGAGCGACTTTCAACAGTTTAAGATGAATGACGCATCTTTGAAGGTGTTATATTTTACTGATGCTATTAATGCACCCGAATTTGGACTATTACCGGTTTATAGCCGGCTTTTTCGTATCGAAAAAAAAGAAACTGCATATTCTTTCAATATCATTAACACTGTATATCAGGAATTTGATAATCAGCTTGAACTACAAGATGTCGAAGATATTCATTTGATTCCTGAGCAGCTTACATACTCATCGTCAATAGCTATAATTCGTAATCGCCACTATGCTGAACTGACAATCCTACCCTTGCGAAAAAATATTGAGACAGGCTTAATCGAAAAACTTATCTCTTTTCAAATAGAGATTGTAACCACATATGATCAAAATGCCACTATGATGAACAAGTCTGCTCTTTTTACTAACAATTCTGTTCTTTCAGAAGGTGATTGGTTTAAAATCTCAGTTTCAAAAAATGGTATTTATAAATTAACCTACTCCGACCTTACAGCAATGGGGATGAATTTATCCGGTGTAAACCCCGATCATATTCGTATTTTTGGTAATGGCGGAGGCATGTTGCCTGAAAAGAATAGCGATGCTCGACGTGATGATTTACAAGAAATAGCTATAGCGATTTACGATGGCAATGATGGTAACTTTGATGAAGGAGACTACATTTTATTTTATGCCGAAGGCCCCGACAAATGGAGTTATGTTCCTATTTACCTCGCCTTTAAATTTGATAGACATAAGTATTCTGACTACAATTATTATTTCGTAACCGTAAAGGAGGGACAAGGAAAAAGAATCATCCCTCAGAAACAGGTTTTAACCTTACCTATCCATGAGGTAACCAGTTATAATTATTACGAAACATTCGACCTTGACAGTATTAATTTGATCAAGAGCGGTTCAGAATGGTATAGCCATGAGTTCTTTGATGTTACCCACCGAACTTATACTTTCGATTTTCCTTATCGAAAGGTCAATGAAAATGTATTTATCTCCATTGACGTAGCTGCCAGATCGTTTGTAGAATCATTTTTTGATATTTATGCAAACGAGGAACTGCTTTTTAATCTTTCCTTGCCGAAGGTAACCCCTACAAGCACTAGATATGCCAGCGAGTTTGACGGTACCCGCCGACTTATCATTCCCGGCAATCAATCCATCAGCTTTGATGTTGTTTACAATAAGCCAACTCAGGAGAGTTATGGATGGCTTAATTATATTGATGTAAACGTAATCAACCGGTTAGAGTATCATGGGAGCCAAATGTCATTTCGAAATGTGATGGCAATGTATCTCGATACCATTGCGCGGTTTAAAATGACCAATGTAAATAGCCAGGTAACAATCTGGGATGTTACCGATCATCAAGATGTACGATCTATCAATTTCAACATGAGTGGAGATACTTGTTCATTTGTTTCAGAGACTAATTTGTTACGCGAATTCATCGCTTTCGATCATACCGAATTTTATTCTGTTGAAATCCTTGGGAAAATAAGCAATCAAAACCTTCATGCGCTTGGTGAGGCTGATTTTATCATAGTTAGCCACTCTGACTTTTTTGAACAGGCTGAAAGGCTAAAAGCCCTTCACGAAACGATTGATAATATGACTGTACACTTGGTTGATCCTCAAAATATCTATAATGAGTTTTCTTCCGGGAAGCCCGATCCCTCCGCAATTCGTGATTTTGTTAGAATGATCTATCAAAAATCGCCAGAGACACCCCGATTGAAGTATTTGTTGCTTTTCGGAGATGGGTCTTACGATCCGAAAAATAGAATTGAGAACAACAAAAATTTTATTCTAACCTTCCAGTCGAAGCAATCACTCATTTTTACAACCTCCTATGTTACAGATGACTTTTACGGGCTTATGGATGAAAACGAAGGGGCTGATGCTGCAGGAAATCTCGATATCGGAATTGGCAGATTCCCTGTGAATACACTACTTGAAGCCAAGCAGCTTGTTGATAAATATGAGAGGTACATGACTTTGTCGCCCGACAATGAAGGCCAGTGGCGAAATGACTTCTGTTTCATTGCCGACGACGAAGACAATAACCTTCATATCATAAATGCTGATACAGTACTTGTTAAGCTTGTTAGGGAGAGAAACAAGACGATAAATATCAATAAGATTTATTTTGATGCATACCATCAGGAGAAAACATCAGCGGGAGACAGATTTCCGGATGCTACCATTGCCATTAATGAACAGATGAACAGGGGCGCCTTATTTGTAAATTATATCGGCCATGGCGGCGAAATTGCCCTGGCACACGAGCGTGTAGTACAGATTCAGGATATTTTATCATGGAACAACCATAGCAAATTACCCGTTATGATAACCGCTACCTGCGCGTTTACCCCTTATGATAACCCTAGTCTGGTATCTGCTGGCGAAAACGTAATTCTAAATCCTAATGGCGGAGCAATTGCGTTAATGTCAACAACAAGAGTTGCATTTGCATCATATAACCTGACGATCAACATGCGTATTTACGATACGTTATTTAGTGCATCAACAGGGCAATACCCACGTGTAGGCGATCTAATAATGTGTTCAAAAGTCCCTAACAATGTTCACTTCCGAAATTTCACCCTGTTTGGAAATCCTGCTCTTAAGATTGCCTTCCCTGAGAGTAAAATTATTATTGATTCCATAAACGGAAAGCCTGCAACCATATACCGCGATACTTTAAAGGCAGGAGATCACGTAAACTTTAGCGGATATATTGCAGATCATGATATTAACACCATCCACAGTAACTTTAACGGTACATTATTTCCGGTACTATACGATAAAGCAAAGAAAATAAGTACCCTGGCCAATGATCCGGCAAGTATGGTATATCAGTTCGATCTCCAGCAGGAAATCATTTATAAAGGGATGGCCGAGGTAAAAAATGGACGATTTCTGTTTTCATTTGTCATCCCGCAAGATATCATGTATAATTATGGAGCAGGGAAGCTATCATTGTATGCCTCTGATGGCCAACATGATGCAGCAGGCTATTTTAATAATTTAATTCTTGGAGGATATCTGGAAAATATTGAAGATCAATCCGGGCCGGATATAGAGCTATACCTTAATTCCAAAACTTTTTATGACGGATGCACCACACATAACAGCCCAACTTTATACGTTGACCTTTATGACGAATCCGGAATAAATCATCTTGGAATCGGCATCGGCCATGATATAGTAGCAAATCTTGATGGCCCTGTAAATGATAGCTTTATTCTTAATGATTATTATGTGCCACAAGTCAACGATTTTCGTTCAGGCTCCATCGTTTTCCCTTTGAATAATTTGCCAAATGGCCAGTATAACCTGCGACTCAAAGCATGGGATGTTGTTAACAACTCGTCCGTAGCAACAATTAGTTTTATCATTTCGGACAATATTAAAACTAACATTACTCAGGTCTTTAATTATCCTAACCCAGTTAGAGAATACACCTACTTCACATTTCAACACAATCAGTTCGACAGCCCTCTCACAATCAAAATCAACATTCACGATTTCACAGGAAAATTGGTGCATACTATTGGCCCTATCGAAATCGTTGGTAGCGGGTACAATATCGAACCGATCTACTGGAACGGAGAAGCAAATAACACGAAACTTAAATCGGGGCTGTATGTTTATCGCATCGAAGTAACATCTGCATTGGGAGGTACATCAGTGATCAATCAAAAACTCATTATCTCAAACTAATTGCGGTAAACTAAAAACAATATTAAAAATGAATAGCCGTTTAACATGTTTAATTTCAAATTGGAAAAAATAATTTCTATGATTAACAGATCATTTTTTTTACTTTTGTTCTTCCTCTTGACTGTTCACGTTATCCAAGGTCAAAACAAACCCAATTATTTGGGACAGACTAATACCATAACTACTGCTGTGCCTTTTTTACTGATTGCTCCTGATTCGCGTGCAGGCGGCATGGGTGATGCCGGTGTAGCTACAACGCCTGATGCCAGTTCAATGCACTGGAACCCGGCCAAATATGCTTTTATTGATTCTAAAGCTGGATTTGCAGCTACCTATAGCCCATGGCTAAGAGCTATCGTAAGCGACATAAACCTGGCATACGTTGCTGGATTTTATAAAATTGACGATAGACAGACTATAGCCAGCTCATTGCTCTTCTTCTCCTTAGGAGATATTACTTTTACAGATATCCGTGGCGATTTTATCGGCAATTATCGCCCTAACGAATTAGCAATAGATGCTACCTATTCAAGAAAGTTTTCGGATAAATGGTCGGGCGCAGTAGCTGCCAGATACATCAATTCCAATCTGACCCAGGGAATCAATGTCAGCGGTGTGGCTACGAAGCCCGGGCGGTCAATAGCAGCAGACGTCTCAGTGTATCATCAGCAGGAGCTGAACTGGCGAAACGTTGAGTATGCCGAATTTGCTTTTGGCCTTAACATATCCAATATCGGCTCAAAGATTTCTTACTCCGATGCTACCACTGATACCGATTTTATCCCAACCAACTTACGTTTTGGGCCAAGATTATCTATTGATTTGGATGAATACAACAGATTGTCGTTTTTCGCAGATGTTAATAAATTATTGGTGCCAACACCGCCGATATATGCCCTTGATGAAAACGGACAAACTATTACAGATGAAAATGGAAATAAAAAAATAGAAGCCGGTAAAGATCCTAACGTAAACACTATTCAAGGGTTATTACAATCGTGGTATGATGCCCCTGGTGGTTTCTCGGAAGAGATGCGCGAGTTTTATTACAGCATAGGAACGGAATATTGGTATAACAAAGCTTTTGCAGTCAGAGCCGGATATTTTTGGGAACATGAAAACAAAGGAAATCGCAAGTATTTCACTCTGGGCGCCGGCTTGAAATATAATGTCTTCGGGCTTGATTTCTCATACCTAATACCTACTCAACAGCGTAACCCCTTAGAGAATACACTTAGGTTTACACTCTCATTCGACTTCGACGATTTTTAGGGTTCAGATATAATAAAGTGAAATAATTAAACCGGTTAGAGAGATCTGCCGGTTTTTTTGTTAGTTTTGGCACAAAATAATATCATGCAAATACGTATAGGCGTTGGTTATGATGTACATCGGCTTGAGCCCGGAATGCCTTTTATGTTAGGAGGTATTAAAATACCTTATAGCAAAGGGGCAATCGGACACTCAGATGCCGACGTGCTGATACATGCTATCTGCGATGCTTTGCTCGGCGCAGCAAACCTTAGAGATATCGGATTCCACTTTCCGAATAATGATCCAAGCTATAAAGGTATTGACAGTGCCTTGTTACTCGAAAAAGTAACCGAACTGCTTAAACAAAAAGGCTATTCCATTGGAAACATAGATGCCACAATAGTGTTAGAAAAGCCAAAACTCGCAACCTTCATCCCGCAGATGATCAGCAGATTAACCCAGATAATGGAGATCGGGGAAGAAAGAGTTTCAGTAAAAGCCACAACAACTGAAAAATTAGGCTTTGAAGGCAGAGAGGAGGGCGTAACAGCCCATGCAGTAGCATTGATTATAAAGATAGAATAAAAGCTTGCCACAAATGCATAGATATTCGTTTTTCATTCGTGAATTTGTGGCTTAGATTATTTTTAAGGAGCGGACACAATCGTTAAAACGAAAAATGAAATTGTGTAATTTGTCTTTCTATCATGTTATTAGGCATTTAGAATAGACAAAGATGGCAATTTGAAATGAAACTGAACCATAAAATACTATTTCGTGTAATGAAACTGAACCACAAAACTTTATTTTTTGTAATGAATAGAGAGTTCTCATTGCATTTTTCATTTGATTAGCTCCTCAGGCAATATTGTTTCATCAAAGGAATCGTAATAATTTTGATTTAACCCCCTATTCTCTGAACAGATTTTTCAAATACATCCTCTCGTTTATGAAGACTTTAAAATTCATAGCAACGTTTCACCTCCCTTTTTACTTTTGAGAACAGACTTTCCACGTAAGATTTTTTTTTGAATTCTACTGTTAACTTACTGTATAAAACTTATATGTTAATTTTTTGTCCGAGGAATTAGGGGGTTTAAAGACAATAGAATTTAGTATAAACAAAAAAATAAAGTGATGAAAAAATCTTTCATCTTATCAAAATCTTGGTCTTATTGCTATTTACATTTTCATTTTATTTAGCTTTGCGATCTTAATTTTAATCATTAAAATATTTAAGACATGATTCATCACCATCTTTCTAACCGTGTGAATAGTTTATCAGAATCGGCTACTTTGCAGATGACCCGTCGGAGCAGAGAGTTAAAAGATGCCGGTATTGACGTAATTAACCTAAGTATTGGAGAGCCTGATTTTGATACTCCCGAGAGTGTTAAGGCGGCTGGTATTGACGCTATTCAGAAAAATATTACTCATTATCCTCCAGTGGCTGGTTTCAATGAGTTACGTAAGGCCATTACCGCTAAGCTGAAGCGTGATAATAACCTCGATTATGCCATGAATCAGATTATCGTTTCGGGTGGAGCCAAGCAGTCTATTGCTAATGCATTACTTTGCCTTGTAAACCCGGGCGATGAAGTAATAATACCTGCGCCGTATTGGGTGTCGTATCCTGAGATGGTGAAGCTGGCTGAGGGGAAGTCAGTTATTATCCCATCATCAATAGAGACAAACTTTAAAGTTACAGCCGAACAGGTTGAGAAGTATATCACACCGAAATCGAAGCTGTTCATCTTCAGCTCACCATGTAACCCTTCCGGATCGGTTTACAGTAAGGATGAGTTGGAGGCTATTGCTAAAGTTCTGGCAAAAAAAGATGATCTCTATGTAGTTTCTGATGAGATTTATGAGATGATCAATTTTGTGGGCAAGCATGAAAGCATTGCTCAGTTTGATTTTATTAAGGATCGTGTTGTTGTTGTCAATGGTGTTTCGAAGGGCTTTGCCATGACTGGCTGGCGTATCGGCTATTCTGCTTCCAACAAAGCCATTGCTGATGCATGTAACACATTACAAGGGCAATACACAAGTGGTTCTGCCACTATTTCGCAAATGGCATCATTGAAAGCGCTTCAGGCGGCGCCTTCGGAATTGGTTGAAGTTGCTGAGATGCAGAGACAGTTTCGCGAACGTCGCGATTATCTTTTAAAACTTTTAGCTGATGTTCCCGGTATGAAGACCAACGTTCCGGATGGAGCATTCTATGTGTTTCCTGAGGTGTCGTACTATATTGGGAAGTCGGATGGAGATAAAATAATAAAGGATGATACTGACTTATGCCTTTACCTTCTTGACAAGGCTCATGTTGCTTTGGTGCCTGGTTCGGCATTTGGCGGTGTAAATTATATCAGGTTCTCTTATGCCTGTTCAAAAGATGACCTTACTGAATCGGTGAAAAGGATCAAAAAGGCGCTTGAACAATTAAAATAAGCAATAGCAAATAGTTACGTGATGCGTTATTCGACAGAAGATGTAAAAGGTATTTTTGAGAAGTTTGGCCAATTGTCGGTTATGGTTATTGGCGATGCAATGGTTGATTCATACCTTTGGGGAAAGGTCAGCCGTATTTCGCCTGAGGCGCCTGTTCCAGTTGTAGAAGTAACAAAGCGTGTTAATCGTCTTGGCGGAGCAGCTAATGTTGCGCTCAACCTAAAAGCCTTAGGAGCAGAAACTTATCTGTGTTCGGTAGTTGGCAAGGATGATAAATCCAAAGTAATTCAGGACTTGCTGCACGAAAACAGCCTTACGTCTATTGGAATTTTTCAGTCGGGAAAGCGCATTACAACTACGAAATTTCGGGTAATCGGTAGTAATACCCAAATGCTTCGCGTGGATGAAGAGATAGATACAATGATTGATAAGGCCGAGCAAATTGTATTTTTTAATTTGATAAAAAGTATTATTGAAGCTAAAACGATAAATGCAATCATTTTTCAGGATTATGACAAGGGCGTTATTACCCCCGACCTTATAAAAAAGGTTGTGGATCTGGCTCAGGAAAAAGTGATTCCCATAGTGGTGGATCCTAAGAGAAGAAATTTTCTTAATTACCATCATGTAGATCTTTTTAAGCCAAATCTTAAAGAATTGTTTGATGGCATGGGTACCCCTTTTGTTGACTTCAGCCTTGAGAAGATTAGAAAAGCCGTACGAGCTTTGCATAAGAAGTTACATATTCCAATTGTGATGACTACCCTTTCGGACGAAGGTATTTTTATTAGCCGGCATCTGCTTGATGGTAGTTTTTCTGATCATCACATACCGGCTCATCTGCGTTCGATAGCTGATGTTTCCGGCGCTGGCGATACCGTTGTTAGTGTTGCATCCCTTGCGCTTGCTGCCGGGTTTAGCGATTATGAGATTGCCGCCATTAGTAATCTGGCAGGCGGATTAGTCTGCGAAAGCGTAGGTGTGGTTCCGGTGGATAAAGAAAAACTGATGTCAGAAATAATAAGTAAAGGACTCTGATCAATAGCTTGAAAATAAAAGCATAATAGAGGCGTTATTTCAAGAAATTAATAAAAATCAGCATTTGAACAGGATAGGCTTAAAGCTCGTATTAGTAGTTTTTATATATTTTCTCACTCCTTTATCGTTATTTCCGCAGATAAACAGAGTTCCCAATCTTAAACTCTACGACGATGAACCGTTGCATTTTGGTTTTATTCTGGCAGTGAACCAAATGGATTTTATACTGAAACCAAAAGAGAACATCCATCAGCTTTACTTCAAAGGGACTCAGATCCCTGAGGTTGATATGAAACTAACAGCGATTGATTCTGCAACGGTTTATGGTATTGAGGCTTTGCCACGTTTAGGCTTTTCGGTGGGAATAGTAGGGGATAAGCGGATAGGGGAATATTTTAATTTGCGGCTTATCCCCAGCTTGTCATTTGGCAGCAGAGAGCTACTTTATGATACACGTGTTTTTACAAAAAGCGGAGATACCCTACAGCGCGTACTTAATCAAAAAATCAATTCTACATTTGTGGAATTCCCTTTTTACCTGAAATATAAATCGAAAAGGGTACACAATTTTAGAGCATATGTTAATACTGGAATAAAATACTCATTCGATTTAGCTTCGCAGGCAAACAAGACCGAACCGAACAACTACGAACCAAAACTTTTTCGATCCGACAGTTATTATATGTTTAGCGTTGGCACTGACATTTACATGAACTGGTTTAAATTCGGTGTCGAGCTTTCCATGTCGTATGGCATGAGGGATATGCTGCTCAGGGAAAATAACCTCTACACCAATAGTATCGAAAGTCTGCGATCAAAGATTTTCATGCTTACTTTTACCTTCGAATAGTTTTCTCAACATCAAAAAAAACTGATGATAGATTCTCAGGAATTTTAGCTTTATGGCTAACGTTATATCCCGTTTTAGTATAAAAATCGTGGTGAATTTTAAGCAGAACTAAAATTTGGTTGCGATAGTCTAATTTTTATAATGCATACTAACGTTTTCGAGTTCTCCGGAAATCATGATTTGATGAGTATGCTTTATATTGAATGTTTACGAAATCCAGGCAGGCTCAATAATATGAAATTTAAGCCGGGGAAAAGGTTTCGAGTTTCTTACCGAGCTGCGGATAAAGTTCAAAATCAGTAAAGTCGCAAAGCAACCAAACCCTCTTTGGGCAATGCCCGATAAATTGTTTTGGCTTCCCATTCGGGAAGTCCGATAAGAATTTCTGGTGAATATTCGGGTATTTTAAATTTGAGGATACTCACTATGTTGGCTTTAACCTGTGGGGCTCTTGCTTTATATAAGAACGAAATCCACTGCAAGTCAAACAATTTGTTAGTTTTCGGCTTCTGAAATACGAATAATGTGAGGTTGTTTTCAAATATTATTTTGTAAAATGTCGAACAAGTAGTAGTTGTATCAGGTATTGCGGAAATTTGTGCAGCCTCAATTGTGTCTTTCGGGGCTGTTATTATCTGGATAGGCTCTTTTGGGATGGATGAAACTTCGGTTTTTACTTTTAATGGTTTCGATAATTCCAGCGATAAATAATATGGTTCAACGGCTAAAAGACTACGAGCGATCTTTACTTGTCGTATTTTCGAAGAGTGCACGGTAACACCATGGATTATTAATTTAGCGCTGCTGTCAGAAAGATCAATACTTAATCCTAAAGGATTGGCTTTTGTCAGATCAAGACGTGCTTTTGTAAAGGCAATTTGTTGGTGCAACGTACGAAATGTCGAGTCAGTAATAAATTGAAGGCTACTTGAATCACTTTGTAGTAGCGCTGTTTTATAATTTTTATTGAAATCCGAAATCCATTTTCTCGCTGCCAGCGATATCATGATAAAGTAATACAGGATGAAAATAAAAAAGATAGAGAAGCCTGCTATTAAAATCCATTTAAATATTCGGTTTTTTTTGTTATCACCGTTTGTGGTAGGTTTCGGTTCTGGCTTTTCCATTTTTAATAGATATATACTTTTGATCCTATGCTAAGTGTATTATATACTTTTTCCAGGTCATCATCGGCCAGTCGGATGCAGCCATGAGTTACTGGCATTCCAAGGAATCTTTTATAAATAGTGCCGTGTATCAGGTATCCATCTCCGAGGCTGAGTGCATAGTCGCCTAAAACGCCAGCCTCATAACGCGATGAGTGTGTGGCCGATGGTACTGGCAAACCCTCTTCGATGAATGCCCAATCGGGTTTTCTCCAAACAGGAGCACGAGTCTTGCTTTTTATTGTATGCATCCCTTTTGGGGTTTTAAAAACCCATTGACGATCATCATTCGAAATGAGCTGAACGTAACTTCCCGAACTGCAAAATCCTTCTCTTAAAAGGTCTTGTTTTGACTTATATAGAAAAAAATGATTTTTAGTCGTGTTAATTACTAAATATGGTTTGTTAGGAGTTAATGAATTATAGGATGTATTTAACTTTTGAAGCTCTTTTTCGGTTTTGGTGATATAGCCCTGATAAAGTTTTGTGGTTTCCTCAGGTAAAAGTGTAATATACTTTTTATGTTGACGAATGGAAAAATCGTGGGATGCCGGTACGGCAATGATAAAAAACCAAAAAACAAACAAGATAAAAATAATGCCGGCTAAAAAACCAATACTAATTTTTAATACTTTTTTAAGCGTTTTATTTTTAATGACTTTCAGCATTTGTTAGTTAAAAATTAGTTCGGATTCTGTTTTTATTATCCTTTAATAGACTCTGTTTAGTTATTGTTTTTTTATCTGCGCCAGAGTAATTGAGGAGCCTATAATGGTTACTGGTGTTCCTTTTTGAACGACTTTGAATAATATATCCATATCGGAGTTTGTCAAAGCCACGCACCCATCAGTCCAGTCGCTACCTTTGCCGCCATGCCCATGAATTTCGATTAAATTTCCGATTTTCGAATTTGCTGCAAGTGATCCATTTTTTACCTCATTTTGAAATCTCTTTTTATCATCATCATTAGGATAATTAATCAGCAGCGCTTTATAATACTTAGTACGGGAATTTTCTTTTTTATCTGTTATTTTATACTGTCCTTCCGGCGTTACCTTATCACCCTTTTGCCTTTTGTTGCCAAGCCAGTTTTTTCCAAGTTCGGCATCAAACTCATGGGTCAAAGCTCCGTTTTTATATAAGAAGCATTTGCCGGCGTATTTGTCAACCACTATTGCAACGCTTTTGTTAAGTTTGCTGTCTCTGATGGTGTTAGCCTTCCACATTTTCCAGTTATCAAAGTTTTTAAAATAATCTTCGATAAGACTGTTGGCTTTCGAGTGAGCGTGTTCTAATAGATTTTCAGCTTCGTTTAGTTTATTGTTTGCCTGATGAAGCATTCCATCTCTACTGGTAGCTTGCGCTTCATTTAGTAACAACTTCCCTTTGGAGAGACTGTTGGTAATTTTTAATGGGAGCGGAAAACGGGATAATACTTTTATTTCAGATACCAATTTGTTGAGGTATATTAGCTTCCTTTGGATAGCTGTCTCGAGGTTTTTAAATGACTTGCCAGCCTGTTCAATTGCTAAATCAGATTGTTGTTTTGAGAGTGTAGCTAATTCGCGTACTTGCTGGTAGTCTCTTTTTAAAAAGAATTTTTCATTTTCGTTATTCCATACTATCATTGCCGAGTCGTAAAGTTGTTGGGCTTTGACAAATGTCTCTTTAGCAAAGGTTTCCGCTTTTTGATTTCGGGCTAATGCCAGAGCCTGTCGCGCCATTTCAACTTCAGCTATCGGGGCTTCGGGCTTCATATTTATTGCAATGATAGTTCCCGCACCTAACAAAACAAAAATAATCACTAAAATGATTGTCGTTATCCGCGCCTTCTTAGTCATATAAAATTTCACAAAAAGAATTTTAGTGGTAATTAATGTTTCTTACTTTTATTCAATTTTTAGAGGGATACATCTTTTTGAAAAAAACTAAAGAGAATAACTAAAAGAACCCCGACAATATTGTCGAGGTTCTTTTAAAGAAAAAATTTACATTAACAGTGATTATTTCTTACCACCAACTTTTGCTATAGCTTCAGAAAGCTCATTATGAATGCCCATAAGGCTCTCTTTTGCTGCTTTTGCTTGTGCTTGTGCTTTTAGGTAATCGCCTGTGGCAATCAATTCAGTAATTTCTGCTATAGAATTTTCGATCATATCCATTTCGTTTTTGATCTCAAGCAGAACTGCTTTGCCCTCTTTACCTTTTGGAGCTTTAGCCATCAGTAAGTTGTTTTCTTCCAATAGCCCTTTTATACTCTCAATTTCTTCTTCTGTAGCTAATTTTACCTGTTCTTTTGCAGTTTCTACATTTTCAATTACTGTGGGTGCGGTCTGAATGATCGTCTCAAGAGAAGTACGCACTTTATCGAAATTCTTAAATGTTTTTGATTTCTGCACTTCAATAGCGGCCATAGCTGATGCAAGCGAATCCTGCAATGCGCCAAATTCTTCAGGAACATAGAGGTCGCCTTGAGCAGCCCTTACGGATTCAATAGCTGCTTTGGCAGCATCAATCTGTTCTTGGGGAACTTTTTGACAACTTGTAGCAAGAGCAACCATTATAAGCGCTGCAAAAACGAACAAAATTTGTTTTTTCATAGTTTTTAAATAATAAAAAGTTAATAATTAATAATTTGTTAAAATTCAATTGTTCGCAAAATTACAAAGTTTAGATTATTTATCGTCAACATTATTAAATTTTATTATTAATTAGACGGTCTGTTTGAAAAAAGTAACAAAGAAATTTTATTTTTGAAGTCGTTTTAAAAACCTTTGGCTTTAAAATGATTGGAAAAACTAAAGATTATGAAAGCTTATCCGATGAGGATCTGGTGCTTAAAATCACACAGAAAGGCCTGACGGATCTTTATTCTATTCTTTATAAGCGATACTATCTGAAGGTTTTAAGAAAATGTGATAGCCTTGTTAATGATAAAGACCTATCAAAGGTGTTAGCACATGATATTCTTTCAGGTGTTTTTGAAAAATTAAATAGTTTTCAAGGGAAATCCTCTTTTAATACCTGGGTTTATTCAATTACTTATAATCATTGCATAGACTATTTGAGGAGTAACAAAAGGCTTCACTATCCTGAGTGGAACAGACTACAGCAATTGCCTGAAATAGTTGACGTAACCGAAGAGGATCTTACCGATCTGCATTATTCGCGTATTCTTGAATTACTCGACCAGCTTCATACCGAAGAAAAGGCTATGCTGTTAATGAAATATAAGGATAATCTTTCGATTAAAGATATTGCCAATTCCATGAGACTTACCGAGAGCGCTGTTAAGATGAGGCTCATGCGCGCAAGAGTTAGATTGGTGTTTAATTATAAGTCGTTGTATGGAAGTTATCCTTGATATAGTGTTACTTTTTAAAATTTGATCGTCAGAATACTGAGTTTTTTTAAGATGAAATATTTAAAAAAAATATTTAGAAGCCCTGAAAGCCGCATTCCGAAAAGTGTGAAAAATGGCTTTTTAAAACATTTTCCAAATGCTACTAATATTGTTTGGTGCAAGTATCCAAACTTGTACGAAGCAATGTTTTATGACGAAGAGATTGAGAAAATTACCCGTTTCGATAAATCTGGGAAACTGTTAGAATGTCGTGTCAATAGCTCTTTTTCGGAAATCCCCTCTTTTGTAAAAGCTAATATTGACCCCGGGTACGAAATAATGAGTTCCATTGTTGTGTATGCTTCTGATATGATGAACTATGAATTCATCGTTAGAGACTCCGAATTGATACGTTATTCGCTTATCATGGATTCGTTAGGGAATGAAATTAAGTTGGAGAGATTGTAATCCCTCAAAATCATTTATCATCTGCTTTTCAAAAATTTTATAACCCCTGATAAGAGGTGTGTTTTTAGTGTATTTTGGGAAAAGAGTTGTTTTTTGCCTATCTCAAAATAGTTGAAAATAATCCGATAAAACCAAGTTCTAATTTTATCTCGTAATTTGATTAATTAGTTAATTCTTTACAACTCACTTTCGGTGAGGGAGTATAAGTCATCAGAGTAAGTTTAAAAGCCAAAGCGGGTGTGGAGTAAGCCGGAAAATTCATAGAAAAGTCAAAGTATGGCTTAAAGCCATGCTATGCCTGAAAACTATCTTAATCAGGTTAAGCGATAGGATTTTCTCAATTGGTAAAGGTAACGGGGGTAGCGTTACTATCGCTGAAATTGGCTACAAACAACCTTTTTGCTTTTAAAACAACAATCACCAAGCGCAAATCCGACTTTTTTTTTGAACTTGCCTAAGATATTTGGATGTTTTTTTACGAAAAATATCATTCGTTTTAAAACATTTTACTATATTTGGCATCAATATTTTAATACAAAAATCTAAGCGGAGGCGCTTATGAAACACGCTAATTACTTTTTAAACCGGCTTTTTGCA